>Ga0073928_10001818_pt1 | contig 39428 bp, 32 predicted proteins | sample PaiPotPPA55metaG_FD_76969 | JGI IMG/M metagenome (GOLD analysis project Ga0073928, IMG submission 76969) | Iron sulfur acid spring bacterial and archeal communities from Banff, Canada, to study Microbial Dark Matter (Phase II) - Paint Pots PPA... ... | reverse complement strand
GATGCTGTTCGGTCAGATGAACTGCAGCGCCGTGCACAGCCAGTCGAAGCCCACCGGCCGCCCCTGCCGGCCCTGGCCGATCGGGGCCGCCTGCTCGAACCTGAGCGCCACGGCCCGCACCCGCGTCCCGTCCTGAACCACCACCGTCGACTCCACGATGCCCGCGGCCGGCTGGTGCAGCCGCACCGAGCGGATCATCGAGCGCGCGGCGAATCGCGGAATCCTGCGTTCCCCGACTCCGGCGGCCGCGCCCGCAGTCGCACTGACGGCCGCGCCGGAACCCGCCGCAGCCCCCGCCGCCGCACCGGCAGTCGCCGCCGCGCCGACAACCCGGTCCGGGGCCGAAGCCGGGGCCGGCACCGTCAGCAGCCCGGCCACGTCGCGGGAGAGCCAGCGCCGCATCTGCTCCAGCGGCCTGCGCTCGAGCAGCACGTCCACCACGGCCTCGGCCAGCCGTCCGACCCCGGCGATCGGCTCGGCCTGCGGGAGACCCCGTTGGTCCACGTCGAGGCGGTGCGTCCAGCCAGTCACCCAGGAGCGCAGCCAACCGCGTTGCCCGGTCGGTGTGCCCGCGCCGCCGTACTCGGCCAACGAGCCGGCCACCCGCGCCAGCCCGCTGTCCGACAGGCTCACCTCGGTGATGAAGAAAGTGTCGTCTTCGAGCATCTTTCGCCCCGTTCTTGTCGAGACCCTGGAGACTCTGATGCCACGTCAGACCAACGAAAGGGGCGTTTCGTTGCCCTGCCCCGGCCAAGATCACCCGATACGGTGAGGCACGTTGGGCCGGACAGCAGATGTCCGGTCAACGGACACCGGACAACGCGAACGCCCCGCCAGGCCGGTGACCTGACGGGGCGTCGGGAGACGGAATCTCCTGCTGCCGGCTACTTGCCGTGCGTGCCTACTTCTTGCGGCGGCGGCCGCCCTGGTTCCTGCCGCCCTTCGCCGCCGGCTTGGCGTCCTGCGGCGCCGCGTCGTTGACCACGGTGCGCTCCTCCGCCTCGCCGGTCTCGCCGGGCGCCGAGTAGTTCAGCTTGGCCGGCGCCTTGGGCGCGTCCAGGCCCTTCGCGTTGAGCTGCGCGGTGGCCGCGTCCGCCTGCGCCTGCGCCTCGGGGTCGTCGGTGGCCGCCTCGACCTGGACCTCCAGGTTGAACAGGTAGCCGACCGACTCCTCCTTGATGGCGTCCATCATGGCGTTGAACATGTCGAAGCCCTCGCGCTGGTACTCGACCAGCGGGTCGCGCTGCGCCATGGCCCGCAGGCCGATGCCCTCCTGCAGGTAGTCCATCTCGTACAGGTGCTCGCGCCACTTGCGGTCGAGCACCGAGAGCACGACGCGCCGCTCGAGCTCGCGCGCAATGGACTCGCTCAGCTGCTCCTCGCGCCGGTCGTAGGCGGACAGGATGTCCGCGGTCAGCTCCTCGGTCAGTATGTGCGAGGTGATCCCGTTCCGGCTGCCGACCGACTCCTCGACCTCGTCGAGGGTGATCGAGACCGGGTAGAGGGTGCGCAGCGCGGTCCAGAGCTTGTCCAGGTCCCAGTCCTCGGCGAAGCCGTCCGAGGTGGCCGCATCGACGTAGCTGGAGACCGTGTCCTCCATCATGTGCCGGACGTGGTCGCGCAGGTCCTCGCCCTCGAGCACGCGCAGCCGCTCGGCGTAGATCACCGTGCGCTGCTTGTTGATCACGTCGTCGTACTTCAGGACGTTCTTGCGGATCTCGAAGTTCTGCTGCTCGAGCTGGCTCTGCGCGGACTGGATCGCCCGGGTGACCATCTTGGACTCGATCGGCACGTCGTCGGCCACGTTCGCCGCGGCCAGCACCCGCTCCACGATCTGCGCCTTGAACAGCCGCATCAGGTCGTCGCCGAGGGAGAGGTAGAACCGCGACTCGCCCGGGTCGCCCTGCCGTCCGGCACGGCCGCGCAGCTGGTTGTCGATCCGGCGGGACTCGTGCCGCTCGGTGCCGAGCACGTAGAGGCCGCCCGCCTCGACGACCTCGTCCGACTCGATCGCCACGGCCTTCTTCGCCTTCTCCAGCGCCTCGGGCCAGGCCGCCGCGAACTCCTCCGGGGTCTCGATCCGGGTCAGGCCGCGCTGCGCGAGCTCGGCCTCGGCCAGTGCCTCGTCGTTGCCGCCGAGCTTGATGTCGGTGCCTCGGCCGGCCATGTTGGTGGCCACCGTGACCGCGCCCTTACGGCCGGCCTGGGCGATGATCTGCGCCTCGCGCTCATGGTACTTCGCGTTGAGCACCTCGTGCGGGATGCCCTGCTTGCGCAGCTGCTGCGAGAGGTACTCGGACTTCTCCACCGAGACCGTGCCGATCAGCACCGGCTGGCCCTCGGTGTGCCGGCCCTCGATGTCCTTGACCACGGCCTTGAACTTGGCCTCCTCGGTCATGTAGATCAGGTCCTGCTTGTCCGCGCGGATCATCGGCTTGTTCGTCGGGATCGGGACCACGCCGAGCTTGTAGATCTGGTGGAACTCCGCGGCCTCGGTCAGCGCGGTACCGGTCATGCCGGACAGCCGCTCGTAGAGGCGGAAGTAGTTCTGCAGGGTGATGGTGGCCAGGGTCTGGTTCTCGTTCTGGATCTCCACCCCCTCCTTGGCCTCGATCGCCTGGTGCATGCCCTCGTTGTACCGGCGTCCGGCCAGGATGCGGCCGGTGTGCTCGTCGACGATGAGCACCTCGTTGTTCATGTTCACGTAGTCGCGGTCCCGCTTGAACAGCTCCTTCGCCTTGATGGCGTTGTTCAGGTAGCCGACCAGCGGGGTGTTCACCGACTCGTAGAGGTTGTCGATGCCGAGCAGGTCCTCGACCCGCTCTACGCCGCGCTCCAGGATGCCGACGGTCTTCTTCTTCTCGTCGACCTCGTAGTCGGTGTCCTTGATCAGCCGCGCCGCGATCCGGGCGAAGTCCACGTACCACTTGGTGGCCTGGTCCGCCGGACCCGAGATGATCAGCGGGGTACGGGCCTCGTCGATCAGGATCGAGTCCACCTCGTCGACGCAGGCGAAGAAGTGGCCGCGCTGGACCAGGTCGGCCTTGTCCCAGGCCATGTTGTCGCGCAGGTAGTCGAAGCCGAACTCGTTGTTCGTGCCGTAGGTGATGTCGCAGTTGTAGGCCTCGCGCCGCTGGTCCGGCGTCATGTTGGCCAGGATGCAACCGACCGTCAGGCCGAGGAAGCGGTGGATGCGGCCCATCCACTCCGAGTCACGCTCGGCCAGGTAGTCGTTGGTGGTGACGATGTGCACACCTACGCCGGCCAATGCGTTGAGGTACGCGGGCAGCGTGCCCATGAGGGTCTTGCCCTCACCGGTACGCGCCTCGGCGATGTTGCCCATGTGCAGCGCGGCACCGCCCATCAGCTGCACGTCGTAGTGGCGCTGGCCGATGGCTCGCTTCGCCGCTTCGCGCACCGTGGCGAACGCCTCGGGCAGCAGCTGGTCCAGGGTCTCGCCGTCCTGGTAGCGCTGCTTGTACTCGTCCGTGAGGGCGCGCAGTTCGTCGTCCGTGAGGTCGACGAAGTCGTCCTCGATCGAGTTGATCAGCTCGGCCGTCTTGGCCAGCTTGCGAAGGATCTTGCCTTCGCCGGCGCGCAGGACCTTGTCGAAGAGGGCAGGCACTTTGAGGACGGCTCCTTGCTTGAATACGGACGCAACCACTGCGTGCTGCACAACCGTGCGGACGCAGCCCGAGCCGACCGGCGTCGGGTCGGTCGTTATGCCATCGTAAGCGACCGGGACGCTTCAAAGACAGTGTGCGCTCCATTTCTCAGGGCTTCGAAAGAGGTTGCCGATCATGAACCAGCCGGAAATCGCCGCCGGGCGGCTGCTGTTGCGGCCCTGGCGCAGGTCGGACGCCGATGCGGTGGTCCGGGCCTGGGCGGATCCGGAGATCCGGCGCTGGGCCGGATTCGGCGCGACGTTCCCGGTGCGGGAGAACGTGGAACGGTGGGTGGACTGGAACAACGAGCAGTGGCAGTTCGGGCTGCGCGCGGGCTTCGCGGTGTGCGACGTGGCCGGTGAGCGGCTGGCCGGTTCGATCATGCTGCGCGATTTCGGCAGGACGATGACCGCACCGGGCCGGCGGGGCGGCACCGGTGAGGCGGGCTACTGGATCACCCCCGCAGAGCGCGGCCACGGCGTCGCGACCGCAGCCCTCGCCGCTCTCTGCGACTGGGCTTTTGCGGAGGCTGAGCAGGGCGGACTCGGCCTGCACCGGATCGAGCTGCGCCACTCGGTACTCAACAAGGCGTCTTGCCGAGTCGCCGAGAAGGCCGGATTCCGCTGTGAAGGGACGATGCGCCGGTCGTTTCGATATGCCGACGGGGAATGGCACGACGAGCACTTGCACGGACGGCTATGGAATGACGACGCAGAGTAATGATTCGTAGGAGAACACTTCCAGAGCTTCTCCGTAAGGGCTTCTAAGATCCCACTCATCGGCGCGACCTAGCGTCGATGACGTGGCGTTATTAGACATACGAGCGACCGGGCAAGGACGGCAGCGGCGGTGGCCCCTGCCGCGGCTACGGCTGCAGCTGAGGCTGCGGCCGGTGGATCGGACGGCCCTAGCCGTCTGGGCGACGACGCGTGCCGCGCTGCTGCTCGTCAGCCTGTACTCGCGGTACGCCACCTCCAGCGGCAAGAGCTCCTCCTGGCTCGGCCTGTGGCAGCACTGGGACTGGTACCGCTACCTGACCGTCGCGGAGTACGGATACACCAGCGGCAAGGGACCCGCGTACGACGAGAACATCACCGCGTTCCTGCCCGGGTATCCGCTGGTGCTGCGCGCGGTGCACGTGGTGGTGCGGAACTGGGTCGTATCAGGGCTGCTCATCTCGCTCGTCGCGGGTGCGGTCGCGGTCGTGGCGCTGGCCCGGCTCACCGAACTCGAGTACTGCAGACGACGCCCGGACGCCGACCCTGACCGCGCGCGGAGCGCGGCGCGGACGGCAGTGCTGCTCCTCGTGTGCGCGCCGGCTGCGGTCTTCCTGGCGGTCGGATACACCGAGGCGCTGTTCCTCGCATTCGCCGTGCCGGCCTGGCTGGCCGCGCGGCAGGGGCAGTGGGTCCGCTCCGGGGTGCTGCTCGCAGCGGCCTGCACGATCCGGATCAACGGCCTGTTCGTCCTCGCGGGCGTGGTGGCCATGTTCCTCTCCTCCCGGCCCGGTCGCCGGGACTGGACACGTTCGCCCGCACTGCTTCTCCCGGTGCTGTCGGCCGGCGCGTACGCGGCGTACCTCAAGGACATCACCGGCGACTGGCTGGATTGGCTGCACGCGGAGAAGCGCGGCTGGTCCAGGTCCTTCACCAACCCGATCACCGCGTGGCGCACGTCCTGGCGCAACGCCTTCGACAACGGCTTCGGCGGTGGCGGCGGTTTTGGCGGTGGTGCAGGCGGCGGTTCCGGCAGCCGCGGCGCTGGTCGGACAGCGGTCGGAGGTTCGGGCGGCGGCCAGACTTTCGGGAACGGCGGCGGCGCCGGGCCGGGTTCTGGCGGTGGTGGAGGCGGAGGATTCGGCGGAGGAGCCCCGTCGGGCGGCTTCGGCTCTGCCGGCGCGCCTGGCTCCACCGGCTCTACCGGTACCACTACCGGTACTACCGGCGGCTTCGGCGGCGGCACCTCGTCCGGCACCGGAGGCACCGGTACCGGGTCCGGCACCGGAGGCGCGCTCTCCGGCGTCGGCACGTTCGACGAGTGGGCGTTCAAGCTGGAACTGCTCGCCGCCGTGACCGGGATCGCCACCGTGCTCTGGCTGGCCTGGCGACGGCGCTGGGCCGAGCTCGTCTATGTCGGCCTGTCCGTGTTCGCCCTGGTCACGTCCACGTACTACATGTCGGTGCCGCGCGAGATGCTGCTGTGGTGGCCGCTCTGGATCGGCCTGGCCATCTGGATGACGAGTCGGCGCTGGGCAAAGTACGTCTACGTGGCCGTCAGCGGCTCGATGATGGTCGGCGTCGCGCTGCTCTACTTCAGCGGTCAGTGGGCCGGCTGACTGACCGGCCGGCCCACTGACTGACCATCCGTGCGCCCGTCAGGCGATCGACAGCGCGATGCCGTCGAGGATGTCGTGCTCCGAGACGATCACCTCGGGCAGCCCGAGCCGGTCCACGATCTGGGCGAGCACCAGCGCGCCGGCGCCGATGACGTCCACCCGCCCCGGGTGGATCACCGTGAGCGCGGCCCGCTGCTCGCGGCTCATCGCCAGCAGATCGGCCGCCGTCTGCCGGACCGCCTCGGCCGAGAGCCGGGCGAGATGGACCTTGTCCCGGTCGTACCGCTCGAGGCCGAGCGCGACCGCGGCCACCGTGGTCACCGAGCCGGCCAGGCCGACCAGCGTCTTGGCCTTGGCCAGGTCCACGGTCTGCGCCGCGAGGTCGATGGCGGCGTCGATGTCCCGCTTGGCCGCGGTGATCTGAGCCAGGGTCGGCGGGTCGTCTTTGAGGTGACGCTCCGTCATCCGGACGCAGCCCACGTCCACCGACCGCGCGGCGATGACGCTGTCGGTGCCGAGGACGAACTCGGTCGAGCCGCCGCCGATGTCGATGACGAGGTACGGGGTGTCGTGCTCGGCGCCGTCGTCGGCCAGCGCCTGGGTGGCGCCGCGGAAGGAGAGGTTGGCCTCCTCGTCGCCGGAGATCACCTGCGGTTCCACGCCGAGCCTGGCGCGGACGCCGGCCACGAACTCCGCCCGGTTGCTCGCGTCCCGGGTCGCGCTGGTGGCGACGAAGCGCACTTCGGTCGCTCCGTGCTCCTTGATGATCGCGGCGTACGCCTCACACGCGGCGAACGTGCGCGCCAGCGCCTCGTCCGCGAGCCGTCCGGTGGCGTCCACCCCTTGGCCGAGGCGGACGATCTCCATTCGCCGGTCGAGCTCGCTCTCCGCGCCGGTCTCCGGGTCGAGGTCCGCCACCAGCAGGCGGATCGAGTTGGTGCCGCAGTCGATGGCTGCCACGCGCTTGCCGGTCATCAGCCGTGCTCCTGTCAGTCCGCGGAGGGTGAGTCAGTGTGCTGTATGTGTCCCGGATTCGGATCCGAGCCCGGATCCGAGTCCGAGTCCGAATTCGCCGTCGAGGCCGCCTCATCCGTCTGGACGCAGGCGCCGGTAGCCCACCACTCGGGCAGCAGCGCGAGCGCCTCGTCGCCGAGCGGGTTGACCCCTGGCCCGGCCGCGAGCGAGTGCGCGACCAGCACGTGCAGGCACTTGACCCGGTCCGGCATGCCGCCCGCGCTGGGGAACCCGGGCAGGATCTCGATCGCGTCCCGGCGGCGCAGGTAGTCCTCGTGTGCCGAGCGGTACTTCGCGGCGAGCTCCGGGTCGGTGCGCAGCCGCTCGGTCATCTCGGCCATCAGGCCGCCACCCTCCAGCGTGCCGATCGCCGAGGCAGCCTTGGGGCAGGTCAGGTAGTAGAGCGTGGGGAAGGGCTCGCCGTCCGGGTTGCGCTCGGTCTTGATCCGCGGGGCGGTCTCGACCACGTCCGGGTTGCCGCAGGGGCAGCGGTGCGCCACCGCCCGCAGCCCGCGCGGGGCTCGCCCGAGCTCGGCCTCGACGGCCGCGACATCCCTGGGATCCACGGCCTCGGACGCCGCCGGCTGCACGCTGTTCACCCGCCTACGGTACTACCCGCCGACTATCCACCCACTGTCGAACCGTCCCCGCGTACCGTCCCCGGCCGGAGACACGCGGCGCTATCCGCCCGCCGTCGTACCATCGCCCGCCGGGGACTTCACACTGCTCCACAGCTGGTCGTACCAGGGCGTCGGGGTGGGCGTGGGTAGGCCTAGCTGCTCGCTGCCGTTGGCCGGGCCCGGCACGGTGAAGCCCTCCTCGCCCGGCTTGACGTAGTGCAGCTGCGCACGGGCCTGGATCTGCAGGTAGCCGGGGTCGTTCCACAGCGCGATCTGCCGCTGGAGCTGTGAGACCTGCGTGGACAGACCGGCGTTCTGCTGGTTGAGCGCGTCCAGCTGCGAGCTCTGCGCCAGGTACTCCTGCAGCGGATAGGCGATGGTGACCACGACCGCGCACAGGGCGAGCACCAGAATCGTGGCGCGCCGCGTCAGCCGGAAACGCGGCTTGGGCGGCTTCGGCGTCCTAGACCGCGCAGCCGCCTTCAGGTCCTTCGCGCCCTTACGTTCCGGCCTGACCTTCTCGGCCGTCCCGGACTTGTCAGACTTATCAGACTTCTGGTCGACGGTCTCGGCCGCCTCGGGGTCCCGGCGCTGCAGGGTCCGGCGTCCGCCGGTGCGCGAGGGCGGCACGAGGCCGAGCCGGGACTCGCCCCGGCTGTTCGTACGCTTGCCCACCACCCGGCCTGACACCCCCTCAGCTGAGAACTTCCGCAGACGACGGTGGCGCGTCCCGTCCGGGACGCGCCACTCATGCTAGTGCGCTTACGCGTTGAAGCGCGGGAAGGCCGAACGCCCGGCGTACCGGGCCGCGTCGTCGAGCTCTTCCTCGATGCGCAGCAGCTGGTTGTACTTGGCCACGCGGTCGGTGCGGGCCGGGGCGCCCGACTTGATCTGGCCGCAGTCCATCGCGACGGCGAGGTCGGCGATGGTGGTGTCCTCGGTCTCGCCGGACCGGTGCGACATCATCGTGCGGTAGCCCGAGCGGTGCGCGAGGGCGACCGCGTCGAAGGTCTCGGAGAGCGAGCCGATCTGGTTCACCTTCACCAGCAGCGCGTTCGCCTGGCCGCCCTTGATGCCGCGCTCGAGCCGCTCCGGGTTGGTGACGAACAGGTCGTCGCCGACCAGCTGCACCTTACTGCCGAGCAGGTCGGTGACCGACTTCCAGCCGTCCCAGTCCTCCTCGCTGTGCGAGTCCTCGATCGAGACCAGCGGGTAGTTGGCGACGAGCTCGGCGTAGTAGGCCGACAGGTCGGCGCCGGAGAGCTTGGAGCCCTCGAAGTGGTAGGCGCCGTCCTTGTAGAGCTCGGTCGCGGCCACGTCGAGGGCCAGCGCGATGTCCTCGCCCGGGGTGTAGCCGGCCTTCTGGATCGCCTCGAGGATCAGGTCGAGCGCGGCGCGGTTCGACTCCAGGTTCGGGGCGAAGCCGCCCTCGTCGCCGAGGCCGGTGGACAGGCCCCGGCTCTTGAGCACCGACTTGAGCGCGTGGTAGGTCTCCGCACCCCAGCGCAGCGCCTCGCCGTAGGTCTCCGCGCCGATCGGCGCGATCATGAACTCCTGGATGTCGACGTTGGAGTCCGCGTGCGCGCCGCCGTTGACGATGTTCATCATCGGCACCGGGAGCAGGTGCGCGTTGGGGCCGCCGAGGTAGCGGAAGAGCGGCAGGTCGGCCGACTCCGCGGCGGCCTTGGCCACCGCGAGCGACACGCCGAGGATGGCGTTGGCGCCGATCCGGCTCTTGTTCGGGGTGCCGTCCAGATCCTTGAGCTCCTGGTCGATCAGCCGCTGCTCGTGCGCGTCGAAGCCGATCAGCGCCGGGCCGATCTCGTCGAGCACCGCCAGCACGGCCTTGGTCACGCCCTTGCCGCCGTACCGCGCCTCGTCGCCGTCACGCAGCTCCACGGCCTCGAACGCTCCGGTGGACGCGCCGGAGGGCACCGCCGCGCGGGCGATGACGCCGTCGTCGAGCGCGACTTCGACTTCGACCGTGGGGTTGCCGCGGGAGTCGAGGATCTCCCGCGCGCCGACTGCTTCGATGGACGCCACGTGCGTACTCCTTCGCCAAGCTGTCTTGCCGTCTGTGGTTTCGGTAGCAGCCTAGTTCACCGGCCGAACGCACGGGCGCGCCGTCCGCCCTTCGGCTCAGGATGCGTCGGGCTGAGTCGGCGTCAGACGCACCGGTAGTTCGTGCAGCCCGCGCATGATCAACCCGGAATGCCAGCGCAGTGCCTCGACCGGCTCGGCGAGGGCGAGGTCCGGATAGCGGGCCAGCAGCCGTTCGAAGGCGATCCGCCCCTCCAGCCGGGCCAGCGGGGCGCCGATGCAGAAGTGGATCCCGTGGCCGAGCGCGAGGTGGCCGCCGGCGGCGCGACCCAGGTCGAGCTCGTCGGGCGAGGGGAAGCGCCGCGGGTCCCGGTCGGCGGCGCCGAGCACGGCGAGCACCGGCTCGCCGGCCGCGATGTCCACCCCGCCGACGGTGATCGGCTCGGTGGTGAAGCGCCAGGTGCCGAACTCGACCGGACCGTCGTAACGCAACAGCTCCTCGACGGCGTTCTCGAGCAGACCGGGTTCCGCGAGCACCCGGGCGCGCTGGTCCGGATGGGTCAGCAGGGCCAGCGAACCGTTGCCGATCAAGTTGATCGTCGTCTCAAAGCCCGCAAACAGGAGGATGAAGGCCATTGCGGCAGCCTCGTCCTCGCTCAAGTGCTCGCCGTGGTCGGAGGCCCGCACCAGCGCGGTCAGCAGGTCGTCGCCCGGATTCAGCCGCTTCTTGTGGATGATCTCGCGTAGATATCCGCGGATGCGCTTGACGGAGCGCCCGACCCCGCCGCGTTTCCCGTCGCGGTCGACCACGCCGAAGGCCCACTCGTGGAAGATCGCCTGATCCTCCTCGGGCACGCCGAGCATCTCCAGGATGACGGCGACCGGCAGCGGGCAGGCATACCCGCGGATCAGGTCGACGGTGCCGTCGCCGTCGCGCGCCTTGCGCTCGCACTCGTCGAGCAACGAGTCGGCGATGCGCCGGATAGCGGGTTCGAAGTCGGCGACGCGGCGCGGCGTAAAGGCCTTCGCGACCAGCCGACGCAACCGGGTGTGGTCCGGCGGGTCGAGGTTGAGCAGGTGAGCGGCGATGCCCGAGCGGTGCTCGCCTGGGATGCCGGTGCGCCCGGGCTTCCAGCCGGGGAAGGCGGTCGCGGCGTTCTTGGACAGGCGCGGATCAGCGAGCACGGACTTGACGTCCTCGTAGCGGGTGACGAGGTAGGCCTCGACCCCGTTGGGCAGCCGCGTCCGGTGCACCGGGGCGTGCTCGCGCAGCCAGACATAGGCCGGGTACGGGTCGTCGATGAACGCGCGCGAGAAGAGCTCCGGCGCGTCAGGGGACTGCTGCGCGTCGGTGGACGACGGTTCGTCGGCGGGCTGTGGGGTCGGCGGGGACTGCGTGGTCACCGCCCCATGGTCACATGCGTACGACTGTCACACGCGTTCGATACCGGCAAAGCCGCGCATCAGCTCCCGCCTGCGCGCAGCCAGCCGCGGGCCGAACTCGCGCTCCCGCTCGTGCTCCTTCTCGGCCAAGTACTCCTCGAGCGCCAGGAAGACGACCTCGTAAGTCGTCGACTGCTGATACTCCGCAACCCGGTGCAGGCGCTCCGTCTGGGTCTCGGTGAGCGCTAGTGCCATTTCCATGCGCGGGACGATATTGGTCTGGCGTGACGGAAGTGAACCATCCGGCCCTAGGATCATCAGATCGAGTGAATGGACTGGACCAGTCAAGGCCGCCACGGCCGGAGACTCACTGGCCGTTCGCACCGGCGAAGCCGCGCAGCACGTCGGCGTTCTTGTCGACGTCCTCGAGCTGACCGGAGGCGACCGCGATGACGAAGTCGTACGCGGCGTCCTCGTCCGGATTGAGAATCAGGCCATTGATCTCGCAGAAGACGTAGCAGGCAAGCCAGCCCAGCCTCTTGTTTCCATCCACGAGCGGGTGGTTGGACACGATCGAATGCAACAGCGCCGCGGCCTTGGTGAAGAGGTCCGGATAGGCGTCCGCCCCGAACACGCTGGTCCGCGGACGATTGGCGGCGGAGTCGAGCAGCCCCAGCTCACGCACCTGCGCCCGGCTGCCGGTGGCGATCTGCGCCAAGTCGAGCAACTGCTCCAGGGTCAAGTAGTGGATCACTGCCCGAGCCTGTCGAGCAGGCTCTTCCAGCGCTCCGCCGCCCTGACACCTACTTCGTGCACTTCCGTGTCGGACTCCATCTCATCGAGATACTTCATGACCGCGAGTCGCGCGACCTGCTGCATCGATCGATGCTCGGCCTCTGCGCGCAGGCGCAGTCGCTCTGTCTCTTCGTCGGTCAACCTCAGAACCATGCTCATGACCATGACGATATCAAAGTGATATCGCAAACGACAGTGGATTGCGCCACTCGATCAGATGATCGATCAGTCATCAAAACGAGTGACCGAAGGATCACACCGCGCTGCGTACGGCCGTGGTCACAGCTGCGGACTCAGCCCTCGCTCGGGTCGAGCAGGCGGGCGCTGACCACGGGCTCGCGCGGGGCGAGGCCGGTGGCGGCGTACTGCTCGGTCGCGTCGAGTGCGGCCTGACGGATCGCCAGGCCGGCTGCGCGGACGGCGGGGGGCGGGCCGCCGGGGCCGCCGCGGAGCAGCATTCGAACGAGATAGCGGCCCGGCACCGGGATGGCCGTGACCACGGCGCCGGGCAGTCGGGCGGCGACGAACGCGGGGAGCACGGCCGCGCCCAGGCCGCCGGCCACCAGCGCCTGTACCGCGGAGGGCTGCCGCGCCTGGTGCCGAACCTCGGGCTCGATCCCGTGCAGGCTCAGGAATCTGGTACAGGCCCGGCCGCTGGCCGAGTGGGCCGGCCCGACGATCCAGGGGCGGCCGTCCAGCTCCCGCGCCTCGACCGGAACCGGCCAGCCCGCCGGGACGACGAGGCGGTATTCGTCCTCGCTCATCGCGCGCGCCTGCACGCCCGGAGGTAGCGCCACCGCCGTCGTCCGATCGTCAGAGAGCACGAGCAGGTCGAGCGTCGAGTCCCGCAGGGCGCGCAGCCCGTCGAGCTGATCGGCCTCGACGACGATGGGTTGCAGCTCCGGATGGTTCTCCTGCAGCAGGCGGACTGCGGGGACGGCGATCTCACGCAATCCCCAGGCCGAGATTCCGATCCGCACTGGCCCGCTGGCTCGCGTGTCGAGGCCGCCCAACTGCTCGGCCGCTTCGGCCAGGGCCTCTCCGACGCGCCGGCCGCCCTCCGCGAGCAGCCTGCCCGCCTCGGTCAGCTCGAGGCGTCCACCGGTCCGGTCGAACAGAGCGGTGCCCGCCTCGCGTTCGAGGCGCTGCAACTGCTGCGAGACCGCGGACGGGGTGTGGCCGAGCAGCCTGGCCGCGGCGGTTATCCCCGCAGCCTGAGATACCGCGTGCAGCACGAGGAGACGCTTGGGGTCCAGTTCCATCCGGCTCCTCCTTCCGGCACATGCCATTCAGCAGGGCTACCACCGAGCTTAAGCAACGCTGAATATCCGCTTCGCTCCGGGTCGGCGAGAATGCCCGGGATAGCGCGCGCTGTCCGACATCCGACTCACAACTCCAGGAGCCAGACCCATGTCAAGCCCCCGCATAGCCGGGGCGCGCGGCGCGCTGTCCATAGCCCTGCTCGCCTCCGGTGCGGCCGTCCTCGCCGGCTGCTCTTCGAACTCGACCTCGAATGCAAACTCGACCTCGACCTCGACCTCGACCTCGCCGCTCAGCGGTGTCGGTGCGACTCGGACGGCCGACGCGACGAGCGCGAACGACACGACAGGCGCGGCCGGCGCAGGCGCTGCCGGGTACGTGCTGAAGACTCCGTCCTCGATCGCCGGGTGGCCGCTGACCACGCCGACCTCGACGGTGCAGACGAAGATGCAGCAGGGCCTGAGTCAGGCCGAGCAGACCGTCGGCGGCGTCTCCGGCACCCCGGTGGCAGGACTCTACGACGATACGACCGATCAGGCCTGGGTCGTGTTCGTCGGCGTCAACGGCAGCGGCCTCGACCCGGCTCGGCTGGCGCAGGCCGCGTTGACCGCCCCGATAAGTACGATGGACGCCATCGGCGACCGGCTCACCACGAGCTGGGTGCCCAGCGTCTCCGCCGGTCCGCACGCAGGAGTGGCCGAGTGCCAGGAGACGGTGATGGCCCAGGCCGGCCTGTCCACGTACGCGGCCACCGGGCTGGCGGCCGAGGGCGCGGCCTGCTTCTGGATGACCGCCACCACCTTCGGCGTCGTCACCATCTATCCGCAGCAGGACAGCACCAACTGGGACTTCGGCTACAGCGGGAAGCAGATGGACGCCTTCATGCTCAAGGTGCGTGCGGCCGCCGAACAGGCCGGCTAGACACGCCGGCTCAGGAGACGACGACATCCCGTCCGGGCGGCCGAGCACGCGGCTCGGCCCCGAACGGGATGCTGCTTTTACTGCTGCGCCCTATCGGACAGGCGAGCGGCGACTAGCGCTGCTCAGCGGCCTGGTGGATCGGCGCGGCGTCGGTGACGGGAGCCGGCGGGCTCACCACGCTGGCCTCGACGGCCTGCGGTGCGGCCGGGGCCGCCGACTGCGCGGTAACGGCCGCCGGGGCGTCGTCCTTGGCCGCTGCCTTCATCTCCGACTTGAAGATACGCAGGGACTGGCCCATCGAGCGGGCGGCGTCCGGCAGCTTCCGCGAGCCGAACAGCAGCACGACGATGCCCAGAATGATGACGATGTGCCAGCCTTCAAGCCCACGCAACATGGTTCGTACTCCTCAGTTCTTGATTCCGTAGCCGCATTCCACACCGCTGGTGTTGATTCGGCGCCGGTGCACTGACCAGACTAACCGCACCTACCCGACTATCGGGAGGCCTCGAGGTTAAGAATCTGCTCGCGCAGCCCGCGGGCCTCGGCACGCAGCGCCTCCTCCGGATCGACGCCGAGTCGCCTCGCCAGCCCGACCACACTCAGCAGCAGCCTTCCGACCTGCTCGAAGTCGCTTGCGCCCGGTACGTCCCCGGCAGCGGCCGCAACCTGCGGAAGTTGCGGAACCGTTACATCCAACTCCGCGGTCTGCGCCCTTTTGAGCAGCTTTTCGGCCAAGGACAGGGCGGGTTGAGCCAGCGGCACGCCCTCCACCGCGGAACTTCGGCCCTTCTCCGCCGCCTTGATCTGGTCCCAGTTGGCCTCGACCTCGGCCGCCGTGCCCGCCTCGACCCCGCCGAACACGTGCGGGTGACGGTTGATCAGCTTCGTCACGATGCCCTGTGCGACGTCGTCGATGCCGAACGGGTCCTCGGCGTGTTCCTGCGCGATCCGGGAGTGGAAGGCCACCTGGAGCAGCACGTCGCCGAGCTCCTCACGCAGCGCGTCGCGGCCCTCGCCCGGCGTGTCGCAGTCCCCGTCCTCGATCGTCTCGACGGTCTCGTACGCCTCCTCCAGCAGATACCGCACCAGCGACTGGTGGGTCTGCTGCCGATCCCAGGGGCAGCCGCCGTCCGAACGCAGCCGGTCCATCACGGCGATGAGGTCGAGCATGCGGGCTCCGGGCAGGTCGTAGCTGCCCGGCAACAGTTCGAGCTCGACATCCGGCGCGTCGCCCGCCATCCCGGCCGACCCGGTCGTCGCCGCCGTCAACCGCTCGCCGAGCGCGAGGACCAGCGCCTGGTCGCCGCCGGACGGATCGGCCAGCCACACCACCGTCTCGCCGTCGGCGGCCTCTTTCAGCAGCTCCGCGGCCACCTCGGCGCTCTCGCCCTCGATCAGCTCGATCGCCACGTCCTGGTCGTCGAGGAACTCCAGGATCGGATGCTCGGCGTCGCCGGCGTGCACCCGCGCGCCCGGTGTCGTCACCGCGCGCCAGGCCGCGGCCGAGAGCAGGCCGGGGGCCACCCGCGGCGAGAAGGGAATGAGGACGATGCGACCGGCTTGAGGCATACGCCCAGCCTACTTGGCCGGAATCAATGCCCGGGAAGTCCGATCGCCGGCTGCTCACCCACCCATCTTGATCACGCCGTCGATCAGCGAGCGGCACCACTCGAGCAGCGGCAGCCCGGTCACCGGCTCGGGCGGGAAGCCCGAGGACTTCGGCCGCGGCACCAAAATATGGTCCGACTGCTTCTTCACGATCGAGCCGGGGAAGACGCGCTTGAGCCGCAGCTCCTGCGACTCGCGCAGATAGACCCGGCTGAACTTGACGAAGTTGCCCTGCAGCACGATCTCGGACAGCCCCGCGTCCCGGGCGTGCGAGCGGAAGAGGGCGACCGCGAGCAGGTTGCCCACCGGCTCGGGCAGCTTGCCGTAGCGGTCCACGAGCTCGTCGTGCACCGCGACGACGTCCTCTTCCTTCGCGATCGACGCGATCCGCCGGTACGCCTCGAGGCGCAGCCGCTCCCCCGGCACCCACTCGTGCGGGATGTGCGCGTTGACCGGCAGGTCCACCCGCATGTCCGGAGCCTCATCCGGGCTCTCCAGGCCGGCGGCCTGCTCCTTGAACTCCTTGACCGCCTCGCCGACCATGCGGACGTAGAGGTCGAAGCCGACGCCCTCGATGTGGCCGGACTGCTCGCCGCCGAGCAGGTTGCCCGCGCCGCGGATCTCCAGGTCCTTCATCGCCACATACATACCGGCACCGAGGTCGGTGTGCTGGGCGATGGTGGCCAGGCGCTCGTGCGCGGTCTCGGTCAGCGGCTTCTCCGGCGGGTAGAGGAAGTACGCGTACGCGCGCTCCCGGCCCCGGCCCACCCGGCCGCGCAGCTGGTGCAACTGGCTCAGGCCGAAGCTGTCGCCGCGCTCGACGATGAGCGTGTTGGCGTTGGGGATGTCGATGCCCGACTCGACGATCGTCGTGCACACCAGCACGTCGAACTCGCGGTTCCAGAAGCCGACGATCAGCTTCTCCAGCGCGTGCTCGTTCATCTGGCCGTGCGCCGTGGCCACCCGCGCCTCCGGCACCAGCCTGCGGAGGTTGGCCGCGGCCCGGTCGATCGACTCGACCCGGTTGTGGATGTAGAAGACCTGGCCCTCGCGCAGCAGCTCGCGCCGGATCGCCGCGCCGATCTGCTTCTCCTCGTAGGCGCCGACGAAGGTGAGCACCGGGTGCCGCTCCTCCGGCGGGGTCTGGATGGTCGACATCTCGCGGATGCCGGTGACCGCCATCTCCAGGGTGCGCGGGATCGGGGTCGCGGACATGGTCAGCACGTCCACGTTCGCCCGCATCTGCTTGAGGTGCTCCTTGTGCTCCACCCCGAAGCGCTGCTCCTCGTCCACGATCACCAGGCCGAGGTCCTTGAACCTGGTGTCCTTGGCGAACAGCCGGTGCGTGCCGATGACCACGTCCACCGAGCCCTCCGCCAGGCCGCGCAGCACCTCCGTCGACTCCTTGTCGGTCTGGAAGCGGGAGAGGGCCTTGATGGTGACCGGGAACTGCGCGTAGCGCTCGGCGAAGGTGGCGAAGTGCTGCTGGACCAGCAGCGTCGTCGGCACGAGTACGGCCACCTGCTTGCCGTCCTGCACCGCCTTGAACGCCGCGCGCACCGCGATCTCGGTCTTGCCGTAGCCGACGTCGCCGCAGATGAGCCGGTCCATCGGGACCGTCTTCTCCATGTCCCCCTTGACCTCCTCGACGCAGGCGAGCTGGTCCGGGGTCTCGGTGTAGGGGAAGGCATCCTCGAGCTCGCGCTGCCACGGCGAGTCCGGCGCGAAGGCGTGGCCGGGCGCGGCCTGCCGGGCCGAGTAGAGCTTGATCAGATCGCCGGCGATGTCCCGCACGGCCTTGCGCGCCCGGGACTTCGCCTTCTGCCAGTCCGCGCCGCCGAGCCGGTGCATCGAGGGCGACTCGCCGCCGACGTACTTGGTCACCTGCTCCAGCTGGTCGGTGGGGACGTAGAGGCGGTCGCCGGGCTGGCCGCGCTTCGAGGCCGCATATTCGATCACGAGGTACTCGCGGGTGGCACCGGCCACGGTCCGCTGCACCATCTCGATGTAGCGGCCGACGCCGTGCTGTTCGTGCACGACGTAGTCCCCGGTGCGCAACTGCAGCGGGTCCACCATGTTGCGGCGCCGCGAGGGCATCCGGTTCATGTCCTTGGTGGACGAGCGCTGACCCGAGATGTCCGACTCGGTGAGCACGACCAGCTTCGCGGCCTCGTCGACGAAGCCGCGACCGAAGGAGGCGCACGCGACGTACGCGATGCCGGGCTCCGGCGGCTCCTCGATCTCCGATACCAGCCGCACCCCGAGGTCGGCCGAACGCAGCACCTCGGCTAGCCGCTCGGCCGGGCCGTGGCCTTCCGTCGTGAGCACCACGCGCCAGCCTTCGCGCAGCCAGCCACGGACGTCGCCGAGCATCTTCGCGCCCTCGCCGCGGTAGTCCGGCGCCTCGACGGCCGCGGCGAGCTCGGTGTCGTCGGTTTCACCGGCCTCCGAGGCCTCGCCGGCCGCGGCGAACTCCGCGAGCTCCGCGTCCGCGGCGAACGGCGTGATCGACCACCAGGGCAGGCCCAGCGAACGCACGTGGTCGCGCAGGTCGGCCAGCGACCAGAGCGAGGCGGCGCCGAGATCCAGCGGGCTCTTGCCACCGACCGCCGCCGCGGCCCATGAGGCCTCGAGGAACTCCTGCGAGGTGCTCACCAGGTCCGAAGCCCTGGTCCGCACCCGCTCCGGGTCGCATACGACCAGGTGGGTGTTGGCCGGAAGCACGTCAACCAGTAGCTCCATCCGGTCGACGAGCACCGGCGCGAGCGATTCCATCCCCTCGACCGCGATCCCCTCGGCGATCTTGCCGAAGACGTCCGCGAGGTCCGGGAACTCGGAGGCGTAGCCGTGTGCCCGCTTGCGCACCGACTCGGTCAGCAGGAGCTCGCGGCACGGCGGGGCCCACAGGCCGTTCTGCGCGACCTCGAGGGAACGCTGGTCGGCCACCTTGAAATAGCGGATCTCCTCGACCGTGTCGCCCCAGAACTCCAGCCGCAGCGGGTGCTCCTCGGTGGGCGGGAAGACGTCGAGGATGCCGCCACGCACCGCGAAGTCGCCGCGCTTCTCCACCAGGTCGGTGCGCAGGTACGCGGCGTCGGCCAGCCGCCTCGTCACCTCTTCGAGCTCGATCTCCTGCCCGGCGACCACCCGTACCGGCTCGAGCTCGCCGAGCCCTTCCACCTGCGGCTGGAGAACCGAGCGGATGGGGGCGACGACCACCTGCAGCTGGGTGTCCTCTTCCGGATGGGCTACCCGGCGTAGTACGGCCAGCCGCCGCCCGACGGTGTCCGAGCGCGGAGAGAGGCGCTCGTGCGGCAGCGTCTCCCACGACGGGAACTCGGCCACCGCCGCCTCGCCGAGCAGTGAGCGCAACGCGGCGGCGAGGTCCTCGGCCTCCCGCCCGGTGGCCGTGACCGCCAGCACGATGCGCCCTTCGGCGGCTACGGCGGCCAGCGCCGGAGCGCGCAGCCCCGGCACGGCGGTGAGGTCGAGGCGGGGGCGGCCCACGGCGCGCGCGGCAACTGCGAGTCTGTCGATCGCCGGGTCGAGGCGAAGTGCGGGGATGAGGCCGGACAGGGTCATGAGCACCTTCCGTGGTGGCACGCCGACTAGCCCCAGACAGCCCAACGGGGGGCCGGGGGATTCGTGTCCCTCTAGAGTACGCATCCCTTCCGACAGTCGACGCCCGCGCGGCCGGGGCGCGACGCGGGAGTCGGGGGTGGCTGCGGTGGCGGATGGTTTCCGGCAGCGCGCGAAATGATCACGGATTCGGCTCGAAACGGGCGTCCGGCCGGAAATCAGCCCACCTGGACGGCACTCCCGCCTACCGCAAGGCCGCCTGGTCCGGGTACCGTCGTCCGAGAGCACTGTGTGCCGGACGCGCCTTCGCGCCGAGCGCACACCGGCGATGTAGGGACTGGGAGAACGATGACGCAGGGAACGGGCACGGGCCTTCCGACGAATACGGCCGGAATACCCAACGGTCAGTTCGCGGGGCGCCTCATCGAGTTCAGCGACGTCGAACTGGACCGGAAGTACCCGCGCGGCGTGTACCTGAACTTCCACGGCTACCCGGACTTCTCGGTCTACGCGCGGCACGCGGTGCAGATCGCCGACCCGCCCGCCGAGCTGTCGGTGGACGAGGTGCGGGTGACCGACGTGGTCGCCGCGAACATGATCGCGAGCGGCACCGGCGACCCGATCTACCAGCAGGGCAGGCCGCCCACGGCCACGCCGGAGGGCTGGACCTGGACGCACGAGGCGCGCACCCGGCGGCTGTTCCTGGTGCCGGCCGAGCTCAACGGCTCCTTCCGGCACCACGGCGGCATCGCGACGCTGCAGCTGGACCGGAGCAAGACCGGGCTCTGGCACGAGGGCATGCTCGAGCCGGTCGCCTTCGAGCGCTCCGGCTCGGTGCCCGAGGACGCGATGCTCCAGCTCGAGTCGCAGCTCGGCTTCCAGCTGCCGGTCTCCTACCGGCGCTTCCTGGCCGGCACCGACGGCGGCCGGCCGCTGAGCCCCGCGGTCAACCTGCAGTGCGGCTTCGTGGCCGACGGCTGGCTGTTCGGGGTGCGCCGCTCCGACCCGCACCAGGAGCTGGTGTACGCCAACCAGGCGCTGTTCGACCGGTTCACCGAGGAGTACCTGGCGGTCGGCTACCTGCGCGGCGGCATGCTCGTGCTCAAGATCCGCGGCAACGACGTCGGGTCGCTCTGGTACTTCGACGACGACGACGTGCGCGACCGCGACTCGCGGGACGCCGCCTCCGTGTGCGGCGAGCTGCTGATCCGGGTGGGCAACGACTTCGACGACTTCGCCCGGCACCTGGTCGCACTGCCCACGCAGATCCAGGAGATCTCCGAGGCCGCGGTCCAGCAGGGCTTCGCCTCGCTGGTGACCGACGTGGAGCACCTCGGCTCCGCGCTGCCGCCGCACCTGGCCTTCCATCGTCGGTGACGCGGCGGACTCGGTCGGGTGCGCAGCGGTCTCAGTGAGTGGGCCGGGTATCGCGGGTGTGACGTACGCCGCATACGATGCTGACGAAGTCCTCAGCTAGGACAACGGCGTCCCGGCGTTCAGCTCGCCCGCTTATCGAGGAGTGTGCCGCCGTGGCCGACACCAGCGCCGTTTCCAGTCCCCCTTCAGTATCGCCGGACGCCGCATTGCGCAGCGACATCAAGGCGCTGGGCGAACTGCTCGGCCAGACCCTCGTGCGGCAGGAGGGCCAGGCGCTGTTCGACCTCGTCGAGCAGATCAGGGCGCTGACCCGGTCCGCGGAGCCCGGCGCGGCGGACGAGGCGCAGGCCAGGCTGGCCGAGGTCGACCTGGCCACCGCGATCCGGCTGGTGCGCGCGTTCTCCAACTACTTCTATCTGGCGAACGTCACGGAGCAGGCACACCGTGCCCGCGAGCTGCACGCCGAGCGCAACACCACCGGGTCCTGGCTCTCCCGCGCCGTGAACCGGATCGGCGCGGCGATCGAGGACCCGGAGTCGAAGGTCACCAGGGACTGGGTCGAAGAGGTCATCAGCCGGCTCTCGGTGCGGCCCGTGTTCACCGCGCACCCGACCGAGGCGGCCCGGCGCACCATCCTGGGCAAGCTTCGGCAGATCGCGCTGCTGTTGGACGCCAACCCGTTCTCACAGCCCGGCACTGCAACCGATCCGGTGGCCCAGCGCCGCGCCGAGCGGCGGCTGGAGGAGCTGGTCGAGTCGCTGTGGCAGACCGACGAGCTGCGGGTGGCCAGGCCGGAGCCGACCGACGAGGCGCGCAACGCCCTTTACTACCTGGACGAGCTGCACGGCAACGCGGTCCCCGACGTGCTCGACGAGCTGGCCTCGGAGCTCGAGCGGATCGGCGTGAAGCTGCCGGTGGACGCCAGGCCGCTGAGCTTCGGCAGCTGGATCGGCGGCGACCGGGACGGCAACCCGAACGTGACCCCGCTGCTGACCCTGGAGATCCTGGCCCTGCAGCACGAGCGGGCCGTGGACGACGCGCTGAAGATCGTCGACCGGCTGCGCAACAGCCTGTCCACCTCGCAGCGCATCGCGAGCATCACCCCCGAGCTCCAGGCCTCGGTGGACCACGACCTGGCCGTCCTGTCCGACATTCCGGCCAGGTACAAGCGGCTGAACCAGGAGGAGCCTTACCGGCTGAAGGCCACCTGCGTCCGGCAGAAGCTGCTGAACACGAAGAAGCGCATCCACAAGTCGCGGCCGCACGTGCCAGGACAGGACTACCTCAACGGCGAGGAGCTGGTCGCCGACCTGCTGCTGATGCGCGACTCGCTGCTGGCGGACCGGGGCGAGTTGATTGCGCGCGGCAGCCTCGACCAGGTGATCCGGACCGTCTCGGCGTTCGGGCTGCAGCTGGCGACACTCGACATCCGCGAGCACGCCGACGCGCACCACCACGCGATCGGCCAGCTGATCGACCGGCTCGGCATCGAGTCGTGGCGTTACGAGGACATGCCGCGCGAGTACCGGGCCGGCCTGCTGGCGAAGGAGCTGCGGTCGAGGAGGCCGCTGGCGAAGCTGCCGGAGAAGATCCACCGGGACCGCCGGGTCACCGGCGTGGCCGCCGATGAAGAGGGCTTCGACGCCTGGGGCGGAGCGGCTCCGCTGCTCGACGACGCGGGCGCCAAGACCTTCGGTATCTTCACGGCGATCCGGGAGACGATCGAGCGCTTCGGCCCGGACGTCATCGAGTCCTACATCATCTCGATGTGCCGCGGCGTGGACGACGTCTACGCGGCAGTGCTGCTGGCCCGCGAAGCCGGCCTGATCGACCTGCGCGGCGGACGCGCCGAGATCGGCTTCGTGCCGCTGCTCGAGCAGGTCTCCGAGCTGCGGCAGGCCGACACGATCCTCGGCGAGCTGCTCAACGACCCGTCGTACCGCAAGCTGGTGCGGCTGCGCGGGGACGTGCAGGAGGTCATGCTCGGGTACAGCGACTCGAACAAGGACGCCGGGATCACCACCAGCCAGTGGGAGATCCACCTGGCCCAGCGCAAGCTGCGCGATGTGGCGCACCGTCACGGCGTGCGCCTGAGGCTGTTCCACGGCCGCGGCGGCACGGTGGGACGCGGCGGCGGCCCGACGCACGAGGCGATCATGGCCCAGCCCTGGGGCACGCTCGAGGGCGAGATCAAGGTCACCGAGCAGGGCGAGGTGATTTCGGACAAGTACGCGCTGCCCGGCCTGGCCAGGGAGAACCTGGAGCTGACCGTGGCGGCCACCCTCGAGGCCTCGGTCCTGCACCTCGGCCCGAGGCAGAGCGCGGACGCCCTGTCGAGGTGGACAACGACGATGAGCGGCATCTCGGACGCGGCGTACGCCAGGTACCGGCAGTTGGCGGACGACCCGGACCTGCCGCGTTACTTCCTGACCTCGACCCCGGTGGACCAGCTCGGCGACCTGCACCTCGGCAGCCGCCCCTCGCGGCGGCCGGACGCCGGAGCCGGCCTGGAGAGCCTGCGGGCGATCCCGTGGGTGTTCGGCTGGACGCAGTCGAGGCAGATCGTGCCCGGCTGGTTCGGCGTGGGCACGGGCCTGGCCTCGGCCTACGAGGCGGGCCAGGACGACGTGCTGCGCGAGATGTACGAGGACTGGCACTTCTTCCGCAACTTCCTGTCCAACGTGGCGATGACCCTCGCCAAGACGGACCTGCGGATCGCCCGGCTATACGTGGAACAGCTGGTGCCGGAGGAGCTAAGGCCGGTGTTCGACCGGATCGTCGAGGAGCACGACCTGACGGTGCAGCAGGTGCTGAAGGTCACCGGCCAGGACGAGCTGCTCGGCCACGACCCGGTCCTGGCTCGCACCCTGCAGGTGCGCGACAGGTACCTGGCCCCGATGTCGTATCTCCAGGTGGCCCTGCTCAAGCGGCACCGGGAGGCGACCGCCGCGGGCGAGGTGCCCGACTCCCAGCTCAGTCGAGCGCTGCTGCTGACGGTGAACGGCGTGGCCGCCGGGCTGCGCAACACCGGCTGAGTTCACCGCGCTACGCCGAGTTATCCACAGCCCGTGCCGCTTATCCACAGGATCCACAGATCTTGTCCACGGTGTGGATAAATCCTGTGGATAACTCGGCGGTGTGTGCACAGCTCCGCATCACATAATGACGGCGCCTGGGGATAACCTTGGGAAAAGGGGCAGATGCGCAGGTCAGGGGCGCGTCAGCGTCAGGGGAACACGACCGTGCGCTTGGAACCGAGCAGCACCCGATGCTCGGCGTGCCAGGCGACGGCGCGAGAGAGGACTCGGCACTCGACGTCGCGGCCTGCGGCGACGAACTGATCCGCCGTCATGCCGTGGCCCACGCGCACGACGTCCTGCTCGATGATCGGCCCCTCGTCCAGGGCCGCGGTCACATAGTGGGCCGTGGCGCCGATCAGCTTGACGCCGCGCTCGTGCGCCTGGTGGTAGGGCTTTGCGCCCTTGAAGGACGGCAGGAAGGAGTGGTGGATGTTGATGATCCGACCCTCCAGCGCCTTGCAGGCCTCGTCAGAGAGGACCTGCATGTACCTCGCCAGCACGACGAGCTCGATTCCGTGCTCCTCGACGAGGTCGAGCAGCCGCCGCTCCTGCTGCGCCTTGTTCTGCTTATCCACAGGCAGGTGGACGAACTCGATCCCGTAGCCCTCGACCATCTGCCGGAAGTTCTCGTGGTTGGACACCACCAGCGGGATCTCGACCGGCAGGGCTCCGCTGGCGTGCCGGAAGAGCAGATCATTGAGACAGTGGCCGAACTTGGAGACCATGATCAGCATCGGCATCTTGGCCTCGGCCAGGTGGATCTGCCACTGCATGTGGAAGGACGCGCCGGTCGCGGCGAATCCGTTGCACAGCGCGGTCAGGTCCACGCCGGGCTCCTGCGCCCAGAAGTGCACCCGCATGAAGAACAGCCCGGTGTCCGGATCGCCGTACTGCTGGCTGTCCACGATCGAGCAGCCGGTGACGAGCAGGAAGCTGGCCACGGCGTGCACGATGCCGCGCTGGTCGGGGCAGGTGAGCGTCAGGACGAAGTCGGCCCGGTCCACCCGGCCGTGCTCCCCGTGATCCGCCGGCTCGGCCTTCGCGTCAGGCCCGGTCTGCTCGGTCATGGGCCCAGGTTAAATGACTTCCGGATTCTGGGACGGCACTGACCGTCAGGCGAACAGGGCCTGGTCGTAGCGCCTCAGCAGCAACCGGGCGATCAGCTCGTGCGAACCGAGCGGGCCGGCCACCCGCGGGGTGCGGGCCGCCTCCGGCTCGAGGCCGGCCAGCGCCGCGACGTCGCTCAGCCGCTGCGTGTAGCCGCCCTCCGCGAGCAGGTAGCTGGCCACGGCCACCGGCCTGCCCCGGCGGGCCAGGCGGGTCAGCACGGAACTGACCGAGGGCTCCGCCGCGGTGAGGAACGCCGCTCGCACCGGCATGCCCAACCGCTCGGCGAGCAGACCCGCCATGACGACTGCGTCGGCGGTCGCCCTGCGGTCGTTCGACCCGGCCGCCGCCAACACCACCTCCGTGCCGAACACACGTCCGGTCACCGCGGCCAGTCGGTCCGTCAGGACGTGCGCGAGCATCGGGTCGGGGCCGAGCGGGCGAGCGGTGTAGACGCGCATCCGGCCCTCGCCGGACGCCGCCTCCAGGCCCGCGGCCGTCGCCGACCCGTTCGCCATCCTGCTCACCAGCGGCTCCGCCTCCACCGACCGGACCGCCGCCGGGATGTCGTGGCGCACGTGATAGCCGGAGCCGAGGAACATCGGCACGACCACGGCCTCCTGCTCGCCCTGCGCGGCCAGCCCGGCGAGCACCTCCTGCGGCGTCGGCGACGCCGCCGAGACGAAGCTCAGGCTCACCCGCAGGCCGGGTCGCAGAAACCTGATCCGCCCGGCGATGGCGTCCAGGGTCGCCAGGCCCGGCAGATGCGCGGTGCCGTGCGCGACGGCCACCATCGGAACGTCGTCCCTGGCCGGTGGCAGGAAGGACGGCGCGCCGGACGCCCGGGCGCTGAGTCTGGCATTGGCGGCGGCCATGGTTCGCCTCCCCTTCGGTGCATCCGGGCATCGGGACATCAGGGCACGAGAGAACGAGAAGTGGATGTTCCGCGCTCTGCGGATCCAGTCTCGGGTACCGGAGTTACAGCTCGACGGCCAGCCGGTATCCGCGCTTGGTCACCGTCTTCACGAGCCCGGCCGCCGGCCCGAGAGCCGTCCGCAGCCTGGCCACGGTGGCCTCCACGGCGTGCTCGTCCCGCCCGGCCCCGCCGCGTACGTCGCGTCCGTCCCAGACCCGGCGCAGCAGCTCGGCGCGGGAAACCACCCAGCCGGGGCGGCGGGCGAGCTCGGCCAGCACGGCCGCGGGCAGCGGCGGCAGGGTCACCGAGTATTCGCCTATGGCGGCGCTGAACCCCTGCATGACGAGGGTCCGCGCGCCGTCCACCCGGACCTCGCGCCTGATGCGCGGCGGCAACTGCTCGCAGAGCACCTCCGTGAGCGCGGAGAAGCGGGCTTTCTCCGGGCTCAGCGCGGGCACCCCGACGGCCTCCAGCGGCCTGGCGCAGGCCGGGCCGAGGCAGACCGGCAGCACGTCCACGCGCAGCGCGGCGAGCAGCTGGTCGAGCGACCCTGAGACGGCGGCGGCCTCGAGCAGTCCGGTGACGCCGGGTGCCGTCGTGAAGGTGACGGCGTGCACGTCGCGGCGCAGCACCGCCTCGACGAAGCGCGCGGCGGCGGCTCGGTCGCCGGCGCGGCGGGCGACCACCCCCTCGTCGCCCGGGGACAGCCGGACCGTCGGGGTCTCCACGGTCCGTGCCCCCTGTTCTTGCAACAGGGCGGCGAGTTCCTCACGGCGGCGGTCCGCGGTGATGGCGATCACGCTGCCAGTCAGCGGGCGGGTGTCGAAAACAGTGGTCGGATTCGCTGGGGTGTCGCCGTCGGCGTCGCTACCTGCGGTTTCCGTGTGGTGGTCAAGCGTCTCTGCCGGTGCCATGGAAGCAACGATCGCCGCACGGCGTTTCCGGAGTGTTGCCGGATCGTTGTGCGGGCGTAAGAGCTAGGCCGTCCGAGTGATCGACAATCCGTCACCGACCTCAGACCACGCGGATCCGGCGGGGCCGCCGACCCCGCTTGCAGAGCGCTTACAGATCACCCTCAGAGATCTTCGATTCGTACGAGGCCATGACCTGGTTCCACAGGTTCGCCGCGGTCTCCTTCGCGGAGGCGGTGCTGCCGCTCGCGGACTGCGCGGCCCGGTAGTTCGCGTCGCTCTTCACCGCACCGGCGCTGCAGCCGCCGGAGGCGAAGTCGGCGGCGGCCTTGCCGTAGTCCTGGTCCGAGTCGGCAGAGTCCTGCCAGGCCGTCTGCAGATCGGCGACCAGGGCCGAGGCCCCGCTGATCTTGCCGACCGGCAGCTTGGCCACGGCCGCCGCGGCGGACGCCCTGGCCTGCGCGGTGCTGTTTATCTCCGACTCGGCGCCGGAGACGTCGCAGGCGAGCAGCTTGTCCACGCCGCCGTTGATGTCGCTGCGCAGCGTCTTGGCCTGCTGGACCAGCTGGTAGACGGCGTCAGCCTGCTGCTGCGCCGTCTCGGTGGAGGTCGTGCTGGTCACCGCACTCGACGACTTGGCCGCGGTGGGGCTCTTGCCCGAACCGCCGCCGCCGGACAGGCCGAGGTAGAGGCCGACCGCGGCGATGACGACCACCACGCCGCCGATGAGCAGGGGCGTGCGACGACCGCCGGAGCCGCCGTCCTGGCCGCCGGGACCGGCGGAGAACGGGCCGCCGCCGTAGTCGGGGGCGTATCCGGCCGGCGCACGGTCCTCGTAGGCCGCTCCAGGCGCCTGCGGGCCGGTGAAGAGAGCGGTAGTCGCGGCCGGGGCGCCCTGGGCCGTCTGAGCCTGCTGCGTGGCCGCCTGCGGGAAGCCGGGCGAGGCCGCGGCGCCGGGACCGCTCACCATGGGCTGGCGTCCGGATATGGAACGCCGTTCCTGCGGGGAGGAGTCACGGAAGAGGTGGTCGAACTCGCTGGGCACGGAGGACTGCTCCTCCTCGCCGTAGACCGGCTGCTGCGGGGCCGTCTGCTCCTGGTACTGCTGCTGCTCCGGGTACTGGTTCGGGTAGCCGGGCTGCTGAGCGCCGTACTGCTGCTGGGGCTGCTGATACTGCTGCTGCGGCTGCTGGTACTGCGGCTCCTGGTAGCCCTGCTGCGGATAAGACTGCTGGTACTGCGCATGCTGCTGCGGTGCCTGGGGATACTGCTGCTGCACCGGTTCCATCGGCGCGCCGGGCGTGTACTGCGCGCCCTCTTCCGGCCAGCCCCCCGCAATGTCGGGCATCTGGGACACAGTGCGTATTCCTCGCAAACCATAGGCGGTCTCTCCGGTGCCGCGACAGGCTGAAGGCCCGCGCCGCAGCGACCGGATAGACGCTACTCGCCCGGGCGGGCCCTGCCACGCCCGCGACCGCCTTCGTCACAAAACCGCAACGCGGTGCGGCGGCGGCCGCGGCACGTCACCCTGGTGCGCGTTGTGCGCGTTCACTTCGCTCAGCGCGGCAGGGCCGGCGCCAGGACCAGCGGTAATGCGCTCTGCCTGACCGCGAGCCGGCCGAGCCGCTCGCGGAATCCGCGCACCGCCATGCTGTCCTGGTACGGGTCGAGCCTGCGGTCCAGATCGTGCAGGTATTCCACGCCGCGGTGCGAGCGCAGCTGACTGAGCATCTCGATGGCCTGCGAACCGGTCGCGCAGGCCGCCTCCACCTCCCGTTCCTGCGCGTACGTCGTGGCCACCAGCACGGTGTCGACGACCCTGCGGCGCACGTGCCCGGACTGGTGCTCGGCGAGTGCCCGCTGCGCGTGGTCCCTGGCCTGCCGCGGCCGGTCCAGGTCGCGATAGCAGTGGGCGAACTCGTCGGCGAGATAAGCGGGAGTGAAATGCCTGATCCAGTCGGGATCCTCGGGCGGATTCGTCTTCTCCATCTCCGCCGCGGCCCGGCTGAGCGCCGCCTCGCAGGAGCGCACGTCGCCGAGCACCGCGTGCCCGCGCGCCTCGGCCGCGTGGAACATGGCCCGCACGGTCGGCGTGGCCTGATCCCGCGCGCCCTCGTGCGCGGCCCTGGCCAGCTGGGTTATCTCCCGCGGCGAGCCGAGCTGCCCGGCCAGGTGGCTCATCCCGGCCGCGAGCACATACCCGCCGTACGCGCGGTCCCCGGCCGCCTGGGAAAGTCGCAGAGCCTGGATGTAGTAGCGCTGGGCCAGGCCGTGCCGCCCGGTGTCCACCGCCATGTACCCGGCCAGCTCGGTGATCTGCGCGGCCGCGGAGAACAGCGCCCGGCCGGTGCGCTCCGGGTAAGTGCCCGTCAGCATCTCGGCGACGACGTCGTCGAGGTAGTGCACGACGATGGACCGGACGTAGCCCGAGCCGAACTGGTGGTCGAGGTCGCGGAACACCTTGGCGGCGGCCCGCAGCGCGTACACGTCGGAGGGGCCGACCCGCGGCCCGCGGCCGGCCAGCGAAGGCGGCCTGGCCACCTCGGCGTCCGGCGGGGTGATCAGCCAGTCGCGGCTCGGCGCGATCAGCGCGGCGACGGCGAATGAGGACCCGAGCAGGAACTCACGGTGGCTCACATCCGCCCGCCACAGCTCGGTGACCTCTTCGATGGCGGCGGCGGTGGACGGCGCGAAATGCAGGCCCACGCTGGAGGATCCGTTGCGCCCGTCCGCCATGCCGATCTCCTCGACGGTGACCGGACGGCCGAGCTTGCGGCCCAGGGCCTCGGCGATCAGCGTGGGCGCCATGCCGCGCGGCTGCTGTCCGCGCAGCCAACGGGCGACCGAAGTCTTGTCGTAACGCAGATCGAGGCCGTGCTCCGCCCCGACCATGTTCACTCGACGGGCCAACCCCGCGTTGGAGCTCGCGGCCTCCTGGATCAGTGCGGCAAGCCTCTGGTTCGGCTGCCGCGGTCCGGCGGTGCGTACGGCCATCGGGCCTCCCCTATCTCCCTCGGTCCACAGGCTGTGTGCACGGGTTCGGTCGACGCGCGCCCTCGGGTGCGGTCACCTCGCGCCCATGGGTACTGCATGCGCATATGTCGCGAAGAGTAGCGGCGAATCGGCCCGAGCGGTAGCCCAGCGTAATCGAGCGGACAAAATTCGTCGTTACCCACTGGGAGGGAATTTATTCGCGAGACCGGGGGACGTGGCCGTAACCCGCCCCGGTGATGATCGGTTCTAGGGCCGTGGAGACAACTATCGCTACCGCCGCGCCGAAGCAGGCCGGCGCCGATCGCGCCAACCCCGAGGACCGGCTCGGGCTGTTCGAGGCCGCGCTCGAATACATCGAGGAGCGGCACTGGGACGTCGTGCTCGGGACGAGTGTGCAACGTGCGGACGGAGGGTGGTCGTGTTCCTGCGGGGACCGGATGTGCGCCGCGCTCGGCGCGCACCCGGCGATGCGGGACTGGCAGAAGAAGATCAGCGGCCAGCCGAGCCGGGCGCACGAGTGGTGGACGGCGAATCCGCAGGGTTCGATCATCCTGCCGACCGGCCGGGCCTTCGACGTACTCGAATGCTCCGAGCAGGCGGGCCTGCTCGCGTTGGCCCGGCTCGAGCGTTCCGGGGCGAATCCGGGGCCGGTGGCGGCCACCCCGACCCGGCGGCTCTACTTCTTCGTCCTGCCGAACTCGCGTACGAAGGTTGCGAAGGCCTTGGCGACCCTCGGCTGGGGACGCACGGTGCTGGATCTGGCCTGCCGTAGCGCCGGGGACTACATCGTCGCGCCGCCCTCGCGGATGGGCATCCGCGGCCAGGTGCAGTGGGTACGCGGACCCGCGGATTCCGCGCGTTGGCTTCCGGATCCGGAAGAGGTGCTCGCGCCGTTGGCCTACGCCTGCGGACTGCACCGCGACCGCTGAGCCTGACTCGAAAGGCTGACGGGTCTCGCACCGTCGATGCGAGACCCGTCAGCCTTACGGTTCGCCTCTCGGCGCACCTACGCGTACCTCTACTACGTACGCCTACTACTTGCCCCTACTTATCAGTACTCGGCGAACCCGTCAGCGCTTGTCCGCGAAGACGTGCGCGGCGAGGTCGAGGTCGAGCTCCGTCGCCTCCCGCGCGGCGCCGAGCAGCACGCCGCCCTCGCTCGGGGTCACCTGCACCGCGTTGCCCGGGCGCACGCCGGCCCGGCGCAGCCGGTGCATCACGTCGAGGTCCGACTGCACCGGCTCACCGATGCGGCGGATCACCGCGACCGCGTGCTCGCCCTCGGGCAGCGACTGGGCGACATCCCGCAGCGAGACGAGGCCGCCCTCGCGGAAGGCCGTCGAGTGCAGGTCGGCGTCCAGCTCCTCGAGGCCGGGGATCGGGTTGCCGTAGGGGGAGAGCGTCGGGTTGCCGAGCAGTTCGAGCAGTTTGATCTCGACCTGCTCGCTGATCACGTGCTCCCAGCGGCAGGCCTCCTCGTGCACCTCGTCCCACTCGAGCCCGATGACGTCCACCAGCAGCCGCTCGGCCAGCCGGTGCTTGCGCATCACCCGGGTGGCCAGCGAGCGTCCGGCGTCGGACAGCTGCAGGTGGCGGTCGCCCTGCACGGTGAGCAGGCCGTCCCTGGCCATCCTGGCCACCGTCTGGCTCACCGTCGGCCCGCTCTGGCCGAGACGTTCGGCGATCCGGGCGCGCAGCGGGACGATGCCCTCCTCCTCGAGTTCGAAGATCGTACGCAGGTACATCTCCGTGGTGTCGATCAGATCGCTCATCGGCGCGGCTCCCACGGTTCTCGGCGCACCCGGTCGGCCCGGGTCGCTACGGCTACCGCCCATTGTGACGCACCGTACCGACAGCGAAAGCCCGGTGTCGTCGCATTCCGGCCGCGCGGGCCGTCGGCGCGATGTCGGGGACCCGGCCGCGCGGGCACCGCGCCGTGAACTCTCGGACCACTCGGTGTCACGGGCACCGCGCCGTGAACTCTCGGAGCAGTCGGACCGCCCGGCGTCACGGGCACCGCGCCGTGAACTCTCGGAGCAGTCGGACCGCCCGGCGTCACGGGCTGAGCCGCTCGACCCGCCAGCCGCCCGGCCCGTGCCGGTAGGCGATCCGGTCGTGCAGCCGGTCCGGGCGGCCCTGCCAGAACTCCACCGAGTCCGGCCGCACCCGCAGCCCGCCCCAATGCGGCGGCCGCGGCACCCGATCGGGGTAACGCGCGTCGAATTGCGCGATCCGGTCCTCCAGCCAGGCACGGTCCGGGATGGCCCGCGACTGCTCGCTGGCCCACGCGCCGAGTTGCGCCCCGCGCGGGCGGGCCGCGAAATACGCGTCGCTCTCCGCCTCCGGCACCGGCTCCGCGATGCCGAGCACGATCACCTGACGCTCCAGTGGATACCAGGGGAACAGCAGGCTGACGCCCGGATTGGCCGCGATCTCCCGTCCCTTTCGGGACTTGAGGTTCGTATAGAACGTGAATCCGTCCGGTCCGTACCCTTTGAGCAGCACCGTTCGGGTGGACGGCCGCAGTTCGGGCCCCACAGTGGTCAAGACCATTGCGTTGACTTCGAACCACGAGGCGTCCGATTTTCGTGCAGCGGCGTCGACTTCAGCGAACCAGCGGGCGAACAGCGGCTCCGGCTCACTTGTGAGCTCGGTCACCTCGATCGCTCGTTCAGCGTAATCTCGGCGCAACCTGGCCAGTTCGGGCTGCTCAGTGGACATGGCTTCGCCTTCCTTCGCTTTCACGGCCCCCGATTTCCTTCCGGCCGTTGTAGCGGTCCAATATAGGTAGCCGGTCGCACTTGGCGGGAACCTCCAAGGCGCGCCGCAAGCTCATAATGCGCCCTCGGCGCCGCGTCCCGTGCGCGGGCGGCCGCCCCGGGCGCCGGAGAGAACCTCACGAAGGACATTTGCCACAGCAAGGGAGCCGTAGGATGCCCGACTTCGTACCCGGTCTCGAAGGCGTCGTCGCCTTCGAGACGGAGATCGCCGAACCCGACAAGGACGGCGGCTCGCTCCGATACCGCGGCGTCGACATCGAGGACCTGGTCGGGCACGTCACCTACGGCAACGTGTGGGGCCTGCTCGTCGACGGTAAGTTCAACCCCGGCCTGCCGCCGGCCGAGCCCTTCCCGCTCGCCATCCACTCCGGCGACGTGCGGGTCGACGTGCAGTCCGCGCTGGCCACGCTGGCGCCGATCTGGGGCCTCAAGCCGCTGCTCGACATCAGCGACGCGCAGGCGCGCGACGACCTGGCGAGGGCCGCGGTCATGGCGCTGAGCTTCGTCGCCCAGTCGGCCCGCGGCATAGACCGCCCGATGGTCCCGCAGCGCGAGATCGACCGCGCCGAGACGATCGTCGAGCGCTTCATGATCCGCTGGCGCGGCGAGCCCGACCCCAAGCACATCAGGGCGGTCGACGCGTACTGGACCTCGGCGGCCGAGCACGGCATGAACGCCTCCACGTTCACCGCCAGGGTCATCGCCTCGACCGGCGCCGACGTCGCGGCCTCGCTCTCCGGCGCGGTGGGCGCGATGTCCGGGCCGCTGCACGGCGGCGCCCCCTCCCGGGTGCTGCACATGATCGAGGAGATCGAGCGCACCGGCGACGCGAAGAAGTACGTCACCGACATCCTGGACCGCGGCGAACGTCTGATGGGCTTCGGCCACCGGGTCTACCGCGCCGAGGACCCGCGTGCCCGCGTGCTGCGGCGCACCGCGCGGGAGCTCGACGCCCCGCGGTACGAGGTCGCCAAGGCGCTCGAGGACGCCGCGCTCGAGGAGCTGCGTTCGCGCCGCCCCGACCGGGTGCTGGAGACCAACGTCGAGTTCTGGGCGGCCATCGTCCTGGACTTCGCCGAGGTGCCCGCGCACATGTTCACCTCGATGTTCACCTGCGCCCGCACCGCGGGCTGGGCCGCGCACATCCTGGAGCAGAAGCGCACCGGACGCCTGGTGCGCCCCTCGGCCCGCTACATCGGCCCGAACGGACGCAAGCTGCAGGACGTCGAGGGCTTCGATTCGATGATCGTGCACTGAATCGAGCGCTGCCTCGCACATCGGTTCGCCGCGAGCTGACACATGGTTCGTTTCGCCCACTGAGAAATATCTTGGTGAGCGAGGCGAACCATGTTTGTTTCCGGTAACCTCTCCCTCACGTTCTCGGACGACGACGCCCAAGAAGGACCGGCTCCGCCGGGCTCAGCAGTGCGTTCGCGGCACTGAGCCGGGGCCTCTTCCCGCCGGCGCGGCCGTGCCGGCGGTTCCCCCACGAACGCCGGAGGCACGCACCGTGTCGGACATCACCGAAATCAAGATCCCCGCCGAACTCCTGCCCGCCGACGGACGCTTCGGCTGCGGCCCGTCCAAGATCCGCCCAGAGGCGGTGGCCGCGCTGGCCGCCCAGGGGTCCCAGCTGCTCGGCACCTCGCACCGCCAGGCCCCGGTGAAGAACCTGGTCAAGCGGGTGCGCGAGGGCGTCACCCAGCTCTTCTCGCTGCCCGAGGGCCACCAGGTGGTGCTCGGCAACGGCGGCTCGACCGCGTTCTGGGACATCGCCGCGTTCGGCCTGATCCGGGAGAAGTCGCAGCACCTGCAGTTCGGCGAGTTCTCCGGCAAGTTCGCCGCCGCCGCCAAGGCCGCCCCGTGGCTGGCCGAGCCGCAGGTGATCAAGTCGGACCCGGGCGCCCACCCGCTGCCCGTCGCCGCGGCGGACGTGGACGTGTACGCGCTCACCCACAACGAGACCTCCACCGGCGTGGCCATGCCGATCCGGCGACCGGCCGGCGCGAACGCGGACGCCCTGGTGCTGGTGGACGCCACCTCTGGGGCCGGCGGGCTGCCGGTGGACGTGCGTGAGACGGACGTCTACTACTTCGCCCCGCAGAAGTGCTTCGCCTCCGACGGCGGGCTCTGGGTCGGCGTGTTCTCGCCGGCCGCGCTGGAGCGGGCCGCCGAGATCGCCGGTTCCGGGCGCTACATCCCGACGTTCTTCGACCTGCCGACGGCGATCGACAACTCGGCCAAGGACCAGACGTACAACACCCCGGCCGTCGCCACGCTCTTCCTGATGGCGGAGCAGCTCGACTGGCTCAACACCAACGGGGGCCTGGACTGGGCCGTGGCCCGCACCGCCGACTCCTCCTCCCGGCTCTACGGCTGGGCCGAGAAGACCGCGTACACCACCCCGTACGTGACCGATGCGGCGCAGCGCTCACAGGTGGTGGGCACCATCGACCTGGCGGACGGCATCGACGCGGTCGCGGTCTCGAAGGTGCTGCGGGCGAACGGCATCGTGGACACCGACTCGTACCGCAAGCTCGGCCGCAACCAGCTGCGGATCGCGATGTTCCCGGCGATCGATCCGGCCGACATCGACGCGCTCACCGCCTGCGTCGACCACGTGGTCGAGCGCATCGCCGGCTGAGCGGAACGTACGGCGAAGGCGGGCTCAGTCGGATGACAGAAGACTCTTAAGTCCAGTTCACCGCATGCTGAGCCCGGCTTAGCACTGGGCGTTTAGCGTCCAGAGCATGCGGAAGCCGAAGCTGAGCTCGTTGCTCTCCACTGCTTCAGGGATGGCGTTGGTCATCGGTGCGTCAATGGTCGCGCTGGTGGCCTTCGCCATGGCAGTGGTCGGCCCGAGCCGTACGTAGGCCGCTGGACCAATCTCGCGGCGGAGAAGCCCGCGGCCGGTGCGACGGGTACGGAGACGGGTTCGGTTTCGGCTTCCGCGGCCACGAAGTTCAGTGCATGTTCAGTTCATCTTCAGTGCTTGTTCAGTGCTTGAGCAGCGTGCCGACCAGTACCAGGGCGAAGAGCCCCAGCAGGGTCGCGGTGACGATTCTGGTACGGATGCGCGGGTCCACCCCAGAAGTGTAGGCGGATCGTACGACTGGGCCGTTCGGGTGGTCGGGGATTCAGGCTCCGAACGCGCGGCCGAACGGGCCGGCGGGGTCTCGGGTCAGCGGCCGGTGAGCGGCCAGTGGCCGCGGCTGAGGTAGATCGGGGAGCGTCCGACGGTGGTGGGCGGTACCGACTCGATCAGCTCCATCTCCTTGACCAGCCAGCGCGGCGTGCGGAAGGCGGCCATCCGCTCCACGTAGGGCTTGAGGTCGATCGGCGGCGGCTCGATGGCGCCGGAGCGCACCCTGGCGAGGGTCACGTGCGGGCGAAAGGGCCGCTCGTCCACCCGGACCCGGCAGCGCCGCGCGGCGGCCGCCACGGTCTCCGAAAGCCGGCCGAGCCGGTCCCGGTCGCCCTGGATCCCGGCCCACAGGACCTGCGAGTCGAACTGGCCGCCGCCGGCCACCGCCAGTTCCATCGGGGTGGCCCGGGAGGCGGCGCGGGCCAGCCGCTCGGTGAGTTCGGGAAGCGACTCCTTCGGCACCTCGCCGAGGAAGGCCAACGTGATGTGCCAGCTCTCGGGATGGGTCCAGCGCAGGTTCCCGTCCGTATGCGGCAGCGTGGAGAGGGCCGCGCGCAGTTCAAGCAGGACGGGCCGCGGCGGCACCACCGCGACGAAAAGGCGCATCCAGCACCTCCGGCTGAGGGGTCTGGCTGAGACTGATGAGTGTTAACTCATCATCATGCAGTGCGCGCGACTACTGCGATGTGCGGACGTGCCAACAGACGCGTCTGGATCTGCCGATCAGTGGTCCGGGCGAGCCAGTACGCGGCGCCGAGCGCGGCCGCCGCGGTGATCGCGCCGCACAGGGTCTGGGTCCAGCGCACCCCGATCTGCCCGGCCAGCCAGCCGACGATCGGCGAGCCGAGCGGGGTGCCGCCCATGAAGACGAGCACGTACACGCCGGTCACCCGGCCGCGCAGCTCGGCGGCGACGGAGGTCTGCATGACCGCGTTGGCGGTGGTCGCGGTGGTCAGGCCGGCCAGGCCGGTGACCGCGAGCACGACGGCGTAGGAGGTGATGCCCGGCATGGTGGACCCGACCATCTCGAGCAGGCCGAACAGGAACGCGCCGCCGAGCACCATGCGCACCCTGGCGACCTTGCGCCGGGCCGCGAGCAGGGCGCCGAACAGCGAGCCGACGGCCATGACCGCGGAGATCACCCCGTACGCGGAGGCGCCGGAGTGGAAGACCTGGGTGGTGTAGAGCGGCAGCAGGACCGGGAAGTTGAGCCCGAAGGTGCCGAACATCGACACCGCGCACAGCACGGCCAGCAGGTCGGGACGGGTGAGCACGTAGCGGAAGGCCTCACGCTGGCCGCCCCGGCCCGGCCGCGCCCGCTTCTGGGTGTGCAGGTCGCGCTTGCGGATGAGTGCGAGCCCGGTGACGACGGCGACGTAGGAGACCGCGTTGATCAGGAAGACCCAGCCGCTGCCGGTGACCTCGGAGGCGAACAGGCCGATCAGCAGGCCGGCTACGGCGGGGCCGACCACCCGGCCCAGGTTGAAGTTGGCCGCGTTGAGCGAGACGGCGTTCTGCAGGTCCGCGGCGCCGACCATCTCGGCCACGAAGCTCTGCCTGGCCGGGGTGTCGGCGGCGGTGACCACGCCGAGCAGCAGCGCGAAGGCGTAGATCTGCCACTCGGTGATGTGCCCGGATACGGTCAGCACGCCGAGGATCACGGACAGCACGCCCATGGAGCTCTGGGTGATCATCAGCATGGTCCGCTTGGGGAAGCGGTCGGCGAGCACGCCGCCCCAGACCGAGAAGAGCAGGATGGGCAGGAACTGCAGGGCGGTGACCACGCCGAGCGCGGTGCCGCTGTGGGTGAGTGTGAGCACCAGCCAGTCCTGGGCGATGCGCTGCATCCAGGTACCGGTGTTGGAGACGACCTGACCGGCGGCGAATAGCCGGTAGTTGCGATTACGGAGAGACCGAAACGTACTGCGTATCGAGTCGGATTCGCTCACAGGCAGCCCCCTAGGCGCAGTAAAAAATGGCACTGCTTGATGACTTTGCTCACACGAGCGTCAAGCATACATCATTAGCAGCGCTAATTGGAAACCGTCTATTCCCCGCTCAGCCCCTTACATGCAGGTCCGGCGCACAGGTCGCGCGCAGCGAGTGCACAATGACCGGCCCGGGCGGGTGCATTCCGACGGCCCCGATGAACGCCCCCCACCCGGATCCCGGCCCGCCCGAACACTCGGCACCCGCCGCCGCCGATGGCCGTCCGAGCCGGCCGATAGTAGAACCCTCAAACACTGCTCGCCGGATGACGCGGCCTCGATTCCGTTGACCCATAAGAAGTCTTCACGGACGGGCTAACCACGTGGACTGCCCTGGTCCGGGTGAGTGATAGCCGAAGAAACTGAGTTTCACATAATCATATTGTTGGGATCGTGCCCGTCGAGAAGGCATGCCTTCCGACCCCAAGTGCGCCGGCTGCCCGCGCTCGAGCGTGACCGCTTCGAGTTCGCGGCCGCGATGGCGCACGCCCAGCCGCAGAAAGGTGGCAGTCCAGACATGCCCAAGGGCACCCGTAAACCCCCCACGCCGGCGGTCGGCCGACCCGGCCGTACCTCGTGTCGCATCAGTATCGTCGCAGGCATGGCGCTGACCGGTGTCGTGATCACTTCGCCGGCCTTCGCCGCGGCGGTGCAAAGCCAGGTCGCTCGCCCGAGCCTGCAGGGCCAGCCGTTCGTGCGTACCGCTGCCGTGCAGCAGCGGTCGCTGGCGGCGGACGCCGTCCTCGAGTCGGACAAGTACCTGCCGATCAGCGAGTGCGCGGACGACGCCGTGCCGTCGTCGGTGAAGATGTCCGTCCCGGACTCGGTCAGCGCGATGGCGCAGAACTACGGAGCGAAGCAGGACGACGGCGGCGGTTGCCCGCCCGGCGAGCACCACCAGCAGTGCCCGTGCATGGGCCCGACCGGACCCACCGGACCCACCGGAGCGACGGGGGCCACCGGCGCTACGGGTGCCACCGGCACGAACGGCACGAACGGAACCCCCGGAGCAACTGGGGCAACTGGGGCAACCGGCGCTACTGGTGCCACGGGTGCACCCGGCACGCCTGGCTTGAACGGCACGAACGGCGCCACCGGTGCTACTGGTGCGCCCGGCACACCCGGCCTGAACGGCACGAATGGAGCTACCGGAGCCACCGGTGCACCCGGCACGCCCGGCACGCCCGGCCTTAACGGCACGAACGGCGCTACTGGTGCTACTGGTGCGCCCGGCACGAACGGAACACCTGGAGCAACCGGAGCCACCGGCGCGACTGGAGCACCGGGAACGAATGGAACTCCCGGCGCCACTGGAGCCACGGGCGCCACTGGCGCGCCCGGCACTAACGGAACCCCCGGAGTCACCGGTGCCACGGGCGCTACCGGCGCGGACGGAACTCCCGGAGCCACGGGCGCCACCGGTGCACCCGGTACGAACGGAGCCACCGGAGCGACCGGAGCGACGGGCGCTACGGGTGCCACTGGCTCGAACGGAATCCCCGGAGTCACCGGCGCCACAGGCGCTACCGGCGCGGACGGGACCCCCGGAGCCACCGGAGCGACGGGTGCCACCGGCGCCACCGGCTCAAATGGCAATACGGGAGCCACCGGAGCGACGGGGGCTACCGGCGCCACGGGTGCCACCGGAGCGACCGGCGGCACCGGCCCGGACATCGACGTGTCCTTCCACGGCAGTAGCCAGTACCAGGTGAGCGAGACCGGCGGCCACATCTGGATCACCACGGTGAACGAGATCGCGGCCCGGGATGCCTCGTCCCTGCCCAACTACTTCTCCCCCGCGAACGCGGCGGACGTCTCCATCACGTCCCCGACCGCTGACAGCCTGGTCATCGACGCGGTCAGCAGCACGGGCACGGCAAAGCAGCTCACCTGCAAGGCCACCGGCACCG
>Ga0073928_10001817_pt1 | contig 39432 bp, 44 predicted proteins | sample PaiPotPPA55metaG_FD_76969 | JGI IMG/M metagenome (GOLD analysis project Ga0073928, IMG submission 76969) | Iron sulfur acid spring bacterial and archeal communities from Banff, Canada, to study Microbial Dark Matter (Phase II) - Paint Pots PPA... ... | reverse complement strand
TCATCCCTATCCTTTGCGCCGCATGGGCGTTATTACCTAAGGCAAGAGCCGGATGCGGGAAACCCGCTCGTCCGGATCCGTGGAGGGGGTCATGAGTAATCGTGATCCCTACTCCGACTCGTGATCAGTCTGCTCTGTCTCGCGACACCTGCCCGTTGCTCTATGCTTTCCCACGCGGGGTATTCGATGGCGCTTCGTTTCTATCCCATTGGTAGCATTCGTTGCAATCTGTGAGGGGCGAAAATACCGCTCTTACCGGACGGTTCGTCTATCCGGAAGTAATCCACTTTATCCGTTCCTCGGGCTGTCCGGAGACCAATCTTCTTCGTTCTTCACGCGGCCCGCTGGCGGCGACTCTTCCGCTGTTCCCTCGACGCTTCCAACTTCCGATCCCGCGCGGCAAAAATCTCCTGCTGATGCCCGCCGAGCATGTCCCGCGGCGTGATGTATTCGATGGCGCTGTTCAAACGCACGTTGTTGTAATGCTCTACGTAACCCTCCACCAGACGCCGCGCATCTTCGAGCGACAGCGGCGTCCCGGGACGGATGCACTCCCCTTTGAGTGATTTGCGCCAACGCTCGATTTTGCCGTTCGATTGGGGGTAATACGGTGAAGTCCTGACGTGAGTCATGCCCGAAATGCGGATGAACTCCTTGAAGTCCTTGGCGATGAACTGGGGTCCGTTATCCGAAATGATCCGCGGTTTAACGCCGGGATACCGCTCTTTGGTCCGTTCCAGAATGATCTCAATGTCGGCCTCCGTCATCTGCTCACGCAGATCCCAATGAACCAGGAAACGGCTGTAGCCGTCCAGGATGCTGCACAGGTAGTAGAACGTCGCACAAACGTTCAGGTAGGAAATATCGATATGCCAATGCTGGTGCGGCTGCGGTGGTTGGTGAAAGCCGGTCCCTTTCTTCGAGGGCCTCCGGTTCCACTTCCGCAAAAGTCCCGCTCGGCTCAGCACACGCCACACGCCAGCGGGCTCCTCTTTTCAGTTTTATTGCCCAATTTTCTCTGCCCAATTTTCTCTTGACATCTCCATCGCGTAACTGTAAGGTTACGCATTATGCGGAACCGTTCGGTTACATATTCTTCCGAGGCAACGTTCCAGGCCCTCGCCGATCCTACCCGCCGAGCCGTTCTCGACCTTTTGCGGCGCGGCAGCCAGCCCGCCGGAGAAATTGCCCAGGCTTTTCCCGTATCGCGGCCCGCCATTTCAAAGCATCTGCGCCTGCTCCGCCGCGCTCACCTGGTCCGTGAGCACCGCGAAGGCCGCCATCGCGTGTACCATCTCAATCCCCAGCCGTTGCGGGCCGTCGACTCCTGGCTCGATCAATACCGCAACTTCTGGAAACTGAACCTCACCAACCTGAAAACGTTTGTCGAGGCCGAATACGCCAAGGAAACCAAACCGCATCACGCTGCCAAATCGAATCATCCCAAAGGAGATCGCTTGACATGAAATCGCTTCGCCTCGCTGTTTCGTTCTTGCTGCTGCTCACGGCGTCCGCCGCGCTGGCGCAATCCGCCTCCCAGAAATCATTCGATCAACTCAAATCGCTCAGTGGTAACTGGGAAGGGAAGAACTCCCAGGGCATGCCGCTGCAAGTTACTTTCCGCGACACCGCCGGAGGCTCGGCCCTGATGAGCGAGATCCACGGTCACGGTTCCGAAGACATGATTTCCATGTTCAGCCTCGACGGCCCCAATCGCCTGCTCCTCACCCACTACTGCGGCGTCGGCAACCAGCCACGCATGCAGGCTACCGCTTCGCCCGACGGCAAAACCATCACCTTTGACTTTCTCGACGCCACCAATCTTGCCACTCCCGACGCCGGCCACATGCAGAGAGTGGTCTTCACTGTCATCGACTCCAACCATCACACCGAGGACTGGACCTTCGCCGATCACGGCAAAGAAATGAAACAGCTCTTCGATCTCCACCGCAACGAGGTAGCCCAAAAATAATCCATGTGGGGGGGACACTCCTGTCCGCCGCCCTTGATTTTGCCTTTGATTTTGACTTTCGATCTTTTAAACCACGGCCGGGTGCCCCATTTCTCGCATCTTTTGCGAGAAGTGGGATATCGGAACCCAGGAGAGTTTCGCAAGCGACAGATTTGTTAAAACAAACAAACCCTCGACACGACATGGCGAATACCCCAAACAAATCCGTTATCGCCGCAGGCAACGATGCGCTTATCAGCAAAATTCATATCGCCGCACCGCCAGAGCGTGTTTTCCAGGCCTTAACTGACGAGAGGGAACTCATGGCTGGTTTACCGATCCCAGTTGTCCCGTCAAATTCTGGCAGATGGATGCCCGCCCGGCGGTCGCTATCGCTATGCAACCGAGAAGGGCGCCGTCGTCGTCAACAACGTGAGCGAGTTCGAGTGTCATGGCCAGATTCTCGAACTCGATCCCCCACGCCTTCTCATCTACACCTGGATTGCCAATTGGCACATCGACAAATCGATTCGCACTGTGGTGCGCTGGGAATTAACCCCGGCCGAAACTGGCACCGATGTCAAGGTAACCCACAGCGGCCTCGCGTCCGAACACGCTGCCTGCAAAGATTACAGTACTGGCTGGCCCCGTGTGTTGCAGAACCTGAAAACGTTCGTGGAGAAATAACTGCGGGTCAGACACTCTTGTCCGACGCCTTTGATTTTGATTCCGTTTTTGTCTTGGATTGCGAAACTCTAACGCTGCAAAAGGACCCTTATGGCTGCAACCCGAATCACGCCCGACAATGATGCTGTTGTCAGTGAAATCGAAATCACCGCACCCCCGGACCGTGTCTTCCGGTCGCTGGTCACCCGCGACCAGGCGCTGCAGTGGGGATCCAACGACGCCTTCGAGATGACACTCTGGGAAATGGACGCGCGCCCAGGCGGCAAGTGGCACTTTGTCTCAAAAGAGCGCAAGGGAACAAATGCCGGCAGGAACATCGATCACCACGGCGAGATTCTCGCAATCGATCCGCCGCGCCTGCTCGAATATTCCTGGTTCGCCAGTTGGCACCCGGATCCGTCGCATCGCACCGTGGTTCGGTGGGAACTCTCTCCCACGAAAGCGGGAACTCATTTAAAGATGACTCACAGCGGTCTGGCGCAATTACCCGGCGTGGCCCAGGGTTACAGCCAGGGCTGGCCCGGCCTGGTGCAATCGATCAAGAACTTCGTGGAGAAGTAACTCAGCAACACTCGAAACTCAGGAGCACACATGGCAACCGTTTCCATTACACCCGATCAAGATATCGTCTTCGCGGAAATCCACATCGCTGCACCTCCGGAGCGCGTCTTTCAAGCCATCACCGATCCGAGCCAAATGCCCCAGTGGTGGGGCCAGCAGGGAATGTATCGCGTCACTAAGTGGACGGCCGACCTTCACCCCGGCGGTAAATGGTCGAGCGTCGGTGTGGGCGTCGATGGCAAGCAATTTCGCGTCGATGGCGAATACCTCGAAGTTGACCCGCCTCGCCTGCTCGTGCATACCTGGATTTCCAGTTGGAGTCCGTCGCTCAAGACGGTTGTGCGCTGGGAGCTTGAGCCGCACAGCGTCCACGGACTCCACCCGAGCGGCCCCCGGAAAGCTGGCACTGGAACGCTGGTCAAAATCCATCACAGCGGTTTTGCCGGGAACGCCGAAGCCGCGAACAGCCATGGCCAGGGATGGCAACGTGTGCTCGCCTGGATGCGAGCCTTCGTCCAGAACGGAGAAACCATCGACACCCGCCACTAACAAATGTGCGTGGGACAATCCCTTATCGCCGCCCACAAAAAAAGGAACTGCATTGACGCGCCAGAAACGGTCGTCCACTTCGAAACCAAAATCGATGTGGAATTGCGCATACGCGACCTCAATAAGATTGAAGGCGGACCAACATAGGATTCACACTTTGTCTTCTCGTTATCTGCTGCGCCATCCTTTCCGCCACAGCCACCGGAGCAGCTGGATTTACCTTCGGCGTGATCGGGCAATCTGCTTCCGATAAGGGTCGTGGAGTATTCGGCCTGGCTCCGGGAGCGACGGGCGTCGGAGTGATTCCCACCTTGGCCGAGTTTCGAGCAGTGTTTATGCGACCGACGGAGCCAATGTCCGATAATTGGTATTATGTAAACTACCAGGCGCGAGTCGAGCTCCCTACATCTTGTACTTGCCTAGATCTTCGTCGTTCAAACCTTCCAGATACTTTCGCAATTCTTCTGCGGTCACGCGATCCGACATATTCGCCGCCTGCTTCGAATTCTTCAACACCACTTCATCGACGAAGATCGGACAATCCACCCGCAACGCCAGCGCCAGCGCATCCGATGGACGCGAGTCAATACTCACCACCTCGCCGCCACGCTCCAGCCAGATCACCGCATAAAATGTGTCCTCGCGCAGTTCAGTCACAACCACTTTATGCACCTGTGTCTCGAGGCCGGTCAGCACATTCTTGATCAAATCATGCGTCATGGGACGCGGCGTGTTCACTTTCTCCATCTCCAGGGCAATCGCGTTCGCCTCGTAAACCCCCACCCAAATCGGCAGTACACTTTCCCCCGCCACATCCTTCAAAATCACAATCGGCATATTACTCACCGGATCCATCAGCAGACCGCGGATTGTCATTTCTACTTCCATTGGGGACTCCTTTTTGCTGCCTGCCGACATCTGAGCTCGCTTCTGCCAGCTGCTCGACTACGATGCTTTCACTGCCGCCTCACGCGGGTGCTTTTGCTTTTTATACCACCAATTCGCCCAGGAGACTGTTGGGAAAGCTTGCGGTGGCTTTCACTTGGACGTAGGCTCCTATTTTGAGTTCTGACCCTTCTGGCGCGGTGAAGTTTAGGGTTTTGTTCTGGCTGGTGCGGCCTATCCACTGCCCTCTCGCTTCGTTTTTTCCTTCAACCATTACTTCACTCACTGTTCCTATGTATTTCTTGTAGCTTGTGATCTGGATGTCTCTTTGTTTGATCATCAGAATTTCCAAGCGACGCGACTTTTCTTGATCTGGGATTGCATCGTCTAATGCCAGGGACGGAGTGTTTGGACGCGGTGAGTATTTAAAGGTGAACACGCCGTCGTAGCCGACTTCATCCAGCAGGCTTAAAGTTTCGGCGAAGTCTTGTTCGGTTTCTCCAGGAAAGCCCACAATGATGTCGCTGCTGATGCTGATCTCGCGTTTCGCGGACTTCATCCAGGAGATGCGTTCGAGATATTGTTCGCGCGTGTAAAGCCGCTGCATGGCAGTCAGCACGCGATCCGATCCGCTCTGCACGGGCAGGTGAACGTGGTCGCAGAGTGTCGGAACAGCGTCGATGGCATCGACGATGTCGCGTCCGAAGTCGCGGGGGTGCGAGGTGGTGAAGCGCACGCGCTTGACCCCGGGCACCTCGCCCACGGCGGCCAGCAATTCCGCGAAAGTTCTCTTTTTTCCTGAAAATCCGCCACCCGGCTTCCCTGCCGGATCTTTGTACGAATTCACGTTCTGGCCCAGTAGTTGAATTTCCGTGTAGCCGAGATCGGCCATCTGGCGGGCTTCGGCGAGCACCGAGTCCGAAGTGCGGCTGCGTTCTTTGCCGCGCGTGAACGGGACGACGCAGTAGGCGCAGAATTTGTCACAGCCTTCGATGATGGTAATGTATCCGCGACGCGGATTGGTGCGGGCCGTGAACTCTGTCTCGAAGCAGGCGTCAGTTTCGCGATCATCGAGACCAGTGATGCGGACGAGCGAAGCCGAAGCAGCGCTCAAGAGTGGAAGGTTGGTGTGGTGTACAGCTTCCAACTGCACAAGCATCTGCGGCAGTTTGTTATACGAAGCCGATCCGCAGACCAGCGACACATGCGGGGCGCGCTCGAAAATCTTTTCGCCTTCCTGCTGCGCCACGCAGCCGAGCACGCCAAATTTCTTGCCTTGTTTCAGAAGCTTCTTGTAGTCGGCCAGACGATGGAAGACTTTTTGCTCCGCCTTATCGCGGATGGAGCACGTGTTGTAGAGAATCAGGTCAGCCTGCTCCACCGTTTCCACCTGCTGGTATCCCTCATGCACCAGCGTGCCAATGACTTTTTCGGAGTCATGCACGTTCATCTGGCAGCCAAAGGTTTCGAGGTAGAACGTCTTGTGTGGACCGGCAGGCATAGATGAAATAAGTATAAGCGATGCTGAAGGTAGGAGAGACACTTTTATCCATCGACCCCAAAGGAAAACTTGACAGAATATACGTGTATACGTATATATGTATTATCGCTATAGCGGAGCGCCCGGTCGTGTGGGTGGGCTCGAGTCGAAGAGACAGGCGCGAATTTTCCCCGCGACATCGGCCGAGCTCTCTCATGCTGCGCAGGAGGGTGAAGCTGAACCGGCCGCGAAGCCCATGTGGCCGACCGTGTACACGGTTCGTTTTGCCGAAGGAATTTACGCACTGCACGCGCCTCAGAAGAAACCGAAAAGTGGCACCGCCACTCCGAAGAGGGACGTTGAACTGATCAAGCTGCGTCTGGCGGAGGCTAAGCGGCTGCATCGAGAAGGTCAGAATTGACCACCACCATGAGAACAACCAAGCGCACGCAGTCTAAGAGAATCCGGGCCGAAAAAAGTAGCGGAAATGTTTTCGCCGATCTCGGCCTTCCTCATCCTAAGCAGGAGCTTTTGAAGTCGCGGCTAACCCTGCAGATTTACCGGCTCGTCAAGGCGCGGGGCCTCAAGCAGGCCCAGGCGGGAAAGATCCTGGGCATTAAACAGCCGCACGTCTCGGCACTCATGCGGAACCGTGCGGGCGCCTTTTCGGTGGAGCGCCTCATGGAGTTTCTCACTGCGCTTGGACAAGACGTGGAGATTACCGTAAGACCCACGCGCAAGCAGCATGGCGAATTGTCTGTAGTGGCGTGAGGTTCGCGTCAGGATCCGTGGCCGCCCGTCGAAAACTGCGACGAGTGGTGCAGCCTCGGCGTGGGAGATGCCAGCGCAAATGGCAAAGGGGTGGACCAGCCCCCGTGGGCTGTTCCCGTTCAGAATGATGAGTGACACTCGGATCGAGTGTCGAGATGCAAATTCGTGATGGAGAACTTCCCGGTGCGCGCCGACTGGCGCGCACCGGGAAAGAGTTGAGTCGCGAGGTCCGGAATCGTCTGGCCTGGATGGATTTCTATCGTCGGAGCCGCGCCCTTTCAAAGCTGCTAGCGGCGCAGTGGGCAGAGGCCGCATTGTGTGCCGACTTCCCTGCTGCGGCAGACGGTGGGCACGTTCGTCAAAGGCGAGGGACAAGAGTGTCCGCCCCATATGGGTGGGTGACGAAGACGATTTTGGGATGAAAGAGGGTTCCGGCTATGCGGGTGGCGATCGCAATGAGTTCCGTTTGCCCGTGGAAGACTTTGACGTGGCGGGCGGGGGAGAGTTCGGGGAGGTTGACCGGGCGGCCGCTGCGGATGCGGGCGGTGGTGGGTTCATCGGCGGCGACGGAGGGAAATTGGGGTAGCAGCTGGCGAGGATGAATAAAAAGTTTGTCGATTGCGGGGGGTTCGATTGTGCCGGTCTCAGCGCGCGCCGCGTTCGTGTGGTTGAAAAGTGAAACGGGGGCAGGGATTCTTCGACTCGCGCTCGCTCGCACTCGCTCAGAATGACAACCCTCAATTCTTTCCAAGGTGTGGGCCTGGCTGATGTCAAACTCGGCTACGGAGGTGCGGCGAAGGGATTCGAGGTGGGCTCCACAGCCGAGGCGCTGGCCCATTTCATGCGCCACGGAGCGCATGTAGGTTCCTGAGGCGACACGGGCGCGGAAGTGAGCGCGATCGGCCTCGACGGCAGTGATGAGAAATTCTCTTATTTCTACTTGTACCGCTTGCAGCACCACTTCTTTTTGTTTTCGGGCGAGTTTGTAAGCGGGGACGCCGTGGATTTTTTTGGCGGAGAAAGGTGGAGGGACCTGCTCGATGACGCCGAGGAATCCGCCAGCGAGTTCTTGAAGAGATTCGAGGGTGGGAGCGGCGGGGCGAACCTCGCCGTCCGGGTCGCCATCGGCGTCGTAAGTATTGGTAGCGAAGCCGAAGCGGATCACGCCTTCATAGATTTTCTCCGACGCGGTGTAGAACTGCGCCAGACGAGTGAGATTGCCGACAACGAGCGGGAGCACACCGGTGGCAAGAGGATCGAGAGTGCCGAGATGACCAACGGAACGCTCGCCCAGAATGCGGCGCATGCGATTAACGACGTCGTGCGAGGTCCAAGCAGCGGGCTTATCGACGATGATGACGCCATTCATGAGAGGATTAAGTGATTTGGCTCTTGGCTCTTAATTACTGCAGCGCCGGATCTTCACGCGAGATCCCTTCGACTGCGCTTCGGGCGGGCTCTCGCTCCGAAGAACGGTGCGCTCGGGATGACGCCGTCTATACTTTTATGGCGTCCGTCCTAAGATGAGCCATCCTGTACTAACTTAACAGAAAACCTATGCTGCCCATTCGCGACGACCAGACTCGGTATAGCACTCCGTGGGTAACGCGGTTCTTGATTGCGATAAACCTGGTGATTTTTTTCTTTGAAGCCTGCTTGGATCGTAGAAGTCTGAATACTCTGATCCATCAGTTTGGCGTAGTGCCGTCGCATCTCGGGGCATTCCTGGCGGGTTCGTCAAGGTATACGCTGCCGGCGGTGGTGCTTCCCTTCTTCACGTCGATGTTCTTGCACGGGTCATGGATGCACGTGATCGGCAACGTTTGGTTTTTGTACATTTTTGGCGATAACGTTGAAGACTACCTGGGGCATTTTAAATACCTCGTGTTTTACATTCTCACGGGTCTGGTTGCGATGAGCACGCAAGTGGCGATCAATCTACACTCGACGCTGCCGACGGTGGGAGCGAGCGGAGCCATTGCGGGCGTGTTGGGAGCTTATTTCATTTTGTATCCGCGGGCGCGCGTGCTGACGTGGTTTTTTATCTTCGTAGTGTGGGTGCCGGCATGGATCATTCTGGGTTATTGGTTTGTGCTGAATTTTCTGAGCGGGACGGCGACGATGTTGGCTGTGCAAGGCCAGAACATGGGAGGCGTAGCGTTCTGGGCGCACGTTGGCGGATTTGTGTCTGGAGCGCTGCTGGTGAAGGTTTTCGGCGAACGGAGATTGAGATATCCGTACGCGGTGCAGTGACTCGACGATCGCTTGCATTGAGAGGCATTGAATTGACAGGCCTCGAATTGACAGGCATTGATCTTGATAGGCACTCAATTCCGGAGAAGAGTTGAGGCCGGGGTGGGGCTATACGGCGGCGGCAAGATCGGCGGAGCTAATCGGCTGCTTGCGAAAGATCATTACGATGTCCGTGCCGAAAACGATCGAAGGGGTCGGTCATGATTGCGCGCATCAGCACTAGCTCGAGGAAGGCGGCCGGTGCGAAAGAACGCGTGATGGGCTGGGGGTGAGTGAGAATGCGGACGAATTCAGGTTGGAGGCGCACAGACTCGCCGACATTGCGAAGTGCGCGCGTGCGGTTGGCGCGATAGTGGGTTGGATAGATATCATCATCGGCGCGGCCGTCGTGTACCGGTTTCAGAAATACAGATCGCGGCAGAAGCTTCTTGGCGATCATGTTCGACAAAACCAGGCAGCTCCAGGTGTTCGGAGTGTGCACCATCATAGTGCCTCCGGAGGCGAGGACGCGGGATAGCTCTCGAAAGGTGATCAGCGGGTGAGGCAGATGTTCGACCACCATGTTGCAGGTAACCAGATCGAAGCTGGCATTGGGGGAATGGGAGCGAGTCGACCAAGCCAGTCCTCCCAAAGACACTGCAGCACTGAGTGTCTCCAATTGCGATGAGTATAGTTGGTTTGCGCGTACCACGAGCCGGGGGCAAGCATTCATTCACTATTTTTTGGGGCGCGACTCTGGCGGGACGAGCCCGGCGACTCGATAGTAGACGGCGAGCTGGCCGTAGTGTTCGCCGGAGTGTTCGATGAATCCGTAGGCCGCGTCGGAAATGCGGTACTGCTTGTGTTCGAACGGGTCGACAAGCAGGTCGGACATTCCTTTATCGCCCTTGGCTTGGATGGCTGCTGCGCCGTCGGCGAAGGCTTTTTTCACGAAGGCAACTACGTCAGCCTTGGTCTTGTACTGATCGCGCTTGGGATCTTCTTCCGCCGGCGGCTTCTGGCCCATCGCCGAGTTGGTGAAGAAATAATTGGCGTTCGCGGCATGGAGCAGTTGCTCCGCGAAGCTGCGCTGGGCGGGCGTGGGCTTGAAGTCATATTTGTCTTCGGGGAAATCTTCAGCCATGGCAATGAGCTTGCGGCCGATATCGTTCCAGGCGGCGAGCACGGCTTGGGAAGTGCTATCGGCTGGCTTTACCGCTGTTTCTTTTTTGGCGTCTTGAGCGTGTGCGGGAAAAGTGAAAATTGCAACGGCCAACAGCGCAGCGGCGAGAAAGGGTCCCTTGTTCATGGATTCCTCCGAGAGACGTTCGTGGTCGGTCGTATCTTAGCTGGAAAGTCGGCAGAGGTAAACCGATCGATGGGGAACCACCGTGAACCACCGTGGTGGTGCCGTTTGGCATCCGCAGGTCTAGCGGTGTGGCTGAGCCTGTGGGAAACTGAGTTATGCCCAAACGAGCCATTCGGATCGTGAAGCACATTGGCGCAACGCCGTGTGTTGCGGCTTGCACTCATTGTAGTCAGCAGTTCAAAGCGTCCACATCTGACATTCGCAGCGTCAAGGACGCGACCGCAAGTCTGCAATCCCAATTCGACGTACACAAGTGCAAGCCGATCGATAGCGGCCAGGACGCGCCGCGCATCGTGCGCGAAGCTACGGAAGGCAAATAGAGCCTTCACGATTTCTGCCTCCTGCCGTCCGGCCTGTTGTACTCCGGAGTCCTAATTCCCTACCCCCTAGTTCATGAATTCAACGGCCATTTAGCGGCGGCGTAGATTGCGGTGGTTTGCGTGCGTGCGTCGCCTGCTCGAAGCCGTAGCTGATCTGCAACAACTGCGGCTCGCTAAACGGCGGACCGAGGAACTCGATCCCAACCGGCACCCCGATCGGCGCGCTCTCCGTCGGCGTGGAAAACCCTGCCGGAACCGTAATGGCCGGAAATCCCGCGAGTGAGGCCAGGATGCCATTGCGCTCCGCCTGATTCATCTCGCCGATCATCACCGGCAGGCGCTTCTGGTGTGGATAGAGCAGCGCGACCACGTTGTTTTTCGCCAGCAGGTTTGCCAATTGAACCCTCAGTTCATCGATCTTAACGCGCCGGTCCTTGTAGTCCGGCTCGTTCAGGCCATTCTCGTAGCTTTCCGCCGAAGCGAGGAACTTTTCAAGCGACGCCTTTTGGTATTCGCCCGACGCGATAAGCTCGGCAAGCGAGTGCACCGGAGGGTTAGGCTGGGCTTTCAGGTAGTTGTTGAGCTGGAACTTGAATTCGTACTTTTGCACATCGAGGCCCGAGTTCAGCTTGCCGGTATCAAATGCCGCGTCGTCGATGTCTACCAGAATTGCGCCCTGCTTCTTGAGCACTTCAAGGGCATTGGCCATCACGCGGTTGACCTCCTGGTGGTCGGGGCCGCTTCCGAATAGGGTACGCAGCACCCCAATGCGCGCACCCTTCAAGCCATTGCGGTCGAGCGAGGCGGTATAGGTCGTGGGAATCCTGCCGATGCCCAGCGCCGTCACGGGATCATCGGGATCGTAGCCGGCCATCACATCGAGCATGACTGCGGCGTCGGCTACGGTTCGCGCCAGAGGCCCGGCGGCGTCCTGCGTAAACGAGACGGGGATGACACCGGCGCGGCTGATCAGCCCCCGCGTGGGACGAATGCCGACCAAGCTATTGGCGGAGGCCGGCGAGCGAATCGAGTTCACCGTGTCCGAGCCAGTGCCCACGGTCGCGAAGTTGGCCGCCAAGGCCGCCCCGGTGCCGCCGGAAGAACCGCCCGGGGTCCGCGACAGCTCATAGGGATTTTTGGTCTGGCCTCCCAGCGAACTCGACGTTAGCCCGGCCAGCGCTAGCTCATGCATGTTCGTTTTCCCGAGAATTAGGGCTCCGTTTTGACGGAACCGCGCCACCGTCAACGCATCCTTCGTCGGCTGCATGCCCTTGAGTGCCAGCGATGCGCCGGTGGTCGGCATATCGGCGGTGTCGAAGTTGTCCTTCAGCACCACCGGAATGCACTGTAGCGGCCTGAGCTTAGTGCCGTGTTTGAGCTGCTTGTCCATGGCATCGGCCTGCTCCAGCACCTTGGGGTTCAGGTACAGCATGGCATTGAGGGTAGGCCCCTGCTGGTCGTACGCCTTGATGCGGTCTAGGTACAGCTGCACCAGGCTGTGGCAAGTCAGCTTGCCGCTCTGCAAGCCGCGATGAATTTCGTTGATGGAAGCTTCCATGAACTGAAATTGCTGTCCGGCGGCGCTAGCGACCATAAGCATTATCCCCGCCGCCAGAACGAAACACTTCGCTTCATGACGCACGCCTTCCCTCCTATGAGTTCATTGAACATCTAATATTAAAGTCGATTCCACACGCTGGTCACCAACCGAAATCCGTACTCATAGTTTGCAATTACAAAGTGCCGACGGTGGGGAGGATTTCGAGAGTCTCGATGGTTGCGTTTGGAGGCAGCAGGATCGCGCCGACAACGGCTTGGGCAATGGTGGCGGGCGTCATCATCTTTTTGCGCGGGGCTTGCGGCCAGAAAGTATTCCAGATGGCGGTGTCGGTAGCGCCGGGAATTAGGGCGATCACACGAATTCCTCTGGGGCGCAATTCTTCGCGCAGGGTGCTGGTAAAGCCCAGCGCCCCGTGCTTGGAAGCGACATAGGCGGCCGATCCGGCGAAGACGCGGTTGGCAGCGATCGAGAGATTGTTCACGATGACGCCGCCGCGCTTCATGATGGCAAGCGCGGCTTGCGTAGTCAAGAACATGCCGGTCAAGTTCGTGTCGATCACATCCTGCCAGAGCGGTAGAGGCAGTTTGTCGACGGTGAGGTTGGCGTGGGCGATGCCGGCGTTGTTGATGAGAATGTCGAGACGCTTGAATTGGCGGCGGATGGCGCGGAAGAGATCGTCGACCGATTGGAGGTCGCGAACGTCGCAGAGGTGAGCGAGGATTTTGCTTTTCCGGGACGTGAGTTCCCTGCTGACGCGGCGTAGGACGGGTTCGTCGCGCCCGGTGAGAATCAGGTTGCAATCTTCGGCGGCGAGAGCGTGGGCGATGGCGAGGCCGATGCCGCGGGTGGCGCCGGTTATGAGGGCCGTCTGGTCCGTAAGTCGAGAACTTGAGGTCTTTTGCGGCAAGGCTTCTCCGGTCGATATATTAACCTCATCAGTAAAAGCGGTAATGAAAATAAACCGGCTAACGGCAGCGCTGGAAAGCGCCGGACCACCCAAGAGCCTAAGCTCGGGCTCATTGAAAAATTCACACCTCGATCCTTAATCCTCACGGAAAAACCCCACATCTCGCAACGGACGCGAGTTATGGGGCACCCGGCACCCGGCTGCGAGACACCTGCAAGAAAGGATTAAAATCAAGGTCAAAATCTAAGTCAAAGGCGACGGACGCGAGTGTCCGTCCCACGCTAGATTCCATTGGGACGCTGGCGAATTAGCGAGAGGAATTCGGAGCGCGTCTCTTCTTCGTTGCGGAAGGACCCCAGCATGGAGGAGGTGACGGCGGCGGAGTGCTGCTTTTCGACGCCGCGCATCATCATGCACAGGTGGCGGGCCTCGATGACAACGCCGACACCTTGCGGCTCGATTACTTTCTGGATGGTCTCGGCGATCTGAGTGGTCAGGCGTTCCTGAATCTGCAGCCGGCGGGAGAAGAGTTCGATCAGCCGCGGGACTTTGCTGAGGCCGATCACTTTGCCGTTCGGGATGTAGGCCACGTGCACTTTACCGAAGAATGGGAGCATGTGGTGCTCGCAGAGACTGAACATTTCGATGTCCTTGACGATGACCATCTCGTCGTAAGTGACGGTGAAAAGCGCCCCCTTGAGCAAGGCTTCTGGATCTTCGCTGTAGCCGCGGGTGAGGAACCGCAGGGACTTGCGTACGCGCTCGGGAGTGCGCACGAGACCTTCGCGTTGCGGATCTTCGCCGAGGCGGACGAGCATTTCCTGAACCAGATCTTCGAAGGTGGCGCTGGTGAGAGTGGAGCGTTCGACTGTTTGTTCAATGGGGCCCGGTTTCATAAGCGCGGCGATTCGATCGGTCTTCCCTTTCTTGAGACGTTTCGGTTGAGGGCTCAAGCGCATCGGTCCTTCGGCGCCAAGAACGCGCCTCAGGAGGACAGCATTAACGTAATAACTCTTTGTCGCCCGAGTAATCAAAGGAGTTCATCATGGTTTCCTCCAGTCGCACTCTTTCAAGATGCGCGTGGGGGAAGCCACGCTGCACTATTTCGTAAATCTGAATGCAGAGGTTTTCCGTGGTGGGCACTTCCTGGGCGAACTCCGGCAGCATGTTCAGGTTTTCGTGCTCATAACGGGCGAGCACTTCCCTTTCCATGAAGCCATCGAGATCGGTGAGATTACAGACCATGCCGGTTTTCTCATCCACCTGCCCATTGACGGTTATCTCGATGATGTAGTTGTGCCCGTGACCGAAGGGATTGTTACATTTGCCGTAGGTCGCCTGGTTTTCGGCGGCCGACATTGCATCGCTGTGCAGGCGGTGAGAGGCGGAAAACAGGTAGCGGCGCGAGAGGTAGGCTTTCATACGGCGAGTTCTATCTTTTTGGGACCATTTCTGTCTTTGAATATGACAGTCCTAAAACCTTTACCACAGAGGGCACAGAGGAAGACAGAGGTGCCGGTTTGTTTGCCGGTCATGGTTCTCCGTAGAAATCGACGAACAGATCGGGGGTTTCGTAGACACGTACACGGTGCAGCCTGGCTCGTTCGAGCTTGGCGGCAAGGCGCTGCCAGACGGCGATGGCGATGTTCTCCGTGGTGGGGATACGATGCAGAAATTCTGGAACCTCTTTGTTGAGGAAGCGGTGGTCCATGGCGTCGAGCACTTCGCGATGCATGACTTCTTTGAGCTGCTTGAGATCGACGACGAAACCGGAACGCGGGTCAACTTCGCCCTTCACCGTGACTTCGAGCGTGTAGTTATGGCCGTGGCCGTTTGGATTGTTGCATTTGCCGAAGACGCGGCGGTTTTCCTCGGGAGTGAAGTCCGAATTGTGGTAGTAGTGCGATGCGGAAAATTCAGCTTTGCGCGTTAGGTAGACCATGGCTGCTCCCCAATATATTACTGGGTTCGGAAGCAGGCTGCTTCAGGATGCGCGGAAAACGCGTTTTCTGAGCCGCAGTCAGACCTCAGCGGCGAAGCCGCACTGCTTCCAACTGCCGACGCGGCCCTGAAGGGCCGCTCTTCCGCATCTATAGTTCCTTCACTCTCAATCGTCCCTTCACTGTGCTACGTGATGCGGGGAGCGGCTTGCGTGCTGGCGTTCGGTTCCACCTCGCGCAAGAATGCGGCGGCGACCAGCGGGCCGTCGAACTGGGTGACCCAGCGGGACGCTTCAGTGGCGATGGTGGCGCGCAAAGCAGGACTCAGGTACAGGCGTTCGATTGCGTCCGCCAATGCCTGGTTGTCGTCTGGTTCCACAAGAATGCCGTGCCTCACGACCTCGGGGGCGGACGCGGCTCGGGCAGCGACTATCGGCTTGGCGCTGGCCATGGCTTCCAGAAAAACAATGCCGAAACTTTCTTGCACGCTGGGCAGGCAAAAAATATGACAGCGGTTATATTCACCGACAAGTTCGGACTGCGAGAGGTTCCCGAGCCAGGTCACGATTCCAGCCAGGTTCTTTTCCCGGCAGATGGATTTGAGGCGAGGAGCCTCCGGCCCGTCGCCAACGATGCGAACTTCCAGTCCCGGTATTTTGAAGCGCAAGCGGTCGGCGGCACCGAGCAGAACGTGCAGGCGTTTTCTGGGATAGAAGCGGCAAACTGAGAGGACAACAAACTTGTTCGCGGCGGGCTGCGCGGAATTGAGCTTGAGCAAGCGACTCCACTCCGCGAGGTCGATCGGTTCGGGAACGATGCGTGGCTGGCCGGAGAGGGCATAGAGTTCCCGGATTCGTTCGGCACTGTAGCGGCTGGGGGCGAGTATCAGGTCCGCGCGCTGGACATGAACCCTTTCGGAGCGCGCCTGGAGGCGCATGGTGGCGCGGGTCACGCCGGTTTCGAAACGCGCTTCATCGGCGATCACGCCTTTGATTGATGCGATGTGGAGTCCACGGCGCTTACCGGCCAGAGTGTAGCCATCCATGTCGAAGCCCACGGTGACGGCGCCTGAAGGCTGCGGGCCGAGGCGAAGCATTTGGTTGAAAACGAGGCGCTCGATGGTAAAGATGGGAAAGCTAACTGAGGGCGTGACAAGGTCGACGGTTTCGCCGGAGAGCCTCAGGAACTTCACGAGCGTAGCGATGCCGGCGAAGGTGCCGCTGCCGCGAATGATATTCAGTGGAGTGGAGGTGATGAAACGGAGGTGCATGAGAAACGATCCATGGCATCAATAGTCATCCGCATCAACGATCGTCGAATCGCCGACGCAACGCAACCGCGATCGTGGCACCCAACGATCGTGGCACCAACGATGAGCACATCGCTGAAGGATTCATGCGCACGGGCTGATTTCTACGCGGCCAAGCATCCGATCAATTATTATAACGGCGTGGGACGGACGGTTCGTTTTTCATGCTCGATCATCGTTGCGTTTGGCGCATTGGCGCTGTTCGGCTGCTATAGCGGGTCGCGACCGCCGCGGATCGGTGCGGCCGCGCCGGACTTCACGGTGCGCGATTCGGATCGTACGATCACGCTCAGCCAGTTAAAAGGACAAGTGGTTGTGCTGAATTTCTGGGCGACGTGGTGCCCGCCGTGCATTGAGGAAATGCCATCGCTGGTGCAGATGCAGCAACGCATGAAAGCCAAGGGCGTGACCGTGCTCGCGGTGAGCGTCGATGCGGACGAGAGCAATTACCGGCGATTCCTGAGCGACCATAGTGTGAGCCTGCTCTCGGTCCGCGATGCCGACCAGAAAAGCAACGCTCTTTACGGCACATTCAAGTTTCCGGAAACCTATGTGATCGACCGCAATGGCGTTGTGCGTCGCAAATTCATCGGGGCCGTGGATTGGACGGAGCCAGAGGTGATTGAGTATTTGGGGAAGCTGTAAATGTAGCTCAGGGGCTAAAGTCCCGCATCATTTTGCTTGAACGCGGCGCTGGCATTTGCAAATCACCGCGCTTCGCGGCATCTGCATTCTCTGCATTTGCATTCGTTTCACCTGCAAGAAAAAAGAACCAACGTCAAGGGCAGCAAATAAGGAGAAGAGAAAGAACCAAAGTCAAAGCCAGCGGACAAGAGTGTCCGCTCCACACACGTGAGGTCACAACCTTACGTTGCGCAGGCGAAGGGCGTTTGCGATTACCGAGACTGAACTGATACTCATGGCGGCAGCCGCGAAGATGGGGCTGAGCAGCAGGCCGAAGAATGGGTAGAGAATTCCAGCAGCGATGGGGACGCCGAGCGCATTGTAGATGAAGGCGAAGAAAAGATTCTGTCGGATGTTGCGCATGGTGGCCTGGCTCAGTTTGCGGGCGCGCAGGATTGCCGAGAGATCGCCCTTCACAAGAGTGACGCCCCCGCTCTCCATGGCAACATCGGTGCCGGTGCCCATGGCAATGCCGACATCGGCCTGCGCCAGCGCAGGGGCGTCGTTGATGCCATCGCCCGCCATGGCGACTACTCTTCCCTGCCCTTGCAACTTGCGGACGATCTCTAATTTTCTCTGGGGCAACACTTCAGCTTCGAACTGTTCGATACCGAGGGATTGGGCGATGTTCGATGCGGTGGCGCGGTTGTCGCCGGTGAGCATCACGATGTGGATTCCTTGTGCCTGGAGGGCACGGATGGCATCAGGCGTGGAGGGTTTGAGGGGATCGATAACATCGAACGTTGCAACGTACTTGCCGTCGACGGCGATGTTGAGGCTGGTGCTGGTCTTTGGGTTGGTATCACGATAGTCTGTGTTCGCGTTGATGAAGGCTCCGAGATCCTTCATCAACGCCGCATTCCCGACGGCGATCCGCTTGCCATCGACCACGCCGGTAATCCCTTTTCCGGCGAAGCTGGCGAACTCACCGGGCTGAGAGAGCCGCAATCCCTGGCGCTCGGCGGCTTCTACAACTGCGGCGGCCAGGGGATGCTCGCTGGCTTGCTCAAGGCTGGCGGCGAGGCGTAGCAGTTTGGGATCTTTGTCGAACGCCGTCGAATAACTTACAAGTTGCGGCTTGCCTTCGGTAAGAGTTCCGGTTTTATCGACCACGAGGGTGTCGACTTTTTCCAGAGTCTCAAGCTCCTCGGCGTTCTTGAAGAGTACGCCGGCGCGAGCGCCACGGCCTACGCCGACCATGACCGCCATCGGGGTTGCGAGTCCGAGGGCGCATGGGCACGCGATGATGAGCACGGCGACGGCGTTGACGAGCGCGTGCGCCAGGCGGGGTTGAGGACCGAGCCAAAACCAGGCGAGGAAAGTGATGATCGCGACTGCGACTACACCCGGGACAAACCACTTCGCCACGCGGTCCGCGAGACGCTGGATGGGAGCGCGGCTGCGCTGCGCCTGCGCCACGAGTTGCACGATTCGCGCCAGCAAGGTTTCGCTACCAACGTTCTCGGCGCGCATGATGAATGAGCTGGTGCCGTTGATGGTTGCGCCGATGACTCTGTTGTCGGGCAGTTTTTCCACCGGCATGGATTCGCCGGAGATCATGGATTCGTCGATTGCGCTGCGGCCTTCGAGCAAGATTCCGTCGACCGGAATTTTTTCCCCGGGGCGCACGCGGAGGCGGTCTCCAGGCTTCACTCGTTCGAGCGGAACATCTTTCTCGGTGCCATCAGGGCTGAGCACGCGCGCGGTTCGGGGGCTGAGATCGAGCAGCGCGCGGATGGCGGCGCTGGTGCGGCTGCGGGCGCGCAGTTCCATTACCTGGCCGAGCAGCACTAGAGTGGTGATGGCGGCGGCCGCTTCAAAATAAACCTCCGGGTAACCGCCCATGGAACGGAGTGATTCAGGAAAAATCTGCGGCGCCAGGGTGGCGATGATGCTGTATCCGTAGGCCGCGCCGGTCCCCATGCCGATCAGCGTGAACATGTTGGGACTGCGATTGACGAGCGAAGTCCAGAAGCGCTGGAAGAACGGCCAGCCGCCCCACAGCACGACGGGCGTGGCTAGGGGAAACTCAAGCCGAGGCAAATTGATCAGAACGCCGTTGATGTCGAGGTCTACCCTCAACTTATAGCCGAGCATGCTGCCCATAGCGATCGCCATGAGCGGCGCGGTGAGCGCCACGCTTACCCAAAAGCGGCGCGTCATGGCGCGCAGTTCGGGATTTTCGTCAGCGTTGGTAGAGGCGGTGATGGTTCGCGGCTCCAGTGCCATGCCGCAGATGGGACAGAAACCCGGCGCGGGGCGCACAACCTCCGGGTGCATGGGGCAGGTGTATTCGGAGCGCGGGGAAGCGACGGGAAGTTCTGACTCGAGCGCCATGCCGCAGGAAGGACATGCGCCCGGCTTGCTTTCGCGCACCTCGGGGCACATGGGGCAGACGTAGGCTGGGGACCTACCCGAGTGCGATGGGTCGTGGTGGTGAGGGGGTGACTGCTCAGCTACGTTTGTATCGCCGGGTATCAGCGAGGAGGACGGAAGCGTTTCTTTTTGGCTGAGATACCTCGGTGGATCGGCTTTGAATTTCTCAGCGCATCCGGCACTACAAAAATGGTAGTTCTTACCTTCACGTTCATAGACATGCTTGGCCGTCGCGGGATTTACATTCATTCCGCAAACTGGATCGCGTTCGGGGACAGGCGCGGGAGTTGAGGGTTTCGCGGACATTGGTTCCGACTAGAACGCTCTGCATGTGCTAAGGCACTTTTATCACAGGTTGAACGGCACGGCTCAAGAGCCATCCCCGATACGAACCTCAATACGAGCTTTGGAATTCTTCGAACTAACCGCGGGAAAATGCGGAGAGCCTTGCTGGCTGCTGAAAACTCTTTTCGACACCCGAATGCTGCCTCGGCGGCTGAAGCCGCTATTGATTTTGAAGAACTTATGGCGCGGCTAGAAGCCGCGCCCTTTCAAACCTGCGTCCCGGGGGAGTTTTTCAGCAGCCTAGCTATAGCTAGTCTAGGGTGTTCGATGGGCAATGTTTTATATTGGATTCATCCGGCATATACCGGGCATGAGCCCGACGGGTGGCAAAGGACTATCGTATGACTTATCTGGATGTCGTTTTTCGTTACGGAGCAGCGCCCGGCGAGAAGGAATTGCGGGCTATCGATGGGATGCGCGAAGTTTACGGAGTGCGGCGAGTACAGTTCAACGATCGGGAGCGTACGGTCCGCGTAGAGTTTGACGCGTCGCGCCTGAAGACTGATGGCATTGCTGGACTCTTGCGGCAAGCGGGAGTGGATGTGCGGGAGCCTCTGGCGCTAGCTTAACAGCAGTGCACACTCGTGGCACTAAGAACAGCTGTAACAGGGCGCTTGGGGGAGTTAATGCAAAGGGGCGTCCAAGAAAACCTCTGGCCGAAGTGCTTCTTGGAGCGCCCCGTTGCGCGCCACTTCGTCTGTTTTTGTTAGAGCACATGGCGTGCCGTTCTGTAAGCCGCTCAAAATACATAAATGCTTCGGACCGGCTTTGTAGGAATTGCTCTCAGGCGGGAAAGTTTTACTTCAGGGAGTTTGATTCGCGTACAGATGGAAAAGGGGCTGTGGAAAACTTTTGAATGCTGGGGTTCGGGTGTTCTGCGCTGCGTTCGGTGTGACACGAGGTCAGGCGTGACTTTCCTTCCCGGAAAATGCTCGACAGTGAACGTTTCGCGAGAGGGCGGTCAATTCCGCTATAATTCTTGAGCAAGTCTACCCGCCAAACGAAAATCTGCGCCCTTAGCTCAGCTGGATAGAGCGTCTGGCTACGAACCAGAAGGTCGGGAGTTCGAATCTCTCAGGGCGCACCATCTTAATTCCTTACATCACTATAGTTTGCTGACTTTGATCCTTTCTGAAAGTTAGGGGACAACAAGGGACAACTTCGAGGTTGAAGCCGATTCCTACCCGCTCGGCCTGCGCTTTGCGGAAGGCTACCTCCTCACACAGTTTGGCATAGACATCGGTTACGGTCTTACTACCGTGCCCGATCCAGAAGCGCAGCAGGTCTTCTTGAGTTCCCTGTTTGCGCAGATGGGTGACACGGAAACGGCGGAAGCAGTGGAATCCTGCCTTTTCCCGTCCCATGCCAGCCAAAATCGGATGCAGGCTGCGCCGCAGCACATTCGATTGTCCGAGGGCGCTGCCCGTTTCTGTGCGGAAGATGAAGCCAGACTTCCGCCCGTTGATGAAGTTTTCGAGCACCGCGGCGATGGGCTGGGGCAGGTCCACTTCCCGAATGCCGCTCCGGGTCTTCGGGCTCTGTAAGCTCCCGTTCCAGATGGTTTGCCGAATGCTCAACGTTGCAGTTTGGTAATGTCCAACTTCCAGGGCGAGCGCTTCCCCGACTCTCAGGCCAGTGGCAGCTAGCAGCGCATAGAGCACCACGAACTGACCATCGGCCATAGAGATGATTCGCTCGACCTCTTCCTGGTTAAAGGTTGGAGTCCGCTGGCCGACCACATTGGGCAGGTCAATGAACTCATGATTCCACTTCCGCGGGCAAAGCTCCTCACCGTCATCACCTACGGCGGAAGCCACGACCAGCTTTACGACTTGGACATAGTTTCGGATCGTCTTTGGCGAGAAATCCTCCTGTGACATTTCGGAAACTAAATCTTTGAGTATGCGGTTGTTGATGCTGGAAAGAGGCATAGCGCCCAATCGCGGATCGATCCATCGGAGATGGCTCTTCCACGAACAAACGGTGTGCGGCTTTACGGGTTTGCGTTTTCTATCCTGCACGTGTCGGATCCACCATTCGGACTGTTGGCGGAAAGTGATACCGAGATTCACTGCCGCAACCGCGCGGAAGTGTGCAGCGGTATCGGCTCCACTTTCCTGAATGATTTTCCGCGCCCGATGCTCACGCTCGGGCTTAGTCATAGAACCAGGGCCGCTTACTGGGCAGATTTGCACGCTACGATGAATGCGCTTTGCCTGCCCAGCCTGGTCTTCCCAAAAACGTACAACGAATACGGCCCCATGTTTTTCAATCGAACCGCTCTGTCCTGATCTACGACTCATGGACCTCCTGAGTCGTTGACCCGCAATCGCTCCGGGCACGATAACATCCGGCGCTGCCATTTCCGGCATCGTGCTGTGGAAAACGCGTGTCATACGAGATGCGGGGTTTATAGCGGGAACAGTTCTCCGGTCATTGGGATATGAGGACTTAGAAACTCAGGACAGCTGCAAAAGCTTTCTCCACCTGCAGGCCCAATCGTCTCGGCGCAGGCGGTGGAATCACAGGCCGGCTGTACGCCATCGCCAACAACGTGGGTCGGGAGCCAAGTCTGAAAGTGTTTGCAGCTGAAAGGCTTCTCCTTAACCTGCAGCGACTCCCGGCCCGGGGTGCAGTGGTGCACGCGAAAATGATTGCAACCGGGACGGGCACAGACGGTCCACGGAGTTACTTTAGGCTTGGTCTGCTTTGGTTGGGTAGAAGGCGCGAGCAGGAAGCGCGAGCACGGACACTCCTGACCCTGCCCAACTCGCATGCAGCAGTGCCGTGTGAGTCCTCGATGTGCTTTTTGCATGTGGCCACAAGAAAAGCAGCGGTTCTTCGGCCCCTTCCGCGGAATCGGAATAGCCTCGACTTCGGGAAACAGTTCCAGGTTCATCGGAGCACGATCCTTCCGACCCTCTCGAAGTACAGGCGGGGAACTCCCCCGCGGCCGCCGCCTGTGGAGTGCCAGAATCTTCCCGCGCCGTCATCCAGATAGCGCTGAACTTGACTGCGGGAGACACCCTGCTGGCCTAGCTGTTGAATGACGGCGCTCTGCTGAACTCCTTCGGGATGCCCCCGCAAGAGTTGGGAGATCAGCAGTCGGTGCTCGCGACGTTTCGCCACCAGCGTACTTTCTGTCGGAGTCACGCTGGGCGCGGACCAATCGACACGAAAAACGACTTGTTCATCCAAAGCAACGCGGGACTTTAGCAGCTTCAACACTCGCAGATCGGAGTCCTTCTCCCGGCTGAAAGAGAACAAGCAATCAACTCCGCAGGCAATTTCAGCCGTGCCTCTGTAGCCCGATTCCAGCTTCTTATCTCGGTGGTGAATTACGATCACGGTAGCGCCTAGCGCCTGCAGTTTGCGTAGATGGGCGAATACGCGCATCATCTCCGTGGGAGAGTTCTCATCGCACAAGTGGAAGCGTGCCAAAGAGTCGAAGATCATTACCACACCTGGAGCGGCGAACTGCTGATAGCGCGAGCTGTCCAGAAGGGGCGGTTCATCGCCGGGGACCCACAGGCCCCAATGGTGGTGACATTCCTCCTCGTCACCATATAGGTTGAACATTCGCTCTCGAATGACCGGCAACGGATTTTCACGATCTAGGAAAACAACCGTTTTGCTGCGGATGGTATCGCGGCCTAGAAACGGCTCGCCACGCTTGAGCGCGCGGGCCAGCATCATCAGAAGGTAGGTTTTGCCGGCGCCAGCCTCACCGGCGATTAGTGTCACTTGATTCTCGGGGAGCAATTCCGACACGACGCAGCGCACCGGCTGCGAGACCAGGGAGCGCGGGTCTGGGATATCCGCGGGACATTGAACCAGGGCCGTTGGTGCCGGTGCTGGCATGGCCTGCCGAGACGCCAGAACCTTGTTGATCGTGTTGCGACCATAAGTGCTGTCGCCGCGGCGGCTGTCCCACTTGGGCCGAAACAATTTACTCCGCCGAAATGCTGCGTCAATCTCTTCATAGGTGGACAAGCTTTGAGATAGATACGCGCACATCCCCATGTCGGCGTGACTGCGCGAAACATATCCGGCCTCCTCCCATCTGCCAGCTTGCAGATACGAAAGCTTGTCAATCAAGGCAAGGGAGTTGGTTGGCGCCGTCACCAGATTCGGCGCCGCGGCGGTCTTGCCGGTGCCGAAGTCGTACGCACCGTCCATCATTTTCTTGTGTATCGGGAGCAAGTCGCAGGACTCAGCGTTTTCAGGTCCTCCGATGCGCCATCCGGTGACAACGGCAAAGCGGGCCGTCGTGTACATCTCCAGGGAGCCTTTCCTCCTGCCCTCAGGGGGCAGCGTCCCCCGACCCACGAGGTGCAGGCCGGTGCGTGATTGGGATAGCTCCGCGTAGGTGGGAACCTGATCGATGACGCCTTCTGCCCAATCGGCAATGGCGACGGTCTCCGCGTTCACGCAGTTGTCCAGATCCATGAAAAAGAATCCATCTTGCTCCACGAACACGAAGCCTATACCGCTGTAATCAGCCTGATGGGCGAGAACTTCTTCATAAGCCGTCCAAGTAGTCGGGTCAGTGGTTGAGGCTTTCGCTCCAGTTGTTTGGTACGGAATTTTCGTAGGCTTGCCCCCGGGATCGTCGGGATGCGGCTCCAGCCGATACAGAACCCAACGGTCAAGCTTTCGCAGTTCCTCCGGAAAATACTCTGGGGTCGATCGTCTCTTGAGATTCGCGGTCTCTGCCATTTTGTTGGGTTGCACTTGGTCACATATAGAGCGCTTGAATTCCTCACTCCGCCGGTGAGTGGCTGATCTTGGTGGATACCAAGATCAGCCGCTCACCATGAGGGAGACTTCAGACATCACTGTTTCTCCGAAGGGACGGTAGCCCCATCCTCTTTCGTCTCAGAGGGTCGGCCCCGGCGGACGCCGGCTATGTTCTCTCGAAGTTCCGCTTCGGAAGTCTGTATTGACACTGAGGCAGCGTTTGGCACCGACTCTGCTTGGGCCTCTTCCTCAGCTGGCGAAAAATAGTCGGCCCCAGTCTCGGTGCTCGCCGGCGAACTGTACTCCGGGGGAATCACCAGGGGCTGGGTGCCGGGCTTCGGCGGAAGAATGCCTGCGATATTGGAGAAGACTCGGCCATCAGGCTTCTCGTCATGCTTGACGAGCAACTGGCAGGCGCGACCGATCAAAGGCGCAATGTCCCACTCGCCATCGACTGGCTTCAGGGTAGGGTGCAGGCCCGCGATGAGTTTGCGCAGCTTGCTCTTCGGCCCGCTTTCCTTGTTGACGCAAGTTCTAATGGTTATTGGTGCGCCTGTAGCTGCCTCCACCTCATCGGCAATGATGAAGTCAAAATCGAACTGGTCCTTGGGGCCATATTTGGAGGGGCGAACACCTGCATCTAGGATTCTCGCCAGAGTAGCGTCGTGCAGGCCAGGGCTGGCCTGCGTATAGGTTTTCACTTTCACTTTGTAGGACACCATGGGGCATCTCCTTCTTTTTCTTCTTAGGGATCGTTGGGTCTCTGGTCACCGGTCTGCAAACAAATGGGCAGGAAGTAGGGGGCGCCCTCTCGACGGCGTTGAAGTAGACGTGGCGACTCACTCGGTAACTCCAAAGGTCATGTTCCTAGTGCAGGCGTGAGGTCGGCTGCAGCGGGTCAACCGCAAAAAATCGCCCAGCGGGATTCCGATTCGCACCCAGGGCAACTTGGCTTCGCGTGTCTCTGCCCAGATGGCACGATGAGAGAAGCAAACGCGAAGCACAGCGTTGCCGCAAATCTGGCATCGACGGATGCGAAGCGTAGGAGCGTAGGTGTCGGCGCCGGTGATCGCAGCGCCGGGGCGGTGGGTGAACTCGACGGGGAGTTGCTGAAATGGATCCGCTCGCAGGCTCGACGGATCGATTTGCACGGAATGACTCGAAGTGCTATTTTGAGGACACAAATTTCACCTCACACCCGACGAAAACTCCTTAAATCAGAGCTGATTTCTCTCGCGCTCCCTCTTCCAGCGCCGGCGGGCACGGTTGGTTAGTCGGTGGTAGAGACGAACCAAGCCTGCGGCGGCGTCCATGATCTCCTGGGCTTCGTCTTCCGGGCGGCCGGCGGCTTCCTCCCGGAGCACAGCGGCTCGAACGGGCAGCACGTCCGCAGCCTCAAAAATCAATTTGGACAGTTTTCGTCGCCTGAACATGATGGCGACAGAATTTCAGAACGGTGGGTCTACGTCATTGTGTAACTTGGGGAAATGGGTTTAAGCCGCATGAACAGCGTTGTGTAAGCTGTGTAACTTACACTGCTTACACACTACCCAGGACAAAATTAACGAACTTCTTTTTCCTTCGGACGTCGGGCGTTGTTTCGCTCCGACCGCATGACCCTGAGGAACCGCTCCCTGAGATCATTGTTGGTGAGGTTCCAGGAGTCCAGATATGACGCCGGACAGCGCCACTCCTGCCAGCTAGCGGGAGTGTGGTAGTGCGTAGCCATCATCTCGCAGTACTTTGCCTCAGTTACGCCACCGATCTTCCGAATGAAACTTCGACGCTTAGCCACTTCAGGATTTTTTTTCGATTTGCGTAACGATGGTAGGGAACATTGAGGCTGACAGCTCTCCTTCCGCTCTGGCGGAAACATCGAGGCCGGGAACATTCCGAGCGGAAGGTTGGCCTCTTTCACGTAGTGGGCAAAGTTCAGCTGGCTTTGGCGGAGGGCCGCGGCCTTCTCTGCTTTGGAGTACCTGACTTTGCGCGGGGCTTCTGGCTCCTGATCTTTCAAGACCACGGCGACTGCCCTCCTGGCGGCAGTGGGGCGGAGCCAGGAGAGACTCCGCCCCAGATGAAACTCGGCAATCCGATCGAGATTGCCGACCCGATTAGATGCACTCGGTGGTGCGTAGGGAGCGAAATAGAGCGCTCGCCGCGGTCCTGCCGGCTACTCGCAACCAGTCCAATCTACCCTCACAAGCGCTTCGCATTGTTAACAACTTTCTGCTGGTGTGGCGTCCTCATTCAACCCAAACAAATCGCAACCTCGGCGCTTTGGTTGTCTCAAGAGTCCTGGAGGCTGAAACTCACTGCAACAGTTGTTCTTTTGATCGGTGCAATGAAAGGCCCAAGATCACCTGGCTACCGCCCAATTTCAGAACCTCAGTGGCCCAGAAAGCCCAAAGAGTCTAAAAGACTTTGGGCCTTCCTGGTGATTTTGTTCTCTGTTGCTTGGCCGAAGTGGCCCAGGAGGTCCAAACGCACTTTACGAATTCCCCAGAGAAGCCCAGCTCTCTCTCCCTCTATATAGAGGGAGAGTGGGCTTGTGGGGCTGTCGGTTTGAAAAATTATGTTCTCCCCGGCGGTCAGTAACGGAAAGTGTTTGAGGATGGCGGCGTAAAAAGGCATCGAACGTCGAATTGTGAACGATGCAACTTGGTCTTGCGCTTCTGGGGCAGCGTTCCTTCGTCATAAAGCCAATCGTCAAGTCGTCGACCATCTAACCGGTCCTCTACCTCAACTGATCGGATGTCAGCGCAATCCGGGCACAACCCGGTCGATGAGTCGCCAATGTTGTCTTGGCAATCAATGCACGGAATTTTTCCCCTCATCCACATCGCGTAATTTTCTCGCCAAATGGGGGCCGAGCGCAAGTCCGATTGAGCCGCTGGCGGGCCTTCCTCTTCGACACGTGAAACTCTTCCGACTCTAAGATCTGGTGAAAAGGTTAGAAAGGTGTTGCACAGACGCCGAGGAATTCGTATATTGATAGTCATAAATCTATGTCTAGCTCGAATCAAGTTTCTCCGGCGAAAACGCCCGTCTACCGGCGCCACAGTTCGTTGCTACAGCAAACCATCAAGGCCAATGAGCAGATGGCGGCATTAGTCATGGACCCGCTGATGTCCTTGTCCCGAGCCATCCCGCTGCTCGGCGATCCGGGCTATACGACAGTGCGAAGCTGGATTAAGAGTGGCGATCTGCGCGTCTGGCGAGCGGGTCGTGGGCATTTCCGTGTTCGACTCAGTGAGATTAAACGATTTCTCGCCTCCCACGAGGTCAACAGCCATGGCTAAACAAGGCTCCATTGACGTCCATCCGGATCGAGCGAAAATTGAAGGTCTTCTCCTAGCCGGCGTTCAATTGAAACAAATCGCCCAGGAAGTTCCGGGCGCGAATGTGTTCGCACTCAGCCGATACAAGAAAAAATTCTTCCATTCCCAACCGGAGACCGATGGCGATCCACGGGAAGAGGTTCGAAAGTGGTTGTCCCGGGCTGACGATCAATATCTCATGGCCGTTGCCAACGCCGATCAGCGTGCCGCTGTGCAGTCATTAGTTGCCGGCCTACGTGCGGTTGAGTCACGATTTAAGGTCGAAGAGAGACAAGAAGCGGAGACCGCGAAGAAGGCAGAGAGTCAAGGCGTCCCGCCGATTAGCATTGCCCAACTTGATCAATTGGTACGCGTCCATAACCGGATGGAGACGGATGAAACGCGATTGATCGAAAGCGTGGGCAGATATCTCGATTTTCAAATGAAGTATTATGGCGGTCCCGCTTTGAATTTGATATTGCAGTTTCTGCGGGACACGCTCCAACAGCCCGCCCAATGTACCTTTAGCCACCATAATACGTGTGGCGAGCTGATCGCGGACTTCGCGGCTTTTGTCGAGCGGCGAATCAAGGGAGGCAATCGTTGTGATATACCACGACCTCGGAAAGTGGCATAACCACGGGGAGTTGGAGTCGATGACTGAACTACGGATGGAATACGAAGCCCTGAACGCGGCGATTAAGGCCAGCAGTGCGAATATCGAAGCGCTTCATGTCCAGTTACGACTTCTGCCTGGGCAACTTCGCGATGCGCAGATGAGGCACGATCAGATGCTGAAGAGAAATGCCGCTTTGAAAACTACTTTAAAGAGAGACCATGAGTTGGTTTGAGGAAATTTTTGATGCGAGTAGCACAGCCGCATCGCTTGGGCTTTCAGATCCGCGGACCGCTGAGCCGCTTCCCATTGAGAATAATTGGCGGTGGGAGTTGCAAGCGGCAAGAAGTTCAACGCACGATCTGGAGCAGGCCGCCTTCGTCGAGCAGATTGTCGGTGAGCTAACGACACCGGAGTTCGCCTTTGGTCCAGGAAGTCCTGAGCTAGTGGCTTTCCGGAAAATTGTACCCATCGCGCCACCACGCACTACGCTGATTGTCGGCCATGAAATGCGCGATCTGATGAAGGTCATTTCAACTGTCAGAAAAAACGAGTCGGAGCGTAGTGAGGCCATCGCTACGATGGTTAACGAATTCAAGCATAAATGTCCACTTCCGGACACGGCTGAGTATCGTGAGCTTTGGCACAGGCTGCAGCGAGATTGCGCAGAGTTTGTAAAGGCTGCGGTGCTTGCGGCAGCTTGATCTTGATTTCTCCGTAAACCGGGTTAGGGCCTTGATTACCGGTTGTGACGTTGCGCATGCGTGCGGGGAATAAATGGGGACGCCGACTTTTGTGAGGGTTGGTCTTTACGGCGTCCTCATTTAGATTTCGGGACCCGCACTACCAAGGTCGGAGCTAGGCGCGCAGTGCCTTCTGTAGAGTGTTAACGCTGACACCCATTTTCTTGGCGACAGGACGCAATCCCAAGCCCTCACGCTGCAGTTTCCGGGCGCGGGATACGTCCACTGTCACCGCACGCCGTCCCAGCTTCTTACCGGCCTTTACGGCTCTCTGAAGGCCCGCCTTAGTACGTTCGGAGATCGCGACGCGCTCCTGCTGTGCCATGAGAGCCATCACGCTGATAACCATGTCCTTCATCACCCCGCATGAATCCAGATATGGCTCCTGGTAGCTCCGCCATGCCACGCCCCAGGCGTCCAGTTGTTCGAGATAGGTCAACGTCTTGCGCACGCCTTCGCGGGAGAGCCGATCAAGACGCCAGAACACGAGCTGACCGAACTGCTTCTGACTGGCGGCCAGCATCATCTTCTCGAACTGCGGCCGAGTTTTCTTGCCGGAGCCGGTTACCTTGTCCACAAACTCAAACGCGACGTCCCAGCCCTGCTTCGCGGCGAACTCCCGTAACTGATCCACCTGGTTCCCGTTCTCCTGTTTGTCGGTGGAGACTCGCGCGTAGATTGCGGTTTTCATGGGCTAAACCTCCACCAACAATGTAGCATTAATCGACCGTTTGTAAATACACTTGTTTTCGTCTGCAAGTGACTGAAACTGCGTAGTCGATCTCGATACCGTTTGTTGATACATTCTCCCAGGAAAGACCCACAACGCTGTCTCTCTAGGTGTGGTCATCAATAGGCATTAAACGAAAAAGGTACTCCTAAAAACCGCATTCCCCAGTTGTACATTTCCTCCGAGTGCATCCTAACACATCAATAGTGTATAACCCAAAGAAAATAAGCCACTTATACGAATTACCGCCCTGAGCTATATCTGAAATTCATAGAAACTGAACCTAGCTAAAGGCAAAAAGAAAGGCCGCCCATTCGAGGCGCGACCTCTAGGCTAGAAGTTTGCAGTGAAATACCGGGTAAACCGCCCCTCGTCCCATCGGTTATATTGTCACTTGCCGCGTGATACTGTATGTAGTATCATCGCTCAGATGCCATGGACCGACAACGCATCAGGGCAAAGATCCGGGAAATGGCGGAGCATCCGAAGGGTGTTCGCTTTGAGGAGATCGAGAATCTGTTGGACACCCACATCGGTCCGCTTTTCCCCGATTACAACCACCACGGCAATCCGCATCATGCGTTTACGGTTGGGGGTCAGACGTTCAATATCTCAAAACCGCATGCTGGCTGTGTGAAAAAGCCTTACATCATGAACTTCTTGGACGTTATGGCGATGATTGACCTGTATGACCCTGAAAGCAATTGACGACGCCGGAGCGCCGACGAGGCGAACTTAGGGACATCGATATGAGCAAATTAGATCGCTATCTCGCTTTGAACTACCACAGAAGGTTGTACCAGGATGACGAGAGTGACTGGATCGTGGAGATTGATGATCTTCCCGGCTGCATGGCGGATGGGAGAACACCCGATGAAGCAATCGCGAACAGTCGCGAGGCGATGCGTTCGTGGATGGAGTCACGCATCAGTGCCGGTCTCGACATTCCAGAGCCCAGCATCGCTGAGGATTACAGCGGACGCATACTTCTGCGCATGCCGAAATATATTCATCGCAGACTAGCGATCCAGGCTCAGCAGGAAGGCTCCAGCTTGAATCAGTATATCGTGTCGCTTCTTTCATACGGATGCGCGCAGATTCGGTCCAGCCCATTGCAAACGACTTCTTATGAGCCGACTCCGCAAGTGTATTACCTGATGTCGAACGCGCCGGGTTTTGTCTCAAGTTTCCAGAGCAATGAAGCCACTGATGTTGACAAAGTACTGGCTGGTCTTTCCGGCACGAAGAGCCAAGCCTACGGTGCATCGCAGGGAGGTCATACATAAAATGGAGTTAGCTTCAATTCTTTTGGCAAGGGCTATAGCGTGGGTTGAACCCGCCGACCTGAATCCGAGAGGTGCGGTGTTCTATCCTGATCTCACCAGAGCTCTCGTCGCCCGCTACAACTTCCAGAGGTTTCCTCAGAAACTTGAGGACTTTGACGAATCCAAAGGAGTGACCTTCGGAGTTGGGCGCCTGGGAGACACCGTCATAGAGCAGCTTGTAATCTACCACTATGGAATTGTGCTGGACACGAAAATCTCCACCCAAGAATCGAAGCGCTCACTCGAAGAAGCCTTCGAGTGGGGGCGCAAGGAACTCGGGTTCGTGTACAAACCCGATATGGTCAAGAGGTGGCAATATGCGAGTCAAGTTACATTTCGCAGTACGGCTCCGATGACGGGCGCTAATTCAGCAGTTGGCAAGCTGGCCGCTGGTGTCGCCAAGGGTGTCGCCGACACCATGGGAGAGAATCTGAAATATGATCTGGCGATCCTCAACCTCGACTATGACCAGCTAACGAGGAAGAACCCGCTTGGGCGGTTCTCTATCCAGCGTCGGGACAACACACCGTTTTCTGAGAACAAGTACTTCTCCGACGCTCCGCTGCCGACGGATATCCATATACAGCTTCTGGAGCAGTTTGAGAAAGATCTGTCTGGGAAATGACTGAAAAAGCTGCAGGACCGATCCTATCTATTGTCGAGTTAGCCGTTTAAACCCGATTGCCGCTTCCCAGAGATGAAACGCTCACCGCACTCTGGACACTCAATCTGCTGAAAGTCGATGCGGCGAATCCTATCCGGCGCAATAGAGCATCCGGACTTCGGGCAGACCGTGTTGAGTGCGGCCTTAGTGGAGATGCTAAGATATGGCGACTTTTGGCTACATGGTGCCCCTGGCTCCGAATACGAGGAGTGAGTCTGCTGCGGAGAGTGTATGAAGCTTTCGTCCGTTGAGATCGTTGGATATCGATCGTTCTCAAAGAAGGTCGTTCTTAATCTTGATCCCACAGTAACAATCGTTATCGGAGCCAATGACCACGGAAAAACAAACCTTCTTGAAGCCCTAACTCATTTGAACGAGAGCACCAAGTTCGAGGAGGAACGAGATCTCAACTGGGACCAAGCTGGAGCACCCGAAGAGTTTCCTTACCTGAAATTCACATTTCGATTAGACGAGACTGACCGAACTGAAATCCTTCGGTTAGCCCAGGAAAAACTAAGCGAGTCTGCCGCAAAGGTTGTTGCTTCTGCCAACTCAGTGCCGGCAGCGGACTCCCAGTTGACGGCAGTTGCGCCGCCTGAAACTCTGTTAACGCGCGCTACAGTCCCAAACACGATTTTCGCCTCCAAGAAAGGTGTGTCGGGGTCCCTGAGTTTTCTGAAACTGCCCGGCCTTCCCGAGTTAACTGAGGGCGACACCGACCCAATCTATGTGCAGGCCGTGCTGCAAAAACTGGTCGCTTTGAAAGTTGCGAACGTAGACTTGAACGCATTCTCCGCGATTAGCACGGAGTCGTCTAAGAATGCGGATGCTCTGATCCGGATTCTCTCGGATGGCGCTGTTAGACCCAATCTTGCCATCTTGGTCGATGGGGACGATGGCGGAAAGAATCGGCTGAAGTCGCTCCAGGGCATCATGAAATCCAAGGAAATTCGTTCTAAGCAACTCTTGGACGAAACCACGATCGAAGACTTTTTGCCGCTGGCCGGCGAACTCTACGTTAGAGCAGTAGCGGATTATGTCATGAAGGTGAAGGAGAGTCAGGGTACCCCAATAGCTAACGCCGACAATTTCCGGCAAGAGTTCCGGACGTCCTTTCGTGAGGCCTTCGAGGAAGGAAAAGTCACAAAAGGCGTTGCTGCTTGGGCGGCTTCGGCAGGTCAAAAGCTTGGGGGCCTTGAGGGTGCACCTTCAAAACTCGGAATAGCCCGAGAATACATATCGCTACTCGAAGAATCGGAGCCGGAGAAGTTCACCCCTCAATCGTTACAGCGACCTTTGAAGCTGCTGGAATGGATCCGGGAAATCCTGCCCATTCCCGAGCTGCGCGAATCGGAAAAAGCGATTCTGGGGGAGGAGTGACTTGGCACGTCTTAGGTGGATGTTTCCAAAATTTAACCTGTTCATCGCGGACAATTCGGGTCTGGGGGATCAAGAATGATTCAAATTCAGACCGACAGCCTTGGGCAGCTGTATATCGAGTGGGCACAGATCGCGAATCCAGAAACGGATGGGTATAAGCGCGCTTGGATTCAGGTAAAAGAGGGCGAGAAAGACTGGGCCGGGACTCGCCGCTACCTGAACGTCGTTCGCATCGACAGAAGTAGGCCAGGATCGGGCGGTAATCCTACTGACTTTCCGGTCTTTTCTGATCTTCCCGATGGTCAAATTCTGGAGGCGTTCGTTGCCGCAGTATGTGCAGTTACTGGATGCCAATTGCCTTAACATTCAACCGTCGTCGCCGCGCGCCGGCGGATTAGCGAGTCGAACGCTTTGCTCGAATTAGATAATTAAGAGTTGTCTCCACGCTGATCCAGCCGCGGTAAGCTTCCAATTCCCGCGTACGTCAATATATTGCTCAACTCCCCTCGGATCTCGGAGAGTGTAGCCTGAGAACGGAACCAGTTTCGATGGGAGAAGTCGGAGCGCGAGGCTGCTCTCTGGTAAACGACAATTAAGGCTTGACATGCCAATTCGACAATTCGTTTGAGTGCATCGGCGAGTTGTCCTTTCGAATTTATCCATGTTGGCTTGTACAGGCGCCTGAGCGCTGAATCGAGGTCCTCACTGCGTTCCTTGTAGATTAATCTTAGTAATTCACCACACGTCCAAAACACCATCCATCTTCGCTCTAAGGCGTTTTTCACGTCATCCGATGATGCCGTAGCCATCCTAGCCTCTTTTTGAGACTTCCATTCCGCGCGCATCTGTTCGCAAACAAACCAGCTTCCCGCTAACAAATGAAAATCATCTTGCGTCAGTCCGGTCCATACATTTTCGCCGTCTCCAAAAATCTTCGCATAACCACCAGATGTGTTCGTGTCAAAAAGGTAGCCTGTTCCTCCGAACATGTCGTCTGGCCCAAATCGAAAAGAATGGATCGTTTTGGCGAATTCTTCCATGCTGATCGGAACCTTTGTTGTCGAACGTTCGGCACTACGTTTGCTCTTATACCAGAAAGGCTTACCTCCTCGTGAGGGCAGGTCCCCAAAAGCGCGCTGCAAAGCTTTTTGGACGGGATCGTTACTGCGGAAATCGGAAATTTTAATTGAATTCTGAGTGTTGTTATATCGAGTCACATCTTGTATGAAATCGGGGTCTTTCCCCAAGGAGAAGCTCGATATTCGGAGCAGCACCTGGACATTCCGAACACTTTGTGGATTTTTTTCCTGGGCCTTCCATAACGATCTCACGGTCTGCGCACCATTGATGATGGAAAATCGTTTGCACAGAAGGATATTTTCGTCCTCTGGCGACGGTTCAATAGAAGTTGCAATTGCTGATACTCCATTATTGAAAAAGAAGAAGTCCTCCGGCCTGTTAGTGGCCGTGTCAACAATTGCCTTATTTGTGGAAGTATCTCCAACGTAATCACGTATATTGAGCGCGAAGAGGCGATACTTATTGGGGCGATACATCTCGGCTAATTGCGAGCCTCCAATGAAGCCGAGAAACGAGAATCGACCGTTCGCCGGCTCGTATGTCAGGTACGGAGACTGTTCACCAACGGGGGTGAAGCGAACGGAGATAACTTCATCGCTGGTTTCCCCGGCAGAAAGTGCTTCTCGCAAGCGTACATTTAGGTCGGACTCCGAAAGCGCCGACAATTCGGTCCTATCTTCAATTAGTCGGACACCTGGTAACGGTGAAATGCCTTGTTCGGAGCGTTTCCTTAATGGCTCTCCGAAAGTGGCTACCGATAGAAAATGGAGGTCAAACCAATCAGCAACCCAATCGAAATCGTTAGTTGCTTCTCGCAATTTCGAATTCATTTTTGCTTTGCGTGAATGCAGCCGCAAAAGAACGTCACAAAAATGAGAAAAACTTTCCTGCGGTTCGACAAATCCGTGCTTGTGATATTTCGATTGGATAAGAAGAACTCGGTTCTGATTCCTGAACACATAATCGACGCCATAGTCGTCTTTACCATCCACGAGAGCAGCATCCAAGTCATACTCGTCATCAGGAACCATGCCAGGATCAATGATCCTAAGCACGCGATCAACATAAAAGCGGGTCATTTCTTTCGAGCGTTGCACATCTGTCAAGCTGTCAAAACTAGTCCCAAGTCGAGCCTCTGAATATTCTCTGAGCTGTTCACGAAATTTTGTTTTTTCCATAGGCCGGCTCATTTTACGTTATTGGCGGTCCGAAAGCTCGCGATGCGGATCGTCGAATAAAATGTGCGCTTCGAACGTTCCAAGTGTGGAGAATATTTCATCCTCTGATGACTATTTGAGGCGGGGACCATTTTGGGGACAACAAAAACGCCCTGAGAAATCCTAAGCGATTGCAGGTCAACGAGTTAGTTTTACCGGCGTCTGGCTACGAACCAGAAGGTCGGGAGTTCGAATCTCTCAGGGCGCACCATCTTCCCCTCTAAATACGAGGGTTCCGGCGATGAAGGCTACCAGAAACGTTTCTCCGATGCTATTCGCTTTACCACTATTTTACCGTGCTCGCAGACCCCGAACAGGCCGGTAGGGCTTAGTGGCTCGCTTGTCGCGTCGCAGGAGCTGCTGCGCCTCAAGAGCCTCACGACGACCGCGACGTTCTAACAAGAAGGCGACCAGTTCGTCGCTCTCCGACGGGCTCAAGATGCCGGAAGCCGCCACGGGCAAGAAAGAATAACGGGACTATGCTATTTCATGATGATTCCCGCCTTGAGACCGTCGAGCCGCTTCTGCTTCTCATGGGGAAGCTCGTAGATCATGAACAACAGCATCTGGAATGTGTGGGCGAGTCTCGCTATGAGTTCACCGTCGAGTACAACCTGAGCGGTAACATCTCCGTCATTCGGGTGTATCGCACCGTCCCCTAGTTTCTTCATCGGGCTGCGTCGCTTGCGCTTACGGCGCATGAAGTTCGTTCGGGAGCAGTTCTTCTTAGCAGCGGCGGCACAGAACATCAAGCGACTGGTTCGCTTCCTAAGCCCGCCGACAGCGCCGCAGGCTCTCACCACCTAGAAAAGAGAAGAAAAGCTCGGCTGCACCGCCAGCCTTACAAAATCGGTCCAAACACTGAGTTTTTCAACACCCACGCCTGATTACAACAGTTTCGCTGAGCCGCAAGAAGTTCTGGCCGCGCGCGGATTTTCTCTTATCTGCTCTCCCGTCTAAGCACCACTTCGGATGCGCATCGCTTCGCTGAGTTATACTGATCGGTACCGCAGCCTTCTGGCGGAGCACAGCCAATGGCGGATGACCCACGTGCTCTAAGTCCTCATCGAGCCGATCCGGACGCAACGCTTGCGTCGCTGGGTCCACAGCCGACGCCGGGTCCACAGTTCGCCAGAACCGTGCCCAATTTGCCGACCAGTATCGGGCGCTATCGGATCGTTCGCCTGCTGGGCGAGGGTGGAATGGGGACGGTGTACGAGGCTGAGCAGGACCGGCCCCGGCGTAGCGTCGCATTGAAGATCATCAAAACAGCCTGGGCCAGCCCTGAAGTTCTCCACCGCTTCGAGCGGGAGTTCCAGGCGCTCGGCCGTCTCCATCACCCGGGCATCGCGCAAATCTACGATGCTGGAACCGCCAATACCGGGTTCGGTTCCCAGCCTTACTTTGCCATGGAAATCATTCGTGGCAACCCCCTAGGCGAATATGCCGATTCGCACAAACTAGACACCCGACAACGGCTGGCTCTGATGATCAAGGTTTGTGAAGCGGTCGAGCACGCCCATCAATGCGGCATCATCCACCGCGATCTGAAGCCCGCCAACATTCTGGTGGACGAGGGCGGCCAGCCGAAGATTCTGGATTTCGGGCTAGCACGCATCACTGATAGCGATGCCCAAGCGACCCGTCAGACGGATATGGGCCAACTACTAGGCACGCTAGCTTACATGAGCCCGGAGCAGGTTCTCGCCGATCCGCAGGCTCTGGATAGACGCACCGACGTCTACGCCCTCGGGGTCATCCTCTACGAATTGCTGTCGAACAAAATGCCCTACTCACTGACGCATCACCTGCATGAGGCGGTGCAAACGATCCAATATACCGATCCCGTTGCGCTGAGTTCGATAAACCGGAGTTATCGGGGAGACATCGAGACGATCGTCGCGAAGGCCCTGGAGAAGGAGAAAACGAGGCGGTACGGGTCGGCGGCGGAACTGGCGACGGATATGCGGCGGTACCTGGAGGATCAACCAATCAGCGCCAAACCGCCGAGTGTGAGCTATCAAGTGAAGAAATTTGCTCGGCGTCACAGGGCCCTGGTAGCAGCGGCGTCGGCAGTGCTTCTGGTTCTTGTCGCAGGCATCATCGCGAGTTCCAGAGAGGCGATAGTGGCCCGGAGGGCCGAGCAAACGGCGGCAAAGGAAGCGGCGTCGGCAAATGCGGTAATCAATTTCTTGCAGAACGATCTACTAGCGCAGGCCAGCGCGAAGAAACAATCCGGACCCAACGCCAAACCCGATCCGGACATAAGAGTGAGAACGGCCCTGGACCGGGCCGCAGCCCGCATCGAAGGGAAGTTCGACCGGCAGCCGGAAGTGGAGGCCGCGATTCGGGACACCATCGGAAAAACATATGAGGATCTCGCGCAGTATACGGAATCCCAGAAGCAGTTAGAACGCGCGCTCGAACTTGAGCGCCGGGTTTGGGGCCCGGAGAATCCAAAGACCCTCAACACCCTGAACCACCTGGGACGTACTCTCTGGCATCAAGGCAAGCATCAAGAGGCGGGGGCGCTTTTCGGCCCGGCCTTGGAGATCGAGCGGCGAGTGTTAGGTCCCGAGCATCCCGACACCCTCTATTGCCTGAACAATCTGGCCAATGTCTACCGGGCGGAGGACAACGACGAGCAGGCCGAACCGCTCTACCGCCAGACTCTGGAGATCCGGCGCCGTGTGCTGGGCCCCGAGCATCCTGACACGCTGGAATCGATGAATAATCTGGCCAATGTCTATTGGTCACAGGGCAAACTTGCGCAGGCTGAGGCGCTGTACAGCCAGACCATGGAGATCCAAAGGCGCGTGCTGGGCCCAGAGCATCCCGATACGCTGTTGTCGATGGGCAATCTGGCCGACACTTACTCTAGGGAGGGCAAGTACGGTCAAGCCGAGTCGCTTTTCACTCAGACCCTGGAGATCAGCCGCAGAGTGTTGGGCCCGGAGCATACCAGGACGCTTGGATTTTTGTCGGATTTTGCATTTTTGTATCTGAAACAGGGCCAAGATTACGTGGCGGAAACTTATGCCGCGCAAGTTCTTGCGGGACGCCAGCGCCCGGGATCATCGGAAGACCCAGCTGACATCCAGTCAGCGATGAACGACCTGACACTGATTTATGTGTCGGAGAAGAAGTTCGCCGAGAGTGAGGGTCTCGCGCGCCAGACCCTCGATTTCGATGATAAGAACCAACTGAACAACTGGCAACGATTCCGCACGGAGAGCCTGCTGGGCGCCAGCCTCGCTGTACAGAAAAAATACGCCCAAGCAGAACCGCTGATCCTCGCGGGCTACGAGGGGATGTTGTCACAGAAAGAAAAGATGGGAGTCCCGAATTGGTATCATCTCGACCGCGCCCGCGAATGGATCGTCGAGCTCTATCAGGCGTGGGGCAAGCCGGAGCAGGCGGCCAATTGGAAGAAAAACTAACCGCCCACGCAATTGCAACGACTCGGGCCATCCCGCCCGCGACTACGCTCAGGAACTCGAAGGAAATTTCCATCCGTGTTCAAGCTAGTTGGCGATTAAATCGCCATAGCACTTTCATTGAGGGTCGATGCATTATGAAAAAGCGCCCCGCTTCAGCAAGGTCGAAGCCGGATGAGGCGCCGCCTCCGCTGCGCTGCGCTGTGCAGGGCTTCGCTCCGCTACGGCGGCGCTAGAGAGTAACTGCGGTAGT
>Ga0073928_10001815_pt1 | contig 39478 bp, 38 predicted proteins | sample PaiPotPPA55metaG_FD_76969 | JGI IMG/M metagenome (GOLD analysis project Ga0073928, IMG submission 76969) | Iron sulfur acid spring bacterial and archeal communities from Banff, Canada, to study Microbial Dark Matter (Phase II) - Paint Pots PPA... ... | reverse complement strand
TGCAGCAGGTCGGCGTAATCCTTCTTCGCAAACCAGCGGGACTTCCAGACTTTGTTGTAGCCAAGCCTGAAGCCGTAGGGATGTGTTTTCTGTCCCAAACTCGCCTCCTACTTTCTTTTCTTCTTCGGCTGTGACTGCTTGGCTCGCTTCTCAAGAGCCTTGCGAGCCTTCCGTACAGCGCCCTTCACGCCTTTCGATGCTTCCACTTCCGCCGCCGCCGCTGCCACGCGGTCTGCCGCGGCGCGGTGATGCTCGGCTACTTCCACCACAATGTGGCTTGTCCGCTTCACGTACCGGAAGCCGCGGCCCATAGGTGCGGGACGCAGCCGCTTCCAGCGCGGCCCTTCGTTCACAAAACACCGCGTGACGAACAGCGCGTCCACGTCGAGAGACTCTCCCGAATCGTCGGCTTTGCGCTCGGCATTGGCGATCGCGCTGCGCAGGGTTTTTTCCACTTCACGCGCCACTCGCTTCTTGGTGAAGCGCAGCGTCTGAAGAGCCTGCTCGGCGCGCTGGCCGCGGATTAAGTCGATCACCAGCCGCGCCTTCTGTGGCGAGACGCGGATGAACCGCGCCATCGCGATGCCCTCAATTTGTCCCGTTGCTTGCGTTGCCGTTGCCATCATCAATTCCCTTTACGACTTCGGCGCGGGGGCTGCCCCACCGCCCGCGGCCCCTGCCGGCGCCGCTCCGGCCGCGGGAACGCCTGCCGCTGCCGCCGCCTTCTCAAGCGCGGCCTTCACCGCGTGGCCTTTGAAGGTTCGCGTTGGCGCGAACTCGCCGAGTTTGTGTCCCACCATTTGCTCGGTGACGTAGACCGGGATGAATTTCCTTCCGTTATGGACGGCGATTGTGTGCCCAATCATTTCCGGCAGAATCGTCGAACGCCGCGACCACGTCTTAATGACTTTTTTCTCGTTCCGCGTATTGAGCGCTTCGACCTTTACGCGAAGCGGGGCGTCGATGAACGGTCCCTTCTTGAGCGAGCGCGGCATCTTGTTCGCTACTCCTCTACCCGGCGCAGCTTTACCCACTGCGCGCGGCGCATCTTGCGGAAGCCTCGGACCGGACCTGGCACTCTGTGCGAAACAGGGCAAAAGGGACACACAAAGCGAGTCCCCTGCGCGTTCGGAATTTTGTCAACAATCACGGCCCAACCAGCCCGGCACAGCCGAAACAAAGTCTGGGGCGCCGGAGTTAGCTTCGACGAAGTCTTTACCACTGGCTTTGCGACACGCTTCGCCGCTCGCCGCGTAACGCGCTTTCGCGCTCTTGTGGCTCTTCGTGTCGAACGTCGAGATGTTCGTGTGGCTGTCATTAGGTGCTCTCTGATTCCCGCCGCGCCGGGTTCAATTTGCGATTCGTCCTCGTTCTCACCGTTGTCTACTTCTCTCAACCGAACTCGATTTACGGTTTGCGCCGCTCCACAATCATGCGGTCGCTCTTGCGCTTTTTTCGTGTCTTCGCGCCCAAGGTTGGAAAACCCCAGGGAGTTTGCGGATGATTGCCCTTCACGCGGCCCTCACCGCCGCCGTGCGGGTGGTCGACTGGGTTCATCGCCACTCCACGCACCGTGGGACGCTTTCCATGCCAGCGCGTGCGTCCGGCCTTTCCGTAGGTCACATTTTCATGATCCAGGTTTCCGAGCTGCCCAACCGTCGCCATGCAATCCACGCTGAACCTTCGAACCTCTCCAGACGGAAGCTTCACCAGAGCAATATCGCCTTCCTTGCTCAGAAGTTGCGCTGCTCCGCCCGCGGCACGGACCACTTGCCCGCCTTTTCCCGGAGCAAGCTCCAGGTTGTGAACCACGGTGCCGGGAGGAATGTGCTTAAACTGCAGCGCGTTTCCCGGAAGGATATCGGCGCCCTCGCCGTTCTGGACCGTCATGCCGACTTCCAGCCCTACCGGCTGCAAAATGTAGCGCTTTTCGCCATCGGCGTAATGCAACAGCGCGATGCGCGCCGAGCGGTTCGGATCGTATTCTATCGATGCAACCTTCGCCGGGATGCCCTTCTTATCGCGGCGGAAATCGATTGAGCGATACCGTTTTGCGTGGCCACCGCCGCGGTGCCACGACGTTACCTCACCGTGATCGTTCCGTCCGCCCGTGCGCTTCTTCGATTCCGTCAACGACTTCTCGGGCGTTTCCTTCGTGATCTCGCTCTTATCGAGCATCGTCAGGAATCGCCGGGACGGCGTGTACGGCTTGAATGTCTTCAGTGCCATCGTTGCCTCTTACTTCTGTGCCGATTGTCAAACACTACTGCCGATACCATGTGAACTACAGATTGTCGGCGTACTCGATCATTTTTTCGCCGGCCTTCAACTTGACGTACGCTTTCTTCCAATCGCGCCGGTGACCTTCCGCGCGGCCGCGGCGGCGGAATTTACCGTGAAAATTCGCCGTGCGCACGTTTTCCACTTTCACTTTGAAAACGAGCTGCACCGCTTCTTTAATTTCGGTCTTCGTCGCGTCGTGAGCGACTTCGAACACTACCGTGTGCTGGGTTTCCTTCACGCCGAGACCCTTCTCGGTGATGATCGGCCGCCGGATAACCTGATAGAGCCTCGTCGCCATGCTTATTCCTTTTTCGCCTTGGGTTTTGCCTTGGGCTTTTCTTTTTTCCCTACCGCGGGCTTTTTCGCTGTTTTAGGTGCAGCTTCAGCATTCGCCGCCGGCTTGTGCTCGCTCTTTGCTGCCCGCTCCTTCTTAGCGCGTGGGGCCGGCTCGATCTGAATCGGCGCCTCGGGCTTGGTAGCCGAAAGTGCGCGGCTGATTTTCGCAGCGGCTTCGCGCGACAGCATCAGGTGATCGTGCCGCATCAAATCGTACGGCTCGAGGCCCGTCGCCGGAACCAGAGTTACTCCTTCAATGTTTCGGCTTGCACGCTCGAGATTCACGTTGTCTCCATTTTCAACGACGAGAATCGTGCGCGTGTCCTTGTCGAGCTTGCCGAGTGCCAGGCGAAACGCTTTCGTCTTGTGAGTCTCCAGCGCCCAACCATCCACAATCGTCAACTTCTGCTGCGCGAACTTTGCGGAAAGCGCCGAGCGCAACGCTCCCACAATCATTTTCTTAGGCAGAGCGTAATCGTAGCTGCGCGGCGTTGGGCCGTGAACCGTGCCGCCGTGGCGCCAGAGCGGCGAACGAATCGATCCAACGCGCGCTCGCCCGGTTCCCTTCTGCTTCCAAAGCTTCTTGCCCGAGCCGCTTACTTCGCTTTTGTCTTTCGTCTTATGCGTTCCCGCGCGCTCGGCCGCAAGATGGTGCCGCACCGCTTCGTGCAACAGGTTTTGGTTCACCTTCACCGCAAACACATCGTCGGCGAGTTCGATCTGGCCCACTTTCTTGCCTTCGAGATTTTTTACGTCTGCAACTGGCATCGTCGTCTCTTTATCGTTTCGTTTCGAACGCTCTAACGAGCGGTCTTGGCCTTGCGAATAAAACAGTAGCTACCTTGCGGGCCCGGTACGGCGCCGCGCACGAGCAGCAGGTTCTCGTCGGAATCGATTCTCACTACACGCAAATTCTTCGACGTCTTTCGTTCATTCCCCATGTGCCCGGGAAAGTGCTGTCCTTTCCACACACGCGAGGGAAACGAGCTGGCGCCGATTCCGCCGGGAGCGCGATGGAACATCGAACCGTGGGACGCGTCACCTCCTGCATAGTGCCAGCGCTTCACGCCGCCCTGAAACCCCTTGCCTTTGCTCACACCGGTTACGTCGACGAACTCGCCGATCTTGAAGCCGTCGACCAGGACGCGATCGCCCGCCTTCGATTCATCCTTCGAATCGTTGATCCGTATCTCGCGGACATAGCGCATGGGAGCAACGCCAGCCTTCTTGAAATGCCCGGTCATGGGCTTTCGCACGCGTTGCGGTTTGATGAATTCGACGAGGCCAAGCTGCACCGCATCGTAGCCGTCTTTGTCCTTGGTTCGCCGCTGGACGACGACGCAAGGGCCCGCTTGCAGTACCGTGCATGGCACGGCGCTGCCGTCCTCCGCAAACACTTGCGTCATCCCCAACTTGATTCCGAGTATGCCGTTGACTCCCATTTCGTTTGCTCTTCTCCGCTTTCTCCGCTGAGTTACTTGGTTGTGTGTTCCCGCCCGAAAGCCTTGATTTCAACGTCCACACCCGGAGGCAGGTCGAGTTTCATCAGCGCGTCAACTGTGTCGGGCGTCGGCTCGAGAATGTCGATTAGGCGCTTGTGTGTGCGCATCTCGAACTGTTCGCGCGATTTTTTGTCCACGTGCGGCGACCGCAAAACCGTCCAGCGATTGATCACCGTTGGCAGAGGAATCGGCCCGGCCACGTCCGCGCCAGTCCGCTTCGCCGTGTCCACAATCTCTTTGGTCGATTGATCGAGGATGCGGTGGTCGTATGCCTTTAAACGAATCCGAATTTTTTCTCCGTTGGGCATGGGTTACTCGATGATCTCGACGACGGCGCCGGCGCCGACCGTGTGGCCGCCTTCGCGTATCGCGAACCTCAGCCCCTTCTCCAGCGCGACCGGCGTGATCAGACTCACCTCACACGACACGTTGTCTCCCGGCATCACCATCTCCACTCCCGTCGGCAGCTTCATGTCACCCGTCACGTCCGTCGTCCGAAAATAAAACTGCGGCCGGTATCCCGAGAAGAACGGCGTGTGCCGCCCCCCTTCTTCCTTCGTCAATACGTATGCTTCCGCCTTGAACTTCGTGTGCGGCGTGATCGACCCCGGCTTCGCCAACACCTGCCCGCGCTCCACTTCTTCCTTCTCCGTCCCGCGCAGCAGCAACCCTACGTTGTCTCCCGCTATCCCTTCGTCCAGCAGCTTGCGGAACATTTCCACGCCCGTCACCACCCGCTTCATCGTTGGACGGAAGCCTACTATCTCTACTTCCTCCCCCACCTTCACCTTCCCCCGCTCGATTCTTCCCGTCACTACTGTCCCCCGTCCTGATATCGAAAAGATATCCTCAATCGGCATCGCGAACGGTTTGTCGATATCCCGCTGCGGCAGCGGCACGTTCTTGTCCACCGCTTCCATCAACTCCAGCACCGTCTTCTCCCACTTCTCATCACCTTCCAGCGCCTTCAATGCCGACCCGCGGATCACCGGAATCGTGTCGCCGGGAAATTTGTAGCTCTTCAGCAGGTCCCGCACTTCGAGCTCAACCAACTCCAGCAGCTCGGGATCTTCCACCACATCGCACTTGTTCAGGAACACCACGATGTACGGCACTCCCACCTGACGCGCCAGCAGGATGTGCTCCCGCGTTTGCGGCATCGGGCCGTCCGTCGCCGCCACCACCAGGATCGCGCCGTCCATCTGCGCCGCTCCGGTGATCATGTTCTTGATGTAGTCCGCGTGTCCCGGGCAGTCGATGTGCGCGTAGTGACGGTTCGCCGTCTCATACTCCACGTGCGCCACCGCAATCGTGATTCCGCGCTCCCGCTCTTCCGGCGCGTTGTCGATCGAATCGAATGCCCGAAACTGCACCTTCGGGTTGTGCTTGCTCAGCACTTTCGTGATCGCCGCCGTCAACGTCGTCTTGCCGTGATCGATGTGACCAATCGTCCCCACGTTCACGTGCGGCTTGCTGCGCTCGAATTTCTCCTTCGCCATTTCTCTCAACTCCTCTTGTAATTCCGCTCTTGTTTCCGGTTATGCTTTCTGTTTTTCGCCGTTAATCTTTCCGATAATTTCTTCCGCAATGTTCGCGGGCGCCTGCTCGTAGTGCGAGAAGTGCATTGTAAAGCTGCCGCGCCCCTGCGTCCGGCTGCGAATCTCCGTCGCATAACCGAACATTTCCGCGAGCGGAACGCGAACGTTGATAATCTCGGTGCCGCCGCGCGATTCCCTACCCTGGAGCTGGCCGCGTCGCGAGTTGAGGTCCGCAATCACTGGTCCCATGTAATCTTCCGGAACCACCACTTCGACGCGCATGATTGGCTCAAGCAATTTCGGATTCGCCTTCTTGCAAGCATCTTTGAACGCCATCGAGCCGGCTATTTTGAAGGCCATTTCCGAGCTGTCGACGTCGTGGTAACTGCCATCTTCAAGCACAACCGCGCAGTCCACCATCTCATAACCGGCCAGGACGCCCGTTTCCATTGCTTCGCGCACGCCATTCTCGATCGGCGCAATGAATTCCCGAGGAATCGAGCCTCCGATCACCTTATCAATGAAGAGCAGCCGGTGCTCTTTGTCGAAACGCCATTTGCCGCCCTTACCCGCGATGGACTTAGCCAGCTCATCGATCTCGTCGGTCGACATTTCATGCATGTCTTCGTGATTCGAATTCGGAAGCGGATGCACGGAAAGCTTTGCGTGGCCATACTGGCCGCGTCCGCCGGTCTGTCGGATGTACTTTCCTTCGCCGCTGGCAACCTTCAAAATCGTTTCGCGATAAGCCACTTGCGGCCGGCCGACATTTGCCTGCACGCTGAACTCGCGCATCATGCGGTCCACAATAATTTCAAGGTGCAGCTCGCCCATGCCGGAAATCAGCGTCTGGCCGGTATCGTGATCGGTGTGAACGCGAAACGTTGGATCTTCCTGCGCCAGCTTCCCGAGCGCCGTCCCCATTTTTTCCTGATCGGCTTTAGTCTTCGGCTCGATGGCGACGGAAATTACCGGGGCCGGAAAATCGATTGATTCGAGAACGATGGGCTTTTCTTCATCGCACAGAGTGTCGCCTGTCGTGACGTTTTTCAGGCCTACGCAGGCCGCAATGTCGCCGGCTTCGATTGATTCGATTTCCTCGCGCTTGTTCGCGTGCATTCGGAGCAAACGCCCGATGCGCTCGCGCGTCTTCCTCGTCGAGTTGTAAACTGAGTTGCCGGTCTTCAGCACGCCGGAGTAAACGCGGATATACGTCACGTGCCCGACGAACGGGTCAGTCATGATCTTGAATGCCAGCGCGGCGAATGGCTGATCGTCGGAGGCCCGGCGTAAAAGCGCTTCATCATTATTGCTCGGATCGAGGCCTTCCACCGGCGGCACGTCCACCGGCGCAGGCAGATAGTCCACGACGGCATCCAGCAGCGGCTGAAGACCCTTATTCTTGAACGCCGAACCGGCCAGAACCGGAACCAGCTTTAGGGCGATGGTTGAACGTCGAATGGAAGCGCGCAACTCCGCCGGTTCGAGCTTATGGGCTTCCAGGTACTTAGTCAGAATGGCGTCGTCGTGTTCGGCAACGTACTCAACAACTTTGTCGCGATGCTCTTTGTAAAATTCTGGGGTCAAAGCCGAAGCTTTGATTGCCTTCTCGAGTTCGGGCCGCGTCTTTACATACTCCGCATCCCAGAGCTTTTCGAGCGGCAGAATTTCGTATTCCGCGCCGAGCGTTTCGTCCTTCCAGATGATGGCCCGCTCTTCGATGAAATCGATCACACCGATAAAATTGTCTTCTCTGCCAATGGGAAATTGAAGCGGAACGGGGTGGGCCGAAAGCCTTTGCCGCATCGAGCGGACAGAGTGGTCGAAGTCCGCGCCGATTCGGTCCATCTTGTTGATGAACGCGATGCGCGGAACGCGATATTTGTCCGCCTGCCGCCAAACCGTTTCCGACTGCGGCTGCACGCCAGCTACGGCATCAAAAATTGCTACGGCGCCATCTAATACGCGCAGCGAACGTTCCACTTCGACAGTGAAATCTACGTGTCCCGGCGTATCGATGATGTTGATGCGGTAGGTCCTGTCATATCGCTTCCAGGACGCCGTCGTAGCAGCCGAGGTGATCGTAATGCCGCGCTCGCGCTCCTGTTCCATCCAGTCCATCACGGTGGTGCCGTCGTGCACCTCGCCGATCTTGTAAGTCACACCCGTATAGAAAAGGATCCGCTCCGTCGACGTCGTTTTTCCGGCGTCGATGTGAGCCATGATCCCGATGTTCCGGATCTGATCGAGTGGGACTTGTCTTGGCATCAGTTCTCTACCACCTGTAATGCGCAAACGCCTTATTGGCTTCCGCCATGCGGTGGACGTCTTCCCGCTTCTTCACCGCGCCGCCACGTCCGTTTGCAGCGTCCATAATTTCGTCCGCGAGCTTATCCGTCATCGACTTGCCGGCGCGCGTCCGCGCGTACAACACCAGCCAGTGGATGGCGAGCGACTGCCGCCGAAAAGGATTCACTTCCACCGGAACCTGATAGTTCGCGCCACCCACGCGTCGCGACTTCACTTCTAGCACTGGCTTGCAGTTCTCGATCGCCTTCTTGAACAGTTTATGGGCGTCGTCGTTCGTCTTCTTCGCGACGTTGTCCATCGCGGCGTAAAAAATCGTCTGCGCGGTGGACCGTTTTCCGTCATACATCATGCTCGAAATAAACTTCTGAATCAGGTCGCTGCCGTAAACCGGATCTCCCGGAATTTTGCGGCGGAGAACCCATCCTTTGCGTGGCATCGTTTCGCTCTCCTACTTCTGGGCGGCCTTTGGCCGCTTTGCGCCGTATTTCGAGCGCCCCTGTTTGCGATTTTCAACACCAGCGGCGTCGAGCGTGCCGCGAATCACGTGATAGCGAACTCCGGGAAGGTCTTTCACGCGGCCACCGCGCACAAGCACGATCGAGTGTTCTTGCAGGTTGTGGCCGATGCCGGGAATATACGTCGTGACTTCCGCGCTGTTCGTCAGGCGCGCGCGCGCCACTTTCCGAAGAGCCGAGTTCGGCTTCTTCGGTGTCTGCGTATAAACCCGCACGCAAACTCCGCGCTTTTCCGGACACCCTTCAAGCGCCGGAGACTTCGTTTTCGTCCGGATGGCTTCCCGGCCGTATCGCACTAGTTGAGAAAACGTCGGCACGCTGTTTCCCCCAATTCTTATAGACTTGCGTTGTAATTTGCCGCGCCGACAGACCTCGCCGCGCAGAGCAATGCCCGTGAATGAACGGAAAAGGTCGCCCTTACAACCCGAAGGAACTGCTCAGGTACTCCGCGACGCTTCACCCCGAGGAGTGAACTGCATCTTCTGCCGACTGCGGAGAGGCTCTACACGGCTTTGCGGGGCTGGCGCCCCATTTCGGCCGTTCCTCCGATTCCCGTTCCGTCGTTCTTTGTTCCGGGATGGAAGACTTCCCTTTCACCACTAGCCCCAACGGGCCTAAGACAACCGCGGAAGTATAGGCAAAACAAAGCCTCATGTCAACTCCAAACCCTTTGGATATCAGTGCAGAAGAGCATCGTCTCTTTATGTCTGGCGGGCGGTGATTCTCATCCATCGGCGAAATTGAATCGAATCTAGCTATTTAGTGATCTTACGCGGCTTATCAGCCGTACTGCCGCGCTACAGTCGGAATGGGTACTTAGGACTATCCGGCGGCGCTCAAAGGGTCAGAGGTTCCCCCGTATGATTATGAATCTGCGGCGGTTTACGTCGACCGGCGACAGATTTTATTTGTTGGCGCCTTCGCTGGTTCGACTGTCCAAGGCGGCAACCCGCGCTGCGGAGGCGCGTCGTATGAGTGTTTCTAATTGCTCACCTACCTGCTTTCGCAAGCTTTACCCCAATTCCGAACCCGCCTAAACTGGTTCGCTCAGCCTTGCAAACGGAGTCATGATGAATCGTCCTAGGATCGTATTATTTTGTTTTCTCGTTTGTCTCACGACTGCAACCGCGTCCGCACAGCAAACATCCGGTGCCCCGACGAAAGCCGCGGCGTCGCCTTCCTACCCCAAGCAATCGGCAGTCGATTATTCCCAAGAGCCCTTTGTAATCGAGGAGTACGCCACGGTTGCGCGGTTCGAAAACGACGGCACTGGCGAGCACGATCTCACCGTGCGTATCCGCATCCAGAGCGACGCAGGCGTGCAGCAACTCGGCGAACTCGTGTTCGGCTATAGCTCGAGCAACGAACAAATGGACGTGTACTATGTCCGCGTTCGTAAACCAGACGGCACCGTCGTAACCGCCGCACCCGAAGCGATCAAGGAGTTGACTGCCAGCGTTGCTCGCGATGCCCCTGTATACACGGACTACAAAGAGAAGCACATCACCGTGCCTTCACTGCGACCCGGCGATACGCTCGAGTACGACATTGCGACGCGTCTGGTCACCCCGCTCGCGCCCGATCAATTCTGGTACGAGCACAATTTTCTCGATGGCACGATCATCCTCGACGAACGGCTCGAGCTTAACGTTCCTGCCGGGCGGACCGTAAATCTTCAGTCTCCCGATTTCAAGTTCGAGAAAACCGAAGCGAACGCACGCACCATTTACCGCTGGTCGCACGCGAACCTCACGCGGCCAACGGATGAAGAAGAACAGGCGAAAAAGAAAGCAAAACGCCCCGAACAGAAGCCGGCGGCGGTGCAGTTGACCACTTTCGCGAGCTGGGAAGATGTGGGGCGATGGTACGCAAAACTCGAGCGCGATCGTATTGAACCGAACCCCCAAGTCAGCGCGAAAGTGCAGGAACTCATCCAGGGACGCACCGGCGAGCTCGATAAAATCGAGGCGCTTTATTCTTACGTCTCCAAAAATATTCGCTACGTCAGTTTGTCGTTCGGCCTAGCCCGTTATCAACCGCATTCCGCGGGAGAGGTCCTCGCGAATCAATACGGCGATTGCAAGGACAAGCACACACTGCTCGCCGCAATGCTCCGCGCCGCTGGAATTGAAGCTGACGCTGTTCTGATTCCTTTCACGCGCAAGCTCGATACCTCTGTGCCCTCACCCTCGCAATTTGATCACGTGATTACTGCGATCCCGAAGGGCGATGAGCTTATCTGGATGGACTCCACCGCCGAAGTAGCGCCCTTCCGCTTGCTCTCGGCGCCACTGCGGAACAAATCCGCCTTGCTCGTGCCTCCCGATGGCGCGGGAAGAATCGTTGAAACGCCCGCCGACCCGCCATTTCTATCGACGCAGCGAGTGGAAATCGAAGGTCAAGTCAGCGACCTCGGCAAACTGACCGCCAAGCTTCACTATTTTCTCCGCGGCGACAACGAGCTTGCCGTGCGCCTTGCTTTTCGTCGCACGCCTGAAACGCAGTGGAAACAGCTTGGCCAGACGATTGCCGCACTCGACGGCATCCATGGCGAGGTCGGCGACGTTAACCCCGGTGATCCCTCGGATACTCGAAAGCCGTTCGAGCTCGAAATCGATTATACCCAGGCAAATTTTCTCGACTGGTCCAGCAAAAAAGCGAAAGTCGCCCTGCCTTTACTGACGGTCGGCTTGCCAAACGCAGCGACGGACAACGCAGATCCAATTAAATTAGGCAGTCCGCTCGACATCACCATGAGCTTGAAATTGACGCTGCCTTCGAACTTCGCGGCCCGCCCGCCAGTGGCCGTCACGGTAACGCGCGATTACGCCGAATTCAAATCCTCCTATCGTTTCGGGAATCAAGTTCTCACGGCGCAACGAACGCTGAACTTCAAGATGCGAGAGCTGCCCGCTTCGCGCACGGGTGACTACATGGCGTTCGAGCGCGCCGTAGAGTCCGATGAAAGCCAGGCGCTGATCGTCGAGAATTCAGAAACCGGCACGCCCACGATTCCCACTTCGGCGAAATCCGACGAGCTACTTGAAGCCGGGGCCGCGGCACTAAATTCCAATAATCCGCGCGCGGCCCTCCCGCTGTTTAAGCGGGTCGTTGAACTTGAACCCAAACACAAGCAGGCGTGGAACGATCTGGGTCTTGCCCAGTTGCGTCTCGGACAATTTGACGACGCTGCCTCGTCGTTCAGCAAGCAAATTGACGTGAATCCTTACAACGATCGCGCTTACGACTACCTCGGCATCGCGCTTCAGCAACAACAAAAATATGCCGACGCGGCAGCCGCTTACCTGAAGCAAATCGAAGTCAATCCGCTCGACGTGCTCGCTCACTCCGCGCTTGGCGCGCTCTATCTTGAACAGCATAAATATGCCCAGGCGGTTCCCGAGCTCGACAAAGCCACAATTCTTTCGCCCGATGATGCGGCGCTGCAGGTGAGCCTCGGCCAGGCTTATCTCAACACCGGCGAAAAAGAAAAAGCTCTTGCGGCTTTCGAAAAAGGGGCCGAACTTTCACAAACCCCAATGGTTTGGAATAATGTTGCGTACAGTCTCGCCGATCATAATCTCCAACTCGACAAAGCGCAGCAATATGCCGAATCAGCGGTATCTGCCGTGGCCGCTAATCTTCGCAATATCGATCTCTCGCATGTCTCGCTCGACGAGCTCAATCAGGTGACGAGCATTGGCACGTTCTGGGACACACTCGGCTGGGTTTATTTCCAGAAAGGGGATCTCGAATCTGCTGCGCGTTACATCCGTGCCTCATGGATGCTCAATCAGCACGGAGAAGTTGGTGATCATCTGGCCCAAATCTTTGAAAAACGCGGCCAGAAGGACGACGCGATCCACATGTACGCCCTCGCTCTGGGAGCCACGCGCCCGATCCCCGAGACTCGCGAGCGCATGACTTCCCTTGCAGGAAACGACGTAAAGATAGACGACCTTGTCAGCACGGCAAAGCCGAAGCTGGAAAAATTTCGCACGATTCCGGCGGGAAAACTCTTGAAGGAAGATGCGCAGGCTGACTTCTTCGTGCTGCTCTCGGCAGGCAAGACTGGCCCCAGCGCCGCAAGAGCGGATGGAGCGCAATTCATTAGTGGCAGTTCGAAGCTGCGTCCTTTCGCAGACCGTCTGCGCTCGCTCGACTATGGCGTGGTGTTTCCCGACGACTCGCCGTCGAGGCTCGTCCGTCGTGGAACGCTCTCTTGCTCCGCCGCCACCGGCGAATGCACCTTCACGTTGATTCTTCCCGAAAATGTCCGCACGGTGAACTGAACTTCAAGCAGATGTTCGTCCCGCCCAAACACTGGGATCCTCGCCTACTTACTTGATTTCGAGGAGTTCTTTTTCTTTGATCGCGGAGAGATCTTCAATCTTCTTCGTTTCCGAGTGGGTGACCTTTTCTAGCTCATCGAGCGAGCGCTTCTTATCATCTTCGCTGATTTTCTTGTCTTTCTCGAGCTTCTCGACCGCTTCCTTGATGTCGCGGCGAATGTTCCGGATCGCGGTACGGTGATTCTCGAGCACTTTGTGAATATGCTTGACGAGATCTTTGCGGCGGTCCTCGGTCAGCGCCGGCATCGGCACGCGCACAACCTTTCCGTCATTCGTGGGATTCAGCCCTAGATCAGAAGCCCGGATAGCCTTGTCGATTAACGGAACTGCCGCGGGGTCCCACGGCGATATCGCGATCATTGCTGGGTCGGGAACGGACATCGTGCCGAGCTGATTTATTGGCATCGGCGTGCCGTGATAATCCACGCGAATCTGATCCAGCACCGATACATTCGCGCGTCCCGTTCGAATTCCCGTAAGTTCCTTGCGAAAATCCTCGACGGCCTTTTCCATCCGCACTTTGGCCTGCGCGAGAGCGTCTTTGCTTGTCGCGATTGTGGTCATCTGCGAATTTCCCTCCAGCGGCCATGTCTCATGTCTTGCGTCACGCGGCACTGACGACCGAGCCCACGGCTTCGCCCATTACAACGCGCCTCAAGTTGCCCGCCACGTTCATGTTGAACACGACAATCGGCATCTTATTGTCCATGCACAGCGAGATGGCGGTCGAATCCATCACCGAAAGTCCTTTTTGCAGCACATCCAGGTAGGTAATGCGTTGAAACATTTTTGCGTTCGGCACTTTTTCGGGGTCGGCGTCGTAAATGCCATCCACTCGAGTTGCCTTTAGAATCACCTGTGCTTTGATCTCCATTGCGCGCAGTGCTGCCGCCGTGTCTGTTGAAAAATAAGGGTTCCCGGTGCCCGCGGCAAAAATTACGACACGATCTTTTTCAAGATGCCGCGTCGCACGCCGTCGAATGAACGGCTCCGCAACCTGATGCATTTCAATGGCGCTCATCAGGCGCGTGAAGCATCCCGCTTTTTCAAGCGCGTCAGTTAGCGCGAGACCATTGATCACCGTAGCGAGCATGCCCATGTAATCGCCCGTCGCGCGATCGATCGCCAACTGTTTTTGCCTCGCGCCGCGAAAAATATTCCCACCGCCGACAATAATCGCTACTTGCACGCCCAGCTCGCGGACCGCTTTCACTTCGCGCGCCATGCTTTGGATTGTTTCGGCGTGGATTCCGGAATCGAGAGGCCCCTGCAGCGACTCTCCCGAAAGTTTCAATACGATGCGTTTATAGACGGGACCGCCCTGCTTCGCCGCCATTCCGCTTTTCTTGTCATTTTTCTTCATTGCGTGATGAAACGTCCCCGTGCCGCGGGCATTTTAGTTCTGTTCGGGCGATTTGGCACTAGCCTTTTTGACAGCCTGCTGCCGCTGACGGCGCGCTTCGCGCCCTACTCTCGCGGGCGAGCACGAGATTTTGGTAGAACCCGCGTATTTGCCGAGAAAAATCAGGATCCGGCGGCTGGTACAGGCGCTTCCGGCTCTCCGGCAGGAGCAACCGACGGCGGCGCACCGTCCATTTCGCCCACTTTGAACCGGGAAAAACGCCGGATGGCGATGTTTTCGCCAACCTTCGCGATGGCCTGGTCGACCAGCTCCTTCACCGTGATGCCTTCGTCCTTGATGAAGTGCTGCTCGTAAAGGCAGTTCTCTTCGTAGAATTTCTCCATCTTTCCGTTGACGATCTTATCGATCACGTTCTCAGGTTTCCCGGTTTGCTTCGCCTGATCCTTATAAATGTCGCGTTCCCGGTCGAGTATCTCGGAGGTCACTTCCTCGCGGCGCAAAAAACGCGGATCGAGGGCGGCGATGTGCATCGCCACGTCGTGGCAAAGCCGCTGAAAATCGTCCGTGCGTGCGACGAAATCGCTTTCGCAATTCAACTCCACGAGCACGCCGATCTTTCCGCCCGCGTGGATATAGCAGCTCACTAGTCCTTCCGACGTCGCCCTCTGCGCCTTCTTTGCCGCGGCCGCTTGCCCCTTCTTTCGCAGGACCGCGATTGCCTTATCGATATCCGCCCCGGCTTCGAGCAGCGCCTCGCGGCACGCCGTGAAACCTGCTCCGGTGCGGTCGCGCAACTCTTTCACTTGCTGCGCGGATACGTTCGGTTTCCCTTCAGGTGTAGCCATAGATTCGCTCAATTCCTTTGCGTAAATTCAGATTATGCCGCACGATCGAGTGAATCCGATCGGGTAGGTGTGGCGAGGCAGCCCGTTAGACCGGGCTTTTCTCTTCTTTAGCTGCGGGAACAGCAGCCGCGGCCGCCGTCGATTCTTCCGTCGCGGGGACGACTTCAGCGCCCGGCTCCACGTCTGCGAAATCGCCTTCCTGCTTCTCGTAAACTTCGTAGGCGCTGGTGTCCACGTACTCGACGCCCTCTTCGCCGCCGCCCTCCGCCGCTTTTTGGTCGGCAATTTGCGATTGCTCGTAAGACTGGCGCCCCGCTAGAACCGCGTCCGAAATCTTCGACGTAAACAGTCGAATCGCGCGCAATGCATCGTCGTTGCCGGGAATGACCCAATCCACTAGATTCGGATCGCAATTCGTATCAACGATCGCCACGACCGGAACTCCCATCCTTCGCGCTTCACGCACGGCGATCACTTCGGCGTTCGGATCGATCACGAACATCGCGTCGGGCAACGTGGTCATGTTTTCGACGCCCGAAAAATTTTGCTGCAGGTGCTTCAGCTCCCGATCCAGCCGCGCGCCTTCCTTCTTGGAAAACTGCGCCATCCGGCCGTCTTCGGCCATGGCTTTCAGCAGCTTCAGCCGCTTAATCGACTTCTGCAGCGTTACCCAGTTCGTCATCGTGCCGCCGAGCCAGCGGTGGTTGACGAAAAACATTCCGCAGCGTCCAGCTTCTTCTGCGATCGCTTCTTGTGCTTGTCGTTTTGTTCCGAGGAAAAGAATGCTCTTGCCCTGTCCCGCCATGTCGGAAACGTATCGAGCCGCCTCGCGAAACATCTTGAGGGTCTTCTGAAGATCGATAATGTGGATTCCGTTCCGTTCGCCGAAGATATATTCCTTCATCTTCGGGTTCCAGCGCCGCGTCTGGTGGCCAAAATGCACTCCCGCCTCCAGAAGCTCCTTCATCGTTATTTCAACTCCCAATTTACCTCCTCCGTTAAAGGGACGCTTTTATGCCGATTGCTCGGCACAGCATCCTTTTTTGCCGGTCCTTCCCGGCCGTGAATTTTCCCAAGCGACCGGCCCGGTTGCCCGGCTCGATCGTCCGAGATAAATAAACTATCGCTTGCTGTACTGGAAGCGGCGGCGTGCGCCTTTCTGCCCGTACTTCTTCCGTTCCTTCATGCGCGAATCGCGCGTCATGAAACCGTTCTTGCGCAAACCCACCCGCAGGTCCGTATTCAGCTTCGAAAGCGCGCGCGAAAGACCCATGCGCACCGCTCCCGACTGTCCGCCAACGCCACCGCCTTTCACCGTGGCTCTCACTTCGAGTTGGTCGGCCATCTGCGTGAACTTCAGCGGCTCGACGGCCGCCGTGTGCCAGGCGATATTGCGAAAATATTCATCCACCGGCCGGCCGTTAACCGTGAAACTCGCCGGGCCTGGCTTGATGTACACGCGCGCCACTGATTCCCGGCGGCGGCCGGTGCCATAAAAATGCTTTGCGGCGGCTGCTGCGAACGAACTCGATCCTGAACTCAAATTTCCTCCTGCTGACTTACAAACTCGAATGGCGCCCCGAGACACAATCGTCGCGGATTTCTCCGCCGGGCGCAAAAATTTAGAAACTCTATCGCGAGGCTACAGCGCTAGCGGCTGGGGTTTCTGTCCGGCGTGGCGGGCGAGCGCTTCACTTCCGGCATAGATTCGCAGCTTCTTTGCGCGCCGCGCGCGAAGCTTGTTCTTCGGCAGCATGCCGAGCACCGCTTCGCGCACGACCTCTTCGGGACGGCGTTTCATCAGCGTCCGGATCGGAACTTCTTTCAGTCCGCCCGGCCAACCGCTGTGGTGATAATAAATCTTCTGATCGATTTTGTTTCCGGTCAGCTTGATTCGCTCGGCGTTGATCACCACCACGTGATCTCCGCAATCGAGATGCGGCGTGTAACTTGGCTTGTCCTTGCCAATCAGAAGGCGCGCGACACGAGTCGCGAGCCGCCCGAGCACTTGCCCCTCGGCGTCTACCACGAACCAATCTCTTCCAACCGTCAATGCTTCAGCTTCTCGGCCCTTCGGAATATACGTCCGCATACGCCCAGTCACACCTTTCGCTCTAAAGGCAAACGTCAAGTCTAAGCTAGGCTCGAATTCCTGTCAACGCGAAGTCGCGGGCGGCTGGATCCGTTTCGAGGCGCGCGGGCCACGCGAATCTCGAATGCTAGAAATTCGGCCGTCAGTTCCCAACCACAAACAAGTGGCCGTCATTTTGCGTGTACAGCTTGCCGTCGGGGCCCATCGAGAGCGGCGTGTAGGCGGCGCCCAGCGCTAGATTCAGGAAGATGTTCCCGGAGGGCTGCGTCAGCACGACGTTTGGGCCTGTGATGGCCGGCTGCGCCAGTGCGTACAGGTTGCCGTCCTCGCTGTTCACGTATACATTTCCGAGCATGTCGATTGCAGGCATGTTGATGCACCACTCGAAGCCGTTCGGATGATCCGAAACGCAAGTAATCGTCCCGCTCGAATTCCGCGTGCAGCTTTGCGTGTTCGTATTCTGAAATTTCCACTCGACATTCATATTCGGATCCAGCTGCGTGACGAAGTACGGGCCGGCGGGAAGTGCTGGACACAGGTTGCTGCCGCCGCAATACAGCGGGGCGCTGTAGTGATTGTCCTTGATCACGACAGAGTAGGTACCGTTGTGTTGGAACACCCCGGGGGTTGAGTCCCAACCGAAGTCAAACGCGTTCAGGAAAGCGCCGTTAGCATCGAAATGAAATAAGTGTCCGCGGAAGGCGTTGTAGTTCGTCAGCGCACCAAACACCACCGAGTCGTCCGGCATCACCGTGGGCGAGGACGATCCTTCGTCGATGATTACGCCCGACCCAGGCGCGTTAGTCGTCGGGTCCACTCCGTCCGTCGCTCCGACTCGGCAAGCGCTGGGTGTGTTGTTCGTAGGACCAATTGGGACGATATGCCCGCAGCCGTCGTGGAGCAAATTCTGCATCGACGCCGCCCACTTCGGCGTCAAATCGGAATTCACCGCGATTAGAAACGCTTCCATGGGATCAAAGTGCGCGAGACTCGCCGTATATATCGTTCCCGTGCTGGCATCGATCGCCGGCGCGATATTAATCCCAGGCCGCTGCGAGCCGCACGACTGCGTCGGGGGGATCGCCGGAGCGACGGGCGGCCACGGCAATGTGCTGGTCGCGTTCGGGAGAGCGTTGAATGTGCCGGGACAGTTGTTTGAGTTCGACCCCGGCGCCTGTGGCACGAGTGTCGCGTACGTGACCACCTTGGTCGCGTCCGTCGACGTCACCTTTACCAGCCACGCCCCCTGAACATCGTTGTTGAACCACGGATCTCCCTGGCTCGGATCGGCCAGTTCCACCACGTTGTAATAAATGTTGCCCCGCGCGTCGGCCGTCAGAGGGCCGGCAACAAACGTGTTCTGCGCGTTAGTCCCCGCTCCACTCAACGGATTGATGTGCGAAGCAGCCGTACCGTCTGTCTTATTTACTTTCCAGATCGCGCCGCCCGCTCCCGGCACATAAATGAAACTGTTCGCATCCACCCCGTGAAATACCGGTTCCCACCCAGCCAAAGCGCCGCCGTTCGTCTCCGGCTTCCAATCGCTGACGAACGTCCAAATTTTCGTGAGAGTTCCGTTCTCCCACGTAAACCGCGCTTCGTTCCAAATCATCGAATTCCAAGTATTGGGGCCGCACGCTGCTCCTTGCGTCCAGAGACCCGGAGTGGAACACGATTTGTAGGTCCCGGTTTTCATCTCGATATATACGTCGTTGCCGTCGGTGATCGGCGCGGGGTAGTGCGCCAGCAGCTCTCCGTTATTTTCCGTTTGCTCCTGCTTGATGAAAGGATCGTAAACAATGTCCGCAAGCTGATGCGCGGGGTTCTGTCCTGCGACGCTCACCATACCTGAGTGCTGCGGGTTTGCTCCCCACTGCGCCCAAAACGGCGTATTGGATGGCGTAGGAGGGGTCCCTCCGCCTCCACCCATGGAATTCCCGCCGCCACCTGCGCCGCAGCATGACAGCATCACGATGCCGATCCCGGCCAGCAGCACTTGTCCAATTCGATTCATTCTTCTCCTTTCATGGCAACGGCCATGGACTCGGCAGTTTTCATTCGCTCGTTGAGAGATTATACTGCGCCCATGAGGTTGCTTCGCGCTAAACGGGATTCGTGGCACAAAGATTAAGGAGAGCTGCGGCGGATCCCGATGCGTCGAGACCCGCCCACAGTCGAATTGAAGCGCAAGCCAATCCCGAACTAATCTGACGAAGATGAGGATGTCGCGGCGGTGCTGCGCGCGGTGCGCGGGTACGATGCCTTTTCGTCATCACTTCCCGCTTCTCCGGCGGCCTTGTCGATCTCGATCGAGCCTTTAAAATAAGCCCCGTCCTCGATCATGATTCGCGCCGTCGTTAAATCCCCCACTACCGAACCGTCTTTCTTAATCTCGATTCGATCGCGTGCCCGCAAATTTCCCTTCACGTTTCCATATACCACCACTTCTCGCGAGATGATGTCGGCTGTAACGCGTGCGCTGGCGCCAACCGTCAGCTTCCTATCTTCCAGCTGAACCAGCCCCTCGACGCTGCCGTCGATGACCAGATCCTCATTGCCCGTGATCTCGCCCTTGATGTGCAAGCTCGCGCCGAGCCGTGCTGTTCCCCCGGTCGAAGTGTTCGTGGGATATCCTGAATCGAGTGGTGCCATTGTTTTTGCCTCCCCAAGAAATGGTGTCGTGGTTGTGCTGATTGGTGATGTCGAACTGCTTGGCTTCGTTTGCTGCGGGAGCGGCGTCCTTGCGGGAGCCTCCGGTCTCTTATCTCCCCACATGTAACTCTCCTCCTTGGCCGATTGAGCGGAACCAAATCTCGTAGTCTGGGTCTATCAATCTAGTCCCGGGCGACAGCCTTGCCAAATCCAAATTGGGACAGTTGTGTCGGTAGAGGTAACTCTGCGTTTACAACCCGTTCACTTGCGCAATAACGGCTTGCCGCTGCCGCAATAACTCTCGACCTGCTGGGGGAAGGTCGCGTCAAAAGGCTGGGGGAGTCGGATGGTAGCCTTTTCGGCTTCAAACTTGCAAGGTCTTAGATTTCAAATTTCAAATTTCAAATTTTCGGCCTTCAGTACTTCCGCAGTACGCCAATCACTCGCCCCTGGATTTTCACATCCGTACCGTTTACCACAATCGGCGACATCGTCGAATTCGCCGGCTGCAGCCGTATCTTCCCGCCAGGCTCGCGGTAGAACCGCTTCACGGTCGCCTCGTCTTCGCCCACGAGCGCAACTACAATTTCCCCGGTATTCGCTACCTGAGTTGGCTCAACGACGATGTAGTCGCCGTCCAAAATGTGGTCGTCGCGCATCGATTCGCCGTTCACTTGCAGCACGAATGTGTTGGGCCCTCGTGTAAAATCCGACAGCGTAATCGTCTCCTGCTGCTCGACCGCTTCCAGCGGCCGCCCCGCCGCGATTCGTCCCATAAGTTGCAACCCCACCGCGTGCCGCTCGATCACCTGATCGCGGACAGGCTTCGGCAGCTGTACCACCTCGATCGACCGGCTCTGGTTATAGCCCCGGCGAATGAATCCCTTCTTTTCCAGCGTCTGCAAATGTTTGTGTACGGTCGCCAGCGAAGTCAACTTCATCGCGTGCGCAATCTCTTCAAAACTCGGCGAGTAGCCGTTCTTGTTGAGAAACCCCACAAGGTAATTGAGTACTTCTTTCTGCCTCTTAGTCAGCGTCATTCAATCTCCCCGGTTCGGTATCCCCAGCCTATGCGACTTATAGGCGAATCAAAAGCGAAAGTCAATAGTACCTAAGGACAGGTAGTGACTCATTTTGAATCCAGCAGCCCCGCGACCTCTTCGAAGCTCCAAACGTGATCTGACACGCCAGCAGCCATCGCCGGGGTAACGCGCAGCGTCGTGTGGATGCGGCAAAAATTGTAGTACATGAAGTGCAAGGCCACAGATGCCTCGTGATTCTCTACCTTCTTCGAGAAGCCATTCGTTAGCCGCGTAAAGCGCCGCATGTTCATGCGCATCGTGAGATTTTGGCGTTCCACGAAGCTAGTAGAGATATGCTCCATCTTGGGACGGCCAACGAGAGGCACTGCGCGGCATCCAATGCACTCTGCGGGGCTGTAGCGAGTTTCCGCTCCGCTCGGGGCGTTTCCGTACAGCTTGACTAGCATCGCGTAGTCCACATCGTTTCCGAACGCCCCTTCGACGGCCTGCAAATAGACGCGATGGCCGTCTGTGGTCAATTGGATGCGATTGGCAAGGCGCGACGCCAGATCGTGCATGAAGTGCTGCGCGTGCCACGCGTTGCGTCCGCCGACGCGCCAGCACGGAATTAGCTTCGTATCGGCGCACATCGCCGTCCACGTCCAAACGTCGCCGAATCCGAATTTGCCGCGTAGCTCCTCAGGAACGTTCTTTTCTTTCGCGTAGCAGAACGCCCAAATTTCGTCGCACTGAATCCGCTTGCAGGTGAGGTTGCGGAGTACACGGCTCTGGAATTCGGCGCATGCCTTCCCGATTTGCGGCACGAGCTTCAGGACGGTGTTGAACGATACATTGCACATCCGAGCCGTGGCCCGAATCGAAGTGCCCTCTACCAGTGCGGCGATTATCTGTGCTCTTTTTGCTCTGTTTAGTTGATTCATGGTGACTACATCTTATGCTTGCTCGTGCAAGCATGTCAAGAGAAATAGCGAACAATTTTGATTGCTATGCTTGCTCGGGCATGCTATGGTCTAGCCATGAGAAAGAACCGCGCAGCACAGCTTTTAAGCAAGCTAGGAGCCTCGAAGGGAGGCAAAGCACGAGCGGCGGCGCTTTCCGCCGGGCAGAGAAAGGCGATTGCTCAGAAGGCCGCCAAAGCCCGCTGGGCCGATAAAGACAAATCCGATGTATAATGGGGGTTAGCGAGATCAGGGGCCGCTTCCGGCGACCCCCGAGTCGTCAATCACTACCATGGCCCGTCAGTGTCCACCAAGACAAGCTGGCGGGCCTTGGCTTTTCAGGCCCCGATGCCGGTAGGTAAAGCAGCGAGCAATCGGGGCTAGTGGTTCCTCTTCATAATGGTTCAATCGGCAAGCTGTTGCGGCACTGCCTGCTCTTTTTCGCCGATAAGGGCGTACTTCTGCTTACCACCATGCCCCAACTTCTTGAATTGCCCTTTGCGCCGTTCGAGAGCAGCCCAGACCGCGCCTGTCGGATTCTTGGCGGCGAGGGGGGGCAGTTCGGCAATTATCTGCTTCATAGTCAGCGGCTTAGCAGTGCGTCTCAAAACCAAAGCTACCCGGTCAGCGATAGACATTGTATCGGCCACGCGAAGCTCGATACGCTGCGGCTGGCCGTTCTTACCGGCCAGGGCCGAACCGGAGCGAATGAATTCCTTGAGCTGTTGAATCCGGCCCTCAAGGTCAGCGAACTGCTTCTCCAATTCGCCGAGATCGCGTCGCGCCTGCTCGACCGCCGTCTCATAGGCCGATATATGGTCTTGCTTCATATCGACACGGAGCATATCGACATCGATCTACGGTGTCAAGCGCTTTTCGCTATTTCAGCACGTTGGCAGGCTGCTATTTCTCGCGGGTTGCTTCTGACACGACGCGGAAGGCTATCTGGTTCATGTCGGGTTTCGGGGCACTCTTTTTGGCGGGCTTACGCTTCGGGGCCTTCTTTCGTTTCCTAGGCATGCGGGCAGTCTGGCACGGCTGGTCCCCCGTTTTCAAGGCCGGAAAAATTCAAAATGAGTCACTACCTAAGGACAGGTAGTGGGCCAGTTTGAAAAAGTCCCCGATCGACCGCACCTATAAACCAAAACGTTTCAGTACGTTCAGACCCGTCCACGCCTGGGTACAGGCTTTCACTTTCCCATATACCTCTAATGCCGAAGAGCAGGAGATAGCGTCCGCAGTCTAAAATGGACGAGGAGGTTTCACTATGAACACCGATTCCAATTTAAACTCCGGCCGCGGAATTCTAATACTCGCCGTCTTTGTGCTGATGGCAGCACTCGTTCCTTCCGCTTTGGCAATGCCCAATTCGGACAAGGATAAAGACGACAACAGCGTGAAGGTCGTTGCTCATCTGACGCTACCCGGAACCGCCGTACGCCAGGTGTTTCAGCAGCAGCACGAGGGAAAGAACTATCTTTATCTTCAACAGGGCGGGCACTTCTCCATTATCGACGTCTCGACTCCAGACAGCCCCGTCCTTGTTGAACGCGTGTCGTCCAAAGAAAGACTCGAAGAAGTCGGTTCAGGTCTTGCTATCACCATGGTCTCCGATGCCAATTCAGGGTCCGCAACCGTGCCCACTCAGTCCATCCGAGTAATGGACCTGAGCGACCCCAAGAATCCACGTACCATAAAAACGTTTACAGGCGTGACGAGCATTCTGCCTGATGATACGCGCCGGCTTATCTACATCACTAACAGCGAAGGTCTTTGGATATTGAAGCACAATCGAGCTACTGCTCTGCCTCTCTGTGACTCGAGTTCCGAGATCTCAGCTATGCCCCTTTGCCGATAACCCTCTCCTAATAGCTACTCCAGATGGTGGCCCATCCTCCGCGCGACACGGCGGAGGATGGGCCTTTTTCATCCTGCGTCCCACTCGTCCGTCGCATCGTTCAACTCCCCTGTGTCCCAACTCAATCGCCGTCGCGCAAACCCGGCAGACGTCGCCCCGAGGCCAACGAGCGTCACACTAACTCAGCAGATGTCGCCCGCTCCCAACCAGCGTCACGCCACCCCCCCAAATGTCATCCCGAACCGAACCGCGTCTTCGCGGCGCGTGAGGGACCTGCCTTTCTTCTTCGTTTTCGGACGCGTGGCTCGGCCCGGAGTTTATCCCGAGCATTCTTGAGGGACAGCGCAGCCTCCGAATACTCGCACTGACTCAATTCCCGGCACAAATGAAAATTGTAGGGTGCCCGGTTCTTTCGCGTCTTTCGAAAGGGCCGGGATTTTTCGCCCGCCCGCAAAAAAAACTCTTGAAATCCCGTTTTTGTTATGCTATCAGTTACTTATAATTAAATAACCTAATAGTATTTTTGTGCCCCGCGAAAACGGGGCCAGCGCCGACGTGTGTCCGCACACCATGTCGGCAGTCACCGCAGAGAAAGGAGGGCCCGGCGGATGAGCTCGCCACTGGCCGTTAGGCCGTACGCGAGCGGAAGGGGCCTCCCAGGTCGACGGTCAGTCGAGCCTGGGGATCATCCACGACAGGCCGCGGAATTCAACATGATTGCCACGAATTCGCAAACAAAAATCAACCGCCAGGCCAATGAAATGCCGTTGGGTTCTGGCACAGCGATGGTTGAGTGAATTCTATTTGGCACAGTTTTGGCACAGTTGACGGCCAAATTGGACGGATGGAGCAGCAATTTTGTTGGGAAGGGCTTTATAATCATCACGTACTTCAGTCGGGGCGTAGCGCAGCCTGGTAGCGCGCCTGCCTTGGGCGCAGGAGGTCCGGCGTTCAAATCGCCGCGCCCCGACCAATCCCTTCAATAAGTGTATGCCAGCCCGACAGTCGGCGTAGATGCCCGTATCCAAGTTGCGAGCAAAACTGAGTTCGATCTACCCTGTTTTAGGGGGAATCATTATCGATGCGACCGCCGCACTTGCCAACGACAGAGCTGCACAGATCAACATTACGGTTCGAAATCCAAAGACAAATGCCTGGGATATCGATGCTCGGATCAGCGCTGTTGTATCAGGCTCCAGGCCGGAGGGTGGGTCAAGGCCGGCGAGCTTGATCTCGTTCGATCGAACGTAGTCGACAATGCCGGGCGGAAGGAGTCTGCCTGTAAGACTTCGATTCAGGCTCGAACTGAATAATTTCACCATCACGATCCCGAGGATTGCCACGGCAAGTACGCCCGCAACCCGAGCGACCGCGTTGTTGATGCCCGAGGCGGTGCCGGCACGGTCCTGATCTACCGAGTTCATAACCAGCGTGGTGAGAGGAGCCACGCTAATCGCCATTCCAAAACCGAGGACAACGAATGCAGGGAAGAATGCTTTCCAATAACCAACTCCCACACCAGGTACGGCGAAGAGCACGAAGCCTGTTGCCACGATCAGCGGCCCGACGACCAGCGGAACCTTCGGCCCGTAATGCGTGACCAGTCCGCCGGACCAGCGCGAAAGAAAGAACATCAGCAGAATTAGCGGGAGCGCGGCGGCACCGGTCGCAGTGGTCGAGTATCCCTGCACCTGGATCAAGTTCATGGGGAAGAAGAAAAAGAAGATTCCAAGAGCGGCGTAGAGAAACAGAGTTAGCAGGTTCGCAGCGCCAAAGCTGCGGGACTCAAAAAGCGTCAGCGGGACCATGGGTGAACTTACCCTGGCCTCAACGAACAAGAAACCAATCAGACAGGCGAGACCGGCACTCAGGCTTCCGAAAACCAGAGGGTGGCCCCAACCGAGCCTTGTTGACTCGATGAGTCCGTAGACCACGCCACCTAGTCCGATAGTCGCGGTCAGGACTCCCAGCCAATCCACATTCCTGGCAGTAGCGTTACGGCTCTCGGGAATATGCTGTAGCGAAATTGCGACCACTGCGGCCGCGAGCGGAACGTTAATGAAGAATGCCCAGCGCCAGGAGGCATGCTCAACCAGCCAGCCGCCGAGAACCGGGCCTACTGCTGTTGTGATGGCGGTGAAGCCGGACCAAGTACCGATCGCTTGGCCGCGGGTTTTCGCGCCGAAACTTGCGCTGATGATCGACAGGCTGGCGGGCACGAGAAAGGCAGCTCCTATACCTTGGACACTGCGTGCGATCACGAGTTGCTGAATGTTGGAGGCAAAACCACACGCAACGGAAGCAGTCGCGAAAATCCCTACGCCAACTAGGAACATTGACCGGCGGCCAAACAAGTCGCCGAGGGAGCCGCCGACGAGAATCAAAGCTCCTAAGAACAAGCCGTATGACTCGACGACCCATTGCACACCGACAACGGTTGTGTGGAGGCTTGTTTGGAGCGCAGGCAGAGCTACATTGACGACAGTGCTGTCGATGAATGCCATGCTGGAACCGAGAATAGTCGCTGCGAGGACCCAAGGTCCCGTTTGCGCTGCGCACGGAACGTCAGCATTCACCGATCGGATCGCGGCTTCGTCGCATGGCGGTTTCATGCAAGCTATGGACGCACCCTCGAGTGAATCAGGTTCCGGCGGCTCCCCGGTTGTTTCCGAGTTGCGGCCCACTGGCTCAGAGTTTGCCGGGCTCGAACGGCACTGCCAATGCGAATCATTTTGGCAACCTCTTCTCAGGATTTATTCTTCGGCTGGTAATGCCCGTCACCCGGGCACCTAACCTGAATCTACGCGTGAAGAATAGCAGAGGCGCGCCGATCTCTTCGTCGAATGAATCTGTACGCCATAAGAAAGCTATCTCGGGGCTCGGAGGTCGTGGTTCAAATCCACTCGCGTCGATTATTCTCATCAATCGCGTCCCGGCTGCGCCGGACTTGGTGCCAGCCAGATCGAAGATCCGAGCATCATGGGTAACAGTCTAGTGCTGTAGGCTTCCGACCCACATCTCTTTTCAAACGCGTGAGTGCTCACGCAAGTTGCGAGTTCGTATGAAAACCTGAAATCGGCATTCGTGCAAATTCGGTCACCGGGGGTGTCCTATTCGCGAAAAGCTGGGGTCTGTTCGGATCAGTCAAGTATTATAGCGGGCTTCAGTTGCTTTCCGTTCGAGGACAAAAGGAGTAATCAAAAATGAAGCGAATTGATGCCGTGATTAGGCCTTCACAGCTAGATGAGGTGAAGCAGCGCGTAACCGCCCTGGGGGTGACCGGTCTTACAGTGTCCGAGGTCCGGGGGTTCGGACGGCAAAAGGGCCACACGGAGACGTACCGTGGGTCGGAATACACCGTGGACTTTTTGCCTAAAATCTTCGTAAGCGTGGCCGTCGCAGAAAATCTTGTCGAACAAGTCGTGGATGCCATCGTGGAGGGCGCTAGGACGGGTGTGATCGGGGACGGCAAGATCTTTGTGTCGTCTCTTGATGACGTGATCCGCATACGCACAGGGGAACGAGGCCCCGGCGCAATCTGAACATTGCATTGCCGAACGGCACACCGAACCGCCGTACCTCAACCAGGAAAGGAGCTTCCAAATGCAATACGCATTCCTTCGACGCACTGTAAAGTGGATATCCAAGATGATTTTTGTCCTGGCCCTTGCGCAAGTCGTCTGTGGCTCGATCGGTCTCGCTTTTGCAGATCAGTCGAAACCCGATCCTGCGGGTACCGCGACAGGCGATAAGTTCTCGGTCGCTGATGCGGCCGGCAATCCTTTTGTCGTTCCTGAGCCGAGCGACAAAAATGCGCCCGATTACGCCCAAAAGAAAAAGCAGTTTGACGATTTCCAAGCCCAGGCAAGCCGGGAACCTCTGGCGATCAAGCTTGCTGACGCCGAGGGCCATACACGCATCGCGACGAACTTTTCGTGGACTCTGCTCACAGGGTATCTTGTGCTATTCATGCAGGCCGGCTTTGCTCTACTAACTTGCGGGCTGGTACGCAAAAAGAATGCCGCGCATCTGATGATGCTGAATTTTGCCGCCTACGTCTTTGCATTTCTTGCTTACTATGCTGTTGGCTATGGTTTCCAATTCGGCGCAGTAGCTGTGAATGCTGCGCCCGCGAATCTCGGTGGCGTCCCAACTTTGAATCATTTCCTAATCGGAAGCGGTCAATGGGGATTCTTGGGAGGCAAGGGTTTTTTCTTAACGGGGCCCGCGTACGATGCCGGCAGCAATTGCCTCACTCTCTTCGAGGTCGTGTTTATGGAGACTGCCGGTTACATTATTGTTGGCGCAATTTGCGAGCGGGTCACCTTCTGGGCTTTCCTTCTTTGTGAGCTGTTTATCGGCGCCTTTCTCTACCCAATCTCTGGTTGTTGGGTCTGGGGTGGCGGATGGCTCTCCCAATTGGGCTCCAGCATGCGTCTCGGCCATGGTTACGTGGATTTTGCTGGCTCGTCTGTTGTCCACAGCATCGGAGGCTTTTGTGCCATGGCGCTGGCGCTCATCCTCGGGCCGCGGATCGGCAAATATGGCCCGGATGGAAAACCGCGAGCTTTTCCTGCTTCCAACATTGTGTTCGTCGTTACCGGCACGTTTCTCTTGCTCTTCGGGTGGATGGGATTCAATCCGGGATCGACGCTCGGCGCAACGGATCTCCGCATCTCAGTTGTAGCGGTGAATACGAATCTCGCCGCAGTAGCAGGTTCTGCTGCAGCCATGCTTCTGTGGTACCGCCTTTTCGGTAAGCCCGACATCACCATGGCTTGCAATGGAATGCTGGCAGGCTTGGTTGCCATCACGGCTCCTTGCGCATTCGTATCTCCGACGGCGTCTGTGATCATCGGTGTCATCGCGGGAATTGTCGTCTGCGCGGGCGTCCTCTTCAACGAACGAGTCCTCAAAATCGACGACCCATGCGGAGCCATTTCCGTTCACGGCTATTGTGGTTGGCTGGGCGCGGTTTCTTTGGGCATCTTCGCCGATGGCACGTACGGCGCCGGTTGGAATGGCGTGGGACCAGCGAACTACCTCGGCAAGACAGGGCAAGGTGTTACCGGTCTGCTTCACGGTGACTCGTCACAATTCTTCGTACAACTCGGTGGCGCTACGCTCTTGGCGATTTATGCGTTCGGGGCAACTTACCTCACGTTTTCCGCAGTGAATGCGAGGCACTCCATACGCGTCGCACGGGAGGTCGAACTGGCGGGTCTCGATGTGCCGCAGTTTGGCATGTTGGCGTATCCCGAGGACGCTGTTGAAATGCTGACGGCGGGATCGCAGGCGCCGCCGCGAACGGTGTAGCAAAAGCCTGGGAGGGCTCACTTTGCTGTCACAGGAACACTCGGAGCCATTGAAAAACCCGCGCGCGCCAGTTTCGCGAGGTTGCATGGATGATTCAAACGTGACGAATCAGGACTTCTAAACAACTGCCATGCCAGCAAACCCGTCGCTCGTTGCTCAGTTGCGTGAACTTTCCGCCAAGGAATCGGCGCGTATCCAGGAACAATTTGTCTCCTCAGGCACCGGCTGGGCGGCACTAATGGGCCGCACTGCGCTCATCGAATGCATCGTGGAGCGTCTCTGGAAGGAATTCGTCTCCGCCGAACCGGATGGGCCGGTGGACATTGCAGCGGTCGCGCTTGGCGGTTTCGGCCGCCGCTGGCTTTTCCCTTATTCTGATATCGACATCCTCTTTTTACACGCGGAAAGCGGAACGGAAGCGAGACTCAAAGAACCCATCCGCAGATTTTCGCAGGAGCTTTGGGACTTGCGGCTAAAGCTCAGCCCCGCAACGCGCACGCTCGCTGAATGCGCCCAGTTCGATACGGTAAATGCCGAGTTTGCTACCTCTCTACTTGATTGCCGCTATCTTGCCGGTGATCGGCAGCTCTTTGCGCGATTCCATGACGACGCGATCCCGAAGCTGATCGCGCGCGCGGGTGACCAAATTGTGAAGCGCTTGGCCGAACTTACACGCGCTCGCCACAGCAAATTCGGAAGCACCGTATTTCATCTCGAGCCGCATATCAAGGACGGTCCCGGCGGGCTCCGCGATCATAATGTGGTCAGTTGGCTTTCACTTCTAGCGGCTATTGAAAAGTACCATGTCTGGCCGGTTGAAAACGCGGTCCTTCGCGCCACGATTCAGCAGCAATTTGATGCGGCTTTGCACTCTCTGATGTCCATCCGATGCTTCCTGCACTTTCGTCACAACCGCGACGATAACACGCTTACTTGGGAATCCCAGGATGCTGCCGCCGCTAACAGGATAGGCGTCGCAAATTCATCCCTTGCGCCTCAACAGTCAATCGATGGACGCAGTGAGCCTCTAACTGCTTCCGATTGGATGCGCTTGTACTTCGGCCACGCGCGCACAGTTCACCACGTTTGCATTCAACTTCTGGAGGAAATTCCGGCGGCGCGGCTTTCGCTTCACCATCAGTTTCAGCAACTGCGGTCGCGGCTTTCGAATGCGGAGTTTTCCGTCGAGGACGGGATGCTTTCGTTGCGTCACCCTGCAGCGCTTAACGATCCCGAGTTTATCCTTCGTGCATTTCGGTTTCTCGCGCGCCATGGATTGACTCTTAGTTCCCACACGGAATTGCAGATCGAACGCGCTCTTCCATCCTTTGCAGTCACGCCCCCGAGAGGAGCCGAGCTATGGAATCCATTGCAAGAAATTCTCACAGCGCCCCATGCGTCGGATGCTTTGCGCTCGATGCATTCGCTGGGCTTGCTTACTCTCCTCTTCCCTGAATTCACGGGGATCGACGCTCTAGTAGTTCGCGACTATTGTCATCGGTTCACAGTCGATGAACACACGTTCGTATCGATCGATAACCTCCATGCCCTGCGCCAGTCTCAGTCGAAATGGGATCAGCGCTACGCCGAGCTTCTGGAGGAAGTTGAACAACCGGACTTGCTCTACCTTGCGCTGCTTTTTCACGATGTCGGAAAAGGAGTGAAATCCAGCGATCACGTTCGGGCCAGCATCGATATCGGCCAGAGTGTGCTGGCCGGCCTCGATTTGGATGCGCCGGATCGCGAGACAGTCCTATTTCTCATCGGCCGCCATCTGGAAATGAGCGCCGCTTTGCGCCGCGACATTTTCGAACTGGAAACTGTGCGCGCTTTCGCTGAAAAAGTGGAAACGCCCGAACGCCTGAAAATGCTATGCCTCCTTACTTATGCGGACATTAAAGCCGTCAACCCCGATGCTCTGACCCCATGGAAGGCCGAAAACATCTGGCAGCTTTACATCGCCACTTCGAATTATCTCAATCGCAGCCTTGACCAGCGCCTTCACGTTGAGGCCCATGATGAAGTGATGGCGCACCTCGGCACTCTCGCGCCGTCCGTTGGAAGCCGGCTGGATGTTTTTCTGGAAGGACTTCCGCGACGCTACCTGCTCACTCATCCGGCAGCAGAAGTCCTGGCGCACCTGGAAATGGCCGCGCGACTCGACAAAGACCCGGTGCAGATCAGTCTGCGCCGTGGACGCCACTGGTACGAGCTTACTCTCGTCACTCGGGACCGCGCGTTTCTCTTCGCGACTATGGCTGGTGTTCTAACTGCCTGGGGAATGAACATCGTCAAAGCCGCTGCATTTTCAAATCAGGCCGGAATTGTGGTCGATACTTTTTATTTCACCGACCGCTTTCGAACGCTGGAACTGAACTTGCCGGAATGGGAGCGTTTCCGATCGAGTATCCGTGGCGTTCTGACGGAAGAAGTTGACCTCGATCGAATGCTCCGCGACCGGTTGCACTCAGAGAAACGCCGCCGACCCAAAGTAGAGGTCGAGACGCGGGTCAAGTTCGACGACACTTGCTCCGCCCAGAGCACGCTTGTCGAGGTGATCGCTCAGGATCAGCCCGGCCTTCTTCATCGAATCAGCTCAATTTTCTCGCGCGAAGCGTGCAACATCGAAATCGCCATCATCGAGACCGAAGGAGAGACCGCCATCGACGTCTTCTATCTCACCTCTTCCGGCGCTAAGCTTTCCACCAACCACCAAACCAGCCTGCACTCGGCACTCCTCGCCGAATTAGCGCCCTAGCTGTTTTCACTTCTTCGAGCGAGTGAGTACGGCGCGAGTAATTCGCGGACGCGACCCAATTGAATATCGATACAGTCTATTCAAATTCGCGATTGTACTTTGAAAGCGACTGTAGCGTTCGTATGTAGGATGCCGAAAAGCGCCCTCATCCAGGACTCGATCATGATGCTTGCGGAGTCGGATTCCTCGCTCGCCCGAGGGGAATGGCGTCGCGGGATGTCGTCGAGTTCGCTCTGTCCGCGGGCGATTACGCGACGCAAGCCACTCCTGAACCGGCGCTCGTGCGCAGCAGCGCCTCACAGCATTTGGATGATTCGCCCAGGGCGATCTTCGGCGAGGTGCTCATGAACTCCTTTTGACACACCTACTCGTACATTTGTGTCAGATTCCTCAGATAACTCGCCGATTCAGGTCAACGCGGCAGGCACATGCACCACTGGCGAGGAAAAGAAAGGGAGGCGCCGGCAGAGCGCACGGCCAGGCAAACCGACAACGCCTTCTTGCAGTATTTAGAAATGGTCGATTTCACGTTGCCTCGCACTCACAACTTGTGCAATAAAGTCGGCGCTCATGAGATTTACACTGCTCGATTGGTCTGCCATTCTCGTTTATCTCGCTATTACTCTTCTTCTGGGCCTTTACTTTCGTCGCCGCTCCGGAAAAAGCACGGAAGATTATTTCGTTTCGGGACGCAACGTCTCGTGGTGGCTCGCAGGCACCTCTATGGTCGCCACGACTTTCTCCGCCGACACTCCGCTCCTCGTCGCGGGCCTTGTGTATACGCAGGGAATTTCCGGCAATTGGCTCTGGTGGGCATTTCTGCTCTCCGGAATGATGACCGTATTTCTTTTTGCCCGCCTCTGGCGCCGCTCCGGCCTGCTCACCGACGTGCAATTCGCCGAGATGCGTTACGCTGGAAAACCCGCCGCATTTCTCCGCGGTTTCCGCGCAATTTATCTCGGCTTGATGATGAATTGCCTCATTCTCGGCTGGGTCACCAAAGCAATGATCGGCATCGTGAGCACCACTCTTGGCCCGACGATGCAAAGTTGGCCCTTGCTTACTGGCTTTGCCAATCTCCTTGCCCGAATGTTCGGCGCGACATTCTCCGGTATCGATGGACAGGCGCTGACGGTCTGCATATTTTTTCTAATTCCGTTCACCGGAATTTACGTTTCGCTCGGGGGATTGTGGGGCGTGCTCTGGACCGATCTGTTCCAGTTCGTGCTGAAGATGGCGATCGTTATCGTCGTCGCTTACTACGGCGTTCGAGCTGCCGGCGGAATGTCGCCGATGATCGCCAAAATTGAAAACCTGCGCGCGGCAAGTGGGGCGTCGGATCCATTCGCGTTCTTTCCGGACTTCTCGCGCCCCTTTTCCGCCGATACTCTTTGGACTGTACCGGTCATCACTTTCGCGGTGTACCTGGGTTTTCAGTGGTGGGCCTTCTGGTATCCGGGCGCTGAACCCGGCGGCGGCGGATATGTGGCGCAACGCATCTTCAGTGCGCGTGACGAACTCCAGGGCATGTTCTCGGTGCTGTGGTTCAACATCGCGCATTACGGAATCCGTCCGTGGCCGTGGATTCTGTCCGGTCTCGCCGCTATTGTTCTCTATCCAGGTTTGCAGCATCCCGAAACCAGCTACATGATGATCGTGAACGATCACGTGCCCTACGCGCTGCGCGGCATCATTCTCGCGGGCTTCCTCGCGGCGTTTATGTCCACCATCGCCACGCAATTGAATTGGGGCACCTCCTATCTTGTCGAGGATTTCTATCGCCGGTTCATAACGCGGCGAGCGACGGAGCGGCACTACGTTCACGTCTCTCAAATCGTAACTCTGCTGCTCGTCGTCGTCGCCGGCTACGTAGCCGCGCAATTGACTTCGATTCGCTCGGGCTGGCAGGTAGTGTTGCAGCTCGGAGCGGGTACGGGCGGCGTGTACCTTCTGCGCTGGTACTGGTGGCGCATCAATGCGTGGAGTGAAATCTCCGCCATGGCAACTTCGATTCTGGTCACATTGGCGCTGAACGTTTCGCCGGTTTCCGCTCTGCTGCTTGGGAGGCAGGACGTCTTCTCCGGCTCGGCTACCGTCGTCTTCGCAAAAACGGTGCTGACGACAACGTTGGCTTCGACAATCGTGTGGCTCACGGTTACGCTGCTAACAAACCCCGAAAGCGATGAAGTTCTCGTATCGTTCTACCGCAAGGTTCGCCCGCAGGTCACGGGCTGGCGGCCGGTTGCCGCGCATGCTCGAGAGGTGCCAGAGACTCATGACCTTGGACGCAATCTATGGTGTTGGATCCTCGGCACCGTCATGACGTACTGCGCCCTATTTGGCGTCGGCAAGTTTCTCTTCGGCCACTATTTTCTGGGAGCGTTCCTTGCCTTGCTCTCCGTCTTTTCCGCCTCGCTGCTTTCGCGTGAACTCACTCGCGGCAATCAGATACTTGCATGAAGACAAGGTAGAAGCGGCTACGGCAAGGCGGAGTGTGACTCGATTGCCCAACACAACCGCACGGTCTCGGCAACCAATCCACTGAATCGTCAGCCGCCCGCAATGGCGCCGACGATAAGGAGGGGTTCTGCTCCCGAGACGACCGCGTCCGGTAATGGAGTATCCGGCTGCTCATGAGAGAGGTCCTGACCGCAGGCGAAGAATCGCAAGAACGGCTGACGCTTTTGCGTGATGTGATCGCGGATCGCACCGCGGAGCATCGGGCAGCTGGCTTCGAGCGCGTCGACGATGGAACGCTGCGTAGCCGGACCTTGTATGTCGAGTTCCACCTCGCCGCTGATGCGCGCGAGTCCTCGAAGGTGCGGCGGGAGTTCAACGCGGATCATGGCAGTGTCTGGACCTCGACGGAGAGCACGGCGGGAAAATCCCGAACGATGGGCGCCCAAGTGTCTCCGGCATCGGCCGAAGCGTACACCTGCCCGCCCGTCGTTCCGAAATACACGCCGCATTTATCGAGCGAGTCCACGGCCATCGCATCGCGCAAAACGTTCACGTAGCAGTCGGTTTGCGGCAGGCCTTTGGCGAGCGCCTCCCACTCGTTCCCGCCCGTGCGGCTGCGGAACACGCGCAACTTTCCATCCGGCGTAAAGTGCTCCGAATCGCTCTTTATCGGGACGACGTAGATCGTCTCCGGCTCGTGCGCATGAACGTCGATTGCGAACCCGAAGTCGGTCGGGAGGTTCCCGCTGACCTCCTGCCACGAATCGCCGGCGTTGTCGCTGCGCATGATGTCCCAGTGCTTCTGCATGAACAGCACATTCGGGCGCGAGGGGTGCATCGCTATGTGGTGGACGCAGTGGCCGACCTCAGCCGTCGGGTCGGGGATGTACTGGGAATGCAGCCCGCGGTTGATTGGCCGCCACGTCTTACCGGCATCGTCGGTGCGGAATGCGCCGGCAGCCGAGATGGCAATGAAGATCCGCTGGGGATTGCTGGGATCCTGAATGATTGTATGCAGGCACAAGCCGCCGGCGCCGGGCTGCCAATGGGGCCCTGAACCGTGGCCACGAAGGCCGGAGAGCTCGTGCCAATTCTGACCGCCGTCATTTGAGAGGAAGAGGCCAGCGTCTTCAACCCCGGCGTAGACTGTCTCGGGATCCGTAAGTGACGGTTCGAGATGCCACACTCTTTTGAATTCCCAGGGATGCGGCGTGCCGTCGTACCACTGATGCGTGCCCGGGACGCCGTCATAGGCGAACTTGTTGCCCACCGCCTCCCACGTTTTGCCGCCGTCATTGGAGCGCTGAATGATCTGTCCTGACCAGCCACTCGACTGCGACGCGTATAACCGATTCGGGTCAGCTGGTGATCCCTTGAGGTGGTAGAGCTCCCAGCCTGCAAAGTGGGGGCCGTTAACATCCCAACGTTCGCGTTTGCCATCCGACGTCAGGATGAATGCGCCCTTCCGTGTACCCACCAGAACCCTGACCTTGCTCATCTCTCCCTCCTGCTTGAATTTCTGGAGATGCTCGCCGTCGACCTTTGAGGAGCGGCAGTGTTATTTTCCCATACTTTTGGAGAGCCGCGGAATCCGACAATTCTTTAGGAGTGGCCGGCTATTCGGAACTATCGCCGGACTATGCGGCAGCACGGAGCGGATATAGTGAGCGCGTATCAGAGCGTACTGCAGGTCATGGCCGACTGCTCCGACTCGAGAATGCAGACGCAGCGTTCAGTGACGGACTGATTCCGATATGCCGGCCTTAAGCAGCCTGACGATCTGGTCGGGAAGGGCGGGCCGGCTGAGAAAGTAGCCTTGCGCCTCGTCGAATTGATGCGATTGCGAGCGGCGGACGGAAAACGCTCCTCCTTATAGGGATCCCTGGTCAGCGGGCTGCGCGGGTTCTCCTAGGGCTTGTCGGATAACCGCCAAGAGTTGGGCATTGTCCACGGGTTTTTGAAGAAACGCCTTCGCTCCCGCTTTTACAGCGCGCTCTTGGTTTGCGCGGGCGTCGCGAGCGGAGACGACGATGACAGGAATCACGGCGAGAGACGGAATTGCTTTGAGCCTCTCCATTACGACGAAACCGTCGCCAGCAGGCAGGCCGAGGTCGAGGATAATTAAATCCGGCTCATGTTTCCGCGCCTCAACCACGACCGAGAGCGCATCGGCTGCAAAGAAGGTTTCGTATTGGTTAGCCCTGAGGCGCAAATTCATCCCTTGGCGCACATCGGGATCGTCATCCACGATGAGAATTTTCTTATTGCTCATGATCGGACGGTCCTCTCTAAGCTTTCTGATTTGATAAGATCTTCGATCCTTGCGGCCATTTCATCTGCCAGATCCTCCCTTGGCGCACTTGCATTTGTTGGGGCTCGCTTTAGCAATCTGTAAGAGGTCGAAAAGATTAAGCCTGACTCCTTGCAGTGGTTGAGACGTTGAAATTGTTCGCGAATTCGTTTGGTAAGCACGGCCACGCCTTTTTCGTCGGCAAACGCAACCACCTGGAAAAGTTCTCCGGATCCTCCGGATTCCATCTTCGGCAGCAGTACATCTAAATCGGGAAGCACACACCGTTGCAAGAGGCTGCGGGTGTCGCGCGACCACTCTTCTCGCGTTTCTTTGGAAAGCCAGCCGTCCGGGGAGCGTATCTCGACGGTTACCAAAGCAACTGAATCGGCCGGCCACTCTTCATTCTTGAGAAGCGGAGAGATCAAGTGGGCCAGCGAAAAAACGGGCAGCGTAAACGAAAAGATCGATCCTTGCTGCGGCGAGCTTGTGACCCAGATGTGGCCACCCTGTCGCGTGACCAACTCTTTGCAAATGTACAACCCCAGTCCCAAACCCTTGCGCCCAGCCTGACCATTGTCGGTTACCTGGTAGAGGCGTTCAAAAACCCGCTCGGTCATATCCGTACTGATCCCGCATCCCGAGTCAGAGACCTCTACAACCAAGAGATTAGGCTTCTCGTTGAGTATACGAGCTTGAACTTTCACCGCGCCGTTTGCGGGCGTGAACTTGATGGCGTTATCGACCAGAATGATGAGGATTTGTCGAATGCGCGTTGGGTCAGCGCAGACCGATGGCAACCGGTGCCCCATAACTGAAGAGAGAGTGATTCCTTTGGCCGTGGCAGCTCCTTGAAGGGTGTTGACTGTGTAGACGATGGCATCGGAAACCGACGTACATTGCGGCTCGATCATCAGTTTACCCGCCTGCACTCGGGTCACTTCGACTAGGTCGTCGATCATCGATTGAAGCTGCTTGACATTCCTCAGAACGATTTCCAGGTACTCGTGCTGCTCCATATTTAATTCGCCGGCTAACTTGTCCAGGAGTATGGTCACAAACTGATAGATCGCGGTGAGCGGCGACCGAAGCTCGTGCGACACGTGTGAGAGGAACTCATCCTTAAATTGAATTTGATTTGTCCGGATCAGGTCGGTTTCTGTTTGCATGCGGTGGCGCTCAATCGCATGACGAAGAGCCCGGGGAAGCGCGCGATTTTCGATCTGGCCTTTGATGAGATAGTCTTGCGCGCCTTCTTTCATAGCTTCGGCGGCCAGCGCCTCATCATCCAATCCAGTTAGCACGATTACCGGGACGCCTGGGGCCGCCGCGTGTGCCCGCCGCACGGTATCGAGACCATGCCCATCTGGCAATCCCATGTCCAACAAGACAATGTCTACCCCACCTTTCGCAAGATGCGTCACCGCCTCACTCATGCGCAACAAGTGGGTCAATTCGAAACTCTCCGCTCTCTCCTTACTGAACATCTCGCGGAGCAATCGGGCATCTCCGGCGTTGTCCTCAACAAGAAGAACCTGGAGGGCTCTTTCTTTCACGAGCGCGCTTCCCTCGGCAACTTGACTACGGAGAGCCAAAAACTGTCGATGCTCTTCACAACGTTGAGGAACCCATCGAGGTCCACAGGCTTGGTGATGAAACAGTTCGCATGGAGCCGGTAACTCCGCAGGATATCCACGTCTGACGCGGAGGTGGTTAAGATAACGACAGGAATGCTCTTCAGTGTCGGACTCTCCTTGATTTCCTCCAGAACCTCCCGGCCGTCTTTCTTGGGCAGGTTAAGGTCGAGCAAAATCAAATCCGGGCGAGGAACACCGGCGTGCTCTCCCTTGCGTCCTAGGAACGCCATTGCCTCTGCCCCGTCTGACGCCACGTGCAAATTGATATGCACCTTGGCGTCTTTAAACGCTTCCCGTGTGAGCCGGACATCGCCGGGACTATCTTCAACCAAGAGAACTTCAATAGGTTCAGCGTCCGTTCCGATCAATTCCATTATTTCCCCTCTCTTCCCGGCAGGGCGAAGTAAAAAGTTGATCCTTTTTCGGGTTGCGACTCGACCCAAATTGTCCCGCCGAGCCGCGCCAACACCTTCTTGCAAATGGCCAATCCGATTCCGGTACCCTTGAACTCTGTCTGCCCGTGTAACCGCTGGAAAATAACGAAGATCCTTTCAAAGTATTGAGGGTCAATTCCCAAGCCATTGTCTCGGACAGAAAAGATCCACTCATTGCCGCCGTTTTTCGTGGCCGAAATGTGTACGAGTGGGACTTCGGCACTGCGGTATTTGATTGCGTTCCCGACGAGGTTTTGAAATACCTGGGCCAATTGCGTATCGTCCGTCGTGATGGTTGGCAGCGAATCGTGGGTCACAATCGCGCCACTCTCCTCGATCGTGGCTCGTAGGTTGGTTAGCGCGTCTTTCAATGCGCTTTCGCTTGAAATTTCGTGGAGCGCCTTTCCGTTTGTCCCCGCGCGCGAATACGCCAGCAGATCTTGAATCAATCCCTGCATGCGGTTGGACCCATCGACTGCATAAGCGATGAACTCATCGGCATCAGAGTCCAGACGTCCTTTGTAGCGCTTAGCAAGGAGCTGCGTATAACTGGCGACCATGCGCAACGGCTCCTGCAGATCGTGTGACGCTACGTACGCAAATTGCAACAGTTCGTCATTGGAACGCTTCAATTCCCCTACCGTCTTGACCAAATGCTCCTCGGATCGCTTGCGCTCGGTAATGTCGCGGATCGCCGCCGTAACCAATATTCCCCCGGTGCTTTCGAGTGGGCTCAGCATGATCTCGATGGGAAACTCACTTTTGTCCTTCCGCCTGCCATAAAGCTCGATCCCCGTGCCGATCTGCTGCGCCAGTGCTTCAGCCGCGGTTCGAGTGCCGTCCGCTATCAGCCGCTCCGCAAAACCCTCCGGAATGATGTTCTTCACTTTTTGCCCAACCAGTTCATCCCGGTGGTACCCGAACTGTTTCTCCGCCTGAAGGTTGAGGAGAACGAT
>Ga0073928_10001812_pt1 | contig 39539 bp, 37 predicted proteins | sample PaiPotPPA55metaG_FD_76969 | JGI IMG/M metagenome (GOLD analysis project Ga0073928, IMG submission 76969) | Iron sulfur acid spring bacterial and archeal communities from Banff, Canada, to study Microbial Dark Matter (Phase II) - Paint Pots PPA... ... | reverse complement strand
CGAAATTGAACTGGCACGTAATCAGCTCGGCCTCACCTACATACGGCCCTATCTTGGCGAAACGTCGAAGTCTCCCGCTCCTGCGGGCCCAAAAGTTCGCATCGACAAGAAAACCTTGAACACCGCAGCTCCTCCGCGGCCCGAAACGCATTTCCCCACGCCGCCCGCGCCTTCCGAATCCGCGCCACCCGATTTGCCCGCTGCGCCCACGCCGCATACGACAGTGAATCCCAATCCACCGGCGGCCGCGCCACCCACAACTCCTCAGCCCTCGCAGATACAGCCGTTGCCGACTCCCACTCCCGGCAAACTGAATCTCCAGCTGCCCAACTCATCGCCCGGCCGCGCGATTCAGGACCAGCTTTCGGACGCGGTGAAGCACAGTAGCGGAGGCGGAACGTACACGCAAAGTGGCAACGTCCCGCGAGGCGCTGGATCGGGTGGTGGTGGCGGAGGAGGCGGTGGTCTCGGAGTCGGCAACTCCGTCTCCATTCTTACACCCACCGAAGGAGTGGACTTTTCTAGCTATATCACTCGCATGCTCGCCACGATCAAGCGGAATTGGATTACGGTCATGCCTGAGTCCGCCATGATGGGCGAACAGGGAACGGTCTTCATTACGTTTCAAATTAATCAGGACGGCGGCGTCCCCGGTCCCGACCCCACCCTCGAACGCACCTCCGGCAAAGACCCGCTCGACACTGCTGCCATGTCCGCCATCAAGACTTCCAATCCGTTTGATCCGCTTCCCTCGCAGTTCCACGGCCCGTTTATCCGCCTCCGCATCGTTTTCTTGTACAATCCGCCCCGAGGTTGGGATTACTCCAAGTTGCCGTGAAGCCGAATCGGACCCAAGTCCTGGGCGCAATCCTCCTCGCCGCCCTAGCTCTGCTCGTCCTTCTCCTGCGTTACTTCAAAGTTTTCGGCTCCTAGGTCCATCCGCACCGCGGCGAGACAATCAATCCTGTGCGACCCGCTATCTCTCCCGTAAAATGCCCAGACGCAATGGCCACTCCTTCGCCAAGCAATGCCGCCACTCTCCCGCCCCTCGTCGTCATCCTCGGCCCTACTGCGTCCGGTAAATCGGCTCTCGCTATTTCGCTTGCAGAAAGCCTCAACGGCGAGATCCTCATTTGCGATTCAACCCAGATCTATCGCTATTTCGATATCGGCACTGCCAAGGTCCCAGTCGCTGCTCAGCGAAATATTCCGCATCACCTCGTGGACCTAACTGAGCCGCAAGAAGTTTTCACCGCTGGCGACTACCGCCGTCGCGCCGAAGAAGTCCTCGCGGCCGTGCGCCTGCGCAAAAAACTCCCAATCGTCGTCGCCGGAACAGGACTCTATCTCCGCGCGCTGCTCGAGGGCCTTTCCGAAGCGCCCGCGCGCTCCGAAGCACTCCGCGAACGGCTCCGCCGCAAATCGACGCAGCGCGGCCCAAAACATCTCCACCGAATTCTCGCGCGTCTCGATTCCGAAGCCGCCGCACGCATCGCTTCGCGCGACACCCCGAAAATCATCCGCGCCATCGAGTTGCGCATCCTGGTAGGAAAATCCGTGGGAGAAATTCATCGCGCGGGCCGCACCGCGCTCGAAGGTTACGAAGTAAGAAAAATCGGCCTTCTGCCTTCGCGCCAAGCCCTCTACGCGCGCATCGACGCCCGCGTCGAATCCATGCTGGCCGCAGGCTGGCTCGACGAAGTCCGCCAGCTAATCGCTCGTGGCGTCCCCGTCGACGCCAAGCCGTTCCAGTTCATCGGCTACTCCGACCTGCGCGCTCACTTCGAAGGTCGTCTCGCGCTTCCCGACGCTGTCGCTCAAATCCAGCAAGCCACCCGCCGCTTCGCAAAACGCCAGCTCACCTGGTTCCGCAAAGAGCCAAATGTCACTTGGCTCAACAATTTCGGCGACGACCCGACCACAGTCTCCGCCGCCATCGAATCCCTGCGCTGATCGTTCAACGCCCCCGTCAAGCTATTCGGAACTGCTCGTTGCGGAAACGGATCGACGCGAAAACGCCAAGCGCGAGGAAAAGCACAAGAACCACAAGCTGGGTCGGCTTGAACGGCGGTTCGGACTGCGTTGGAGCCATCGCCTTCAGCCCCGGCACCTTCTCAAAAAGTTGAATGACGAAAACAAAAACATTCAGGTAGAGCGCAATCACGGACGTGATTACGTAAGTCCGGCGCCATCCGCCAGCCAGATGCCGGCTGTAGCGTGCGAAAATCGCTATAGCCAGCACGATTAACGACAGCACGCCCACCGCGTACGACGGCAAGGATCCGTGGTATGGAAAGAGGAATCCGGTAACGCTCGTCAAGACCGTGGTTGCAAGAAATACTTCTGTCAGACCGTCAAACCGTTTTGCAGCCAGCATCCCGAGCGCGACGATCAATCCCGACCCGATCCCGACCAAACTCAACAGAACGTGCACGAAAGTGAATGTCGTCATACCGAATATCATGCCGCGCGTCCCTCCATCTGATGAATCTCCGCCCTTTGGTGCAGCCGGACTGTCTGCGGACGATGATCGAGGAAAACTCGGTCACGCCGACGCTGTGGTTGCCGCGCCTTTGAAGAATGCCATTAAGTCGGCATTGATTTGGTCCGCGTTGGTTGCGGGCATGCCATGCGGAAATCCCGGATAGACCTTCAGCGTTGAGTTCTTCAGTAACTTCGCAGACAGCGGACCCGCGGCGACGATTGGCACAATCTGATCGTCGTCACCGTGCATCACCAGCACCGGTATGTCGATTTTCTTCAGGTCTTCTGTGAAGTCTGTCTCCGAAAACGCCTTGATGCAGTCGTAATGCGCTTTGACACCCCCCATCATGCCCTGCAACCACCAGTGCTCGCGGATACCCTCCGAAATCTTTGCGCCCGGGCGGTTGTATCCGTAAAACGGCAGTGTGATGTCCCGGTAGAACTGCGGCCGGTTGGCCGCGAGTGCAGCGCGAAGGCCGTCGAAGGCTTCGATGGGCTGGCCCGTCGGGTTCTTTTCTGTCTTCAACATAAGCGGCGGCACGGCACTGATTAACACCGCCTTGGAAACACGCTTGGCACCGTGGCGGCCCAGGTAGCGCGCGACTTCGCCACCACCGGTCGAGTGCCCGACCATTGTCGCGTCCTTCAGATCGAGCTTTTCAAATAACGCTGCGAGATCGTCCGCGTAGGTATCCATCTCATTGCCATCCCACGTCTGGCTGGAGCGCCCGTGACCTCGCCGGTCGTGCGCAATCACGCGATAGCCCCGTTGCCCGAAGAACAACATCTGCCCGTCCCAATCGTCCGCGCTCAGCGGCCACCCGTGGCTGAAGACGACCGGCTGCCCTTTGCCCCAATCCTTGTAATAGATCTCCGTCCCGTCTTTTGTTGTAATAGCCGCCATGGGATGACCTCCTCTTTTCTTGACCGCCTTGCCAGCGGCATTATGGAGCAAACGTCCGCGATTCGACAAGATATTCACCTTGCCGAACTCGCCCGAGCCGCGGGGCGCATGTGCGGACGGGTTTCTCCGCGGGAGATTCAGGTATTGGGACCACAAGTCGGAAAAAGATAAAAGTGGTGTTGCCGAAAGGCGTGCGAGGTTATTTTGCTGGCGCGCGAGGTGCGCGCCAGCGACGACCCAGTGCGGGAATGATCGCACCGCCGAGATTGGCTAAGTTGGCGTCGGGGAACGGCGCGCGAGCTGCTTGGGGGTTCAGCGAGCGGAAGAAAGTTCTTAGAAAGCGGCCGAATGCGTCAAGTTTTTCGCGGAAGCTGAAGTGCAGCGCCCGGCCGTTGGCGCGAACGACGAGAAGAGTGACATCGTCGGCTGCGAGATTTTCGGGGAACCGCTCGCTGACTTCCTGGAGAAGCGATGGGATGAGTCTCTCCGCGGGAACGTCGCCGAGCAGATTGACGATGCGCAGCAGGCCGTCTTCGCCCAGCATTTTGCCGTCGGCATCGCAGGATTCTATCAGCGCGTCGGTGTAATTGATGAGGCAGTCCCCGGGGGCGAGTTCTAAATCGACCTGCTCGTAATCGGCGATTTGAAACATCCCGAGGGGAATGTTGCTCAGCCCCTTCTTTTCGGGATGGTCGTGATGGCCGAGAAGCGACCACCGGCCATCGACGGAACGAAAGAGAAGCGGGCGGGGATGGCCGGCGTTGCAAAGAGAGAGGCGGCGACTGGGCTCGAAGAACGTGGTAACAACAGCGGTGGCAAAACTACCGTGAGTCGACAGTGCTGTGAACTGCTCGTTGAGGAGGCGAACGAATTCTTTCTGGTCCAGCCGATTGACAAAGCGGCGCATCAACGTGCGCAGGTCGGCTGCGGTGGACGCAACGGTTTGGCCGTGGCCGGAAACGTCGGCGAGGAGCATGCGGCTGATGCGGCCGGTGGCGCAACTCGAAACGTAGTAAACATCGCCGCCGCGCGGGGCCTCGCCGTACGGCTTGCTGTAGACCCAGACATCGAGGCCGCTCAACTCGACACCCCTGGAAGCGAGCTGGCTGCCGCCCCAGACTTCCATGCACTGCATGTGCTGCGCGGGCGAATCTGTCATGGAAGCATTATAGCCGTCGACCGGGAATTGAACCGTTTTCATCGGTAATGCTCTAAATCTTAGAGCAGCACCGTTTTCATCCTTTTCATGAGAGGCGCCCATTTGATGCGTACGCTGTCGCGCGGGCGCCGGATTGCGGAATTCCTTGACCGTCGGACAAAATTCCGTGAGTGGGTTTCGATTTCGTTCTGGATATCCGGAGTTCGGCCACTTACACTAAGAGACACTAACTAGAAATCATCACGATGAACTCCATGACAATGAATCAGGGTATGTCTCCCCGCTTGCCTTTCGAGTGGCACTGAACCTAAGATAGTTGGGTAGTTTGCGGGAGATGCTAGGATGGAATTCCCGGCGCCAATGGAAGCCCGGCCAATCACGCGCCGTTTTTCGCGCCAAACCTTCGCGAGAATAGCTATTCTTGCTCTGCTGGTTGCGGTTGTGGGCTTCGCGACGGCGGCAAAAAATAGCTGCTACTACTCGCGATCGCGTGCCGTACATTACCTTTCCATTTCCAGCAAGATGAAGGTGGTCCACGCTGCGCCGGTTTTCGATCGAACGCCGCTTCGAATTATGGCCAAGATTATTACTCCGCAGCCGCAAAAAAAATCGATACCACAAGATCGGCCCGAGACGCCTGCGATTCGCCAAATGAGCGTCAGGGTCTCGCTACAGCATCGTTCTCCCCCAGTATCGCTCGCGTAACACACGTCGCCTTTTTTCCCAAAACGAACGCTTGGGTTTATAGTTCGACTGGGCCATTTTCCACTGAATCGAGGTGGAAGAGTTGGGGCCACAGGAGCCTTATGACAGCGAATCGATTGCCCCCTGCGCTGCTCGAGCAGATTGGCCGCCTGAGCACTTGTATAGTTGCGAGCACGATCGAAACGTTCGACGTGCGTCTGCGCAATGCGGGCTTTACAGATTCCGGCGTGCGCTGCATCTTCGAGGACTTTCCTCCGGTAGTGGGCTATGCGGCGACCGCCAGAATCCGAACTTCCGATCCTCCCATGGAAGGCCACAGCTACTACGACCGCACCGACTGGTGGAATCACATTTTGACGATGCCCACGCCGCGCATTGTCGTAATTGAAGACGTGGATAGTCCGCCCGGTTTGGGCGCATTCGTTGGGGAAGTTCACGCCAACATTTTGCTGGCGCTCGGTTGCGTCGGGCTGGTTACGAACGGCGCCGTACGCGATCTCCCGGGGGTGCACAGCTCCGGTTTTCAGCTGTTTGCACGAAACATCTCCGTTTCACATGCCTATGCTCACGTCTTCGATTTCGGCGGCACCGTAAACGTCGGCCATTTAAAGATTAGCCCCGGAGATTTGATACACGCCGACCGTCACGGAGTACAAACAATTCCGCCCGAGATTGCAGCGCGAGTCCCAATTGCGGCGCAAAGGATCCAAGAACTCCGTCAGCGGCTGATCGAGCTGTGCCAGTCCCCGGATTTCTCCTTGGAAAAGCTTCGCGAGGCCATTCGAAATGTAAGGAAAACGAAATAAAGAAGGAGAAAATGAAAAACTCACAAATCTCCGCTCCACGTCGAGTTGCCTTATGACTCAGCGCTCACGACCGAAACGGGACGTAAGTCATCGGCCCTCGCGTGGACTTCCGGCGTTGCTTCTCATCGCGGTAGCGGTTGCCAGCTGCGGAAAGGCCGACAAGGCGAGCGCCGACAATCCGGCGAACGCTACGCGGGTTGGCGTGGTCAAAGTCGTGCGCCACAATCTTGCCAGTACACTCGAGATTGCCTCCGAATTCGAGCCCTTCCAGGAAATTAATGTCTACGCCAAGGTATCCGGGTACATCCAAAAGTTGTACGTGGATTGGGGTACGCACGTGAAACAGGGGCAACTTCTCGCGGTGCTGGAAATTCCCGAACTCCAGCAGCAGCTTCAACAGGACGAGGCCGCTGTCCGGCGCAGCGATCAGGATTTAGCGCGCGCCCACGAGGAACTCAACCGCTCGGAGTCGAGTTACAAGGTTGCTCATCTCACTTATACGCGGCTGGCGGACGTCCAGAAATCGCGACCCGAGCTGGTGGCGCAACAGGAAGTCGATGTGGCGCAGGGAAAGGATGTGGAAGCCAGCGCGGGCGTTTCCGGTGCGAAAGATGCGCTGGCGGCGTCCGAGCAAGCGCTGTTGGCTTCTAAAGCAGCGCTTGAAAAAGATAAGGCCATGTTCGCCTACGCCAGGATTACGGCTCCCTTCGATGGCGTCATCACCAAGATCAACGCTTACACCGGCGCCCTTCTTCCCGCTGGGACCGCCTCCAGCAACGCCGATTCAGCGCTTTGCCGTCTTTCGCAGAACAACCTGCTTCGACTCGTGATTCCTGTGCCGGAAAGGGCCGTGGCGGATATTCGCGAAGGCCAGATTCTGGCGGTAAATGTTTCGGCGATCAAAAAAACCTTCAATGGCAAAATCGTCCGGTTTTCCGATGAGATCGACACCGGGACGCGAACGATGCACACGGAGGTAAACGTTCCCAATCCGACATTTGAACTTGTGCCGGGTATGTATGCTTCGGTGCAAATTCCTCTGCACGCCGTCAACGATGTTCTGACCGTGCCCGTGCAAGCCGTGCAATCCGGAGGCAATGGGCAGGGAGCAGTACTCGTCGTGAACGCTTCCAACCGGATCGAAAAGCGCTCCGTAACGCTGGGCCTCGAGACTGCGACGGACGCTGAAATTCTTTCTGGATTGAAAGAGGGAGAAATGGTCGTCTTCGGCGAACAGAATCAGTTTCGCCCGGATCAGTTGGTCTCTCCCCAACTCGTCAAGCCCGCGGGAATGGAGTAGGCGTAACCATGCCAACATTTTCATTAAAACATCCTTACTTCGTCATCGTCATTTGCCTATTCATCTGCGTCCTCGGGCTGACGAGCGTGGTGCAGATGCCTGTTGACATGTTTCCCAGCATTGATATTCCGGTTGTGCTGGTGGCCACTTTCTACAGCGGCATGCCACCGGAACAAATCGAAGCCGACATTACCGACACCTTTGAACGCTTCTTCACGCTGGGCAGCGGAATCGATCACATGGAATCGCGTTCGCTTTCCGGCGTGAGCCTCATTAAGATTTATTTCCAGCCCGGTACGGATGCGAACGCGGACGTCACCAACATTTCGAATCTCGCCATGGCCGACTTGCGCCGATTGCCTCAGGGGACTCTGCCCCCGGTTGTGATGGGCGTGGACGCTTCGAGTCTTCCGGTCTGCCTGCTCACCGTCGAGGGCAAGGGCCTGGACGAAACGCAGCTTCACGACTACCTGCAATTCCAAATTCGGAATCAGATTGCGGGCGTCCCCGGCGCTACGGTCCCGCCGCCTTATGGTGGCAAGTATCGCCAGGTTATGGTGTATGTCGATCCCCTGAAATTGCAGGCGCACCAACTGAGTCCCATGGACGTAGTCCGCGCGACGAACGAATCGAACCTGATTTTGCCCGCCGGCGACGTGCGCATCGGGCCGCTCGATTACAACATCTATACCAACGCACAAGTCTCGAACGCTAAAGCCCTCGATGATGTCCCGTTGAAGACTGAGGGGCAGAAGTCCGTGTTCATCTCCGACGTGGGAAAAGCCGTCGATGGCGCCTCCATGCAATACAACATCGTGCGCGTCAATGGACAAAAATCGGTGTACGTGCCGATTCTGAAGCAGGGCGGAGACACCAACACAATCGAGGTAGTGAACGGCATCAAGAAAGCGATCACAACCCTGCGGGACATACCCTCGGAGTTGAAGACCCACGTGGAATTCGACCAATCGTTGTTTGTGAAAGAAGCGATCTCGGCCGTCTTGCGCGAGGGCGGCATCGGCGTAGTGCTGACGGCGGTTATGATTCTGGTGTTTCTCGGCAGCACGCGCGCCACGGTTGCGGTTTTTCTTTCCATTCCCTTGTCCGTCATGATCACGTTTTTCGTGCTCCATCTTGCCGGGAAAACCATCAACGCAATGGTATTGAGCGGGTTGGCGCTGGCCTTCTCGCGGTTAATCGACGACTCGGTCGTCGTGATCGAAAACGTGTACCGTCACATCGAGCTGGGCGAAGATCCGAAAGTGGCCGCTGTGAAAGGAGCGAACGAAGTAGCGCTGGCCGTGCTTGCGATCATGCTGGTGGCCGTCGTCGTGTTCTTTCCGGTCACGCTTCTTTTCGGCGTTAGCAAGTACCTGTTCGGCGCTCTCGCGCTTGGAGTCGTTATTGCCCTCTTTGCCTCTTATTTCGACGCAGTCACCGTCGTGCCCCTTTTCTGCGCGCATTTTCTCAAGCCGGTGCATCACGGAGCAGTGGAAGACTCCAACAAGTCCTGGGGAGCGAGGTTCCATTCTGGATTTAACGCGCGGTTTGAAAAGATGCTGAATTACTACGGAGCGTGGGTAAATAAGGCTCTCGATTCGCCGCGCACGACCATCGTGGGGATTCTCGGTCTATTTGTGCTGAGCTTCGCCCTCTATCCCTTCATTGGCATCTCGTTTTTTCCGCGGTCCGACGCAGGGCAGTTCCTGATCAACGTGAAGGCGCCGACGGGAACGCGCGTCGAGCTGACCGAAAACTATGTAAAGCAGGTGGAAAAAATCGTGCGCGAGGTGGTGAAACCCGACGACCTCAACACGATCGTCTCCAACATCGGAGTGACGCCCGACCTCTCGTCGCTGTTCACGCCCAACTCCGGCATGCACACCGCCGTCGTGCAAGTGGGCCTCAAAGAGGAACACAAGGAGAGCAGCTTCACCTATATGGATGAAGTGCGCAAGCGAATCGCGACACAACTTCCGCAGTTACGCACCTATTTTCAGTCCGGGGGGCTCGTCGATTCGGTGTTGAACCAGGGCAAACCGGCGCCTATCGACGTGCAGGTGAGTGGAATGGACCTGAAGGCGGACGATCGCATCGCCCAAGATCTGGCGCAGCAAATTCAGGTTGTGCCGGGCGTTTCGGACGTTTACATCCCGCAAGATATGGATTACCCCGCGTTGCAGTTAAATGTGAATCGCGCGCGCGCAAGCCAGCTCGGCCTGAATCCAAAGGAAGTGATCGACAACGTAATCACCGCTCTCACTTCGGATGTGATGATCGCTCCGAGCTATTGGATCGATTCGAAAACCGGAAATAATTATTTCGTCACGGTGCAATACCCCGAAAATCAGGTGAAGTCGATCGAAGACCTGAAGGCCATGCCGCTGCGCGCCCCGACCTTGAAATTGCCGACCTACCTGAATCAGGTGGCGGACGTGGAACCCATCCTCACTCCGACGGAAGTGGACCATTACCAGTTGCAGAGAACGATCGATATCTACGTGGCCCCAACGGGTGAGGACTTGGGAAAGCCCCTCAAGGCCATCAACCAAATCATTGCCCGCACGCAGCTCCCGGCGAACATTCGCGTGAACGTGCGCGGTCTTGTGCTGACCATGGAATCGTCGTTCAAGAGTTTCGGCATCGGACTTTTGCTGGCCATTCTGCTGGTTTATCTGATTCTCGTCGCACAATTCGCATCTTTCACCGACCCCTTTTTGATCGTTCTGGCGGTCCCCACCGGTCTCACTGGCGTAATCGTGACGCTGGCGCTTACCGGCACCACGCTCAACATTCAGTCACTCATGGGAATCGTGATGCTGCAAGGAATGGTGGTTTCGAACAGCATTCTCATCGTGGACTTTGCGAATGTACTGCGCGCCGAAGGACACAGCGTTCGAGAGGCCGTGGCAGACGCTTGCCGCATTCGACTGCGGCCGATCTTGATGACTTCCCTGGCCACGGTCGTGGGCCTGCTCCCCATGGCGTTCAAGCTGGAAACAGGCAGCGAGGCTTACGCGCCTCTGGCCCGCGCGATTATCGGCGGCCTGCTCACGTCAATCGTTCTCACGATTTTCATCGTTCCCGCGGCGTACCTGCTCATCTATCAGCGCCGCGCCGAATCGAGTGCGGCCATTGCCGAGGAGGCTCGCTGATGAACTGGCACCATCTAGTTTTCCTTTTACTGGTGACGGGCGTAACCGCACGTGCGGGCCTCGCTCAAACCGCCCAGACCCTCACGCTCGAGGAAGCGGAGAAACTTGCGATTCTGAATCATCCCCAGCTCGCCGCCGCCCAGGATGTGGCCGTGGCGGCCAGTGAGCGGGTGCGCGAAGCACGGGCCGCGTACTATCCAACGGCAAACGGAAGTGCCACGGGAGTAAAGGCGGAGAACAACAGCCGCATCGCCGCCGGAGCGCTGAATAATCCGATCATCTTCAGCCGGTTTGCGGAAGGTGTAGGCGTCACCCAGTTGGTGACAGATTTTGGGCGCACTCACGAGCTGGTGAAAAGCGCGAATCTGCACGCCCGCGCCGAACAAGAGAACGTGACGACCGCGCGAGCCGACGTCCTGCTCCAAGTGGATCAGTCGTATTACGCGGTGCTAAAAGCGCAAGCGGTGCTGCAAGTGGCGCTCGAAACGGTAAAGGACCGCCAATTGGTGTCCGACCAAATCGGTGAACTTGAAAAAAACAAACTCCGCTCCGGGCTGGATTTGAGTTTTGCGAATGTCGATCTCGCGCAGGCGCAGCTCCTTCTCGTGCAGGCGCAGAATGACGTGCGAGCGTCCTACGCCGATCTCGATGCTGCTCTCGGATACGATGATCTTAAAATTTTCAAGCTCGCCGAAGGTCCCGTCGCGGTCGCGCCTCCAGGAGATTTATCGGACTTGATTCAGCAAGCGCTACGGAATCGCCCGGAGCTCATCAGCCGGCGGCTGGACGTGGATTCCGCCCAGAGCTTTGCCACGGCTCAGCGCGATCTGTGGTTTCCGACGATTTCCGCTGCGGGCGCCGCCGGACTGGTGCCGTATCGCGTGGCCCAGCTCCCGCCTCGCTACGCGGCCGCGGGCTTTGACGTCAACATTCCGATTTTCAACGGCCATTTGTTTGGCGCCTTGCGCGCCGAGGCCAACGCGGAAGCTCGCGCCCAGGAGCAGTTTTTGCGCGGGGAGCAAAATAGCGTGGTTCGAGACGTTCAGAAAGCCTGGCTGAACGCCAATGCCGGCTATCAGCGCGTCTCTCTAACCGACCAGCTTCTCGCGCAGGCCAAGCAGGCCCTCGATCTCGCGCAGGAGCGCTACAAGCTCGGACTTAGCTCCATCATCGAACTCAGCCAGGCGCAATTGAACGCGACGCAGGCCGAGATCGCGCAGGCCAGCGCCAAGTACGACTACGAAGCAGAACTCTCAGCGTTGAACTATCAGGTCGGCCAACTTCACTAACTATTTGTCACCTGGACCCCAGTCTACCGCTCTAGCCGGGCACTGGCCGCCTTTCACTCCTGACTATTTAACGGCGGCGCGATCAACATCCCTTGAACCTACATTTTCCAGCGATGACACGAGAGCAAAACGGCCCCCCACAGGTACGTACACCAGTACTGTCCATGGCCCGCAGAGAAAGGCATTCGCTGGCGCGCATGGAATTCTCCTACCAATATGAACAACACCCACAGCCACTTCGTCTTGCCATTCTCCGTTCGATGGGACAACAGGTTTTCAACACCGTATCGCGGCATTCAGAGATTTTCTCCGTTTTCTTACTTACACGCATGACGGCCAAACTTTCTCTCCAAGAAGTCTATGTATTCCGGCTGGGATTTTGCCAAAACAGAACAGTTGAAGGGCGGCTGCTGGATCGTTCCAAACAGGAAAATGGAGGCGGTCACGGCAAAAAACTCACTGGGATTTTCCAGGAAATGCGCCGACGGGAAATCGGCGGAATATTCGCGCGATTGCGTAGCCTTCCGATAGGCGCGCAAGATTTCCTGATTCTCGCGCGTTAGAACCTTTGCGTGGTAGCCGTGGAGTAGCTCGTGCAGGATAATTGGCCTGTTCTTGGGCAGGGGGACGGGCCGGATGCGAACGACTCCGTATACTCCGGTATCCTGGTAGAGTGCGGGGCTACCGCCCACCGGACCGGGCTCGAGCACAAGTGGGATTCTCCGAAAGAAATCCAACATCGAATCCGGAAGGTCGGCCGATTCAACGATTTTGAGTTGTTCAAACACCGTATCGAGCATCGAGGTTCTGAGGGGTTCAGCAACTTGTTGAACACCGATGTGGAATCCGTGAAACTCCGTTACCTCCGTATCGTTGGTCCTCGTGACCGTCTGTGCCGAATAGCGCGGCTGCTGCGAGGAAGGCGACGACAGCCAGCGTGCTCCTTTTGAGCAGACCCAAAGTGGCGGCCATTGCGCTGCGGCTTGAAGAGAAGACCTTTGTTTCCTTTGAATGAGATAGGCCGATTTCAGCTTCTAGATGTCCTGCGGTTTGAAACTGCGTCATGGGCGCGCCCTTTTCGAGAATCGTGAACTGCGCGCCAAATAGTATCAAAAAGTTGATTCTCTTGCCGCGCCTCCGCTTCGCGAATATGGGCTATCAGCGCGTTTCGCTAACCGACCAACTTTTCGCGCAGGCCAGGCAGGCGCTCGACCTCGCGCAGGAGCGCTACAAGCTCTGCACCTCGTCCACCTTCGTTATTGCCGAAATGGGAACCACCTGCTTGAAAAACAGCCGGTGGGGGTTTCATGCGTGCTATAGAGTTAGTTGACCCCTCTCCTCCTCAAAGAAGTCCTAGGCGCTTGGCAGAAATACCGGGAAAGACGCAAGAGCAAAAATGCAAAGAAAGCGTTTGGGGGAAGTCCTCCGAGAGCGCGGCCATGTTTCTGCTGCCGAGCTGAACAAGGCCCTTCAGGACCAGCAGGGTAAGCTCGTTCATTTGGGAGAGTTGCTCTTGCAGCGCGACTTGGTCTCGAAGAGCGACCTTGCTTCGGCGCTGGCGGAGATATCGCAAATTCCGTACCTGGATTGCTCTTCCGTCCAAATTGTGCCCGAAATCCTGAGACTCATACCCGCTCCAATGGCGAGGCGCTGTTGCGCTTTGGCCATACGCGAAGAAGGAGCGAAGCTGCTGGTAGCGATGGCTGAGCCGCAGAATCTGCACATCCTCGACGAGCTGCGCTTCAAGACCGGAATGGAAATCCTGCCGCGGCTGGCGTTCCGCCAGGAAGTGAGTGATGCCATCGATCGAAGTTACGGACTCTTGGCCGCCGAAGCCCCTGGCCACGCAGTCGCACCCGAGATGAAAGTCACCGTGGATCCGACAATCCAGTTCGTGTCTACAAGCTCGCAGGAACGCAACGTGGAAGCCATGCGCGAGATGCAGTCCGAACTGGCGGCAAAGTCGCGAACCACGCCTGCTGTGCTGGTGGTCGCTTCCATGATCCGGGCCGCGGCGGAAAAAGGGGCCAGCGACATCCATATCGAGCCCCATGCCACGGAAACGGTCATTCGCTTTCGTGTGGACGGCACGCTGCGCGATCATCGGCGCATCGAGAGGAACTTGCAGAATTCGGTGGCGTCGCGCATCAAGATCTTATCCGACATGGATATTGCCGAACGCCGCGCGCCGCAGGACGGCCGTTTTCTTGTAAAAATCGGTGAGCGCAAAATTGATCTGCGCGTGTCCACTCTGCCGACGCAATACGGGGAAACGGTGGTCCTGCGCCTGCTGGAAGGGAACGCTCCGTTGCAGCCTTTCTCGGGGCTGGGATTCCCGCTGTGGATGGCCGAAAAACTCAAGCAAATGCTTTTCTATCCGCAGGGGGTGATTCTGGTGACGGGGCCGACGGGTTCGGGCAAGAGCACAACCCTATATTCCTCGCTCAACGTCATTCGCAGGCCTTCGGTGAACATCATTACCGTCGAGGATCCCGTGGAATACGAACTCGCGGGCCTCAACCAGGTTCAAGTGAACGCGAAGGCCGGACTCACTTTCGCCAACTCCCTGCGCTCCATCCTGCGGCAGGATCCCAACGTAATCATGATCGGCGAAATCCGCGACAAGGAAACCGCCGAAATTGCCATCAAAGCCGCGCAGACGGGCCACCTCGTCCTTTCCACTCTCCACACCAACGACAGTATTTCCGCCGTCATGCGCCTGGTCGACCTGGGCGTTCCTGGATTTCAAATCGCGTCGTCGGTGACCGCCGTCGTTGCCCAGCGGCTGATTCGCCGTTTGTGCGTCTGCCTCAAGACCGTTCCGGCGACTCCCGATATGATCTCGCAGCTTCTGCTCGCCGGAATCACCGATCCGCCCGCCACGGTAAACGTGGCTAACGGCTGCGAAGTTTGCGACCTGACGGGATTCAAGGGGCGGATTGGAATTTATGAAATGCTTGTGCCGGACGATGCCATACGGTCCTGTATCCGGGAGAATTCGCGCAGCGATGAAATCCGCGCGCTGGCTCGCGAAAACGGCATGAAACTCATGCAGGAATACGCGCTCCAGCACGTCCGCGAAGGACTCACCACGCTCGAGGAAGTTCAGCGCGTTGTCCCGTTCGCGCAGATGAGCAGCACCCGCTGTGCGGGATGCCAGCGCGAGCTTTCGGCCGGCTTTCTGTTGTGCCCTTACTGCGGAAAGAAGAAAAACGCCGTCCGCAAGTCACGGAAGACCGCGCGGCGCTCGCTCGTTCCGCAGGAAACGGTGAACCGGTGAGCGCAAGAAGCAAAGAGAAGACCTGGGACACAATCCGGTTCAGCAACCGCGTCCACAGCTTGCGCGAAATCTCCATCCGTTACGAAGGCGACACGCAGGTTCTTTCGATTCGCCCGCCCACGTCAGCACGCGGGGCATGTTCGTAACCACGAACCAGAAATTCCCGGAAGGCGCCGTCCTCAACCTTCGCTTCTGCCTGGATCTGTCGGGAGTCGAAGTTCAGGCGCGCGGTGAAGTGCGCTATTGCATTCCGAGCGTCGGGATTGGCGTCGAGTTCATCGCCATGCCGCCAAAAGCCATTCGCGCGATGAAAAAAGAGATTGAGCTGGTGCGCGGCAAGATCCCTCGCCGCAGTGCCGCCCGAAAAAAGTAACGGACATCTTCCGGGCCAGGATTCACTTCTCCGGTAAGCGCGTGACCAGGCATGCAGCCATCAACCTGTGGTCCCCAAGCCCCATCCGCTCGAATTTCGGTTCACTGCCCAACCGGCACGCGCTAGCTGTTTAGTAGAAAGGTGCACGCTCGCCAAAGATAGGCATGGCTCGCGTTATACTGGCGATAGAAGGTCAAAGTTTGCGGAACCACAACGTCTTGGGAACTGCCCGGCTCATCCGGATGACGAGGTGCCATGGCATGAGAAAGCTATCTACACTGGTTTTGGTAATACTAGCGAGCTCTCTGGTTCCCTGCAGCTGGGCGCAGAACCCCAGTTCTGCCGAGTTAAGGGAGCTAGCGAAGGAAAACGAGGTCAAGCAAGACGAGCTCGTTAACATGGAAAAAGAGACGGTGCGGGCGCTGCAGTTGAACGACGTCGTGCTGTTCCGGCGAGTCTATGGCGAGGACTTCGCGGGAATATTGCCGTCGGGACAGATCCTGGACAAAGCGGGTTGGATCGCCGCAATCGAGAATTCCGGCACCAAGTACAGTTCGTTTATTGCGTCAGATATCCGGGTGCGCTTTTTTGAGCAGACGGCCGTGGTCACCTGTCTCTGGACTTCGCGCGGAACCAAGAACGGACGTGCTTCTTTCCAGCAGTTGCGCGTTACCCACGTGTATATTTACGGCCAAAGAGGCTGGCAAGCCATTGCCAGCCAGGAAACGCTCTTACCCGGTTAGGCTGCTTCGATTGCGGGCCATAATCCCGTTGCGGATGGTTATCTCGAGCAGGCAAGTTTCAGGTATCTGCGTTACTGCGAGTTCTTTGCCTTAATCTTGCCTAACTTCTTGCGCGTCAATCTCGTTGCGACCTCGACGCTCTCAGCGAAGTGCGAGAGCGATGAATCATTCAACGTATGCTGAATAATTCAACGGCACTTGGCTTACGATTCTGGTCGGGAAACGCTCTCTGTTGGATCGAGTTGCGAGGCACTGAGGTGAGGGGGTAGAACGAAGACGACGGGACGTCAGCTACAGCGACTGGTCTCCCACATCAAGGCCACAATTCAACCGAACGCGATTCACAAGCTCCTCGGCGACTTCTCGGGCGCGTCTTGGATTCGCCTTGAACTCGGCTAGCGCAGTTTTGAACCGGCCAAATCTTGAGCTAAAACCCTACCACAACTCAGGATGTGCCGGCTGATTTCAGCGGCCGCTAACGGCTGCGAACATCCAAAACACTTTCGACGAATAGGCGGAAATTGTGGCGGGTCCAAAAGGCCGGCGGCCGTGTATTTGCGAGGTGGCCCGAAGCGGCTGCCAGAAGTCTGAGGTTCCAGTTTTTCTTCCAGTCTGGTGAATTCATACATTGGGGAAAATATACCCGCGTGCTACGGGATCGTCCAGCTCTGAACTGATGCAACGAGTGCTTCCGGCGCGCTTAATTTTTATCGAATAATTTCCTTTAAATCCAGCATGAGTCATGGTACAAGTGGGTAATCCTAGAATAACTTAATAATATTTGTGTGTGCCCCGAAAAGGGGCCAGCGCTGGCGTGTGTCCGCACCGCGCCGCCGCACAACGCACGCAAGGAACGACAGGCTGGTAACATGCAACCAGGTTCAAACATGTAACTGACCGCGAATGACATGGAGCAGAAACGCTTCGCGGCAAACCGCGATCCTGAAGTGGTGTTCCCGGGAACGCCAGCCTCCGACCGGCTCTTTAGCGCTTTCTCGGTAGGGGCGAGTCGCTGCGGCGACCCGTTGCGGACGCCCGCTGTGGCGATATCCAACTCGCGGCCACGCGCGCGATCGCGCAGCGTCGACGCCTTCGCATCGGTAGTCACAACTCGCCCTAAGCCCATCCGCGCATCTCAGCCCACCGCAATTTCTAATAGCCAAATTCCGCGATTAGAACCAAATCTAACCCCTGCAAAATCAGCGTCCATATCGTTTCTAATCGCCAAAAACGACGATCCGACCAGGGTCGTCGGCCTGAGCGACCAACGGGAGCCGAAGGATCTTTCTAGCACGTCCGCGGCTTTCGCGGTCGCCGAAGCGCGACAAAGGCATTTGAATTCCGTCCCGCATTATGCTTACCTGAGCCGTTACGCTTTTGAACGCCAAAACGCAAACCACGCAAGACGAGAGCGCGTGGCCGATGTTTTCGGCGTAAAACCTCGACGTTCTAATCGGCTCTGCCGCCGATTAGAATTCGACGTAACTCATTGCGAACAAACCACGGACGCTGATTCTAATCGGCGGAAATCGAACAATTAACAACATGGCCACTCCACAACAAGCTCCCAAGCCTTCGTTCCAGCCAGAACGCTGGATTGACGCCGGATTCGCGCGCCTCGGCGCCGATGGCCTGGACGCGGTCCGCGTCGAAGTGGTCGCGCGCGATCTCGGTGTCAGCAAAGGCAGCTTCTACTGGCATTTCCGAGACCGCGAGGCGCTGCTCGATGCTATGCTGTCGCGCTGGGAAAAGGACGAAACGGAATGGCTGCGGCATTCTACAGTCGAGCACGAAAGTGCCGCGGCGCGTTGGGCGCGTTTCGTCAGGCGCTGCATTGATTCGGAACGCACTCCCATCGAAGCTGCTATTCGCGCTTGGGCCCGCCGAGATCCCCACGTCGCCTCTGTGGTCTCAGCCGTCGAAACTGAAACGACCACCTTCATCGCGGATGTTCTGCGAGAAATCGGCTTCACTCATAGCGCCGCGGAGTCGTGGTCTGCCCTCGCGCTGCTCGTCTATCTTGGCTGGCTCGACCGAGCTACGCGCGACGCCGCCTTCGCTCGCAGCGACCGCAGCCTTGGCGAATTCCTGTCCGAGCTGATCCTCGCCGCCTCCGCCCGTTCGTCCAGCTCGATCCTTGGTCCGAAAATCGAATGAAAACCGCCCAACCACTCGACAATCGCGAGCGCGTTCTGCTCGTCGGCGTGAGCCTGAAGAAGCACGCCCGCGTCCCCTCGCTGGACGCGGCATCGAATCCATCCGTCGCTGGCCGCGACTCTATCGCCGAACTCGAAGAGCTGGCGATGAGCGCTGGAGCGAACATCGCCGGGACGCTTCTTCAGGTCCGCGACGCGCTCGATCCGGCAACGCTCGTCGGCAAGGGAAAACTAGAAGAAATTCGGTTGGAAGCCGAGCTTCGCCATGTGCCGCTCGTAATCGTCGATCACAATTTGACTCCCGTGCAGCTTCGCAACATGGAGAAGGGAATTGGCCGCCGCGTCATCGATCGCACCCAGCTCATTCTCGACATTTTTGCCGTCCACGCGCGGACCCGCGAAGGCCAATTGCAGGTCGAGCTCGCGCAGCTCAACTACTTGCTTCCGCGCCTGACTGGACGCGGCGAAGAGCTTTCCCGCCTGGGCGGCGGCATCGGCACGCGAGGGCCGGGCGAACAAAAACTCGAAACCGACCGCCGGCGCATCCGCGACCGCGTGGGGAAAATTCAGGACGCAATCGAAACAGTTCGCCGCCAGCGGACCACGCGGCGCCGCGCGCGTCAGGCCGTGCCGCTCGGAATGATTGCTCTGGTCGGCTACACAAATGCCGGAAAGTCCACGCTCTTCAATGCACTCACCCACGCCGACGTGCTCACGTCTTCGCAGATGTTCGCCACGCTCGATCCCACGGTTCGCGCCGTGCGCTTGCCTTCGCGGCGCCGCGTTCTGCTTTCCGACACGGTCGGATTTCTTCGCGATCTTCCGCCGGACCTGATCGCGGCATTCCGCGCCACGCTTGAGGAAGTTCAAGAGGCCGCCCTTATCCTTCAGGTCACGGACATTTCGAATCCGCATCATGCCGAGCAGGACGCGCAGGTGATGAAAGTTCTCACCGACCTTGGCGTCCAGGACCGCCCCAAGATCAACGTGTACAACAAGACCGACCGTCTCAAGCCCGACGACCTCACCTCGCTCGTTCAATCAAACGGCCGAAGCGAGCGAAAAGCCTTCACCTCGGCCGTCACGGGAGCCGGACTCCAAGAACTTCTCGCGCAAATAGATTCCGTCATTCCTGTCGACCCCATGGTTCACGTGCATCTGCGAGTGCCAACTTCCGATGGACGGAATCTTTCGCTGGTCCACGCAGGCGGCCAAATCATTCATTCCGAAATGAACGAAAAATTTATTGATTTCGAGGCTGAATTGCCCGAATCGCTCGCTCGCCGCCTCGAGGACTTCGTTTTTGATCCCGCTTCCACTCCGAAAACGCGAGAGATCGGCAAGCGATGAGCTTCGATCGCATTTTTCCCACAAAAATGACGCTCGGTAACGTCCATCTCCAGCGTTGCAAACAGAATGCGCTCAATCACTTCTGTGGAAATCACTGTGGAAAAGAACGCCCCGCTGAACTACAAAGGTCGCACCTGCCGCACAAGCGCGCCGTCGCGTCTGGGATCCGCGTTGCCAGTAAGTACCTATATTATCTGATTGTTACGGCTCGTACTCCAATTCGAGAATGGCTCGATTTCGCGAACGGCAACCTTCTCAGGGGCCTAAGCAATTTGCACAGGTTCGAGGCATTTTGTTCGGTAAGAGTAACTCTCATAGGGATTTGCCTTTCTGCTAATTGCAGGTTTTCCGGTCGAGATTTTCGTGCGCTTGCCGCGGTCAGTCCTTCGATTGACTACCTCCAGGTGCGGGGCTATAGTGATTCCGACCAGCGGCACTGGCAGCAAGCCGAGGTTCTCCCGTGAGTAAGGTCAATCTTCCGAACAGCCTCACAATCCTCAGGATATTCTTCGTCCCGTTGCTGGTGGTTGTCCTGTTGACTCGCCAGCCGAATTGGAATTTTTGGGGCCTGCCGATTCACTTTGAAATCTGGGGCGTGTTGATTCTTTCGATGGCCGCCGCGACCGATGTAATGGACGGCTACATCGCTCGCAGGCGCCGCGAAATCACCACGCTGGGAATTCTGCTCGATCCCATTGCCGACAAGCTTTTGATTTCCGCGGCATTTATCTCTCTGGTGGAGATGGGACTTGTGCAGGCCTGGATGGTGGTCATTATTATCGGCCGGGAGTTCATCGTAGTCGGCTTGCGCGAGATTGCTTCCACCGAGGGGCTGCTGATACCCGCTTCCGCGCTTGGCAAGACGAAAATGATTTTGCAGGTTCTGGCGGGTTGCACCGTGATCCTCACCGCCAATCATCCCGCTCTGAAAACACTAGGCAGCGTTTTGCTGTGGCTCGTTGTGATCAGCGCGGTGATTTCCGCGGTTCACTATTTCCAGATGTTCTGGAGCCAGATTAATTCCCGCGTCCAGCAACGCCGGCGCGGCGCTCCGCTCGTCGTCGAGCGCGAAGAAAAACCACAGGATGTCCTCACTCGGTAGTCACGAAAAGCAACTGCTGTTGGACGTGGCTCGCCGGGCCGTCACGCGCGCAGCCGAATTTCACGAAACCCTCGCTAACCTGCCTTTAGATGAGACTGTGCAGCGTCCAGGAGGCGCGTTCGTTACGTTGCGCCGCCGCAGCGGACGACTGCGCGGCTGCATCGGCCAGCTTCCTTCGCAGGATCCGCTCGTTGAGGTGGTGGCGCATTGCGCGAAGGCCGCGGCGCTAGAGGATCCGCGGTTCAGTGCGGTGAGTCCGCAGGAATTGAGTGAAATCACGATCGAGATTTCGGTTCTCTCGCCGCTCGAATCAATCGTTCCCGATAAGATTGTGCCCGGCAAACACGGACTGGTGCTCACGCGCGGCTCAAATCGCGGCGTATTGTTGCCGCAGGTGGCAGCGGAGTTTCACTTTTCGGCGGAGCGTTTCCTCGAGGAAACCTGCCGGAAGGCGGGCTTGGAGCGGAAGGCGTGGAAGGACGCGGCGACGCGCATCGAGGCGTTCACCGCGGAGGTATTCAGCGAATCGGATTCAAGCTCAATGGAGCAACCGCAACGCGAGCCGCAGGCGCGAACTAAAACGCGCTACTCAAGTTCGACGTAGTCGCCCGCGTAGAACTCCCGTAGCGTAAAGGTGACCATCACCGTGGAGGCATTTGGAGCGGTTCGCACCACCACTCCCTCTCCGACGATTTCGCGAGGGACGTTGTCCCACTTGTAGCGCAGCGGAACGCTTCCAAAACCGTATTTGCGACCGTAGAACGCGAGGCTTCCGTCGGCGTCAAACGCGAACCGGCGCGTCTGATAAGCGGTCTCGTGTTCCGTTCCCTGGTAGCGGAAAACACGGAAGTAGTCGCCAACCTTCACGCCCTGAGCGCTCCCGAGGTTCACATACATGGTGTCGTTTGCTCCGAACGTGACCTGAAAGTCTTTTCCGGCGATCACCATCGCGGCGGGTTTACCACTAGGAGGCGCGAAGCGGTCAAAATGATCGTCCGCCTTCAGCGGGGGGGCGGAGCGCTCCGCGTAAGGCATCACAATGTCGCCGCGTTGCAGGTAATTGCACGTGCGTTCAATTTTTGCGATCGAGACGTCCGGCTGCACGACAATAACCCGCATGCGTCCTTCATCTTCCCACAGCGTGCCAAGCCTCTTGAGAATCGAGAACTGCCACTTGGACCACTCTATTTCCGTGGGATCGGGCGTTACGGCGCGAATCGCGGAAAATTGATCGTCGACCTTGACGCCCTGTTTCGAGCCTTTGTTTATGTAAACGATGTCGCCTTGCCAGAACGTAATCTTATAGTTCGACCCTTCGCCGGTGATGAGAAACGTATCGCGCGGGACGGCCTCGGAGGTCACGATTCCGGAACAGTCGAGGTCGTTGGCAGAAGGCGCACGAACCTTGACCTGTTGCGCCTTCACCGCCACTCCGGAAAGGCTCAAAATCAGGCCTGCAAGGACAATTTTCCCACGCATAATGCTTGCTCCTTTGAATCCTGTGCGCTTACTAGGCAAGCGCCCCTGAAAACCGAACGTAACAGACGGGTTTGGGAGCGTCAAGACAATGGTCTGCCGGACTTTACACATTGTGCACCGCATGGTAGAAGCCAGAACACCTGTACGATGGGACAGGTAGCTGCACCTGTCTCCTTAAGATAAGAAGACATGTTTGAACAAGACAAAATCTGTGGGGTGGTTGCCGCCTCGGATGGCGCGGACATGTGGCGCCTACTTGCGGTCGCGCTCCGCTACACGCGCACCGTGGAACTTCGGCTCGATTGGTTGGAGGGAGACCGGGAAATCGCCCGGTTTTTGAGCCAACTGGCGAAAAAGCGGCCCCGAGCGACGTTGATTGCGACCTGCCGGCGCGTCCAGGCCGGAGGTCGATATAGCGGCACAGTCGCCAAGCAACTGGTCCACCTGGCGGAGGCGCTTAGCGCTGGCTGCGAGTGGTACGACCTTGAAATCGAGACCGCTTCCATTTGCCCGCCTGAGCTCCTGGACGTCCTGCTTGGCGAGGGGCGCTTCCTTGTGTCGGCGCACTTTTTTCGAGGACTACCCCGGAATCTGACTCGAGCAGTTGCGAAGTTGACGCGAGTTCATTCTGATGCGATCAAAATTGCCGCGCAATGCGATTCCCTGGCCGATAGTTCCCGCCTGATGAAGCTTGCGCGAGGGCGGAGAAATATAGTGGCCGTGCCGATGGGCGAAATCGCGCTTCCATCGCGAATTCTGGCTCTGCGCGACGGCAGTGCGCTGAGCTATGCGCCAGTGGAAAATTCCACAGCACCGGGGCAGGTGGACCTCGACGAGGTGGAGAACCTGTATCGAGCGAATCGAATCAGCCGGCGGACGCGCGTGTATGGCGTGATTGGCGAGCCGGTGAGCCATTCGCTGTCGCCGCGGATGCAAAATACAGGTTTTCAGGCGAAGCGAATGGACGCCGTTTACCTTCCGTTCCTAGTTCGGGATTTGAAGGATTTTCTGGGAGCGATCGCTTCGCTGCGGATTTCAGGATTCAGCGTTACGTTGCCGCACAAGGAGAAAATTCTGCGGCTTCTCGACGGCTGCGATCCGCTCGCGGCGGCAATCGGAGCGGTGAACACGGTGGTCGTACGGGGCGGAGAAAAACTCTACGGCTACAATACGGACTACGTAGGCGTGCTGCGGGCGCTCAAACGCCGCATGCCTTTGCGAGGAAGCCGCGTGTTGATTTTTGGGGCGGGTGGAGTTGCACGCGCGTGTGCTTTCGCCCTCGCGCAGGCTGGCGCGGTGGTGTGCGTGTGCGCGCGACGGCCCGAGCGAGCGAAGGCTCTTGCGAAAGCCGTGGGCGGCGAGGCGGTGGTCCGGACGCGGCTGAAGCGCGAGTTTTTCGATGCGATCGTTAATGCAACCCCGGTTGGAATGCATCCTCATCTGGGACGCTCGCCGCTCGAAGCGCGCGAACTGAATTGCCGGCTGGTATTCGACACGATTTACCGACCGCGGCAGACGAAGCTTCTGCAACTTGCGGCGCGGCGCGGCATCGAAACTGTATCCGGACTCGAGATGTTTGTCGCACAGGGCACGGCGCAGTGGGAAATCTGGACGGGCGAGCGTGCGCCGGTGGAAGCAATGCGCCGCGCGGCCGTTCGCGCTCTGGAACGCGAGGAGAAAGCTCGAATCGCGCCATGATTCAACCAGACTTCAAAACGTTTTCTCGCCTAGCGAAACAGGGAAACCTCGTGCCCGTGTACGACACGTTTACTGCGGACCTGCTGACGCCCGTAGGCGCGCATCTTCGTCTTGCGCGCGACGCGAAATACTCCTTTCTACTCGAGAGCGTGGAAGGCGGCGAGACGATCGCGCGGTACACGTTTACGGGCGCAAACCCCGAAGAAGTGTTTCGCGCGCGAGGGCACGTATGCGCGATCGAAACGGAGGGCACGCGCACCGAATTTGACGAGAATCCCATCGAGCAACTTCGGCGGCTGACGGCGCGTTACCGGCCGGTGCGGGTGCCGGGGTTGCCTCCCTTGATTGCGGGTGCGATTGGATATTTTGCGTACGACATGGTGCGGCTCGTGGAGCAGATTCCGGCGAGCGGGCGCGATGAACTGGGGCTCGATGATTGCGTGATGATGTTTTACCTCGGGCTCGTTGCGTTTGACCACGTGCAGCACCGCGTTTGGGTGATTCGCAATGTGTTCACAGACGGGGAATGCAGCCTGCGCGCAAAATACAATCGAGCGGTGCGGGAAATTCACCGCACGCGCCGCACGCTGGAACAGCCGCTGCCTCGGAAAAGGCGGGCCCGGCGCGGGCGCGCGCTGCATGTGACGTCGAACTTTACCAAGCCGCAATATCTCGCCGCGGTGCGCAAGGCGAAGGCATACATCCGGGCGGGAGACATTTTTCAGGTGGTGCCGAGCCAGCGATTTTCCGCGCGAACGGGCGCGGACCCGTTCGAGATTTATCGCGCTCTGCGCGTGGTGAACCCGTCGCCCTATTTGTACTTTCTCAAGCTCGACGACGTTTCCGTCGTCGGAAGCTCGCCGGAAATGTTGCTGAAAGTCCAGGGGCGCGAATCGTTCTACCGGCCGATTGCAGGGACGCTGCCGCGCGGGCGCGATCAAAGCGAAGACCGCAAGCTCGAAGCGAAACTGCTCGCGGATCCGAAAGAGCGCGCCGAACACATCATGCTCGTCGATCTGGGGCGAAACGATCTGGGCCGCGTGTGTGAATACGGCTCGGTGAAAGTGGAGCGACTGATGTTCGTGGAGCGCTACTCGCACGTGATGCATCTGGTCTCAAGCCTGCGCGGGCGGTTGCGCGAGGGCGTGGATGTTTTTGATGCGCTGATGGCCTGTTTTCCGGCGGGGACGCTTTCGGGCGCGCCCAAAGTGCGCGCGATGGAAATCATCAATGAACTCGAGCCCACACGCCGGGGAATTTATGCCGGAGCGATTCTGTATCTCGATTTCACAGGCAATCTCGATTCCTGCATAGCGCTGCGCACGCTGGTTGCGAAGAGCGGGCGCGTCCACATTCAGGCCGGAGGCGGCATCGTGACGGATTCGGTTCCCGAGCGCGAATACCAGGAAACGGTGAACAAAGCGCGCGCGCTGGTGACGGCGCTTGAGATCGCGCATCGGGGCCGCAGCGATTGAGTTCGCGCCACAGAGTGACGGAGGCACAGAGATTGCTGGAGGACAACGTCTCAATGCCACGCGCCATCGAAGCCGGGCATCTAATGGCTAGCAGCGAGGCGCGAACGTGGCGTCAGGCTGCTAAAATGTGACGCGGGAACATCACAAACTCAAAATGATCCTGTTGCTCGACAACTACGATTCGTTTACTTACAACCTGGCGCAGTATCTCGGGCAGATGGGGCAGACGCTGGAAGTGCGGCGGAACGACAAGATTACGATTGAGGAGATCGAGGAGCTGAAGCCGGAGCGTATCGTGATTTCTCCGGGTCCGTGTACGCCGAAGGAAGCGGGGATCAGCGTGCCGCTCGTTGAACACTTCGCGGGGAAAATTCCGATACTTGGCGTTTGTTTGGGGCACCAGGCGATTGGCGCGGCGTTTGGCGGGCGCGTGATTCGCGCGCCGAAATTGATGCACGGAAAGACGAGCGAAATCGAGCACGACGGGAAGACGATTTTTCGCGGACTGCCCCAGAAATTTCGCGCGACCCGCTATCATTCACTGATTGTCGAACGAAAATCGCTGCCGAGGTCGCTGGAGATTTCTGCCGAGACCGCTGACGGCACTATCATGGGGTTGCGTCACCGCAAGTTGCGCGTGGAAGGCGTGCAATTCCATCCTGAATCTGTGCTCACCGATGCCGGATTTCGATTACTCGAAAATTTTCTGAGCGTATGACAGGCCGCCGTAGTGGCGTTGGTCGTACTTCAGGCGCTACGTAATTGACGAAGTTCGCCTTTTTGGCTTCTGCGCTGGTTTTTGCGGCAGTGGGAATGATTGCTTCGCGACGCATCGCGGCGCGTGCTCGCGCGGCGGTGAGCGAAAATTCAGCGGAAGCTGCGCCGCTTACCTACCTTGGTTTTGACACGAATACTTATCCAGGCGACGATGCTCTGCCCGGGCTTAAGAAAACATTTTCTTTTTCTGGCTACTGGCTGAATCCGCCTCCTGGTGCGACGGAAAACACCTGGTCAGGCAAGCGCGAAGTTGTGCGGAAGAATGGTTTTGGATTTCTGGTGCTGTTCAATGGGCGGACGGAACGTCAATTGAAGTCGCCGGTCGATCTGGCGGCGCTGGGGCGGGCTGATGCGGAAGCGGCCGCGGAGAGTGCGGGACGTGAAGGGTTCCCGGACCACACCGTGATTTTCCTCGATCAGGAAGAGGGCGGGCGAATGACCGCGGCTCAGATGGCATACATTTCAAGTTGGATCGCGCGGGTCATGTCCAGGCACTTTTACGCGGGAATTTATTGCTCTGGAATACCGTTCAAGGAAGGCGGCGGGGAATCGATTGTCACCGCCGATGATATTCGGGCACGGGTGAGCGTGCCGAACCTTTCTTTTTTTGTTTACAACGATTCGTGTCCACCATCACTCGGCTGCGTTTATTCTAAAGCCGCGCCGGCACCTTCGCTTAGCGGTGTGAAGTACGCGAGGGTTTGGCAATTCGCGCAGTCGCCGCGGCGGCGCGAGGTTACTCGGGCGTGTAGCGCTACGTACAATCCTGATGGCAATTGTTATGCGCCGAATCTACCGATGGGTGGGGCGATGACAGTTGATCTGGATTCGGCGACTTCACCCGACCCTTCGAATGCGAGCCAGCTGCGCGTCGACTAGCGGCCAGAAAATGCCAAAAGAGCCGGCGAGACGCCGGCGCTACGAAAGGCGAGGGCGACAGCACGGCTTCATTGTTTATTTCACGCAGGATTGTTCATGAAGCGGATTGCGTCGCGTCGTGTTCTTTTTGGGAGAAAGCTACAAGGGCTTCGAGGCGGTCGCGGGCTGCGCCTGAGTCGATTGAATTGGCGGCTATGCTAACGCCCTCGAGGAAATCCTTGGCTCGTCCGGCGGCGACAAAGACTGCGGCGGCATTTGCTAGGACAATGTTGCGATGCGGGCCATGCTCACGAGCGAGGGGAGAGCGACCGAGAATGTTCAGGATGATCCTGGCGTTTTGCTTCGCGTCGCCGCCGCTTATGGATTCGAGCGGTGCGCGTGGGACGCCGAAATCTTCTGGCGTGATTGTGTAGCTGCGAACTGCGCTGTCGGATAATTCGGAAACGTGGGTCTCGCCGGAAATCGAAATTTCGTCCAAGCCGTCTGCGCCGTGGACCACGAACGCGCGCTGCACGCCGAGTTCGCCGAGCGCGTGCGCGACCAGCTCAACAACATTGCGATGATAGACGCCGGCAACCTGCACCGACGCGCGTGCGGGATTCGTAAGCGGGCCGAGGAGGTTGAACACCGTGCGGACCTTCAGCTCGCGCCGTACCGGCATGGCGTGGCGCGTGGCCTGATGCATGGCGGGCGCAAAGAGAAAGCCGATTCCGACTTCGTCAATCGCCCGGCCGACGCGCTCGGGGGGCAAATCGATCCGCACCCCGAGCTGTTCGAGGACATCGGCGGAGCCGCAGCGCGAACTGATCGAGCGATTGCCGTGCTTGGCGACGCGTACTCCGGCGCCGGCGACCACGAAAGCTACGGCTGTTGAAATATTGAACGTGCCACGCGCGTCACCGCCGGTGCCGCAGGTGTCGACTAGAATTTCGTTGGGCGGGCGGAGGCCGTGCGGGAATATCACGGCTGCGTGGCGCCGCATCGCGGTAGCGAAACCGACTAGCTCGTCGACCGTTTCGCCCTTTGCACTTAGACCTGTGAGCAAGCCAGCGATTTGAGCGTTGCTTGCATTGCCGGAGAGGATTTGCTCCATCGCAGATTCCGCTTCGGCGCGCTGGAGGTTGTTGCCAGCGATAATTTTTGCGATTGCTTCGTCGATGATGGAGTACATGGCGCTATTGAGGCGATTTCAGCGCGCGGCGAGGGCGCCGGACTAATTCGCCGCCGCAATTCGGGCAGGTGTGTTGAAGCTGCTCGGTGCATTTCGCGCAAAACGTGCATTCGTATGAGCAGATGAATGCGCGATCCGCTCCGGCCAACGCGGAGCCGCACTTTTCGCATACCGCTTTTATTTCGAGCGCCATGTGACGCCTTGCCCGCCTCGCATGTTCACGTTAAACTTGTGCGTTTCTGCGTGAATAAATATTAGCACTATTCAAGGGGCGTCTCGCGGGAGCCGATGAAGTAACTCCATGGAGTACGGATGAAGATTCACGAGTATCAAGCAAAGGCGATTCTGGCGAAGTTTGGCGTTCCCGTGCCGCGCGGGGAAGTGGTGTTCAAGAAGACCGAAGCGCCCGCGGCGGCCCAGCGGCTCGGCACGCCTGTGGTGGTTGTGAAAGCGCAAATTCACGCGGGCGGGCGCGGGAAAGCTGGAGGCGTGAAGCTGGCGCGGTCGGCGGACGAAGCTGCGTTGCTTGCAGATCAGATAATCGGAATGCAACTGATCACGCCGCAGACGGGACCTGAGGGGCGAGTCGTGCGGCGGTTGCTGATCGAAGAAGGGCTCGACATCAAGCGCGAACTTTACTTGAGCATTCTGGTGGACCGCGCGGTGGCGATGCCCGTTTTTATGGCGAGCGCTTCGGGCGGAATGGAAATCGAGGAAGTGGCGAAGAATAATCCCGAGGCGATTTTGCGTGAGCCGATTCATCCGGCTACGGGCTTGCAGCCGTACCAGTCGCGCAAGATTGCTTTTGGCTTGGGGCTGGCGCCTGCGATTGTGAACGTGGCGGTGCCATTTTTCCAGGCGCTGTATCGCGCGTTCATCGAGACCGATGCTTCGATGCTCGAGATCAATCCGTGCGTTGTGACGGGCGACGGGCGGCTGGTGGCGCTCGATGCGAAAGTGAATTTCGACGATAACGCGCTGTATCGGCATCCGGAATTCAAAGAGCTGCGCGATCTGGAAGAGGAAACGCCGCTGGAAGTGGAAGCTTCGAAGTTCAAGCTGAATTACATCAAGCTTGACGGAACTGTAGGCTGCATGGTGAACGGCGCGGGGCTGGCGATGGCGACGATGGATATTGTCAAGCTGAGCGGCGGGAGCCCGGCGAATTTTCTGGATGTGGGCGGGGGGGCGTCGGAAGATCAGGTGAAAAATGCGTTTCGCATTTTGCTGAGCGACCCGAACGTGAAGGGCGTGTTCGTGAATATTTTTGGAGGCATCCTGCGCTGCGATGTGCTGGCGAGCGGAGTGGTGAATGCGGCGAAGGAGCTGAAGTTCAAGGTGCCAGTGGTAGTGCGCATGGAAGGGACGAATGTGGCGCAGGGCAAAGAAATCCTGCGCAACTCGGGAATGAATTTTACGGTGGCCGACGGGATGAAGGACGGCGCGGAGAAAATCGTGAAGCTGGCCGGGGGCGCGCGATGACCGTTCTGATCGACAAGAACACGCGCGTGATCGTCCAAGGGCTTACCGGTCGCGAAGGTAGTTTTCACGCGCAGCAGATGATTGAGTACGGCACAAAAGTAGTGGGCGGTGTGACGCCGGGTAAAGGCGGGACGAAGCACCTCGGCGTGCCGGTTTTTAACACAGTGGCCGATGCGGTGCTCGAGACTCGGGCAAACGCCTCGGTGATTTTCGTGCCGCCTCCGTTTGCGGCGGACGCGATTCTTGAAGGAATTGATGCGAAATTGCCGCTGGTGATTTGCATTTCCGAGGGCGTTCCAACTTTAGACATGGTGCGCGTGGCGGCGGCGTTGAAAGATTCGAAGACGCGGCTGGTGGGTCCAAATTGCCCGGGCGTTATTTCTCCGGGCAAATGCAAAATCGGGATTATGCCGGGTTCAATTCACAAAGAAGGACAAGTGGGCGTGGTGAGCCGCAGCGGCACGCTGACGTATGAGGCGGTGGATCAGTTGACGCGGCTCGGCATCGGGCAGTCGACTTGCATTGGAATCGGCGGCGATCCGATCATCGGAACCCAATTTCTCGACGCGATTAGGATGTTCAACGAGGATCCTGGAACGCGCGCCATCGTGATGATCGGTGAAATCGGCGGCAATGCGGAAGAAATCGCGGCGGAGTTCATCAAGAAACATGTGAAGAAGCCCGTTGTGGGATTCATCGCAGGGCAGACTGCTCCCCCGGGGCGCCGGATGGGGCATGCAGGAGCCATCATCAGCGGAGGGCAGGGGACCGCCGCGGACAAATATAAGGCCATGCGTGCTGCGGGAATTCATACCGTGCAGAGCCCGGCGGAAATCGGGCACACCATGGCGGCGCTGATCGGGGAAACGAAATCGAAGTCTGCGGCGCATAAGAGCAGTGGTGGCAAGAAGAAGAAACTAGTAAAGAAGCAAGCGAAGACGAGAAAATAACGCGCGCCTCCGGGGTGCGCGTAAATTCGTTTATAACTGGAGATACGAGGCATGGCAGTTGAGCGAACGTTGGCAATTATCAAGCCCGACGCGGTTGGGCGCGGAATCACGGGCGATATTTTGAGCCGGATTCACGCGGCGAAATTTAAAATTGTGGCGATTCGGTCGATGCGATTGACGAAGGCCGAAGCCGAGGGATTTTATGCGGTACACCGCGAGCGGCCGTTTTTCAAAGAGCTCACCGAGTTTATGAGTTCCGGCAAGGTGGTGGTGATGGCGCTGGAGGCGGAGAACGCGATCTTGAAGTGGCGCGACACGATGGGCGCTACCGATCCCGCCAAAGCCGCGCCCGGAACAATCCGGAAGGAACTAGGCACCAGCATTCAGAATAATTGCACGCACGGCTCCGACGCTCCTCAAACTGCCGCCTTCGAAATCGGGTATTTCTTCGCGGGGCACGAACTCGTCTAGAAGTTTTTGGTGACACCGAAGAACAATCGAAACGGTGTTGCCTGTAGCAGCGCTTAGATCCTTCGACCATCCTGATCGGATGGTCTCAGGATGACAACGCAGCGATGTGGGCGGCTGCTGGATTCGCCCAGAGCGCGAGATAGAAGTGAAATCTCGCGTCCTTCGTGTTTTCGAACTAGACCGTCGCGCTAACCGAAACCTTGCCTGCGCCGCTCGATCCGCCATTTTCATGAAACTTTCGCTTGTAATACCCGACGGCAGCGAAGATTGCCGGCACGCCAATCAAAGTTGGCAGGATCCACACGAGGGCGAAGAACTGCGTTCTTGCGAGGGCAGGGAACATGCGGCTGCCGCCGAAAACCAGGAACGCCGTGTAGCCTGCAATGCCGGTGGCAATCATTGACGCCAGATGTTCGTACCACCAATGCATTTTGCTTTGAGGGCCTTTCAACAAATACGACAGATTGCCGCCGCCCACGATCATTCCGACCGAACTCATTCCAATGAAGGCCCAAGTGCGTTCGGTGATACCGAGGGCGAGAACGCCGATTGCGGCAGCAACGAGCGCGACGTTCAGTGCCAGCGTGAATGGGCCGCGAAGTGATTTGGGATCCCGGCGGGTGCGCAATACCCGAATTCCTTGCCAGCCAGCCGCAAGCGTGACGCCGCCGAGGTAAGCGAGGAATAGGCCCAACTCCCGTGAGCTGCGAACGAAGCGCGCGGCCTCTTCAGTCGAGAGCGGCCGAGAAAAGTTGCGGATGCTCAGCGGAACCGTGAATGCCATACCGCTCATGATGAACGCGGTGAGCACGACAACGGACATGCACGCTACGTAGACCCAGCCGACGCGAATGTGGAGGCGACCGCCCTTGGGGGCCATGGCCGGAATCCAAAACGCGAGCAGCGCAACGCTTCCGAAGGCAATGTGTATCCACCGGAAGTCTTTGAATATTTCAGCCATGAGAGGCCTCCTTTGCAATCCGAGCTTCAACTCTTCGAATCGATTCGTCGCACCATTTGACGCGTGCTCCCAGCATGCAAATGCCGTTGCGGAGCGTGAGAAGTACGTGAAACATCGCGGGGGAAAGCGAGTCGGGATAGCTGGGATCGTCCCGGGCCCAACAGCGCTCGATGATTTCAAGCGCGGCCAGATTGCTCGCAAACTTGTCGCGCAGGTTTGTAAGAAATCGACGCGATTTCGTCAAAGAGTGAAGCTCGTCCATAAGGTAAAGCTTTGCGAGGTAAGGAATCCGGTCGTCGCCGAGTTCGACTTCACTTTCGAGCCACGCGCGTAGCGCGCGATGGCCAGCCGCCGTAACTTGATAGACGCGGCGCCCCGCGCCCCGTTTGGACTCCGCACGGCGGCCACGAAGCCAGCCTTTACGCTCGAGGCGCCCGAGCGCGGGATAGATTTGGCTCAGTTCGGCGGCCCAGAAATAGTGGATGCGCTCGTCGAAGACCCGTTTGAGATCGTACCCGCTGGCGGGCGTGCGGAGCAGGCCAAGGAGGATATGATCAAGGCTCATATCTTGATTATATAAAGGTTTATATAAATGTCAATCTAAATGAAAAAGGCCGCTCCGTGAACAACGGGGCGGCCTTTGCCGATCAGGGTGCTTAGCTTTTCGGGAAGTTCGGGTCGGCTTTAACTTCGAGGATTTGTTTCGTGTGACGCTCGCTATGAGCGCCAATGAACAGCAGCCATTCATAACCGTCAAGCGGCATACCGAGCGGGCTATCGGCGACGTGCGCACGCAAATCCGTCGCGGTCTTCATGAATTCGATTGTTTCCGCACGGCTCTTGAGGAAGTGATCCAAAGTCTCCTGGGGAGTCCATTTTCCCGTAGGGACAAGAGGTGGCGGAGCTTGGAATTTATGGCTGCGATCCGGAATCATGGCCAGAACGGCCGCGTCCGTTTTTGCAGTGTCCCGGTCGGGAGCGCCGGCGGGAGACTGCATGATTTTGTCCTTCACCTGCCCAAGAATGAACTCTTCGGCGAGAGCGATGTGTTCGAGCGTTTCAGCCACCGACCAGCGGTCGGGCGCTGCCTTGAACTTCCACTGTGCTTCGGAGAGTCCCTTGGTGGCGTCGACGATCGCGTCGCGCTTGTCTTCGAGATACTTCACGCCGCGATCGCGGTCCGCGGCCGTAAGAGCTTGGCCGAACGTAGCTGGTCCGAGGCAGAGCGCTGCACAAACAATCAGCAAAGCTTTTCGCATCTTAATTTCTCCTATCGCTTTTCAGAGAGACCTGCTTGTAGACTCGTTCCAACGCAGCAGGCGGAAATGCCTTTCAATTTCTGCCGATGAAGATAGAAGGTGTCAGCCAGTAGTGTCAATCGCTCCTTTCGCGTGACGGGGTGCATGCCCGCCGGGTTGTTCGGCCGACGCGGACACTTTGAGGAAATCGCGCCGCCAACGGTATAGAATCGAGCGGAAATTACGATTCGATGGAACCGATGCGCGAACTCGGGAAGGTGCTTCTGGTAACGGGGATCGTGCTGACCGGAGTTGGAGCGCTTCTTGCGTTTGGAGCAAAGCTGCCGTTCCGGCTGGGACGGTTACCGGGAGATATAGCGTATCAAGGCCGGCACGGGTCGTTTTATTTTCCGGTAGTGACTTGTATTTTGTTGAGCCTTGCGCTGACGCTGATTTTCTGGATCATCAATTTCTTCCGCCGGTGAACAGCGCAAATCAATGGACCAAGCATCTCTATTCGATCTGATGCCCGAGCGGCGCGTCTGGAAAGTCAGCGAGCTGACGGCAGGCATACGCGAACTGCTGGAGCGCGCGTTTACGGACGTGTGGGTGGAAGGCGAAGTGTCGAACTTTCGTCCGGCGCAATCGGGGCATCTTTATTTCACTTTGAAGGACGCGCGGGCGCAGGTTCGCTGCGTTTGTTTTCGGGATCAGGCTTGCCGGCTGAAGTTTCATCCGGAAGACGGACTGCAGGTGACCGTGCGAGGTTCGATCAGCGTATACGAACCGCGTGGCGAGTATCAGATTTACGTCACAAACATCGAGCCGGTCGGGCTTGGCGCGCTGCAACTCGCCTTCGAGCAACTGAAGAAGAAGCTAAGCGAAGAGGGGCTTTTCGACGAGGCGCGAAAGAAGCCGCTTCCGGCGCTGCCGCGCTGCATCGGCGTGGTCACTTCGCCTACTGGAGCGGCAATACGGGATATCCTGCGGGTCCTCAAGCGAAGGTTTCCTAACGTTCATGTGCAGCTTTATCCCGTGAAGGTGCAGGGCGAAGGCGCGGCGAGCGAAATCGTGCAAGCGCTGCGTTATTTCAACCGCGTGAAAACGGTGGATGTGCTGATCCTGGCACGCGGTGGAGGATCGCTGGAGGACCTGTGGGCGTTCAATGAAGAGGTGGTGGCGCGAGCGATCTTTGCCTCGGAAATCGCGGTGATCTCGGGTGTGGGGCACGAGACTGATTTCACAATCGCCGATTTTGTCGCCGATCTGCGCGCGCCGACTCCTTCCGCGGCGGCTGAGATCGTGGTCCGCTCAAAGCAGGAGTTCGAGCATCACATCGCCGAACATTCGCGGCACCTGGTCCAGCAGATGCGTTATCACTTTTCGCAGTGGCGGCATCGCGTGCGCGATTTGCAAACGCATCGCGGATTCCGGCAGATGGAAGTGACGGTCCGGCTCAGGCGCCAGGAGGTAGACGAGCTTTCTTCCTCGCTCGCGATTGGAATGCGGTTGCGACTTGGAATGTCCCGGCAGCGCGTGACAAGAGCGGGAGCCCAAATCGGTGCCTTTGATCTGCGCGCGCGGGCAAAGGTGCTGCGTCGCAACATCGAGCATCAGAGGGGCGCGCTCGCCGCGGCATTGGCGCGAGCGGTGAGGTTGAAGCACGCTCGATTCGCCGAGACCCGCGTGAGGCTGGCGCGCTTCGATTTGCGTTCGCGAGTGGCGCTGCTTCGTCGGGGACTCGAGCGGCGTTCGGAGGCGCTACGAGTGCGGATGAACAGATTGGTCGTGGCGAAGCGGCAGCGCGCCGACTCAGTCGATTTGCAACTGAACGAGCGTAGCCCCATCCGGTTGCTCGAGCGGGGTTACGCGATTGTTTACGACGCTTCCGGGAAAGTGTTGCGCTCGGCCGACCAGGTTTCCGTGGGAGATGACATTGCGGTGCGCCTCGCCAAAGGAGAAGTTGACGCCACTGTCCGCCGCAAGAAAAAAGGCGAATAGACTCGATTATTCGTCGTCGGAACTGCTGGCGACTTTGAGGACGGCGAGGAAAGCTTCCTGCGGGATGTCGACGCGGCCCACGCGCTTCATGCGCTTTTTGCCTTCCTTCTGTTTTTCGAGGAGTTTGCGCTTGCGGGAGATGTCGCCGCCGTAGCACTTAGCGATGACGTTCTTGCGAATGGCGCTGATCGATTCGCGGGCGATGATGCGGCTGCCAATGGCAGCCTGGATGGCGATCTCAAACATCTGTCGGGGAATGAGTTTGCGGAGGCGCGAGACGAGGTCGCGTCCGCGATCGTAGGACTGATCGCGATGGCAGATAATCGTCAACGCGTCCACGGGTTCGCCGCCGACGAGCACGTCCAGCTTGACCAGATCGGACTCGCGGTAGCCGGACAGGTGATAGTCGAGCGACGCGTAACCGCGCGAAACGCTTTTGAGGCGGTCATAGAAATCGAGAACGATTTCGTTCAGCGGCATTTCATAGGTCAGCATGATGCGCGTCGGTGAAAGATATTCGAATTTCTTCTGTACTCCCCGCTTTTCCTCGCAGAGCGAAAGTACGCCGCCCACGGATTCCTCGGAAGTGATAATCATCGCCGTCAAAATGGGCTCTTCGATTTTCTGAATCGAAGAGGGCGGGGGAAATTTCGTGGGGTTGTCGACTTCCATTACATCGCCGGTAATGGTGGTGATGCGGAATTCCACGCTCGGTGCAGTAGTGATCAGGTCGATCCCGAATTCGCGTTCAAGGCGCTCCTGCACGATTTCCATGTGCAGCAAACCAAGGAAGCCGCAGCGAAAACCAAACCCGAGTGCGGCGGAATTTTCCGGCTCGTAGAAGAAGGCGGCGTCGTTGAGCTGCAATTTGCCGAGCGCGTCGCGCAGCACTTCATAATCGCTCGCGTTCACGGGAAACAGGCCCGCGAAGACCATGGGCTTGATGGCTTCAAAGCCCGGAAGCGGAAGGGCAGAACTGCCCGCCTCGATGACGGTGTCGCCCATGCGGGCGTCGGCGACGCGCTTGATGTTCGCGACGATGAAACCCACATCTCCCGCGGCGAGCTCGTCGAGGACGACAGGTTTGGGAGTGAGGGCGCCCAGCGCCTCAACTTCATACACTTCGCTATTGGCGCAGAGGCGTATCTTCATGCGGGGCGCGATGCGGCCCTCCATAACGCGCACCAGCACGACGGCGCCGCGATAGATGTCGAACCACGAATCGAAGATCAAAGCGCGAAGCGGCGCATCGGACGAACCCACGGGCGGCGGCACGTGCTTCACGATGGTTTCGAGAACTTCCTCGACGCCCTGGCCGCTCTTAGCGCTGATTAGGAGAGCGTTTTCGGCGGGAATCGCGAGAACGTTTTCGATTTGTTCTTTGGCGTAGTCGGGCTGGGCGGCAGGCAAGTCAATCTTGTTGATCACCGGGATGATCGTGAGATTGTGCCGCGAAGCGAGAAACGCGTTCGCGACGGTTTGGGCTTCGACCCCTTGGCTGGCGTCAACCACGAGCAACGCGCCTTCGCACGCCGAGAGGGCGCGCGAGACTTCGTAGGAGAAGTCCACGTGGCCGGGCGTGTCGATCAGGTTCAGGCGGTATTCGTGGCCGTCGCGCGCGGTATAGTGCAGGCGAATGCTCTTCGCTTTGATCGTGATACCGCGCTCTTTCTCAAGGTCCATTGAGTCGAGCACTTGCGCGCTCATCTCGCGCTGGGTCAGTGCGCCGGTGAGCTCGAGCAGGCGGTCGGCCAGCGTCGATTTTCCGTGGTCGATGTGAGCAATGATGCAGAAATTGCGGATGAACTGGGGATCCATGCTTTTTAGGTTGTTTGCGCCGGCGAGTGGAAGCAGCACTCGTCAGTGCGTTTCTCCGAGCATCCTCTAGACAATTGAGTCTGCCACACTTCTGAGCACGCGGCCAGCGCAGCGGTCCTGTGCGCGAAAACCGGATTGCCTCGCGAAAGCCGATGTCGTAGGCTGTAGCGGGTTTCGGGACACCACAAAGGCCCGAATGCAAGTATCCGGGGACGCGACCCGCGTCCTTTTCGGAACACTCAACGTTGAGCGCCATTTTCCAGGACATCAATCCGCCGCCATCGAAGGCGCCCAAACTTGTCGGCTACGGACTCGCTGTCGCCGCTTTGATATGGGTCCTGCACGATTTTCACCTCATGCAAGCTCTCCGCGAGCTGGCTAAAGTGAAATTGAAATGGCTGCTGCTCGGCGTCACTTTTGACGTGTTGAGCTACGCGGTGCAGGGGGTTCGCTGGAGTTTGCTGCTGAATCCTTTTGGGAAGGTTAAACTGACGCGGGCGGTTCGCGCCGTGTATGCGGGACTGTTTGCAAATGCCATCTTTCCGCTGCGCCCTGGCGAGGTCTTGCGGAGCTATCTGCTTTCGGAGTCGGAAGGAATTACGCTCGGGCGGGTGCTTGGGTCGGTGGGCGTCGAGCGGCTCATTGACCTGGTGATTGCAACAGCGGCCTTGGCGATTGTTTCTCTGCACGGTGATTTGCCGCGACGCTACGGGCGCGTTGCCGACACGCTGGGCATCGTGACGCTGATTTTGCTTACTATTGTGGTGCTCCTGATTCTCTATCTGGAAATAAAACTGGGCAATCGTCCGCCACCGGAGGGTCAGCCGCGTCGCTTCAAGGGTAAGGTGATGGCTGCGCTTATCGGCTTGCACGCGATGGGAACAGCTCCGAGCTTCTATTCCGCCGTTCTTACCTCCGTAATGATGCCGTTCTGCCAGATACTCGGATTGTGGGCCATGATGAAATCCTACAACTTGAACCTGCCATTCCTGGCGGCGGTGGTAGTGCTGATTGTAATCAACCTTGGCGTGTCGCTGCCAAACGCGCCCGCGAACATTGGGTCTTATCAGTTCTTCTGTGTCGTAGGCTTAAATGTATTTCAGGTGGAGAAAACAAGCGCAACCGCTTTTTCGATTTTGGCATTTCTCGCCCTTACGCTGCCCGTCGTCCTACTTGGTTTTATCGCTCTCCTGCGAAGCGGGATGTCGCTCCAGTCCATGCGTGAACAAGTCGGCGGGATTTCGTCGAAGGTTTCGCACGCGGCCTGAAGGGAGCTGCTGCTGGGGAGTGCGCCCGGACCCTTTTTGCACGCGATCTGGATTTCGTTTTGGGGGCGGTGACGCGTCCGTTATATAGTGGAAGTTCTGTCCCGCACACTCGCTTGCATCCGTAGCGACGCTGCGGCGACGTCAGGCCGGGCGAAATTCTCCAGCAGTCTATCCGCCGGTCCCGGCGGGCACGGGTGGGTCGCAGTAATCGAAGGACGCACGAATTTCCATGGCGCAGGATATCAACAAACATCTCGAACGGGCGCGACGCAGTTTAGAGAAGAACAAGCTCCGCGAAGCGGCCGCCGAGTATCAGGCAATCCTTGACGAAGTTCCCTCCCATCAAGAAGCGCTCCACGCGCTACCCGATCTATATACGCGCCTGAACGGACCTGCGCTTGCGGCGCAATATTCCGCCATACAGTTTGACCGCCTGGTGGAAGTAGGAGATGTCGCTAAGTCTTCCGCGATTTACACCCGTTTCCTCCGCAATTTTTCGCAGCCCGCTGACCGGTTGATGCGATTCGCGATGTTGCTTCAACGGCATAACCGCGCCGCCGAAGCCATCGAACACTACAGCGCAGCCGCCGCGTTGTTTCTTCAGCAGCAGCGCGAGATTGAGGCGTTGGCGTGTGACGAGAGCATCGCTCTGCTCGACCCGGAAAACCCCGCGCGCCACGTGGTTCTGGGCGAACTGGCCCAGAAATTGGGACATTCCGATCTTGCAACGCGAAGCTTTCTGCGCGCCGGACAGCTCACCCAAGCCGCCGGTGCGCTTGACGATGCCCTCGAATTCTTCGGCCGGGCGCACAAACTCTCGCCGGAAGATCGTAGCGGCGCATTGCTGTTCGCGGAGGCGAAACTGCGAAAGGACGATGCCGAAGGCGCCGTCACGTTGCTTGAGCCATTTTCACCAAGCGATAGGGACACCACGTTCCTCGCGCTTTTTGGCGAGGCTTTGCTGCGAACCGGCCGCCTCGACACCGCCCGCCAGATGTTCGAGGCTTATTACAAACAGAAGCCCGACAGCTTTGGAAAACTTTTCGAGCTTGCCTCCGCCTACAT
>Ga0073928_10001810_pt1 | contig 39570 bp, 40 predicted proteins | sample PaiPotPPA55metaG_FD_76969 | JGI IMG/M metagenome (GOLD analysis project Ga0073928, IMG submission 76969) | Iron sulfur acid spring bacterial and archeal communities from Banff, Canada, to study Microbial Dark Matter (Phase II) - Paint Pots PPA... ... | reverse complement strand
TCCTGCCACGGAGGTCCACACCGTCACTTTTCTGACGCTCGGGCAGGTGCGCCCGTCCCGTTTGGCAGGATGTCCCGGCCTACCCGGCGGCGCCTCGCCCGATTTCTCAGTCTTCAACGGCACAGCTTGTGTCAACAGCGGCCTGTTATCGAATAGTAGTGCGTCACAGAATCCGCCTACCTACACGGTGGGATTTCCCGTGACTGGCAATTTCAAGTTGGTTTGCCTGGCTCACCCGAATATGACAGCCACCATCCATGTGCTGCCGTCGTCCACGCCGTTGCCACACGACCAGGATTTTTACCAAGACCAGGCCGAGCGGCAACGCCACGAACTTCTCTCCGATACCGACGAATCCGCTCACAGGCACCATGGCTCCAACGAGATAACTTCCGGAGTGGGGCACATTACGGGAAACGGCGGCGGAACTCAAACCGTCTCCATCATGCGCTTCATGGACGCGACGAAAGTGATCCACGTCGGCGAGACGGTGGAATGGACGAATGGAGAAGCGGTGACCAGCCACACCGTCACGTTCGGTCCCGAGCCCGACCCTTCGATTCAGACTTTGCCTTCCGCCAACGTCACCACCGACGCTGATGGCGCTCGACACGCCTTCATGAGTTCACCCTCCGACATTGTGCATTCCGGGTTCATCACCGAGCTTCCGCAAGATCGTACCGGTCTGGCCCAGGCGCCATTGACCGCGAGCGCGACCCGCTTCCGCGTTACCTTCACCGGCCCCGGCGTCTACCAGTACAAATGCGTGCTGCACGATGAGTTGGGAATGGTGGGAGAAATCGTCGTCTTGCCGTAATTTTAGCAATCTAGAGACGCGGCAAACCGCGTGTCTTGTGAACTTGAGCACAAGCCGGCCGGATTGCCGGCAACCGGAAGTAGATTTCATTCGCAGGAGCGTGTCCCGTCGCCTGAAGCACGAACTGATAGAATCGAACCGATGGCAGGTTCTTCCCAACTGATTCAGATCGAGCTTGGCGCACCGCCGCGGATGCCTAAACCGCAATGGCTGCGAGCCAAAGCTCCCGTCGGCGATAACTTCCACAATCTGAAGAAACTCGCCCGTGGCTTGGGGCTGCACACCGTATGCGAGTCGGCGCAGTGTCCAAATATCGGCGAATGCTGGAACCACAAAACCGCGACATTCATGCTGCTGGGGGACATTTGCACGAGGCGCTGTGGTTTCTGCGCCGTGCCTAAGGGACGTCCGCAGCCGATCGACTGGGACGAACCGCGCCGTGTAGCTGAGGCGGTCGCTACTCTGGGACTGAAGCATGCGGTCGTGACCAGCGTGAACCGTGACGACGACAACATTGGCAGCGCCAGAATTTTCGCCGAGACCATCCGCGAGATTCGTGAACTCACTTCCGACTGCCGCGTCGAAGTTCTTATCCCTGATTTTCAAGGTCTCGAAGAATCGTTGCGCATCGTACTCGATGCCAAGCCGGACGTGCTCAACCATAATACGGAGACTGTACCTCGGCTGTATCGAGCCGTGCGATCCGGCGCGCGTTACGAGCGCACACTGACGCTCCTCGAGAATGCTAAGAAATTCTCTGCCGGCATGGTGACCAAAAGCGGCGTGATGGTTGGCCTGGGCGAGTCGTCGGAAGAATTGATCGAAGTATTCCGCGACCTCGGTATGCGAGGCGTGGACATCCTCACGGTGGGGCAGTATTTGCGCCCGTCGAAGGACCATCTGCCGATTGCCCGCTTCTATGAGCCCGAAGAATTCGTCTACTTGCGCGAACAAGCGCTGCGCTTCGGCTTTCGCCACGTCGAGTCCGGACCGCTGGTGCGGTCGAGTTACCACGCGCACGAGCATGCCGAGGCCGCGGCGCTGCCCAGGGCGGTGTCGTAGCTTGCCGGGGCCAAGCCTCCCCGCCAAAATCCACCTTCTAAACATTCCAACCAGCAGCGTTAGTATCCCTATGGAACAGGTTGCCATCAGGAGGTTGCGCCTGCCATGGTGACCGCCCTCCTGGTGATCTTGGGATTTTTGGCTGGCTTGCTGGGCGCGCTGACAGGAATTGGGGGCGGCGTGCTGCTGACGCCTATTCTGGCGCTCCACTTTGGTATTCCGATTCGCCAAGCTATTGGGACGAGCCTGGTCGCCGTGATTACTACTTCGGCGGCGAGTTCATCCGTCCACTTGCAGAGGCATACCACCGATATTCGGTTAGGGATGACTCTCGAACTGGCAACGGCTCTGGGCGCGGCAGTCATGGCGTATCTGGTGGGTTACTTCAACCGCAATGCTCTGGAAGGGTTGTTCGCGGCCTTCTTGCTCTACAGCGCGATCACAATTCTGACGAAGGGACGCAAAGGGGAACCGGTGGGCGAGGAATCCACCCACGCGGCGAATGAAACATCGATCCCGCCTTACGAGCCCAAGCGCTATCCGCTGGGACTTGCGGCATCGCTGGTAGCGGGGGCGCTCTCGGGATTGCTGGGGATCGGCGGCGGCCCGATTAAGGTTCCGGTGATGTACATCTTCATGAAGGTCCCGCTCATGGTGGCGACTGCGACTTCGAACTTCATGATTGGCGTGACCGCAGCGGCCAGCGCCATTGTCTACTACCGGCGCGGCGACATCTTAGTGCAAGTCGCCGCCCCGCTGGCTGTGGGCGTGTTCGTGGGATCGCTTCTGGGGGCGCGCATGGCTCCGCGTATCAATACAAAAATCGTAGTGTACCTGCTGGTGGGCGTCATGTTCTATCTTGCTGGACACCTGATACTTCATCTGCTGCGGGGATGGCTATGAGCCAGCTACGGGAGCCCGCCTTCGACCGTGCCGTGGCCCTGGTGCTGCGCATCGGCGCTTTCAGTTGTTTCTTTGTCATGCTGGCTGGGCTGATCGCCGCGCCATTTGTCACTGGCCAAATTCCCGGCGAGATTGAGCGCGTCGGTGTTCTGCTCATGCTGGCCACGCCAGTGGTTCGTGTAATCGTCGCCTGCTTCTTATTCTTTTGGGAAAAAGACTGGAAGTATGGATGGATCTCGCTGGGAGTGCTGGTCATCCTGATGCTGGGCTCGGTCTTCGGGCTCGGAGAGCACTAGAGGAGGACTTGCGGTGCGCATCGTGATCAAGCGACGTTAGGAGCTGCTCTGACAATTCTCAGAAAATGTGCAGCTTGATGCTTAGATACTTCTTCGGATTCTCCCGAATGCTTTTTATCAGATTACGGCTCTCGGCCATTAACTCACTGGCATGGTTGTAAAGAGTGTCATCCCTGAAGAGTTTGCCGGCTGTGCCTTGGCCCGCTTCCAGTTCTGTAGTCAACTGCGAGAGTTTGCTGATTGTGTTATCCAGCTTCTTCGCGAGTTCCTCATCCTTGGTGAGCTTGCCGAGCGTGCCCTTGCCGGCATTGATGTCCTCGGTCAGTTTCTTTACGTTGGCGATGGTGTCGTTGGCGTTATTGTAGAGCGTGGGATCTTTCAGGAACTTTCCGGCCGTGCCTTTACCCTGCTGCAGATCGTCAATGACTCCATTCATCTTGTCGAGCGTCGCGATGAATTTTTCATAGGCGTCGTTGCGGCTGATCAGCCTTCCTAAGCTGCCCTCGCCGCTACCCACCTGCTGCACGATCTGTTGAAATTCAGCAATCGTAGAAGAGAGGCGATTGTAGAGGGTGGGGTCGTAGATCAGTTTGCCCAGCGATCCTTTGCCGCTTTCGGCGAAGGCCAAAATGCGGTCAGCCCGCTTTAGAAGAGCGTCCATGTTTTCGAGGGTGCTTTGGCTGGCGCGCACTACCTGATTGAAGTCGGGATGCACCTGGGTAGGCAGCGTATCGCCGTCCTGCGCCGGGGGACCGAGAGCCTGCAGGCTGTCGATATCGAGGTAGGTTTCTCCCAAAACTCCCGCGGTTTCCAGCGAGGTTACCGAATCGCGGCGGATGGCATAACTGTATTTCGTGCTGAGCTTCATCACGACTTCAACTGGAGTCTGCTGCCTGTCTTTATCTGGAACAATCAGGATCTTGGATACATTGCCAATATCGACGCCGCTGAGCCGTACCGGAGCACCTTGGCGCAATCCTTGCGCGTTATCGAAATAGGAGTGCAGCGTAATGCGGCGAGTGAACAGTCCAGAACTTCCGGACATCAGGAATAGCAGAAAAGCCAGCGTCAGAGTCGCAACGATGACGGTGATCCCAACGCGCAGTTGCGACCACTTGAGCTGCTTCTGGCTAGGCAAATGAAATCCTCATGATGCCAGTCTGTGGATGGCGTACGACGGGTCGCGCGAACAGCTCGGGATCGCGACCTGCCCCTCGCTGGAATGATAACAAAAACTTCCTTGCGGTCTAGGCGGCTTTCGTCCGCAGTGCCGGCAGCAGCAAGAGGGCAAGCAGGTAAGCGACCGCTCCGCAGGCCAAAGTCACGGTCAATCCGAATTGAATAGCGATGACCATCGCCAATACCGATCCGAGCACGCTGGCCGCCGCGTTCATCGCCCACGCCCATTCGACGGCATTATCGGAAGCGCCTTCCCCTTCTGGAAATTCCGTGGCGGGGAGGGAGGCGAGTGCACGTAGGCCCGTGGGAAACGGCATCCCCATAACGAATCCCAAGGGGATGAGAAGAACACCGCTCACCAGCAGGCGGTATCCGAAGTCCATTCCAACTAGCGCTGCCAAACGGCTGGGCAGGAAAAAGACGTCGGCTACCAGCGCCGCGATTACGAGCAGGAGGGGTATCCAACCTGAATCGGGGCGTGGCAGCCACAATCTCGAAAGCAGGCTGCCCGCGCCGCTGGAGAGCATCAGCAGAAAGATCACGACCGTCAGGGCATAAGTAGGATGCCCAAGAAACAGCACAAAGCGCTGAATAAAGGCGATTTCCACCAGGATGTAGCCTAAACCGACGGCCACAAAATAAAGCAAGGGAAGGGGCGAGTGGCGGGCTTTCCCGCTTCGACTTCTCAATGCGAGGGGCAGAACCAGAAATGCCAGCACCGCGATCACGGAAATCACCAACACCAGAAAAAGCACCAGAACGCCGAGATTTACCTTCCAATCGATACCACCGCGCAAACCGTTCTCCCCGAGAATCTGAGCTGGCTTGAGCGTGAAGAAAAAAAACGGCGCATTGTCCGTGACCGGCGCCGTGTTGTAGGCGTAGCCGCGCGCGAACCCGTGAGGATCGTTGCTGCCAATCAGATCGGAAAACGGATTCCGGCCATGATTCGATGGCAGATACAGCGACTCCAGGTCTGGATATTTGTCCAAGTGCCTGGCCACCGCATCTTCCTCCGCGGGCGTGAATGGAGTCTTCTTAGCCAGCACGACCACCGGCTTGCCATCTTCGTCGAGCGATCCTTCCGAAGCGACAATAAAATTGCGCGCGGGATTCGCCACCCCCAGGCGATGCAGCGCTTCCAGGGCGACCGCGACGACGCGCAGCGCTTCGCGGGGATGCCGGAATTCCCAACGCGTAATGGCGATCATTCCATTCGGATTGAGATGATTGAAATACTCGCGAAACGCCTCCACCGTATACAGATTATTTTCACTGAGTGCGAACGCGCCAGCCGCGGTCGATGCCCAGGTGTCGACCAGCGTCATCTGCACCACGTCGAACTGTTGCGGCGTGGATCGCAGAAACGACCGGCCGTCGGTGACATGTAAATGCACATCCGGCCGCTGATAAAGATGCTGCGAGTAATCGGCGTAACGCTCGCGCATGATGGTGGTGGCGATGATGGGATTGATCTCGATCCCGGTCACGCTGGGACTGCCGTTGGCAATGGCGCGCAGGACATCGACGCCGCCCCCGGGGCCGATGATTGCGAATTCACCGTGCGGACGCAAGACGTTGGCCAGTGCAGGAGGAGCGGACATCAAGTCGTGTTCCCACTCCGTATTGTGCCAGCGCGCCAGGTCCGCATTCATGATGTAGGTGTTTGCGTCGGCGTCGATGACCACTACTTTGGCTTGGCCTTGACGGTCGACTTCGACCCGCGACAGCGCATTCCAACGCGCAAACTCCACCTGTGAGGGGTCGCGGAAAACGCCTTTTGCGTAGACCACGTCGATCAGACGCCCCGAGTAATTCGCGCCGATCAGGGCCAAGAGCGCCAGCGTCAGCAGAGCCGCGTTTCTGCGCATTGAGCGATGCTCCGCCCAGATCGTCGCGGCGGCGGCCATGGTAGCTCCCGCGACCAGAACTACGTTCGGCCCACCCACCCAATTCAGCAACGGCACGACTGCCAGGCAGGCCAGCGCGCCGCCGCAAAGATCGGCGCCGTAGAGCCGGGGGATGCGGCGAGTCTCGCGCGCGAATACGACTGCAAACAGAAGTCCGGTGAGGAAGAATGGAACTGCGGCCGCCAGGTAAAGCGCTGTGAGCCGTGCGAAGTTTCCCCAGGAAACATGCAGCGCGACCGGCACATGCAGGACGATTTCCAGCACGAGGAACACAACAACTGAATTCATCATGCACAACCGCGCTCCCAGCGAACGCGTATCGGTCCCCGCGAGCCTGGTCTTAAGCAGGTATGCGCACACGCCGCCTGCGCCCAGACCGAGTAGAGCAATCGAAATCGCGAGAAAGGCGAAATGATAAAAGAGGACTACAGAGAACAGCCGGGTGAGCGCCAACTCCAGCAGCAGGGCTGCAAAACTGGTCAGCGCCAGCGCGAGCAACAGAGTCTTTTCGGGGACCTCGGTTTTGGATGGTGTTGAAAGAGGAGTTGCAGTGCTCACGGGCATAGGGTCGGAGATCGGAGGCGACAGTCTAGCAGATGGTACTCGGCGTATTGGCGGGAGGAGTGGAGGCGCACTAACTTTCGAGAATTACCTGCGCCATCGCCTGCTCGGCGGTGTGCGTAATCGACAGGGCCACATTCTTCACTCCGAGCCTCGCCGCGAATTCTCCCGCCTTACCGTGGAACGCCATTGTTGGACGGCCTCCGGGCATTCGGGACACTTCGCAATCGCGCCAGCGTACTCCATGATTCCATCCTGTTCCCAGAGCTTTCATGGCGGCTTCCTTGGCCGCGAAGCGCGCCGCATAACGCTCGAAGCGATTCGCCTTGGAATCGCAATAGCGCATTTCGCCTGCGGTGTAGATGCGCTGCAGGAAACGCTGCCCGAAGCGCTCGATGGACTGGCGGATACGAGGAACTTCGGCGATGTCGATACCCGTGCCTACGATCATGTTCGGGATTCCTTTTGCTGATGTTACAGCAGACGGTCTCCGCGATAAATGAGACGTCCATCGATGATGCGGGCTTCTGCCATCAGCTTATGCGGTTTGACGGGAGCAGTATCGTCGATATGGAAAACTTCGTGGCCGTGCGCGACCAGCCAGTCTGAAACCAGCATGCGATGGCAGCGAAAATAGATACGCTCGGCGCACATGTAGGCTGTGCAAGATTTTTCCGCGAGGGCGAGCAGTTCGGACATCGCGTGATCGAATTCCGGAGTGAGCATATAGTCTGCATAATTGCGGAAACTCTGGTTGCGCAGCGCAATATTTGCGGAATCTTCGAGAATCTTTTTCCGGTAGCCGCCGAGCGCTGTCATCGATCGATAACGGATTCCCGCCGCTGGCAGGCTTTGCTCCAGCGAATCACGGTTGAACTGCGGCAACCGGCGGGACATGGGAAACGCGCGGATATCGACGAGATTCTGAACTTGGTGTGCCCGCAAGGCGCTGATTAGTTCACCGAGCGGGCGAGTGGAGTGTCCGATGGTGTAGAGAACAGCCAACAGGGGTTGGATGCGGAAAGGCTAGGAGGCGATTCGGACGAGCGCGGCAGCAATCTTGGAATCCTGATCGGCGAATACCGTGCGCAAGTCCAACAGCACTCGTCCTTGTTCGACTCTCGCAATGATGGGCGGATCGGATGCGCGCAGGCGGGCAGCCAATTCGTCGGAGCTGAGGCCGTCGCAACTCAAGGCCAGTAGACGGGTCGGCAGAACCGAAGAGGGTGCGGCGCCTCCACCGATGACCGATTCGCCGTCGGTAATTTCGACGTTGAGTTTTGGTGACCGGGTCCGGGCCGCCAGCGCTTCGGCGCGCTTGCCGATTTCCTCCTTCGTCAGGCGCATCATCTTCAGCGTGGGAATGGCGTCGTGATCACGCCTAATGTACGCAAGTAGCGTCGCCTCCAGTGCTGCGTAAGTCAGCTTGTCGACGCGCAGGGCGCGGAACAGGGAGTTTGCCCGCATTCGGGCGATCAGATCGGCACGGCCGCTGAGCAATCCTGCTTGCGGTCCGCCCAGCAGTTTGTCGCCGCTGTAGGTCACGACGTCAACGCCGGCACGCAGACTGTCGAGAACGCTGGGTTCGCCGCTGATGCCAAAATTCTGCAAGTCGACGAGCGCGCCGCTACCCAGGTCTTCCATAAGTGGAATGGACCGCTCGCGCGCGAGGGTGACTAATTCGGCGGTGGATGCCTGCTCAGTGAAGCCGGTGATCTCAAAATTCGATCTGTGCACACGCAGCAGGAGCCGCGTGCTCTCGGTAATTGCTTTTTCGTAGTCACCAACGCGCGTGCGATTGGTCGTTCCCACCTCGCGAAGTGTAGCGCCGGACTTCACCATAACGTCCGGGATGCGAAATGAGCCTCCGATTTCTACCAGCTCGCCACGAGAGACGATGACCTCGGCGCCTTCGGCCAGCGTGTTGAGTGCCAGCAGGACGGCGGCGGCATTGTTGTTTACGACGATGGTCGAGCTAGAGCGCGGCGGTTCCGCTGGGCTTCGCCCCAGCGGTACAGCCGAGGCGGCCGTACCTATGTGAGCCGTGCTCTCAGCCAGTAGGGAGCGAAACAGGCGATCGACGTGAACGTCGCGTTTGCCGCGGACGCCGGCCTGGAGATCGAACTCGAGATTCGAAAACCATCCGGCAGTTTCGCCGATGTGAGCTATTGCGGCCTCGGAAAGCGGAGCGCGGCCTAGGTTGGTGTGCAGAATCACGCCGGTAGCATTGATCACGGGACGCAACGAATGTCCGAGTGCCTGACGGAGCTGGTTCTCGACGGCATTGCTCACTCCATCCAGCGCAATACGCAACGCGGGCTCGTCCAGCAATCCTGACGCGACTTCTTCACGCAAACGCGCGAGGACAGCGCGGGCCGCGTCGGTAACCGCGGCAGTTCCTTGGCTGCCCGCCAGTGCAGCGAGATTCGGCGTGCGAACTAACTCGTCGACCGACGGCAGCTCGCGAAAAAGCTCCGATTTCGCCGCGCTTTTCATTTCCGGATTATCCCATGAAAACACGTGCCCGGGATTCGTCTACAAAGTATGCAGGTACGCGAGGAGATCCTCGATGTCTTGCGAATTCAGCGTTTGGCTGTTGCCGGGCATTTCGTTACGGCCGAGGCGGATGATATCGGTGACGCGCTCGTCGTTCGCGGGGAGCCCGCTCAGAGGTAAATATTTATGCTGGAACATCGCTTTGAGGCCGGGGCCTTTCTTGCCGCGGGTGGAGTATGGCTCATGGCAGCGGTCGCATTTCGAGTCGTAGATCTTGCGGCCGGCGGACTGCTGCGGGGTGAGACCAAGTTCGGCATCCGACTTGCGCCGCTCGATGTCGCAAGCTGGAGAGATAGCGAACACCAGCAAGATACCCAGCGTCCCGAGGGCGACCTTCGCGTAAACCCGATCAAGGCACATCATCAAAGATTTTCTTCCAATTGCGTCAAATATCTGTGGCCGGTTGACCCGCTCGCGGAGCTGCGACCACCTTACCAATGATAGAGCAAACTTTTGCTTACTTTAATCCGGCGCTGGCCGAGCACGGCGAATCCTCCCGACACGCTTGATTTAGAATCGTGCCGCATGAGACCTGTTTTTCAATGGAATCTCGGCGCCCGCTCGCTGGAACTTGGCAAGCGCACGCTGATCATGGGCGTCGTCAATGTCACTCCTGATTCGTTTTCCGACGGAGGGCAATTTCTGAACCGTGACCAGGCCCTCGAACACGCGCAGCGATTGCTGGACGAAGGCGCCGACATCATCGACATTGGCGGCGAGTCCACTCGTCCGGGAGCGCGCGTGGCTGCAGGCGCTCCATCTGAGTTTAAACCAAGCGCCACGAAACGCGATGACACCGAGAGAGGTGCGACCAGAAATTTGAAGAAATCCGCAACTGCTGCGCGTCCGCCAGCGGTCAGCGTGGAAGAAGAACTCACACGCGTGCTTCCGGTGGTCGCGGCGTTGAAGAAAAAGCATCCCGCGGTGGTACTTTCGATAGATACCTACAAGGCGGACGTGGCCCGCGCGGCCGTGGAGGCTGGAGCCGAGATCGTCAACGACGTCAGCGGGTTTCGTTGGGACGCGCGCATGGCGAAGACCATCGCTGAGCTCAGATGCGGAGCCGTTCTGATGCACATGCGCGGGCGTCCCGAAGAGTGGCGAACTCTGCCCCCGCCGGTCGACGTCGTGCTGTTGGTGAAACGCGAACTCAAGGAATGGGCGGAGAAGGCGGTGCTGGCCGGAATAAGGCGCGAGCGGATCGTGCTCGATCCCGGCTTCGGATTCGGCAAGAGCTTTGACGAGAACTATCCATTACTGGCACGCTTCGATGAACTTCAGGCCGCTGGATTTCCGCTGCTGGCGGGCACTTCGCGGAAATCGTTTATTGGCCGGACTCTGGGCAAGAAAAATGAAGACGGAAAAGATGTTCCCCCCGAAAGCCGCCTCTATGGAACGATTGCGACGCAGACCGCACTGATTCTCAAAGGCGCGCACATTCTGAGAACTCACGATGTGAAAGCGTCAGTAGAAGCAGCCCGCGTAGCGGACGCGATTTTGCAGGCGCGCTAAACCCATCGTTAATTTGGAAATAACGAAAAGCAGCGCCGGCATCCTGCTGGCAGTAGCCGGGACGTCCGCCCGCGCTGGCGAGACTAAAACAAAGCTGGTATTTCATTTTGCTGTTTTGTCGTTACTATTTTCGAAACGTAGGTTCGCCAGGGAACGGGGTTCCTGCTACTTCTGATGCTTTCCGGTAATCCACAAGTCGCGAGGTCAAGGTGTGAGTGCCTACTAGTCGCACGTCCGCCACGGCCTCCATGCTTTTCTGCACCCAGGTTCCTTCAAGATCGGCAAACACGAGCGTGATGTGAACTTTCTTCAGCCACCAGGACGGCGTCTTTTCGACGTCTCCCTGAATCTGGCGGATCAGGAATGAACCCTTGTCCACCCACACTTGCCCAGCGATCAGATCCTTGTCCGGTCGCTTCGGTTTTAATCCCAGGACGTAACAGGGTTGCCCATCCAGCGTGGCTTCGCCAACGTAACTGAAGGTGTAGTTATCCCGGCTGATGGCGCTGCGGTCTTTGTTGTTCTTGGAACTTACTTCAATCTCGTGGTCCAGCACGCTCCGTACAAGTTGCTGTCCGCGGCCGCTGCCCGAGTACCGGTCAATTTTGTAGGCCTCGGAGTCGGGTGGCTTGAAATTAACTTCCGCGACCACTTCGGAATCGGCTTTTGAGTCTTTCGCACCAGACAGGCGATATTCGCGGATGATCTGATACGGCACTTGCGGGCCCGCCATCAGTTGCGCTTTTTCCGTCGACTGGATGATAGCGTCGAGTGGCAGCGTTGCCGGGGATGCAGCCTTCTGCGCAACTCCGGTCGACGACAGCAGCACGACCGACGCGGCTAACGTTCCGTTGATTACCCACTGGTTACCAACGCCCACTGTGCACCCCTCGCAAACCCGCGAACTAAGATGCGAGAAGCACGTGCTGGGCCAAAATAAAATGCTGTAAAAATAAGGAGTTTGCGCAGTAGCAAGCGAGAAGAGTGAAAAATCTGTGGTGGCGTCGAGGACATTCTGCCTACGCGGAATTCTGTAAGGGACGCGGCTTTAGACCGTAGGCGTCCCGCCGCCAAAGAACACTTCGTCGCGGACCTTTGTGCCCTCAGGTAGTCTGTCCGATGGTGGCCCAGCCCAATCGGAAAACGGAAACAGCACGCATGTCAATGAGTGCAATCGCGATTTATCAACGGTTACTGTATAGAATGGTCACCTGGGGAGTAAAAACCGTGAAGCAAATTGCAATGTTGGCTTTGGTGGTCGGCAGCTTATGTGGCAGTGCTCTGTGCCAGTATTCTGCCGAATTCAGCAGCTATTATTCTGGAAATCGTTACGACTTCCGTCTCAAGCCGGAGCAACTATCAAACACCCCCGCATGGCTTGAGGTGAACCCAGTCCGCCGCTTTCGGCCCGAACTGCGAAGGATATTGCCTCTGTTTACTTGAGCGACCTCTTCAAAAATGCCAGCCCGTGGACAGTGGGAGAGATCGCGTTGTATCCAGTCGCAGAACGATGGGTTTATTTGATCTCCTTCGACCCCCCGCCACCTCCCGGATGCTATGACTGCATTTCTACGCCCTTCAAGATTGTGGTTTTGATGGACGGCGTCGCCGTGACGGCAACCAAATCGCCCTGGAATCCTCCGGTACCCACACAGAGATAGTTTTTGTTGATGAGTGTAATAGGGATTTTTCGCCGATGAAACATGCACGAACGGGACTCAGCTCGCTTTTGCAGCCTGATGCAGGAGGAATTGCCCCACCTTTTCGATATCCGCGTGCATCTTCCCGCGGGTGATTTCATTGAGGTGTTCCAGCAATAGCAACGCTATTCGGGGACGACGATCGCCAGTTCCCTTGACACAGTATTGAGGGCAGGCAAACGCCCAGCGAATTACCAGCAGCACCCGCTTAGCGGTTTCGGGAGACGCCATTTCGCTATCGTCTAGCGTTTTTAGAACCGCGACTGCAACCAAATCGCCAGACCTGTTGAACGTCTTCTCGTCCCACCCTGAATACATCCCCGAGCTTGTCACCCTGTGGACCGCCGCCGTCACGTCGTTGAATGAGTAATCACCTTTCGGTTTGCAGTCCTGCCAGTCCTGTGCCGGTAACGCAAGGGCGAGAAACACTACACATACAAATAAGTAATGGACTCTCATAGAGAACTCCATGCTGAGCAGGGCTATCGTAGCAAACTAATACCTCACAACCGCTGCGGAGTTTGCACGAGTGCCGACAATAGGCCATCCACCAACTACTCGAAAGGCCTAACGAATCTAAAACGTCTTGCCGGAATCCAGCAGTATCGTCACCGGCCCTTCATTCACCAGTTCCACCTGCATCATTTCCTGGAAGCGGCCGGTCTCGCAGTGCAGGCCTGCGGCTCGAATGTGCTCGACAAAAAACTCGTACAGCCGCCGGGCCTTTTCTGGCGGGGCCGCGGCGTCGAAGGACGGGCGCTTACCGCGGCGCACGTCTCCATACAGGGTGAACTGCGAGACCGCGAGCACACTGCCGCCTACGTCTTGCACGCTGCGGTTCATCTTTCCGTCCAAGTCCTCGAAGATGCGAAGGCCGACTATCTTTTCCGCGAGATAGTTTGCGTCCGCCTCAGTATCGTCGTGGCCCACCCCCCAGCAGGACTAGCAATCCCGTACCGATCTCGCCGACGATTTCTTCGCCGACGGTGACCTTGGCGCGGCTTACGCGCTGCACGAGCGCACGCATCGGATGCCTCCACCACTTTTCTTGGGCTGCGTTACAAGAGCTTAACCGCAAAGGACGCGGAGGTCTCGCAGAGTTCGCCGAGCGAACCCCCTGTTACCCATTACCTGGGCATCGTTTGACCCCGGCAACGGCCAGCCTTTAGGATTCAGGAGTGCAATCCCACGTCAACCGAGGCTTTGCCGGAAGTGGCCGAGCCCTTCCTTTACACTAATTCACCGTGACAATTACACTACACACTCGCCTTTTTTCGCACCGCAGTGCGTTGCAATCGCGCAACAGTGGAACCCGAATTCAAATCTAATCGAGGCAAGCGAGGAGACACATGGCAGCCGTAGACGAGAAGGTAAAACAGATTATCGTGGAGCAGTTGGGAGTGGATGAAGGCGAAGTCACCTCCAGCGCGTCGTTCGTCGACGACCTGGGCGCGGACTCGCTCGACACTGTCGAACTGGTCATGGCTTTCGAAGAGGCATTCGACATCGAGATCCCTGACGAGGACGCGGAGAAGATTCGCACTGTGCAGGATGCGGTGGACTATATCGGCAAGCACGCGAAAGCGGGGAAATAGTTGGGACGCAGGGTCGTAGTTACTGGTCTGGGCCTGATCTGTGGCGTAGGCAATACCACCGACATGGTATGGAAGGCCCTGCTTGCCGGCACCAGCGGTGTCGGGCGCATCACCAGCTTCGACCCTACTGCCTTCGCCTGCCAGATCGCCGCCGAGGTCAAAAACTTCGACCCGCTGAATTTCATCGAGAAAAAAGAAGTCAAGAAAATGGGACGCTTCATCCATGTGGCCATTGCCGCCTCGGACGAAGCCATGAAAATGTCGGGACTGAAGATCACGCCGGAGAATAATGAACGCGTTGGCGTTCACATCGGGTCGGGGATCGGAGGATTCGACATCATCGAACGCGAACATACCGCGCTGATGGAAGGGGGACCGCGCAAGATATCTCCCTTTTTTATTCCCGCCGCCATTATCAATCTGGCCGCCGGCCAGGTCTCCATGCGCTACGGCGCCAAGGGGCCGAACGAGGCAACCGCGACAGCCTGCACCACCAGCGCACATTCCATCGGAGATTCCTACCGGATTATTCAGCACAACGATGCGGATGTGATGATTGCAGGGGGCGCGGAAGCCGCAATCACTCCCATGGGCGTGGGCGGATTCGCCGCCATGAGGGCGCTCTCTACCCGCAATGACGCACCCGAAAAGGCTAGTCGTCCCTGGGATCGAGACCGGGACGGCTTCGTGATCGGCGAGGGAGCAGGCATTCTGATCATGGAAGAACTGGAACACGCCCGTAAGCGCGGCGCTCCGATCCTGGCTGAGATTGCGGGTTACGGTATGTCCGGCGACGCCTACCACATGACGCAACCGGCGCCCGAGCACGAAGGTGGCTTTCGCGTCATGCGAAACGCGGTGCGCGATGCTGGCATAACTCCCGACATGGTCGGGTATGTGAATGCGCATGGCACTTCGACGCCCATCGGCGACACACTTGAGGCACATGCCATCCGCAACTTTTTTGGCGATCGCAAGATCGCTGTGAGTTCCACAAAGTCGATGACCGGGCATCTCCTCGGCGGGGCCGGCGGTCTTGAGGCGGGCATCACTGTGCTGGCCTTGCGCGACCAAATTCTGCCGCCGACCATAAACCTGGAGAATCCCGATCCCGATACTGCCGGCATGGATTTGGTTCCTAATCAGGCGCGTAAAGCGGAACTCGAGTACGCCATGTCGAACTCGTTCGGCTTCGGCGGGACTAATGGGGCGCTGCTGTTCCGGCGCTGGAACGAGTAGCTGGCATCAGACCTCGGACTTTAGACCCTCAGACGCCAGGCCTCGGACCTAAACTCTAGACTTGGCTAATTCCGCGCGGAGGAAATCGAGGGCCTGCAGTCCCATACATGAGGCCGATGGCTGAGGTCCCTGGTCTGACGCCCTTGTCTCCCTTCCAAGTTCTTCATTTCACGACCCTTCTGCCTCGTAATGTCCCGTCTCCTGTGCCCTCGCAAAAAGTAACGCGACTTTGGTGCTTCGAGGGTTGGTCCTTTGTGTCTTTCCCATAACAGGACCCGGCTCCACAATGGCTTTGAAAAGTGGAGTGTTCCCCGACTATGCACAAAGCTTTCGCCACTACCTTCGCCCTACCCCCCACCGTACGCAAGTCAGCTGCCCGGACCGCGCTCGTAGGCTTGAATGAGTCGTCCACCACGCTGCTGGCGGAGTGCTTCCGGCAATTCAATATTGAGACGGTCGTCATGTCGTCCGACGCTGCCGAGCGCCTGCACAAGGAGAAGTTCGAAGCTTGCGTCCTGGGATTGGGCGAGGGCGCCGACACCGTGATGGAAGCGGCCCGCAGCTCCCCTTCGAACAGCCGCTGCGTGATCTATGGGTTGGGCGGCAACGCGCAGGAATGCATGCGCTACTCAAAGTACGGCATCAACGCCATATTTAACGAACCGCTGGAACGGCCCGCGGCCCTGAAACTTGTGCGCGCCACTCGGATGTTGGTGCTGCATGAATTCCGTCGCTATGTGCGCATTCCGGTGATGACCGAGGTCTCTCTCGTAGGAGACGGCCGCCGCATCAGCGCCAGCAGCATTGAGATAAGTACGGGAGGCATGTCCCTCAAAAGCGCCGAAGACTTTTCGATTGGCACCAACGTTGAGATATCTTTTTCTCTCATGACCTTACCGCGCGTCAATGTTCGCGGAGTGGTCAGCTGGCGCAAACCGAAGTCGCTCGGCGTACGCTTTGATGCCACCGACGAGCGGCGCCAAAAAATCAAAATCTGGATCAATTCCTACCTCGAGCACTGAACCATCCCGGCGCCAATCAAAGGCTCTTAAAGCCGAGGGAAGGAATTCCTCAGCGATTTTCTGCGTTCTTTTCTCGGCGTTCTCTGCGGCCCTTCTCCGCGCCCACGGCGTTTGGATTCTTTTGACGCAAATCCCAATCGTTGGTCGGCCTCGTCCCGCTAAAATAGATTCGTGCCCGAAGCCAGCACTCGCATTGCGGCGGTCCCCGCGCTCCCGGCAATCGACCCCGACCGCTATACTCTGCGCCAGCGCATAGTCTTACGCGTGATCATCTGGCTTGGATACGGGGTCATTCGGCTGATCGGGCCCACGTTGCGAGTCGCGGTTTCCTACGAGGACGGTGCTCAAAAGACTCTCGACCAGCGGCCGTTGATCGCCTCTTTCTGGCATTCCTGCATGATCCCTGCGACTTATATCTTCCGCAACATGGGGATTCGGGTAATGAGCAGCAACAGCTACGACGGCGAGTACATGGGCCGCATCATCCACAAATTCGGCTTCGTTGCAGTGAAAGGATCCAGTAGCCGAAACGCCGTGCGAGCCTTGCTCGGCCTGCGACGCGCCCTCGAAGAGGGCTGGACGGTGGCGTTTACGCTGGATGGCCCGCGCGGCCCGCGGCACAAAGTGAAGCCCGGCCCAGTAGCGCTGGCGCGATCATCCGGCTTGGCTTTGACGATGTTCCACGCGGCTGTTGATCGGGCTTGGGTTTTGAACACTTGGGACCGCTTGGTGATCCCAATGCCCTTCTCGCGGGTGCTGGTGCGCGTCGGCAAACTGATCCCGGTGCCTGAGGATGCCACCGACGAGGATATCGAACGTTATACCGGGGAACTGCAGGCTGCGCTCGACCGAGCCTGCGATTTCGCGGAGGCGAACCTGAGGCGGGCTGGGTCGAGCGAACTTCCTTACTGTAAATAGAGGGCTCTATTGTTGATTATTGATTGCTGATTTTTGATTGTTGATTAACAGCCCAGATCTACCAGCGGGGATCGGTGAACGATAAAATCAACAATCAAAAATCAACAATCAGCAATTGCTTTATTCCAGCGTCGACCCCAACTGCTGATATTTATATTTCTTCCCATCCCAATAAAGCACCGAAGATGTATCCTCGCCCTCGCCCGTTTCCTCCATGTAAATCCCGAGAATGGTTTTCTTCTTTTGGGCAAGCCTTTTCACCGTTAGGGTTTTGAAGGGCAGATTGATGAGAAGGAACTTGGCCTTGGGTTTTTCGGCGCGCCAGGCGTCTTTTTCGGCGCCGTGAATAATGAGTAACGTGATGCCGCGGCGTTCGGGTTCGTCGGAGGCAAACGTGGAGGTGACTTTGACGTCGCTGTAGCCGAGAAAAGTATCGTAAGGATCGGCTACGGCGAAACTATATTCATCTTTGTCGGCCATCGGGTTCTTGCATTTGGCGGCTACCACCAGATCGTCAATACCGTCATCGTCAAGATCAGCGACAAACTGCGGCGGTCCCGCCAGCAGCGAGCAATTATCCCCAAACTGTTGGTGGATGAATTCGTCAGTCACCGGCGGCAACGGAGACTTTGCATGCGCCGGCGGCGGGGGTGGTTGCTTCTTTTGCGCGATAGCGGAGACGGTCAGGAAAATAGCAAGAGCTGGCAGGAGGAGAACTTTGCTGGACGACATGTTTTTACTCTAGTCCGGTTTTGCGCACGAGGGTAGAGACAGAGTAGTGACGGAGGTAACGGCTAACCCTCGAAGTGCTGCCAGCCTCGGGGTTCGAGTTCGTGGACTTTGTTCGACTGAGTGCGGAGGAAAATCTTCGGCCTCCGGGTAATGTGCCCGATCTCGGTTAGGGCGACGCCGGCAATCTGGGCCGGAATCCGCTTGCCCGCCGGTACCGTGAAAAGGAGTTCATAGTCCTCGCCCCCGTGCAGGGCGAGCTCAAGATCCACTTCGCGAATGCGCTTGCCAACTCTGGCGCGGGGAATGAGGGCGGCGTCGAGGTCGGCGCCCACGCCGCTTTCTTCGCAGAGGTGCGCCAGGTCGGTGGAAAGTCCGTCGCTAGTGTCAATCATGGCAGAAGCCAGCCCCTTTTCGCGCAGAATCCGGCCCAGTTCGATCCGGGGTTCCGGATAAAAGTGGCGAGGATAGTCGCCGGGATTCAGCCTCTTCTTTAGTTTCGTCTTCTTCAGAGCTCTGCGCATCTTCACCACCGCAGCGGCCGAGCCCCCAAGTTCCCCGCTGACGAAAATGCCCTCACCCGGCGTCGCTCCGGCTCGCAGCACGGACTTGCCTTGGGGTGCGATCCCCACCACAACGATGTCGGCGAAGATGCCGTTAGGGGATTCGGCGGTATCGCCCCCCGCGAGGGTAACTCCGAATCTTTCCCCCAGATTGATCAACCCCTGGAGGAATCGCCCGACCCAGGATGGGGGCAGGTCTCGAGGCAGTGCCAAGGAAAGAAAGCCTGCAACCGGCTCGCCGCCCATTGCTGCGATGTCGCTTAGCCCCCGAGTTAGGCAACGGTGGCCCACGGACTCCGGCGGATGCCAGTCGCGCCGGAAATGGATTCCTTCCAAGCTGAAGTCGGTTGTGATCAGGCATTCTTGCCCCGGCCGGAGTCGCAGAACGGCGCAGTCGTCTCCAATTCCTGTCGAGACTGCGGCGCGTGTCGGGCGGACAGTCCTGTCCGCCTGACCCTGCCTGTCGGGTCTCGCCATGCGGCGAATCTGGGCAATCAACGCTTTTTCAGGAAGCGGCACGACGCAAACACTATACCGCTGACAAAGCGGCAGCGCCGCTCTCCTGTCTGCTATAGAGCCTGCGCGAGAACTAGATTGCCGACAAGGCCGTGGAATGAAGTCCCAGACATATCCGCCCAAACGGGGCGTCTGACAATAGCCGGCGCTTCCAGCGCCTGGGAAAGTGGAAAATCAGAATGCGTTCCAGGGACGCTTGAAGATCTCACACAGACTCTATAGGCCGCCTTGAGCCAAACCGAAGCGGCGGAGCACCCACCCCACCGCTTCTAGGGGGCTCTCGTCCCGTTCCAACACGACGGATGCCAAACAACAGACCGTAGCACTCCACAGGTAATCTGTCCCGTCGTCAAGCCGGTTACCCATCTTCGGTAACTGAGAGCGGCCTTATGTTCCGTTGACACGAGGAACCCGGTTTGTTACCGTTAACCAGTCATTCATAAACCTTTGTCCAAGCTAAGTTCTGCAAGCAGTGTGAATTGCAGACAAGCGCAAATTTAAGGCTCAGGTCCCAGTTCCGGTAGGTATAGGGCGCAAGAGCTATCCATTCCCAAGGTGGGAGCGAAGCCCGAAAAAAGTCAGGTGTTCCGAACAGGCCTTCTGCAACTAAGAACTTAGGCCTGAACTGTCCGGACCTGATGCTGCAAACCTGCTGTATAGGCTTTAAAGGAGCGACTTGCAAAAACGCTTTTACATCCTTTTCGTGGCTCGCGGGGACGACGGCCAACTACGCAAGATTTCCATCCCTGTGCACTACCTCTACGTATTCGTAGTAGGGGCCGCGATCGGCTTTCTCAGCCTGACCGGCATTGCCAGTTCTTATACCCGCATGCTGTTGAAGGTTTCCCGCTACAACGAATTGCGGACGGAAAAAGATCAGCTGAAGGACAACTATTCCCGCCTGGAGCAGGTGGCTAAAGAGCGGGATGTGCAAGTGGCATCGCTCGGTTCCATCGCCGGGGAAGTCTCTGCCCTCTACGGGTTGAAAGCCCAGCCTACGCTGGTAACAGCGACTGCCGAACAGATTCAGGAAGCGGATATAAGCTCTTCACTCGATCAGTTGCATGCTTTGCGCACTTCGGCGCTGACCGGGGCAACCATGGTTGGACTGACGATGGGCCTGACCCGCAATGCCACGACCGCGGACTGGTTCAAGGCTAACTCTGCGCCCAACCTCTGGCCGGTAGAAGGCCAGGTGACGGCAAGTTTTGGGGAGCGGATCGATCCGTTTAACGGGGAAGGTGCCTTCCACAGCGGCGTGGATATTGGCAGCAGCTATGGAGCCCCGGTTCTAGCCCCGGCCGACGGCGTCGTGACCCGCAGCGAGCTGATGGGCGGCTACGGCAAAGCCATCATGATCGATCACGGCAACGGAATCAGCACTCGCTACGGCCACCTTTCCGGCTATGCCGTGACTGCTGGGCAGGCGGTGCACCGCGGTGACGTGATCGGATACGTAGGCACCAGCGGACGCTCGACCGGCCCTCATCTTCACTATGAAGTCCGCATTAACGATACGCCGGTAAATCCTTACAAGTATCTCCGCATTACCGTCGCGCATAACGGCGGCTTCACTTCCGGAAGCTAGAACTCCTCTCAACTCTCCTTGAACCGCACTTTTGCCCTCTAGTTCCGCCTTGGTACACCCGGTTACCGGCACATTACCGGGGTAATGGATTCGCGCAAACAGAGTGCGGGATCGCGGCGTGAACGGCGCTAACATGTAGGAACCCCTCCCAATTCCGTCGCCGAACTGAAGCTGCAGTCAGGACTACATGGAGAATGCGGAGTTAAAGCGGTTTGGCCGGTACGAGATCGTGGCTGAATTAGGCCGCGGAGCCATGGGCGTGGTGTACAAGGCCCGGGACCCTCAGATCGATCGCCTGGTCGCGGTGAAGACGGTTTCCATGTGGGGGCAAGATCGAGAAGAGGAAACTGATTTCCGCATGCGGTTCCTGAATGAGGCGCAAGCGGCGGGACGCTTGCACCACGCTGGAATCGTTTCAATTTTCGACGTCGGCGAAACCTCCGAAAATCACGACCAGTACATCGTGCTGGAATACGTTGCCGGCGAGTCCCTGAATCGCATGCTCGCGCGCGAAAAGAAACTGCCGCTGGCGAAAGCCCTGAAATTTGCGGAAGAGATTGCCGAAGCGCTGGACTACGCTCATGCCCAAGGTGTGGTTCATCGCGACATCAAGCCCGGAAACATCCTTGTAACCGAGGATGGCCACGCCAAAATTGCGGACTTCGGTATCGCCAAGCTCAATCTGGCGCACTTCACCGTGCCGGGCCGGGTGATGGGGACTCCCGCCTATATGGCGCCGGAGCAACTCAGCGGAGAAGGCGTGGATGGTCGCTCGGATCTTTTCTCCCTGGGCGTGATTCTGTATGCCATGGTCACGGGGCATTCTCCCTTTCAGGGCAATAGTGCCACCACCGTGTGTTTCAAAGTGGCGAATCGTGAGCCCGTGGCAGCAAGCGCCTTTGACCTGAACTTGCCCCCCGAACTCGATGAGGTAATCTCCCGTGCGATGGCGAAGGATCCGCAGCAGCGCTACCAAAGCGGCGCGGAGTTCGCCGCGGATTTGCGCCAACTACAACAGATATTCGAAGCGGGGTCGACTACCACTTCCGTACGCGCGGCAATGTTGACTGCGCCCAAAACGATGAGTACGCGCATCGGTACTACGGGACTGCGGAGCCCAGTCTCGCGTTCGGCTGCCGATGTCGACCGGGAAGAGTTGTTGGTCCTGCGAGCATTTCGTAAGGCGCCAATCCGGAATGTGATATTGGGCGCGGCGGCGCTGGTCCTTCTGCTTATCGCTGGGGTCCAGTCAAACTTACTGGTGATTTCTCCCAAACTGGGAGCAGGTGCGCTCAACCCGTCAGCCGCCCCCGCTCGGCCGAGCACTACGGAAAACAAACGGCCAAGTTCTGTTCGAGCCAATGAGATGTCCCGCACCTCGGAAAGCACCTTAGGCATTCCGTCGCGGCCAACTTTGGCGAGAGCCGGAAGGCATAAAACTCAAACTTCTATTTCGTTTCTCCCTCCGCCCGCCCCAGAGCAGACCGTGGTGCCGCTGTCCAATCTCGACGTGGCAGTGCAGCACCAGTTCAAAGATGCCACTCTTTTTGTCTGGGTCGATGATCAGCTTGCGTTGACACGTCCCTTGCATGGCGGCATTCAGAAAAAATTGGTGGTGTTTAACGGAATACGGGGCGTGGACTCGGAGACTCTGAAGATCCCCGCCGGAAAACACGCGCTGCGCGTCCGGGCCTTGTCGGCGGATCAGTCCATTGATCTTTCTAAAACAGTTTCGGCCGAATTCATCGGCGGCGGCGAGAAATCTCTCCAGGTCACCTTCGACAAACACAACACGGCCATGCATCTGATTTGGCAATAGGCTTACTGCCGCAGTCCCATCCAGTTTTCCGAAACAACCAGGGAATTTCCAGGATTCTGCGGGTCGTACTTCACGGAAGTAGGGAGTCCAAGGCGGCAGGAGTGCAGGTTGATCCAGTGCCGCAGGTAAGTAACGTCCTGTGAACATTCGTAGGACACTCCAGCGACATCGTAGTGGTAGATCAACATGATGGCGGCGTGATGCTTATTAGCCGCGGCAAGCTCCTGGACATCAATGACCGTGCCGTCAGTGATGCGGCCTGTGCTCTCCAGCCACGTTCTGCGCTCGCGCTCCAGTTCGTCGGGCGTTTTTGGCTTACGCCGCAGAAGGGCATACGCCGCGAGCAGCGCGACGCAGCCTGTTACTAGCCCATAAATTCGAAGTGAATCCATACGAGGAGGACGGAACGAACGAAGTGTCGACCGCTCTCATATCAGCATAAGCCGAAAGCGAAAGACGTGGAAGTGATTGGCAGGTTACCGAGGTGCCAAAGCTTTAAGAATGCGGTATCGGTGGCAGACCGCCGTAAAACGATCTGGCGTTTTCTTGCTTCGCGTCCTTCGCGGCAGTCCTTGCGAACTCTGCGGTCAAAACCTTTCTTCCCGGCTTGTTCTACAATCAGCCGCGTAATTCTCTGTGAGGACGAAGCGGAGTGCGAATGAAATTTTCAGCGGTCTTTATCGGAATCTTGATGGCACTCGCAATAGCGACAGGCGCAACGCCGGCGTCCGCAGGAAAAAAACCTGGCAAGAAGAAGAGTCAGGATTGGCCGGTTTATGGCGGAACTCCGGAGAATAATCATTTCTCCAGCCTCGGACAAATCAACCGCAAGAACGTGAAGCGCTTGCGAGTCGCTTGGACCTTTGACACAGAAGAATCCGGCGGCCTGCAAACCAGCCCGATCGTAGTCGAAGGAGTCCTCTACGGTCTGACTCCTTCGCAAAAAGTGTTCGCCCTGAACGCTGCCACGGGGAAATTATTGTGGAAGTTTGACTCCGGAATTCGTGGCACCCAACCGGATCGAGGATTGGCTTACTGGTCCGATGCAAACGGCAGCCGGATTCTTGTCGGGGTGATGAACTTCGTCTATGCGCTCGATGCCGCGACCGGCAACGTGATTTCGAGTTTCGGTAACGGTGGTCGCATCGATCTGCGCGAGAACTTGGATCGCGACCCGCCGTCACAGTCCATTTATATGACCAGCCCCGCGGTGATCTATAAAGACTTGATGATTGTGGGCGGCCGCGAATCCGAAACTTTGCCGGCATCTTACGGCGACGTGCGGGCCTACGACGTGCGTAGCGGGAAATTGCGCTGGTCGTTCCATACCATTCCGCGCCCCGGCGAGTTTGGCTATGAGACCTGGCCGAAAGAAGCGTGGAAGGCCACTGGCGCGGCCAATAACTGGGCGGGGATGACCGTAGACGTGGAGCGCGGTGTTGTCTATGTCCCCACAGGTTCGGCTGCATTTGATTTCTACGGGGTTGATCGCGTTGGGGATGATCTTTTTGCCGATTCTTTGATCGCGCTGAATGCCGAGACCGGCGAACGCATCTGGCATTTTCAGGGAGTGAGACACGATCTCTGGGACCGCGATTTTCCCGCGCCGCCGGTGCTTTTGACCGTGGAGCGCGAGGGAAAAAGGGTCGACGCGGTAGCGCAAACCTCCAAGCAAGGCTTCGTATTTCTGTTCGACCGCGCGAACGGGAAGCCGCTATTTCCCATCAAATGCCGAACCTATCCGCCAAGCGATGTGCCCGGCGAAGGCGCCGCACCCCAGCAATGCCTGCCCACGAAACCTGCGCCCTTTGCGCGGCAACTGTTGACCGAGAGTCTTCTGAGCGAGCGCACTCCAGACGTTCACGAGTGGGCGCTGCAGAAGTTCCGCAGCTTTCGCAGCGAGGGACAGTTTGTTCCCTTCAGCGTGGGAAAAGACACAGTCATATTTCCCGGTTTCGATGGCGGAGCCGAGTGGGGCGGGGCTGCGGCCGATCCGAAGACCGGAATTCTCTACGTCAACGCTAACGACATAGCGTGGACCGGCGCACTGGCGGAGAATACGCCGTCAGAAAATGCCGAGAACACATCCAAAGCCATGTACACCAGCCAGTGCGCTTTTTGCCACGGAGAAAACATGGCGGGCTCGCCTCCAGCGATGCCTTCGTTAGTAGGCATCACGAATCGCAAGTCAGCGGCCGAGATCAGCGCCACGATTCGCAACGGCAAGGGACGGATGCCCGGCTTCTCCAATTTGTCAGATGATCAGATCTCTGGCCTGCTTTCCTACCTGACGAATCCCGGGGCCAAGGAAAACGGCGCAAGGGAAAACGACAGAAAGGAAATAGAGACGCCCCTGCAAGCGGAAGCGGCCGCGATGAAATATCACTTTACCGGCTACCAAAAATTTCTGGATCCCGATGGATATCCCGCAGTCGCGCCGCCCTGGGGAACCTTGAGCGCCATCAATCTCAACACTGGCGAGTACGTCTGGAATGTTCCGCTGGGAGAATATCCGGAACTGGCCGCCCAGGGACAGAAGAATACCGGCACAGAAAACTATGGCGGCCCGGTGGTAACCGCCGGCGGTCTCCTCTTCATCGGCGCCACGAATTTTGACAAGAAGTTTCGCGCGTTCGACAAGACCACCGGAGCACTCCTGTGGGAAACTACCCTTCCTTTTGCGGGAAATGCCACTCCGGTCACGTATGAGGTAAATGGGAAGCAGTTTGTGGTAATCGCGGCAGGAGGGGGAAAGGATCTGAAGTCGAAGTCCGGCGGCGTTTACGTGGCGTTTGCGCTCAAAAAATAATGCTACTTGCTTTGGCTGCAAACGCTCTTGCTGACCATGGCGACGAAACCACCTTCAGGATTCTTGCCGAACTGGTCGTCACGAGCGGCTTTTTTACTGACTACGAAGCGTCCGCCGCGGTCACGGGAATAAAACCACTCGGTCGTAGGGGCGGCAGTTCCGCTGGCGCAGTTAAAGCGCACGCGCGCACGCATCTCCACGAAGGGTCCGCCTTGCGGCAGCTTTGCCGGTTCCTTGTATTCCACGCGGACCAGGGCGAGCCGCTGATTGTTCTTAAGGATGCGGATAGAACTCACCGAAATTTTATCGCCGGCTTCGGTCTGGCCGATGGTCCGCCAGTCTCCGGCCGCGAAAACGACCAGGCTCACCATGAGTACCGGCGCCAGTACAACCGCGGCAAGAACGACAAGGGCTTTTTTCAACGCTGAGGATTCCGCAATCGGAGATTGCAACGAGAAACTCTCGTCGAAAAGAGCAGTTCTGTCAACCGCTTCGACGCTGCTCGCGGGTGCAAATTGATGGTCCGTGCTATGGTTATGAACGCGAGAGGATGCGCGATCTTATGGAAGTGCTTCATTCCACGACGGTTGCATCGCCGGTAGGCCCTTTATTCCTGGCCGCATCCGGTTCCGGGCTGGTGGCGCTGGAGTTCGATGCGTCTCTTCCGGGCCAGCAAACCATTCGTCAGAATCCGCGCGATCTGCGGGAAGGGAACGATTTCCGGAAGAGGCGCGTATTTCGCTTCGAGGCATCCGCAACCGCGATGCAGCCTTACGTCCGGCAACTCGACGAATATTTCGCGAGTAAGCGTCGCGAGTTCAGCTTTGCCCTTGATCTGCGCGGTACCGACTTTCAGCAGGCTTGCTGGCGAGCGCTGGTGGCGATCCCCTACGGGGAAACGCGCAGCTATGCCGACATCGCGCGTGCCGTGGGAAGGCCGCGAGGTTTTCGCGCCGTCGGCATGGCAAACAATCGCAATCCGGTGGCGATCGTCGTCCCCTGCCATCGCGTAATCGCATCGGACGGAACTCTGTGCGGTTACGGCGGCGGCCTCGACGTGAAGCGGAAGTTGCTGCAGTTGGAGGGAGCGCTTAGCGGGACGCTGGCCGCATAGGATAGGAATTGTTGATTGCTGATTTTCGATTGTTGATTGAACAGCCCACGGACCACGCGGTTGGTTTTCAATCAACCATCAGCAATCCAAAATCAACAATCGCAGTCCGACGATCGCATCCCCACGCTTCCTTGACGACTTCAGACCAATCCTCCGCTCTGCGCAAGGCGGGCCTCTTCTATCTCGTCTTCGTAATGTTTTCCTATACGACGGGCGGACCCTTCGGACTTGAGGACATGGTCACAACCTCGGGTCCGGGAATGACACTGATCTATCTGTTGGTACTGCCGTTCTTCTGGTGTATCCCAGTGTCGCTGGTTTCGGCGGAGCTGACCACCGCCATGCCCGTTGAAGGCGGCTTCTACCGCTGGACGCGCGCGGCCTTCGGCGACTTCTGGGGATTTCTAGCCGGATGGTGGAACTGGTCCGCGTCGTTTCTGCTGGGCGGGGTCTATGCCGTGCTGTTCACGGACTATCTCGCCTACTACTATCCCACCTTGAAGACGACGTGGTGGAAGCACTATCTCGTCTCTGTGGCGCTAATCGCCGCCCTGACCTGGATTAACGTGCGCGGCATTCAGATGGTCGGGCAGGTAGCAACCGCCCTGGAAATTTTTATTTTTTTGCCTGTGATGACCATGGTTGTCCTGGGACTACTTCACTGGCATCAGAATCCATTCGCGCCGTTGATGCCTCCACATCAGCCGACATTCAAAGTATTTGGCGTCGGCCTGGCGCTGGGACTATGGCTGTACTCGGGATACGAACAACTCTCAACAGTGGCGGAAGAGGTAGACAATCCGCAACGGACCTATCCGCTGGCCCTGGCGCTGGTGGTGCCGCTTTCCATGGCAGCGTATTTTCTGCCGGCACTGGCGGGATTGGCGTCGGCGGGACACTGGGAACAGTGGCACACCGGCTTCTTTTCCAACGCCGCCAGCATGATCGGCGGGACTTTCAGAGGAAGACCGTGGCTGGGTACATGGATGATACTGGCCGCCATGGTGGCTAACGTTGCACTGCTCAATAGCACCATTCTCACGACCACCCGCATGCCGTTCGCCATGGCCCAAGATGGCTATTTGCCGAAGGCGCTCACCCGCAAACATGTGCGTTTCGGAACGCCGTGGCTGGCAATCGTGCTTTCGGCGGCAATCTACGCGCTGCTCGCGTGGCGAAGTTTGGCCGACCTCATTTCGGTGTATATCTGGTTGCGATCTGCAACGACGGTGTTGACAGTGCTCTCGGCGTGGAAACTCCGGCGCGCTCAGCCTGAGCGGAAGCGGTCATTCACCATACCAGGCGGACGGGCGGGGTTGATGTACGTAGTCTGCGCGCCGGCGGTCATGGCCGTGGTGGCGCTTCTGGGCAGCGATCGCTTTGGTCTGATCGGCGGAGCAATTGCGATTGGGGCCGGACCGGTTGTGTACGGGATGCTTAGGAAAAAAGCGGCCTAAGGTACTTAGCGGGCGGTCACGGCCTTCAGTTCGACTCTTCTTGATGCCAGATGTGAAACGTTCCAAAAACAGTATCGTTCGGCTGCCGGTTTGCTGTCTGCCTCATGTCGATCAACTCCTCAGGGACATCTGGGATGCTCATTCTGGTTTCCGGAAGCTGCACCTCGTCAAGCTCGACTAGGATGCAATCCAATCGTTCCGAGTGCCGCTTGACCTTCTCTTCAAAGGAAGCCTGAGAATCCGCCCATGCAACAACATTAACGTACGCTCCCTTCCCCTTACCAAATCTCTGGAAATTTTCTCCGTTCGGATTCGATTTAAGACACGCGAGACCGGCCCATACGTCGCCATTCGTCATGAAATTCGCTCCGTCCTCCAAGTCTAGAGACGGCGCCCGAATGCCGATTGGCCGCCAAGAAGAAACGTCTTCGGAAACTTGCCTTCGCCGCAGAGTTTGAAGGAGCTGAAATCCTTGTACCACGGTCCGTCGGGTACATCGGGTTTCGTTTCCATCCAGAGGCGAAGTTGATTCAGGTCCTGCAGAGTGATGTTGCAGTCGCGCATTCGCTCAACCAGATGGTCCCGAAGCGCAGCGGGAAGACGGGACCAGGTCTCGATCTGCGGCATTCATTCACCGAAGATGAAGCGTCCCATCTTATCTCCCAACTGCTTTACTTCATCCGGATCGGCAGCCATTCGAAAGCGTTCTGCCAAAGAAAAAAAAGCCTTCTGTTTTTCCTTCTGCGCCTCAAGGCCCTGTTCCATTAGTTCGACCAGCACGCGATTGTCGCTGAGTCGCCTTTTCTTGGCGATACGTTCGACTTGCTCAGCCAATTTCGCCGGCAGAGTTACGCTTCTTCGGACTTGTTTTGTGGCCGCCATGACATCATTATACACCGTTATGGTGCACAAGGTGCGCGGACCCATTAACTCACCCAATCCAACAACTTGTACCACGCCCCCGCGAATGGCAAGAACCACGGCTTGCCGTTGTATAGGCCAAGCGGCGCGCCTGGAAACGGAATCCCGACGAACGGATTCTCTGGCTTGTCACCGGCCATTAGTTCGGCGATCTTCTGGCCCTGATACGTCGCCATGGCGACGCCGTGACCGGCATAGCCGACGGCATAGTACATGCCGTCGAGTTGCCCGGCGTGGGGCATGATGTCGAAGGCGAAGTCGAGCGTGCCTCCCCAAACATAATTAATCTTGGCGTCGCTGAGCTGGGGATAAACCTCGATCATACCGCGGCGCAGAATATCGGCGCTGCGGCGAATCGTCTGCTCGTTCTCGGGGAAGAATGCTGCGCGTCCGCCGAAGAGCATACGGCGATCGGGCGTCAGGCGGTAATAGTAGAGATAATTTTTCGAGTCGTAGATCATGCGGTCGCGCGGGCTGAGTTCGTGGGCCAGCGCTTCGGGTAGGACTTCCGTAGTGATAATGAACGATCCGATGGGAATGAGCTTTTTCTGGAGTGCAGGAGTGGCCTTACCGGTATATCCGCTGGTGCCGACGAAAACTTCGTGCGCCCAGAGCGCGCCGCGTGAGGTCGAAACCTTCCATCCCGCTTCGCCCTTGCGCGGTTCACACTCGACACCGAGAACGCGAGTGTGGTCGAAAATCTGCGCTCCGGCCTTCATCGCGGCGCGAGCAAGTCCGGCGACGTAGCGCGCGGGATTGCACCCAGCGCTGACTTCGTCGACCATGCCGCCGTAATAAATCGTCGAACCGATTTCGGAACTTAATTCGTTTTTCTGAACCACCCGCAGAGTATGGTTGAACTCGCGGGCGATGACTTCAGCCTGGCGAGCGTAGTCGTCGAAATGCTTTTGCTTGCAGGCGACTTCGAGGTGTCCGCAGCGTGAAAAGTCGCAGTCAATGGCTTCTTCGCGGACAATCTCTTCGACGCAGTCGATGGACGCGAGCGAGGCGGCATACATGCGCTGCGTCCGTTCCCGCCCGTACTTGGAGATGAGTTGGTTTACGCCGACCTTCATGCCGGTCAGCACCATCCCTCCGTTGCGTGAGCTGGCACCCCATCCGATAGTTTCGCCTTCCAGCACGGCCACTTTCGCGCGCCGCTGGGCGAGTGTGCGAGCGGCGGAAAGCCCGGTGAAGCCTGCCCCGATCACGGCTACATCGACAACGTCCGGAAGCGCGCGCGTACCATCTACGACTGGAATCGCAGTCGTCGTCAGCCAGTAGTTCTCCTCCATCATCGAGCGTCCTGCGATCACATCTCGGTCCATAAATTTCTCAAAGCACAGCCGTCTCGTGGATCAGGCGGCCTTCGGAAAAGCGAGCCAAATTCAACAAAGATGCATCAATCAATTCCGTCTTCCCGTTGAGAATCAAATCGCTGAGAATCTTTCCGGTCGCCGGGGCATGCATTACCCCGTGCCCGCTGAATCCGTTGGCGAGAAAGAACCCCGGAACTCCCGGCGCCTCTCCGAGAATGGGGTGATGATCGGGCGTCATCTCGTAAAGGCCGGCCCATGCCCGTTTCGGATTGACTGGCAGATCGGCAAAGCAAGGCACGCGATCGGCAGCGCGAGTCAAAATCCTCTCCACAAAAGCAGGGTCGAATTCGGTTTTGAATCCCGGCGTCTCCTCAGGATCGTTCCAGGCCAACAGAAAGCCGCGGCCCTCCGGACGGAAGTGAAATCCGTTGGACATGTCGATGATCATCGGCGCGGAGTGCGGAAATTGCTCAAAGGGCTCACTTGGCACCAGCATGCGGCGCAAAGGCTCGACCGGCAGGTTAACGCCCGCCGTGGCTGCGACGCCAGCCGCCCAGGCCCCGGCACAATTAACCACCTTGCGGGTTGCAAATGAACCGGTACTGGTTTCCACACCGGCAATACCGCTCTCATCCCGCACCAGGCCGGTCACTACTGAATGCTTGCACAATCTCGCCCCGTAATCGACAGCCCGGCTCATAAAGCCATTCATGGCGCTGTAGGGATCGACAAAGCCGTCCGTTGAACAGAAACTTCCGCCAACAATGTCATCTCCGCGCAGTTGCGGGAACCGATGTCGGATTTCACCACCGTCGATTAACTGAACATTCTTCAGGCCCATGGCCACTTGCCTTTCGTAATTCGTGCGCAAATACGCCATGTGTCTTTCACTTGTGGCACAGAAAAGATATCCCTGCGGACGGTAATCGCAAGGATAGCCAAGCCGTTCCTCGAAGGTGGCATAGAAGTGAATCGAGTACAGCGACATCTGAATGTTGACGGGAGTGGAGAACTGGGCGCGTATGCCGCCCATACTCTTGCCGGTCGAACCTTTGCCTTGCGCAGACTCGCGTTCTATTACCAGAACGTTGCGGCAGCCCGCCGAGGTCAGGTGATATGCAATGCTCGAACCAACAATCCCACCGCCAATAATGACGACGTCTGCCGTCTGCACGCTCTATGCCCTCCGGTGGACCGAGCATTTTAGCCGAGTCGCACACGGCAGTACATGTACTCCCGGTAACTCATTCGGACGCCGTCCGTCCCCCTCGGTAATCTTGCCTCAGTTACCGACTCCCCCTAGTCTGAGAATCATGGCCCTTCGTTGTCTGTTGTTTTCCTCGGATGAGGGAACGGCTGAGCCTATTCGCCAGGTGTTGGCTGGTCTCGGTGTCGAGGGAGAGTACTGCTCCGAGGCGGCGGCCGCCGTCGAAAAAGTAGCCCATCAGAATTTTCAAATCGTCATCATTGATTGGGATATGCAGCCCGAAGCCGGACTGCTGCTGACCACGGCCCGGGAACGCAAAGCCGCCGAACGCCCACTTACTCTGGCGATTGTGAGCGACGACGTCAGCGTTCCCAAGGCGCTGCAGGCGGGTGCGAATTCCATTTTGCGCAAGCCGCTTGTGGCCAACCAAGTCAAGGATACTTTGACCACCGCCCGCGACTTGCTTCGCGCCAAGCAGGAGTCGGCAACAGCGGCCGCCGCCGGGGTATCTGCGGGCTCTGCAGGCAGCCCGCCACAGGTAGATGAAACATCGCAGCCGGTGAAAAATGTCCTAGAATCTTCCCCTTCGGTTCCGATCGGGCAGTTCGTCGCCAAGTCGCATGCGCCTGAATTTGTCACCGCCCTCGAGCCTATCCTTTTACCGAAATCGGAACCGCTACCGGGGACAGAAGAAAAGTCCCCCCGCTCTCCCGCCGCGCCAGCTTCCCCTCTTCCACCCGATGGCCCCAAAGGTCTGGAATGGTATTTAAAAACGCGATTGGGAAATACCACGCCGACGCAAGCGGTCGAGCCGACTTCTTCGCCTTCCGCGGACAGCGATTTACTCGGCTACACCCAAATGACCTCGACTGCATCGAAAGCTGCTCCGTCGAAGTCGAGCGACGCGGCGGCGCCTTACACTTCCGAACGAAAGCGGGACCGTAAAGACACTCTGGAGTCTAAGAAGGAAGAACGAAAAAACGACGATCGAAAGAAAGAAGCGGAACTCTTCGCTTACATGGCGGGCGAGAAGGGCAACTCCGAAGAGGCTCGCCGGCCAAAGTCAAGGTTGAAAGGTGCAATCATCGGTGCCCTTGTCCTTGCCGGCTGCGCGATTTTAGCGGCGCCGCAGGCGCCCTGGCATGCGAACATGCGTGGTGTTTGGGCGCGCGGACAGCAGGCGATGCATGGCTGGCTAAACCCGCAGCCGGCTGCGCCAGTACAGGCGCCGGTTGCTCACGAGGATTTTGGCCGCGCCGGGGATGAATACAGGTTACCGGTCGAGGAGAATATCCCTGATGCCACGACCGATCCTTCGCAGATTCAAGTAGTGCCGGTGATTGATCCGACCGCCAAGAAGGCGCCGAATAGTGAGGTGACGGTCTCGGAGCAGCCAACCGTACAGCCTGATGCAACGGGCGCAACCCCGAGCGATCAGACCCCCGCTTCAGCAGTCCAAATCCCGGACAAGCAGCCTTCTCCATCAACGCCCGACTCAGGAAAGCCGGCCACTGCCGGCGGAGCATCCACATCTCTGGTCGCTCCTCCCGTTGTGATGCCGGTGCATTTTGATTCGTCGGCGCCGGCTCCGATTACATCCTCAGCGCCTTCCCCTCCGGCGCAACTCGCGCCGCCGAAGAAGTCGCCTCATGAACCGTCTTCCTCGGGCCATGTGCCGTCAAGCCTGAAGTCACAACTCTCTTCCATGACTCCCGAGGCGAGCGGTAACAAGCCTCCGGAGGCTGCCATGAATTCGATTGAGCCAGTTGCGGTTCCCGAAGCTGTCGAGCGTGCGCTGCTGACCGAACAACCCGCCCTGGCCTATCCCCCCAACGCCAACGGGCAGCAGGGGACGGTAATCTTGCAGGTTCTGATTGGCCGCGACGGTACAGTGCAAGACGCAAAGTTCCTGCAGGGATCGCTGGCCTTTGCGAAAGTCGCGATCGACGGTGTCAGGCAGTGGAAGTTCAAGCCTTACTCCATGAACGGCAGAGCAGTGTCGGTTCAGACCTTACTGACGATCAGCTTCAAACCGGGGCAGTAAAGTAAGTGGTTTGTTTTGTTGAAGACCCACAGCCGTCTACAGGCTGAAAACCCGACACCCAGATCTTTCGAAGAAGTTCGTCGTAGGTTGAATTCGTCGGCGTTACCTCCAAGGCTCAAATCAAGCAGCTTGGGCGTCCCAAACTGCATCTAGAGAGATATAATTAGGAGAGTTTCTCAGGGAAGTAACTCCTTCCGGAAGAAGACCAAACTGATGTCCATGAAAACCAAAACAGCGATTCTCGTCACCTCCTTTGCCGTACTCCTGTTCGTGGTTGTGGGTTCGTTGGGGGGCGTGCACGCTTCCTCGAACGATGGCTCTTACCGTCAACTGCAGGTTTACAGCGAAGTGCTTTCGCGCGTGCGCAGCGAATACGTCGAAGAACCCAACATTCCAAAGGTGACGGACGGGGCTTTGCATGGACTTTTGGAATCGCTCGATTCCAACTCCAGTTACATGTCGGCGGACGCTTACAAGGTATACAAGGCCCATAAGATTGAAGGCAGGGCTGGAATCGGCGCAGTGATCTCAAAGCGTTTTGGGTATGCGGCCGTCGTTTCCGTTCTGCCCGGCTCTCCCGCGGAAAAGGCCGGGATTGAGCAGACGGATATCTTCGAATCGATCGAGGGACAAAGCACGCGGGAGATGTCGCTCCCCGAAATTCGCAGCATGCTTGTCGGCACGCCGGGATCCACCTTGAATGTTGCAGTAGTCCGCGCCCGCAAGGCGGAGCCTCAGAAAGTGGTCATTACGCGCGATATGGTAAGCATTCCTGCAGTGGCCGACAAGATGATGGACGACGGCATCGGCTACGTGAAAGTCGAAGCCCTTACCAAGGGCAAGACGCAGGAGATCGCTTCCAAGATCAAGTCGCTGGAGAAGTCGGGCGCGAAGAAAATTCTGCTCGATCTGCGCAACTGCGCCGAAGGGGAGGAGAACGAGGGTGTGGCGGCGGCGAATCTGTTTCTGAATCACGGCACCATCACTTACCTGCAGGGACAAAAATTTCCGCGCGAGGCGTTTAATGCCGATCCCGCGAAGGCGATCACCGCCCTTCCAGTCGCAGTTCTGGTAAACCGGGGAACTTCGGGCGCCGCTGAGATCGTGGCAGCCGCAGTTCTGGAGAACGCGCGCGGCGACGTAGTGGGCGACAAAACCTTCGGCGACGGCTCGGTGCAAAAGACGATCGACCTGCCGGACGGCGGCGCGTTAATCATCTCCATCGCGAAGTATTACTCGCCCAGCGGGAAAGCCATTCAAGACTCGGCGATCACGCCCAACATCCTGGTGGCGGATGCCGCGGACGACTCCGTGGGTCCAGACGACGAAGATTCAACGCCCACTACTGACCAGGAAGCCGTGCCTAAAAAGACGGTGGATGATCAGTTGAACAAAGCCGTGGAAGTGCTGAAAAGCCGGGCGAGCTAACTACCCTAGTTCCGAGGACGGCCGCAGCGAAAGCAACGCTAACCTATTAACCGGCCCTGTCATTCCGAGGATAGCCGGAGCAAAAGCGACGGCACCGAGGAATCTGCTTCTTGCTTTTAGTCGCGCGCGAACCTGGCGCGCGATTTTCTTTGTGCCTCAACCCTAACCAGGCAAGAGTCTTCGAAGTGCTATCCTGACTTCGTCTCCTGATGAAATCTCTTTACGAAGCTCTTCCACCGGTGGAAATCGGAGGCCGCAGGCTGGTCGGCCGCGTGCTCTTCGGTCTGCTCGTGCTGGTTGCAATCCTCGTAGGAGGGACCGCAGGCCTGCTGCTGGTTTACACTACCGACCTGCCGCAAGTCGATGCGTTGGAAGCCTACCGCCCCAGTTCGATCACTGAACTCTACGATGATCGCGGGCGAGTAATCGGATCTTTCGCGCTGCAACGACGCGTGGTCGCGAGCTATGACGATTTTCCTCCGATCCTGCGGGACGCGCTGGTCTCGATTGAAGACAAAGATTTTTACCGGCACTCCGGAATCAATTTTTTTCGCATCGTGGGGGCTGCCTATCGCGACATCGCATCGGGCGGCAAAGTCCAGGGAGCATCCACTCTTACCATGCAGTTGGCCCGCAATCTTTTTTTGTCGCCCGATCGAAGGTGGCAGCGCAAAGTGCAAGAAGCGATGCTGGCCATCCAGATCGAGCGCCGGTTCACCAAGGCGCAGATCTTTACTCTCTATGCGAATCAGATTTCTCTCGGTCACGGTACGTTCGGATTTGAGGCTGCGTCAGAGTTCTATTTCAGCAAGGCGGCAAAGCAACTGACTCTGGGGGAAGCGACTCTGCTGGCGGGATTGCCGAAAGGCCCGACCGTGTATTCGCCGATCAACCATCCCGACCGCGCTCAAAGGCGGCGGAATCTGGTGATCAATGCCATGCTCGAAGATGGCAAGATCACGGCCACTCAGGCTGCCGACGCGCGATCCGCGCCGCTTGTGTTGCATCTGGCCCACGATCCAAATTCGCTGGCTCCTTATTTTGTGGAGGAAATTCGCCGATATCTGGAGAACAAGTACGGAGCCGATCAGGTTCACGAAGGTGGTCTCAAGGTCTACACCACACTCGATGTAGATCTGCAGCGAGCCGCGAACCAGGCGGTGCTGGACGGTTTGGCCGCCTACGAACGCCGTCATGGTTGGAAAGGTCATCTTGAAAATGTGCAGGCCAGCGGCGTGGCTCCCGGTAAATATTTTCATCTCGACTGGGACGACGAGCCCGAGGTCAATGGATATATTCACGCGCTGGTCACTTCCGCCGGGACTGGCATTGCCACGTTGAAATTCGGGAGATATACCGCAGCTCTTGGACAAAGCGACGTTGCCTGGACCGGCCAGAAGCTGGCGTACATTCTCAAGACCGGAGACATCTGCTATGTAAGGATTCTCACTCTCGGCACGAACGGCGCGGCCCGCGTCAGCCTGGAGCAGGATTCGGGAGCCCAGGGATCGCTGCTCGCAATCGACAACGTCAACGGCGGAATCAAGGCAATGGTGGGCGGGCGCGATTTCAACGAGTCGAAGTTTGATCGCGCCACGCAGTCCATGCGCCAGGTCGGATCCTCGTTCAAACCCTATGTTTACACCACGATCATCGACGGGGGCGCCAGTCCCGACGACACCATTCTTGATGAGCCGGTCAGCTTTGAAACTCCCTCTGGTCCGTATTCTCCACACAATTACGACGAAAAGTTTGAAGGCATCATCACTCTGCGGCGCGCGCTGGCCCAGTCTCGCAACATCCCCGCGCTCAAATTGGCCAACAAGGTTGGCATCAAGAATGTCATCGACTACGCTGAGCGTTTCGGCATCACCGCAAAGCTGCCGCCGTATTTGCCGGTCGCCTTGGGAGCGGCCGAAATTACATTGATGGAGCAAACCTCGGCTTACAGTGTTTTTCCCAATGACGGTGTGCGTGTGCTCCCACGCTACATCACGCGCGTGACTGATTACGAAGGACGAGTGCTGGAAGAGGATTTTCCCGAGGTAAAGGATGTGATCAGCGAGCGCACGGCACGCATTATGACTTCGATGCTGCGCGAAGTGGTACTGCACGGTACAGGAATCGCCGCTGCCAAGCTGCCTTTCCCCGTAGCGGGCAAGACCGGGACCACTAACGATTTCACCGACGCCTGGTTTATGGGATTCTCTCCGGCGATGACCTGCGGGGTGTGGGTCGGCTACGATGAAAAGAAATCTCTGGGCACCAAAGAAACGGGAGCGCAGGCGGCCCTCCCCATCTGGATGAATTTCATGACAGTGGCAATGGCGGGCAAGGATCCGGGAGACTTTCAACCGCCACCTCTAACGCCGCGCACGGTCGCTCAAAAACTAGATACGCCAGACGCCGCCCCGGCCACAGAAGAAGCGCATTAGCCGGTACAGGCAATCATGTGGGGGCAGCCGACCGCAGCGAGGCGCCAATGTAACCGGACCTGCGACATCAGTGGCTTTGGAGAGAACTTATGCGAAAAGTTTTTTGTCTGTGTCTTTCAGCGATGTTCCTGATCGCAACCGCTGCGCAGACCCCGCACCAAAGCTCGTCTTCGGACAATGGCAAGGCAGCCGTCGAGCGCGTCCTGCGCACGCAGCAGGACGCCTGGAACCATCACGACCTCGAAGGTTTCATGGCGGGCTACTGGAATTCTTCAGAACTCACCTTCTTTTCCGGCGCCAAACAAACCAGCGGCTGGCAGGCGACGCTGGATCGCTACCGCTCAACCTACAACAGTCCGGGGCACGAGATGGGGAAGCTGGAATTTTCCGGCTTACGCATAGAGACGCTGGGACCAGAAGCCGCATTCGTTCGCGGCGAATGGCATTTGACCATGCCCGACGGGAAGACTCCGCACGGTCTGTTCACCCTTGTGTTTCACAAATTTCCTGAAGGCTGGAAGATTGTGCACGACCATACTTCGGCGGCTGAATGACAGCAGCTTCTAGCTGTTAGCTGCAAGCCAAACGACGCTCACTTCTTGACCCGTAGTTGCACTCGGCTACCTTCTGGCAGCGTCCCGTTCGAAATTTCCACCTTGCCATTGCGCACGATCCCTTCGAATTCCTGTTGGGACTGGACCTCTGGCCTCGCGGGCGAGGACGCCCGCGCCACACTGCGGCCCGTACCCTTGTCCATGGCTTCATTCGCCAGGCGGTCAGCTTCCTGATTGTGTTCCCGCATGGCGTGGCCGATCGAGAACCAATCGAGTTGCGCGATCAATTCCTTGGCGCGCCCATGCAGGTCCTGCAGCACCGCATTCTTCACTTTGTAAATTCCCTTAACCTGCCGCACCAGCAGTTCGGAATCGCTGATCACCTTGAGCGCTTTGGGTCCGTGCTTGATCGCGTATTCGAGGGCGGCGATCAGTCCTTGATACTCGGCAAAATTATTGGTCTGGTGACCGAGATATTCACTCAGAGCAGCCACTTTCCGACCGGATTCATCTTGAATAACGACGCCATAACCGGCGGGACCAGGATTGCCGCGCGCACCGCCGTCACTGTGGGCAATTAAATAGCGCTCAGGGGGATTCTCGCGGGCTTCGAGGAGCGGCTTGATTCCAGCACTGCGGGAAGGGGTCATTCTTCGAGTGTACAACGAGGGCTATCGACCTTCGCTCGACGGACGGCCGAAGGCGGCCGTCCCCACACGAACTCATCAGCGCCCGGCGGCGAGTCGCGTGGCCAGTCGCGGTGGGAGTTTTGCGGCGAAGATGCGATCCTGCGCGTCTTTCAGATTGTAGGGCGTGCGATGAAAGTGGACGACCTGCGCGTCGGTGTCGAACAGCGCAAAGGCGGCTCGCCAATCGCCGTCGCGAGGCTGGCCGACAGAACCAGGATTGATCAGATATCGCGCATCGGGCTTCAGTTGCAGCGCGACCGATTCGGCCTGGCCGACCGTACGGTATTCCGGGCGGAAGCCATCCGCGGACGAGTCGTTGACGAAGAATCCTCCCTGCAGATGCGTGTGTCCAAAAAAAGTCAGGGGAGTGGCCAGGGTCAACAGCGGAGTAAGTGCGTCTCCCAGCGAAACCACATATTCATCCTCATCCTGTGGAGAGCCATGGACCAGCTGCACCCGCGGAAAATCCGGCGGGGAAACAGGACCCTGCGGCAAACGGCGTAGCCAGTCGAGATTTTGAGAGGTTAATTCGTTTCGAGTCCACATAGCCGCGGAAGCAGCCATGGGATTGAAGTCGTCGAGGTCCAACAATCCGGTGACTGCCTTGTCGTGATTGCCACGCACAAAGATTTTTCCCAAGTCACGAGATCGGACTGTCACTTCATTCGGACTGGCGCCGTAGCCAACGATGTCTCCCAGATTCACGACTGCGTCGAATGACGGGACGGCAGCGAGGCTGGCTTCGAGAGCTTCGAGATTGGCGTGAACGTCGCTCAGCAGCAGTATGCGCACGGATCACCGGACAAACTGCCGATTATCGAACGAACGTACATGAGCGAGCCTCGGCAAGATAAAGCTATTGTGAAAGCTTACAACGACCTTGCGAGCGAAAGTCCCGTCATTTCGCCGCGCTTAAGAACCACGCCTACGAACTCGCCCTCATATCGCTGGAAGTTCCCCCGGCTGCCGGAACATAGCATTTCAGCGTGTAATCCATCACCATGCGGTCGGCATTGAAGCGCCAACCCAGAGTTCGGATCGTCCGCTTCATGCGCTTAATCCAGCCGCGCGGAAGACCGTCGCGATCACGCTGGTAATAGAGTGGAAT
>Ga0073928_10001807_pt1 | contig 39591 bp, 40 predicted proteins | sample PaiPotPPA55metaG_FD_76969 | JGI IMG/M metagenome (GOLD analysis project Ga0073928, IMG submission 76969) | Iron sulfur acid spring bacterial and archeal communities from Banff, Canada, to study Microbial Dark Matter (Phase II) - Paint Pots PPA... ... | reverse complement strand
ATGGAACTCAGACGGTACCGATCTTCTATGGAGGCGGCCTGCGCCACACACTCGCCAGCCACGGCTGCTGTTCGCGGGGTAATCCCGTCGGCCGATAGTAATATTCGAGTTCTATGAACGCCGCGTCCAACATGTAGCGCCGCCAGGCTTCAAGATCGTGGTAAGCGCCGTAGCGCCCGCGGTTCCAACCTTCCTCGTTCTGGCCGTGCGGATTGGAGCTGAACAGCACGCCCCTCGGCTTCAGTGCGACGTGCAGTTGTCGCAACACGCGAGGCAATTCTTGGGACGGCACATGAAAGAGCGAAGCGTTCGCGAAGATGCCGTCAAAGCGCTCACCCGGCAGGTCAAGCCTGTGGAAATCCTGCTCCCATAGCTCGCAACCGGTGTCGGCACGCGCCATGGCAGCAAAGCCGGCCGCTCCCTCCAGCCCGATAGCCGTGTGGCCTAATCCCGCAAAAGTTTTGAGGTCGCGTCCTGGCCCACAGCCAAAATCGAGAATCACTAAAGGCGACTCGCCGTCGATATGCCGCAATAGCGCGGCGATGTTCTGGCTGACATCGTGATCTCGCGTGCCAGCGCGAAAGTCCTCAGCGTGCTGCTCATAGTACGAAAGCGTCGCAGTGGCGATTTTGTCGAGCTCGTGGGGTTCAAGCCGCTTGCCATGCATCGAGATTCCTGCCGCGCTGCGCCACTTCCGGGTCGCTATTCTGATCCAGATCGGCGTTGAGCGGAACGAGCGCGTCATCGAGAAGATCGCGCTTGATCCCGATCCACGTGGGGTCGCACAAGACTTGGTTGCTGGGACAACTACTTGATTGACGCGACCGGAGTGCCGTTCCAGAGGCAGCTACCGGGGCTGGCAGGGTTCGACCCTCTGCCGTCGGTGGCGAGCGGCCGCTTCTCAACCTCAAGGGTCGCTCCCTAATTCTTGGAAGACTGGCTGGGAACGCAGCTAAACGTGATCACAGATCTTTGCCACGAATAGCCTGGTACGCCGGATTGTTGCTCGTTAATGAAGGCAAACGTCTCTCCCTTCGCAGCGCAAAATTCTTTGCCTTTTGCGACAGCTTCTCGTTGCGCCCTGTCCCAACTGCCATCCATTGCCCCGTACTGCGCCGACACGGAAAAAGTCGCAGGTCCCAGCTCATTCACAGCCCCGGTTGTACCGCAGCCTGATAGGACCGCCAGAAACACGACCACTGATGCTCGCTTGGTCAACTTGTTCATGATTTTAATTGCTCGCGCGAGGTGGCGACAGTCTAATCCAAACGACCGGGCCATGGGGCGACTCTTAATGTATCTGTGGTTTAGCAACCGACTATGGCCGACCACTGACGGTTGAGGTGTGTTTCCGCTGTCGACCCGTTCCGGTCCCTCACGAGCGGCTGCTATTCGGGAGCCTATTCCTCGTCGGGCTCGGGCTCTTTGGGTTCACGCGTCCAAGGATCGGTTCACCGCGAATTGGGTGCGTTAAACGTGAGAAAGATTACGACGCCACAGAAGATTGGCACCAACGCGCCGATGATCATCCATAAAGGTGCGTGTTTCGCTATTGTTTCGACGTGATCAGGCATGAATCACGAAGTATAGGCGTCGGCAGACGAATAAAAGGAAAGGCCCTGCGCAGGGCCTTTCCGTGCACCCTAGGTGCCGATCAACCTAGACTCAAGCGGCGGTTGCGAGCAATTGCCAGTTCCTTGGCATAATGACCGCGTCGATAACATGGATGACGCCATTCGATGCAGTGATATCACGCTGCTTGACGTGCGCTCCATTGACCTGGACATCCGATGAGGACACTACGGCCGTCAGGGGACTGCCCTGAACGGTCATCACGTCGCCTGACTTGAAGTCCTGCGCCAACACGTGTCCCGTGACCACGTGATAACTCAAAACGGCCTTGAGCTTTGCGGTGTCCTTGAGCAGCGCATCCAGCGCGCCCGAAGGAAGTCTCTTGAAGGCTTCGTCGGTGGGCGCGAAGATCGTGAATGGGCCTCTGCCCTTGAGCATATCGGTAAGGCCGGCGGTTTTAATACCAGCAACCAACGTAGTGAAATTGCCCGCCGCAATCGCCGTATCGACGATATTCTTCGTTGGGGCCGCATGTGTGGTGCTGCCTTGTTGATTGGCGGAAGTGTTTTTTGACTGTTCCATAAATAGTAACCTTGACGTATAGCCCGCAAGAATTTGCTGGCCAACTCAGCTCGTATTCGGCTGAGGAGATCAGTATGGACCCTATGTGGAGTGTGTGCGGGACCAGGTCAAATGAATTGCGAATGGTGCACTAGCACTTGCAATCGAGTTGCATGGCGCGATGGTCGCGATGATTCGCATCGGGCAATTGAAACTTTGACAATTGAGCCACCAGGGCTGCGCGAGCGAATCGTGCATGCTTAAGACTCCGGAAAAATCACGCTGTAGATTCCGGCGAAGGTGACCAACACGGCCACAATGACAAAGCCCAATTACTATCCCTTTAATTTGCAGAGCCAGATTTTTGCCGGATCTTTGAGATCAAACCCTCGATGGATATCGCAAGACACAACAGACCCAGCAAACCGAGTACTGTCGCGCCTCCGTACACGGCAGCGCTATCGCCTCCCTCGCCTCGCGGGCCAGCGTGTGCGCAGCGCCGAGGTCGCGGTCGAAATGATGAATGGTCGACCGCCCCGGGTCGTGCGTTCAGTGTTCAATGTGTTGACGTTCAAGGGCGATGGAACGTTGGTACCGCCACTACGGGATCGCCACGTACGGGCTCGCGCCGAACTGGCGCTGACGCTCGGGGCACCGGCCCGCCACGCAGGGATTGCCGAAGCCAGTACTCGGTTTGTCGCTCGAGGCGATCAATGGACGCCGTCAGCGGCTGTCGTGCGACGGATCGAGCAAGCCGCCCTGGGGCGCCAGAAATGCCCCCGAATATCACCCTCCGGACGTGGAATCGAATGATCGCTCTACTTGCTCGCTAGGAGTCGTTCAAAATCACAATCGGCCACAACCAGCCATTGAGGGTGCTCAAGTGGCCGCCAGGAACCGGTCATTCACTGCTTGTCGTAGTATTGGGTTTCCGGAACTGGCAGTCGGTACGCCTCCATTGGAAACGGCTCCGAACGGCGGACCGCCGCACTAGGACACGGCATTTCGGTCGGCGATGGCGATCGCCAAACCCTCACCAATCGGCTGGAGGCCATGACATGAGACAAAAGTTAATACTATGTACATCGGCCTTACTTCTTGCGATCGGAAGTGCATTTGCGGCTGCAGATTCCGCGACGACCTCCGCGCCTGACGTTGAGAGAGCTGTCGCAGCTCGTTCCCTGGCTTTTGTAAAGGCGGCGCTAAATGGCGATGTGGCCGGCTTTCGCACCTTCATGTCGGATGACTACGTAATGTTGTGGGTCGAGCCGGCGACCAATGGAAAGAAGGCGCATTGGGCGACGATGACGAAGGAGGAGTGGGTGAAGGGTTTACGATCAGGCAAGCACAAATACCATGCCGTCGAACTGCTGAATACGAAGGTTTATCTCCATGGCGACGTGGCGATATTCACGGGTGACTACGCGGAGACCGGCACGCGAGAAGGTGTGGAGTACTCGGACGCGGGCCTATTCTCTGAAACGTGGGTGAAGCGTAAAGGTCAGTGGGTAATCGTCGGTAGTGTGTTTCCATAGTAACGGCGACACAAGGACTCGGGCGAGCTGCGCGCGATGCCTCGAGTGATCAGTGGTTTGCCTGATAGCTGCCGTTCGTGACGGGCCGCAGAGGGTCAACACCGTAGGTTGTCGGACGCCCCAAAACATGCGCTTTTCCGCCGCCCTCTATTTCTTCAATGGATACGGCGTTCCATCGCGGTGGGTATACCCTCTAACATCGGCAATCATGTCGATGTCAGGGTATGTGCAACGGTCGCGTGGGTCAGTTGTGCCAATTTCAAGTACTCGGGCAGGCCGCCCAGATCTATTTACCAGATGATGGCCGTCCGGATCACCGCACCTGAACGCCGCACAGTCCCCGGAGCGCAATGTTTCTTCGCCAGCGTTGGTGACCAATGTCAACTCACCATCGAGCACCCAGACGAATTCGTCCTCATGACTGTGCCAATGACGCTGGCTGGACCAAGCACCCGCCTCGATGACAGTCACGTTCACGCCGAATTGAGTCAGTCCAGCATAACGTGCCAGCCGCTGACAGGATTGAGCGATGCACGGTTCATCAAAGGGACGCGGATAGGTGCCTCCTGACTCCGAGGGCACAATGGAAATGTCGAGTTTCTTCATAGCGCTGAACTCCTACACGTGAAATCCACAGTTCTTACAAGTTCAGCTCCTGGCCCCGGCCAGCGGATTAAAGCGGCATTCTGGTGCCGCATACCGGACACTCGCAAGTGACCGTAGCGGGTCGCTTAGGCCCACTCAACTCTGCTCTCCGATTTGACGGGCGGCGGCGCCGACCGTTACCAACTCGGCCACGCCGCCGCCCGGTCCGGCCGCTACACCTCGGTCTGCTCGGCCATTTCGAGGGCGTCATCAACCTCGATCCCAAGGTACCGCACTGTACTTTCCAATTTGCTATGGCCTAACAGCAGCCGCACCGCGCGTAGGTTCTTGGTCCTCCGGTAGATCAGGGAGGCTTTCGTGCGGCGCATCGTATGGGTTACATAGGCATCGGCGTCAAGGCCAATTTCGGTGACCCAAGCCTCGACGAATCTGGCGTATTGTCGCGTCGATAGATGCGGCGACAGCCGTATTCTGCTCGAAAACAGATAATCCTCGCTTTTGAGCGCCGCGTGTCGGATCCAGGCGAAGACCGATTTTCGGGTGAGCTCAGTGATTTCGAACTGAACCGGCCGCTGTGTCGTCTGTTGCATGATGATCGTGCGCGCGGCGATTCGATCGCCATGAGCGACATCGCGAACGCGCAGTTGCACGAGATCGCAGCCGCGCAGCTTGCTGTCGATCGCCAGATTGAACAACGCGAGCTCGCGCTTGCGATCGCCCAGCTCGAGGCGAACGCGTATTGCCCAAATCTCCTTGAGTTTGAGCGGTGCTTTTCGTCCGACCAGCTTTCCCTTGTTCCAGGGATCGCGGCGGCCAGATTCAACGATTGGTGACAACATCTTGAACTCCTGTTGTTTGAAAGGAGTTCAAAGCGTGAAATCCACCTGATTTATGGCATACCTACCGGTCAGCAGATCTCGATGTTGCGATTTAACAGTGCCGGTTCAGCGGGTCACCGCGAACGGGCAAAGTCGACCCCTTGCCGGCACCGGCGACCGTCAGTTTCCGAGGTATTGAATCGGCGGCAATAAGATGATTCTATTGCCAAACGGAAGCTTGGAGTGTCATGGATGAATCAGCGTCAGCGGCCAATGTCCCCGTTTTTTTCCGCCTATGCTTGGCGGTACACGTTTTTTAATCCGTCGGTTATTCATCGAGCAACGGGAATCGCTCTCGCGTTTGGATTGGTGGCGCTTTGCTACTTTTTTGTGTCTATAGCGGGTGGGGCGCAGACTTATTCTCGTGCTCTCACTGTATTCGGCCACCCGCTGTTCAAAGTATTTTTGGTCGGATGGTTTTGGAGTTTCTTCTTCCATTTTTTGAATGGCATCCGCCATTTATTTTGGGACGCAGGCTACGGGTTCGACAAGCAATTCGCGCGTGCCAGCGGGCGATTCGTGATTGTGACAGCGACAATTTTGACCGTGGCATGCTGCCTATTTGTATTTCGACATAACAGTTCTTAGCGACGATCTCATAAAGTAGAGGGATGGAACTGAGCGCGATCCTCGAAATCGCAATGACCGCTTTGCCGCTGCGATTTCAGATTCTTCTACTACCGGTTTTGGCCGGTCAGCGACCGTCGCCGCCGCCGACCGGCTCCCATCCTTCCTAAGCCTCGGTCTGTTCGGCCATTTCTAGAGCGTCATCCACCTCAATACCAAGATATCGGACGGTGCTCTCGAGCTTGGTATGGCCGAGGAGCAACTGTACAGCCCTCAGATTCTTTGTCCGTCGGTAAATCAGTGTGGCCTTCGTCCGCCGTAGCGTATGGGTACCATAGTTTGAAGGGTCCAATCCCAACTGAAGAACCCAGGAATCCACAATCCGGGCATACTGACGAGCTGACAGGTGCGGTGATGCGTGGATGCGGCTTGGAAAAAGATAGTCCTCTGCTTTCAGTTTAGAATGGGAAATCCACGCGGATACCGCCGTGCGTGCCGGCTCCGTAATCTCGAACTGTACAGGTCGGCTGGTTTTCTGTTGAAGGATGAGGGCGCGGGACGCCATGCTCTGGCCGTGGCAGACGTCGCGTACCCGCAATTGCATGAGATCGCACGCACGGAGCTTGCTATCGACAGCCAGATTGAAGAGGGCGAGATCTCGACATCGACTGGCAATTTGAAGTCTTATACGAATCGCCCATATCTCCTTGAGTTTGAGTGGCGTCTTTTGGCCTACGAGCTTTCCCTTGTTCCACGGCTTGCGAGCGGTGATTGCAGTGCTGGTCTCCATGATCGGCTCCTTTGGTTGGGAGCTTCCAGTTTGCGGGTCGCCTTAACCATGGCGAACTGAGCGAGGTATTCTGTCGGCGGCGACAGTCGCTGACCGGCCAAAAGCAGAAATCGACGATCCTGTATTGATTGCCGGATAGCGGACATTGAACATCAAACGTATAGTTGCTCACTGTCTCAAGTTATTTCGACGGAAGTGAAATGGCCGGGCACGACGATCAATCCAGGAAAAGGTTGGGTGAGCCGGAAGACAGTCCTATCAGAACGCTGGTATACGCCGGTGCACGGTTTGTTGCGGGTCTACTGATTGTTGGCTCAACGTTTTTGGCCTTTGAACTCGCAGTCAATATGATTCCAAACATGGATTCCGGTTTAAGGTGGGGATTGTTTGGACTAATGATCCTGATTTTCATCGTAAGCCTGATGATGCTGTGCGCCCCGACAAAGCGAAAGAAGATTGCTCCTTAGCGACAAGTTCTGGTTTCTGAAGTGCGGCCAGATTCTCCAATAGCGGACGCTCTCGCTCGGCTGCTCTGGGTCAACTATGGCGGTTGACGGGCCGGTTCCAATTCAGCAGGATGGACATGCCCTGTTGCGGCCACCCTGCGTCCGACGAGAGGCTGGAGCAAGCGCTCCAGCCTCATTGACATCACCGGAGGTTCGAAACACCGGTCGCGGTCAGGCGAGTCAGGCGGGTATCGGCGTAAACGGCGAGTCGTAGCCTACGTTGCTTCTCGATGGATCGCTGGACAGCACGTTGATGCCGTCGTCGAAAATAACCGTCGGCTTGTTATGAGAGTATTTCAGATAAGCCAACGGCCCGTCGCCATACTGATTGAACTGTCCGCCGTGAATTGCGACCATCGAGCTCGCGTCGAGCTCCTGGGCGTGTGTCAGATCATTGAAAAGAATCTTGCTCATGATGTATCTCCTCGAAGTTAAAAGTTAGATTGAATAACCGCATTCGCTCGATGGGTATTGAGCATCAAGCGTGCCAACTCCGAGCAAAGGATCCCAATGAGATTTCTAAGTCTATGATATTAGATATCTTTATTTACGTGGCATTTCGTGTTTCATAATGAATCTTGGGCTGTGTCCCCTTGATCTGTTGGGATTCCTCCAACACCCTGCGCGGAAATGTGTTCGCTAGAACAATACTCGTCAGCCTCAATGGCTCGGGGTCTGCTTTAACGTTTTTTCCCTTTTCGTCAGGCGAGCCCTACGCGGACAGGACAATGTGCAGGTGACCGCGAAGCCACTAGGAGTTCCTGTCTCCGATATTCTTGGAAACGATTGCAGGACGGTGGTAGAGCATCGCTTCGTATCTGTCGCTTTTGAATTGAGTGTCGTTGCGCACCCAGCTCGTTCAACGCCTGGCGTCACTGGCGGTCAATGCACGAGGAGCGCGAAAGAATAGTCGTGGAAGTCTAGACGAACCGTACCGATAGGGCGCCCGGTTCAATCCTCGGCAGGCCATGTACGGACGCTCGCGACGGTCTGCTTTGGGTCAATATTGTCAGTGAGGTCAAATGCATCACAACAAGGCTATGAAGTGGTTTGGTTCCTCGCTAATAGGGCACGTTTTCCTGATTCAGATCATCGCGGCGACGCCCCTAGCGATCATGTTCATTTTTACAACGGCCCATGAGGGAACGCTAACAATAGGTTGGGCCGTACTTGTCTATGGCTTGTGTTCTGTATTGTTTGATATCGGCGCTGCGCTTTTTTGGTACTCGTATTCAAAGCCGAGACTGGGCGACCCGAGTCGGTAAGTGCATCAAAATTGGCTTCCTCAAAGCGGTCGTTGGCGAGCGTCCGCAGAGGGTCGATCACGGTCGATTGACGACGATCTTCAAGTAGGGGTGTCGCGTAGCCGGTTCGGGGAGGGGGAGCTGTCGTTTCCGCGAAAGCGTCCTATAGGGTACGAGTCCAGGCAGTCCGAGTGCGCAGCCGGCCCTCGTAATCGCGCTTTCCGAGCGGCACACCCCGCGTGCGCAGGATGTCGTATGCGGTGACGGCGTGGAAATAGAAGTTGGGCAGCGAGAACGAAAGGATGAGGTTCTCCGGCGTGAAGGCTAGCCTCCGCGGGCCGATCTGAAGGTCTAGGTCCTTGCCCGCCCAGCTGTTGACCTCCTCGGGGGTGAACGCCTTCAACGCAGTTTCCGCCTTGCCGATCATGGCCCGCAGGTCGGCGAAAGGAACCGGTCCGATCAGTGCGGGCGGGGCGAACACGCCGGTCTTCACGGCCTCCAGCCCCCACACTGAATGATGCCAGGCTGCTTCGATCTGGAAATGGAAGGGCGCCATATCGTCGAAGAGCCGGGCGTGCACGAAGTCGTCCGGGTCTGCGCGGGTCTCGGAGCAGTACGTGACCGCGCGGTCGAGGAAACCCCCGACGGCCTTTACGGTCTGCAGGAAGGTCGGCACGCTGAGGTCGTAGAGTGATGTCGCCATCGGCTTCCCCTTGGTTTAAACCGGCCTCCATTAGTGCCGGGCGAACCCTGCGCTGTCGCGGAGGACAAGGCACAATATACCCGACACCGCCGATCCCGCTGTGCCCTCATGTGGCTCGCCCTGACGTATGTCATTTGGGGACTTGTCGTCCGGCATCGTTAGCACGAGTGCCGATTTTGTCGCCTTGAAGCAGCCGTTCGCGACAGACTTCTATGGGTCGAAACCGGGAATTAGCTGCGTCGCTGCGTCGGCTTTTTCGGCGATCTTGCTGCGATTAGTTTCCGCTGAGCGCGCGGCAGAACGGGCATAAGGTAGACACATCTGTAGGGGTAGTAGCCGTCGTTGTTGGGCCAGATGATTTAAAAGAGGGGAAGGGCTTGTGGTGGCTTAAGGGTCTCGGTACGAGTCCGCGGCAGTTGGTGGAACGCTATTCGGGCACGGTCGGCACCGGCGCGTCGGGTTGGTATGCCCGGGCGGAGCGGAGCATGGCGATGGCCGCATACGCGATGACGACCGTGACGACCCAGCGCATCAGCGTGAGGTGATCGCCGAGCGTCCTAACGAGCGGAAAAGCGGCGATCGTGCCGACGATTCCGCCGAGCGTGAGCCCGACCGCGACCGCGGGCGCAAAGCGGCCGGAGCGTAGGAAGCCGAGACTCGCCACCGGGATCAACACGCCGTCGCTCGCGATCATGATCGGGTAGGCGGCGATGGGGTGCATTCCGAGGAATGCGAGCAGCGCCATCGATGGCGCATAGTTGCCGATGCCGACGCACATGAGCGCGCCGAGGATGAAATTTGCAACGACCGCCAAGGCGAACCGCCAGCCCGCGAGCCCCATCGCCGAACCGGTCGGCGGGATGATGCCGAGGTTGGTCATCGTGAAGAATCCGGCGGCGAGTAGCAGGGCCATGCCCATGAACACCTGGATGACGCGTCGACGCATTCGGCTAACGATTCCGGCGCCGATCCAGGCGCCCGCCCCGGCGCTGATGACCATCGTCATTAGGAGTGTGGGCTCGACCTGGACCGTCGTGATGAAGAGCACCGAGCTGAAGAGGATCCCCACGGCATTGCCGACGTTCAGAGTCCCCGGAATCAGTTCGTCCGGCGGGTGTCTGCGCAGTTTGAACAACGCCGTGATCTGCGCGTAATTGCCGATGCCAAGCGTGTCGAGGAAGCTCGTCACGCCGCCGATCACGACGTCGCCACCGGTCGGGCGGACTGGCCAGCGGTGCTTGCGCGTCGCGATTACCCAGGCGACGACAACGGCGACCTCGACGGCCGCGAGGCAGACATAGACGATCACCAGGGCCGCCGACATGGTTTCTCTCCGCGGCCGATAACCTACCTTGCCAAATCACCGTCGGGCGTTGTTAGTTTAGCCGATTCCTGTTGGTCGCTCTCGGGAGCCCAATCCGGCGGCCTCGGGCAGGTACAACTCGGAGTATCTGCGTAGCACAGCCGGCGATCCGTCGCTGAGCGGTCGCGATCGGCCAACTGCGGTCATTTAGCGCGCAGAAGTGCCTTCCCGTAAGCGGTCGTTCAACGCTGCAAAGGCGGAGATAATCCGCGCGGCGTCGACGCACAAGAAACCTAGTACGCGTAATCGAAGCCGATTCCGACGGTTCGGGGTTGCAGTATAAACACGTCGCTCTGCCCGGGCATGGTGGACGTGTCCGGGTACAAAAAGCCGCCCTGCAGCCACGCGCGCCTGTCGGTCAGGTTTCGCGCGAACGCTCGCAGCGTAAGCGGACCTTTCGCGATGCCCGCGTTGAGGTCGAGCACCGAGTACGATGGCAGTGCGATCGTCGGTGTCCCACCGAGCGAACGACTCTGCACCCCTACGCCTCCGGCGGAGCCCCACTCCTGGCCAACCCAACGTAGGCCGGCACCCACGTTGGCGTGCCAAAATCTCGTGAGCGACCAGTCCTCATCAGCGGTAAAAGACAGGCTCCACTTGGGCACATTTGGGAGCTGGTAGCCGAGGAGTAAATACTGGGCGGCGGGGACCACTGCGGTGAGCTCGATTTGCGTGTACGCCGCATTCAGTCCAAGCTTCATCCCAGAAAGAGGCGCGTAGGAACTCACGAACTCCAATCCCTGAGACGTAGCTTTGCCGCCGTTCGTGGTGTAGCCAACCCCTGCAGTATTCGAGACGCTGAGCTGGATGTTGTTCCAATCTATGTAGAACACCGACAGATCGATCAGCGCCTTGCGATCCAGGAACTCGGACTTCAAACCCGCCTCGTAATTGGTGAGGGTCTCCGCCTTCACCGTGAGTGGCACACCGGGCATGGCGCCATTTGGGTAACCAGGTTGATATCCGGTGGCCACCCGCCCATACAGCATCACCTCAGGCGTGAACCGGAATCGGGTCGTTCCCATCCAGGTCGTAGCCCCTTCCGAACTGACTCCGGGCGTGTCGGCCGACGAGAAGAGCAGGCCGCGGCTGATGTTGTTGAATGCCTGGTCGTTGTGGCCGTATCTGATTCCGCCGATGAGATCGAAGCGATTGGTGGCGCGCCACGTCAGATCCGCGAACACTGCCCACTCCTTGAACGTGGAGCGCTGCGCTTCATAGTCGAGGTACGGGGCAAAGGCCGCAATGGGGTGGTAGGCGTTGTCGAATGCATACTCGGTCTGCTGGCCCGTCACGTTGTCGTGGCTGTAGAAGCCACCCAGAAGCCAATCAATTCTCATGTGTTGGGCCGAGACGAGGCGTAGCTCCTCGGTGAACTTCTCAAGGCCGCCATTTAGGTCCTGACGCGCCAAACCCGCCGGGATCGCTCCGGCGCTCAACATCGGGTACTTGGCGCCATCAATCAAGGAGAAATCGGACCTGGAATGAACCTGGGCTCGCGACCACGCGGTGGCGGAAACAACTTCGATCGAGCCAGGGTTCCAATTCAACGTCGCCGAGTAGTATTCGGTGTTCCCCTCGGCGGGGTTTAGGAAGACACGGTTTTGCTTGAGGTCGCCAAAAGGTCTCACAGGTACGAAAATAGAGGCATCGCCGGTGTTCGGCACGCTGGCGCCCCCGGCGAACGATACGTAGGAACCGGAGTCCGAGCTGATCCGATACCACAGCGCGTTGACTTTGACCGATAGCGACGGGGACGGACGCCACAGCGTGGCGAGACGCTCGCCGTACCGGCGAACCACGTTGATGTCTTTGGCCCCTGAATAGGCGTTGTCGATGTATCCGGGAATGTAGCTGTCGTAGGCGCTGATGCGCACACCGAGTACTTCGTTCACCAAGGGCACATTCACCATCGCCCGGAACGAGTCGCCGAGCTTGGAGGCGCCGTAAACGGTGCTGAGATCCGCTCCGACCCGCGCCTCGAAATCACTGACGTTTGGTTGTTTGAGGACGTATCTGATCATGCCGACCTCGGAGCCCCCTCCAAAGAGTGTACCTTGCGGTCCGCGCAGCACTTCGAACCGTTCGAGGTCGTAAGGCGTCAGATCGAGACAGCACGCCCCGGCGTACGGCCCGCTCGCACCCATGGGCGTGTCGTCGAGGTAGAAAACCACCGACGTGGCGGCTGTGAACGCCGCAACCCCGCGTAGGCCACGTAACCGCCAGGAGCGTTGAACCCGGGAAGATAGGCTCCGTAATCGGACAGCTGGTCCCGTCCCTGCATCTCAAGACGGTCGCCCCTCACCACGCTCACCGAGACGGGGACACTCTGGACGTATTCGACAGTGCTCAGCTGTTCCCGTAGCCCGAGCACAATAACTTCGTCCAGCGTGTCGGACGATGACATCTCGTGGCTCTTAGGGCGGCGCTTCGTCAGCGGTTCTCCGCTCGACTGCGTGGTTGGTGCGGCAGCGACGGACTCGAAGATTCTCACCGTACGAGCATTCAAAAACTCAAAGTGAAGTCCAGTGCCATCGAGCAGTTGTGTTAGCGCCTCTGTGGCTGACAGACCCGCGCGCGCGCCCTTAGACGCTCGCTCCTTGGCGATTCGCGTCTCGTAGACGAGCTGCAGACCCGTCTGATTCGCGAACTCGACAAGCGCGTCTGCCACCGGTTGCGGTACGATGTCGGTGATCAGAGGAGTGTCTGCTCGCACGCCGCTCACCCAAGCGCTGCCCAGGATTCCCACCAGGCAACACACGAGCAGTCGGCGCAAAGACGTCGGCTGTCGCGCCGCGCCTCGGGTTGCAAACCGTCCGGGGCGTTCGCAGCGAGTCGTGGGTGGTGACACAAGCCTCCTCGGCCACGCAGCTATTGCGCCTGTCGGATCGGGCACAAGTGGTGCGGGTCTTACCGCGCAACCGACGGAAGTTTCCCGCTGGCGGACGCAAGACTCCGGACACGGATCCGTGTGGGCGTCGTCTGGACGACGACGCCGTTGAACGTTCCAAGATAGGCAGCGAACGAGCCAGTGTCGTACGCATAAAATGTACCGCTGATTCGCAGGGCGCGCAACGTTTCGTCGTCGATCTCGATTGTGATGGGGCCGTAGCGATTAAATTCGTCGGCGACCTCGCCCAAGGCGCGATCCTTGAACGCAATGCGCCTCTGGAGCCAGGCGATAGCGGCACGCGAGTCCACGGATTTCGGCAACCCGATCTGCCGGCCAGTCACCTCGAGCCGGTAGCCCGCGTCGAGATGTACCGCGTGCTCGGGCAGCAATTGCGCGGACTTGCCCGAAGCCTGGCCGTCGGTGAAGACCGCAACAGTGCCCTCGACAACAGTCACGACGACGGCGTCAGGTCTGCGGTAGATGTCGAACTGCGTGCCGACCGCAACCACCTGAGCCTCACTCGCAGAAACCCTAAACCGCCGCTCACGATCATGCGCGACCTCAAAAAGCGCCTGGCCGCGGTCAACATCGATGACGCGCTCTTGACGCGAGTAATGCACGGTGACCTGAGAATCGGTGTTAAGGTGCAGCACTGACCCGTCGGGGAGCCACCGAACACTTTGCTCACCGTGCACTGTGCTGTAGGTCCTCGGGAGACCAAAGACTTCGCCGTCGCGTGTCGACCAGATGACGGACGCGGCCACGATTGCGAGCAAGGCCGCCGCGGCCGCGGCGCTTGGCCAGACTCGAGACACCCGGTGCCGAGCCGTGACAGGATCTCGTCTGCGCACACCTCGATCGAGCGTCACGACGTCAGCCGCGCTAGAACGCGCCCGTGCAAGGACTGAGTCGATTTCAAGGTCCGGATCGTCCGCCGCGGCGGCGAGATCACGCGCCATTGCTTCGATGCCAAGGAATTCTTCCACGTGCGCCGGCGAAGCCTTGAGCCACACCATAAAGTCGACGCAAGCCGCACGATCGAGGGGTCCGGCGAGGTTCTCCGCGAACCACTGGCCGGCCTGCTCGGCGATGGCGCCCCGAATCTGCTCGTCACTCCGTGTCATCGTTTCACCTCAGGCGCGCCATGCGGCGACGACAATGGCCAAGCCCCTGACCGAGATACTTCTTTACCATGTGCGTTGACACCTCCAGGCGCTCGGCGATTTCCTGCACGCTAAGTTCGTATCGATACCTGAGAACCACTGCGGCACAGCAATTCGGCGGCAGCTGCTTAAGGACCTCCCGCAGCCGTTCGACGCGAAGGCGCGCGTCCAATGGGTCGTCGCTGTCGAACGACCCGCCCAGCGTCTGTGCTGAGTCGTCTTCGTCGACCTCGATCCCATCACCCTGGCGCTGGTCCTTCGCAGCGTTCTCCTTGAGCAGATTGCCCGCGACCGCATAGAGGTACGCTGCGGGATTGCGGATCCCATCGGTGTCGGTCACCCGCAGAAGCCGCAAGTACACTTCCTGGGCCAAGTCCGCGGCGTCGCACTTGGTGCGGATCCGTCGATAAAAGAAGGTCTGCAGGGCGTCACGATGCCTTGCAAACAGCCTCTCGACGAATGCCTTCCTGGACTCGGTCATGCAGAAGCGGACTCCCCTGAGATTGTTCTAGGTCTCTTTTAATATGAGCCGCTCACGGCCCCGCCGGCTACCAATAAATCACGGATAACTCGGTGCGCGCGAAACTGGTAACCGCTTCCGCCGTCGGGGCCTCTTAATTTCATGCACGAACGCCATTTGGCCACGCGAGCATTACGGGCGCGACACGAGCGACGGTCGGACTTGCTGCGCCGCGCTCGCGCAAGGACGCTGCCTCGATCCGGCAGCGACATGGGGGACCAGAGCGTCGTGCCTGGGGAGAGTTTATGCAGTACACACTCGCGTTACGGTCGTTCCTTGGGGTTATCGCCACGACGGGACTCGCGGCTTGTGGCGGCGGCTCGTCAAGCCCTCCACCAACCACTCACTCTTGAAGACTTCACCGGAAGGAGACAGAAATGAATCGCAAATTTTGGATGTACCCTGGCACTTTGTCGCTGTGTGCTGCCTTGATTGCTCCGAGCCAAACCGTGGCTCAATCTCAGTCAGCCGCCCACCCTGGGAAGCATAAGCACCACCATTACAAGCTGGAGGTCATCCCCACGTTGGGAGGGCCACTCGCCGTTTTCTATCACAATGTAAACAACATCGGGGTACTGAACAGGCGGGGGGCCGCGAGCGGTGGATCAGCCGATACGTTGCTGCCTGAGCGGTTCCCTAACTATCCGTGGGGTGACCTCGGCACGGTTACGCGCGCGTACGTGTGGGAGAACGCCTCGCTGACCGATCTGGGGGCTCTGGACAATACCGTAAGCAGCTTCTCCGCTTGGATCAGTACCAACGGGATCATCGCGGGTGCTTCGGAGAAAGCAGAGTTCGACCCCCTTGTGCCCGGAATAGTGGACCCCTCCGTGCCTGACTTTCCGGAGACCACCGCCGTGGTATGGTACAACGGCAGCATTACGGACATCGGATTTCTGCACGGTGGTGGATACGAGAGCCGCGCGGTCTCCGTGAACAATCGCGGTGAGGTGGTCGGATCGGCAACCAATCTGATCCCTGACGCAAATTCCTTCGCGGTTGACAGCGTTTTTCTGTTGTCCAACGGCTATAACTATCAGTCGCGAGCCTTTATCTGGGATTCAAGGGATGGAATGCGGGATCTCGGGACGCTGGGCACCGGCCTGGACGCGGCAGCCTACGCGATTAACGAGCAAGGACAGGTGATCGGGTACTCCTACAAGGACACGACGACGCCAGGCGGCTGCACGACTCTTGAATTGACTCATGCTGTGCTGGATATGGGTGCATTCATCTGGGATAAGCAGCACGGCATGAGGGACCTGGGTAATTTCGGTGGCACCTGCACCTTCGCTTTGGCTCTCAACAACCATGGCCAGGTGGTCGGGAACTCCAATGTGAGCGGCGACCTGTATTCGCGACCCTTTCTTTGGGAAAAGGGCGTGCTTCGCGACCTCGGTGGCTCGCTCGGCGGCAACGGTGCCACTGCGACGAGGGTCAACGAGAATGGCGAGGTTGTAGGCTCCGCAAATCTCGCGGGGGAGCAGACGTTCCATGCCACTCTCTGGAGAGGGGTTGGACAGATGACGGAGCTCGGTAGTGTCGACAATGATCCGTGCGCCTTTGGATGGGCGATAAACGACAAAACACAGGTCGTGGGGATTTCATCCCCGGCCTGTGGATATTTCGATATCTCGCGGGCTTTCCTGTGGGAAGACGGCTCCCTGGTTGATTTGAATACTCTGATTCCGCCGAATTCGCCTCTGTACCTCGACTATGCTTACACCATCAATAATCGAGGCGAGATCGCCGGCGACGGGCATGACGCCGCCGGCAATCCGCACGCGTTTGTGCTGATTCCCTGCGATGAAAATCCTTCAGACATCGAGGGCTGCGACTACAGCCTCAAGGAATGAGCGTAGTGTGGGGCCGCACCGGACTCCGGTGCGGCGACGCGGCCTACTAGACCCGATTCCCAAGTGTTCCAATCCCGCCGTTCATGCCGCCCAGATGCGAGACCACAAATATCGTCAGCTGAACGCGAGGGCTCGATGGAGGAGAAATTGCGAAGAGATTTCTATTGCTCGTAAGCGGACTGTCGCGAATGACGGCAACGGGTCGATCAGGCTCATTCAACCTGGCCGCCCAACTCTAGCGCGATGCGCCAGCCGAAAATCAGGCGTCAGGCGGCTGACGCAAAATCCAGCCATTGCCGTCGGGATCCTTAAACATCGCGTATCGGCCCCAAGGCTGTTGTTCAATGTTGGAAAGCTGCAATCCGCGTGAGCTCAACAACCGATGGTCGCCATCGATGTCGCTGCTGTTTAGCATCACACCCTGCAAGCCACCTGGCTTCATGCTGTCAAACCAAGTCACCAAAGCGATTGTCGTGGTACATCCTGGCGGCGCGAGCTGAATCCATTTGCCGCCACTGGGACCCATGGACTCCTCGCGCAATAAGTTGAAACCCAGAATTTCCTGATAGAAAGCCTTCGATCTTTCCTGGTCGGCCACGGGAACTGAAACAATCTCAAAAGACACAATCGCCATGACGCGCTCCGTGTGCTGGAATCCAGCGAGTTTAGCAGTCCGCGACCGACGGCCGGAAACTCAACTTCCACCGCCATGAAACTGACATTCGCGGACGGCAGAAAAGGTCGCGAAGTGACTGTCGGCGAATGTGCTTGAGTCGAGGTCGCTGACAGGGGCCAGTTTCGGTCACTCGCCCGTTCAAATTTGCGGCCCGCCAAGCGGTCGATCGTTACCGAATATCTTACGTCTGTTGCTAATGCCAAGATCATCCGCGACCATGCCGGACGTTCAGGTTTCGCCAAAAAGCGTTGCGGCACTTCGACCCATGCAGATCCTGATTCTCTTCTACGCTGTCGTATGCATCTTCGGCGCCGCCGTCGTCCGAGGCTACAGCGGATTCGGCTTCTCGCTGCTCGCCGTAACATCACTCTCCCTTCTTCTGCCGCCGACGGAGATCGTGCCGTCAATCTTTATCATGGAGGTCGCGGCAAGCCTGCATCTCCTGCCGAGCGTTTGGCGTGATATCCACTGGCGGGCGCTTCTTTGGCTCGCTGTTGGCTGCCTCGTGGGCACTCCCTTTGGAGTCTATGCGCTCGCTCATGTACCAGCTGCCCCCATGACCCTGGCGCTCGCTGTCTTCGTGCTTATCGCTGCGATCCTATTAGCCCGAGGCTACGCCCTAAAGTCACTGCCCGGTCCCGCTGTCACCTTCGCCACGGGCACGGCATCAGGCCTTTTCAACGGCAGTTTTGGAATCGGCGGCCCGCCGGTGATCCTATTCTTCTTCAGTTCCCCCGCCGGCGCGGCGGCGGGTCGTGCCTCGATGATCGCCTTCTTCCTGATGACCGACGTGACCGGACTTGCGTGGCAGGGCTGGAGCGGACTGCTCAGCGCAACGACGCTCTGGCGCGCCCTGCTCTTTCTGCCGGCGTTGACTGGCGGAATCTGGCTAGGTAATCGCGGCTTCATGAACGCGGACCCAGTGGACTTTCGACGCTGGGTCTTGCGCCTGTTGATGCTGCTGGCGGTGCTGACCGGCGGAAGGGCATTGACCCAAATTCTGTGACGCCTGCAAGCAGTCACTCGGCTGCGTACGCGCTCTGACGCTCACTACATGTCGAGCGCGGCCAGCGACTCCGGCAGGATCTGGCCGCCATCGACGACCAGACTCTGGCCCGTGATATAGGCAGCCTCGAGGCTGGCAAAAAATAACGCCGCATTGGCGATGTCGGTGATCGAACCCAAGCGGCGCATCGGCACCGAGGCCTCCATCGAGCGAATGTAATCCTCGCCCAAACCGGCCAGCCCCTCGGTGGCAATGTTGCCCGGCAATACCGCGTTGACGGTGATGCCGTCGCGCGCCAGCTCGATCGCCGCGGTGCGCATGAATCCCAGTTGCCCTGCCTTGCTCGCACCATAATGCGACCAGCCGGGATAACCGGTCACCGGCCCGGTGATGGACGAGGTCAGAATGATTCGGCCGAATTTTTTCGCCTTCATCGCCGGGAGGCACGCCGACACCGATAGAAACGTGCCCTTGAGATTGGTGCCCATCACCGCGTCGAAATCGGCTTCGGTCATCGCATCGAGTTTGGCGGCCGGGAAAATGCCGGCGTTGGCGCAGAGGATGTCGATCCCGCCGAACGCTTCGGTCGCCGCCTCGGCCATGTCCTGCATGTCGGCGCGCCGGCTCACATCGGCAGCCCAGGCCAAGGCGCTCCCGCCCGCCGCGGCAATCTCGGCGGCGACCGCTTCGGCCTCGCGCAGTTTGCGCGACACCACGAGCACGCGGCAGCCGGCCGAGCCGAATCGCAGGGCGATGCCGCGGCCAATGCCCTTGCTGGCCCCTGTCACGATGACACTGCGTCCCTCGAGCGAAGCAAACATGGTGCAACTCCTTAAGATCAGAGCAAGTTAAAGGATCAGGGTACGTTAGAAGATCGGGGCAAGTTAAGCATCGGAAGCCGATTCCAAGAACCGCCCGCGCGTAAACTCCCGCGCCAGCCGCACCGTGCCTTCAGTGTAGGCCGCGCCCATGGCTTGAGCGAACGGAACTTCGCTGTGCGAGGCAAGCCAGGCCGTCAGCAGAATGCGCCGCAAGACCACGAAGGTGGGAATTTCCGCCCTCTCCTCGGCTGACAGAGGCGCGACCTTGCGATAACCCAGGACCCACGCCCGCAAGAGGTCCGACACCATCGCTTCGTGCTCGATGAAACTGACGGCGGCGGCGAAGTCGTACATGAACCAACTGAACCCGCAATCATCGAAGTCGATGATGCGCAGATGCGTATCGTGCACCAGCAAATTGGCCAGGCGCAGATCGGCATGCACCAAGCCAAACCGCTCAGGATTCATTCCAAAGCGGTCGATCCGCTGCCTGATGAGCGACACGGCCTGCTCGAGCGCAGTCTCGCCGGGACCATCCAATCCGATCGCATCACGCCACGATCCCCAATAGCCCTTGTCTCCCAGCATCGCGTCGCAGTCCCACCACTTGCGGCGAAATTCCGGCGGCAAGGTCCACGACTTGGCATGCACATGCATTCGAGCGGTCAGTTCGCCCAGCCGCTCGAACCACCGCGGAGCATCCGCGCCGGCCTCGGGCTCCTTGCCCGGCAGGAGCTCGAAGGCCACGGCATGCCGGGACGGCCGCCCCGAGGGCGACGTCAAGGTCTGCACCAGCTCGCCGTCGCTGCCGGGCAGGGGCGCCGCCGTGTCGATCACGCCGTCGCGGCGCAGCGCCTTCATCCACGCAAGCTCCGAGCGAATCTCCTCCGCCGAGGAATACCCGACGCGATGCACGCGCAGCACCAGCTCCTGCGGAGCCTTAGGATCGCTGAGCGCGAAGGTCGCGTTCTCCGAGAGATTCAACAGACTGATGACCGTCTGTGGCGACAGGCCCCAACGCTCCAGCGCACCCGCCACCATGCGATGCAGATCGGCGACGACCTCGGGAGCATATTCGCCGGCCATGTCGCTCAAGGATCTCGGCTCATGAATAGTCGGGCAGCGGCGCACGGGCCACCGCCGGGCGCAGCTTCATCAGGCCCCAGGATGCGGCCACCCACACCAACGCAACGTAGGGCCACAGATTGTTGGGGAATGCCGGCACGGGATAAATATTGCGATACAAGACCCACAGCAGCAGCACCGGTCCCAGCGCACAGAGAGCCGACCATGCGAAGCGCTGCTCGCGCCACGCTTCGACCGTCTCGGCAGCGCCGACGCTGATGTACACGCCGATCAATGCCAGCACCCCGATGGTGCTCGCATAGCTGTAGTAATTTCCCGCGCCCACGAACGGCGCCCACAGCAGGAATGGCACGATGATGAGGATCGCCGACAGGGCAACAGCGGGCGCCGGTGTCCCGTGCACCCGATGTACCGCACCCAGAGCCGGCGCGAGACCGCCGCGGCCCAGGGCGAACAGCACCCTGCCCGCCGCCGCCAAGGGTCCGAGCATTCCGGTGAAACAGCTGACGGCCGCCGCCACATCGAGCAAAATCGCGAGCTGCGGCGACGCGTAGCGCAGCGCCAGATCATTGAGCGGCGCCTCGGACTTGCCTAAGGCTTTGAGCCCATCCGCACCGAACCCGATCACTTCGCAGTAAGCGACGAAGGTGAAGAACAATCCCGACGCGATGACGGTGAAGAGCAAGGCGATGGGAATGTTGCGGCGTGGATTGTGAGTCTCCTCGCCAAGAGTTGCGGCGCCCTCGAAGCCGCCGAACGACAGGATGCAGAAAACCATCCCGAAGCCCAATCCCGACCATCCGCCGAAGTCCGCCGACGGTTGGAAGCTCGCCGCACTCTCACGGAAGCCGGGGCGCACCTGCAGAAGAATGCTGACGCAGAGGACCAGGATGCCGGCCATCGCTGCCGCTTGCAGGCCCAGCATCAGCCGGCCCGCCAACCGCATATCCCGAAAAGCGAACCACCACGCGACAACCCAGGCCGCGCCGCCGATCGCGATCCACGCCGAGCCGATGTCGACGGACAACCCTTTGAGCGCCTCGGCGGTGAAGCTGCCGACCAACGCCGCTTGGCCGGTGGCAAAGCCGATGTAGGTCAACAATAAGCTCCAGCCCGCAATGAAGCCCATACGGCTGCCGAAGGTGTGCGAGATATACGCGTAGGCCGAGCCCGCGTGGGCGACGCGGTGGGTGAACGCCATGAACGACAGCGCAACCAACACCATCGCGACGGTGCCGATGGCAAAGGCGAGCGGCGCGGCCGCCCCCGCCGCCTGCACCACCAAGGTGATGTTGAAAGCCGCGGTGACGGTGGGACAAATCACCGAGACCGACAAGCCGATGGCCTCCGGCAGACTCAAACGCTTGACCAAGTTTGCCATCGATGCCCTCGTGTCGATCTCACCACGCCATCGTCGATCTCACCACATCATGAAGGGCGCCACATCCGCATCGGACACGAGCCCCCTGCCGACATCCGTCATGGCTTGGTCGACAATGGCCACACCCTCCTCGGCCTCCGCCTCGCCCAAGGTCAGTGGCGGAGTCAATTCCAGCACGTTGCCGCGCAGTCCCACATAGAAGAACACGGCCCCCAGCTGGTAGGCGCGATAGATCACCTTGGCCGCCGTGGCAACGGTCGCCGGTTCGCGCGATTCACGATTGCTCACCAAGTCCACCCCCACGGCGAGCCCGCGGCCGCGCACCTCGCCGATCATCGGCTGCCGCGCACTCAAGGCGCGTAGGCCGCTCGACAGTATCCCGCCGACCCGGTTGGCCCGCTCGGCCAATTTCTCGTCGACGATGGTTCTGAGCACGGCGCGCCCCGCGGCCGCGGCGACCGGATTGCCGGCCGTGGTCTGCAGCGCAAAGGCCGGCGCATGGTCCATGATGTCCCGCGGCCCGATCACCGCCGACAGCGGCAGGCCGCCCCCCAATCCCTTGCCGAACACCACCAGGTCGGGCTCCAGCCCTTCGTGCAGGAAACAATGCAGCTTGCCGCTGCGCGCAAGGCCCACTTTCACTTCGTCGACGATCACTTGAATCCCGTGACGGCGGCAGCGCTCCTGGATCGCCGCCAGGAATCCGGGCGGCGGCACGATGAGCCCGCCATCCGACATCAAAGGCTCGATGAAGATCGCCGCCACCTGCTGCGGCGGACAGGTCGTCGCGAACTGATAGTCCAAGAGGGCGAGAACCTCGGTCGCGCTGAAGGGGGAACGATAGAGATCGGGATAGGGCAGCAGCACCAATCCGGCGCGCGGCAGGGTGTGCGTCATCGCGGTGTGCCCGCTGACGCTCATCGATCCCGAAAGGTTGCCGTGATACGACCCGATGAAAGAAATGAAGCGCGAGCGGCCGGTCGCGGCCTCAACCACGCGCATGGCGCAATCATTGGCGTCCGAGCCCGAATGCCCAAACCACACCCGTCGTTCTCCGCGCCCCGGCGTGAGCCGCAGCAGATCTTCCGCCAGCGCCACCGCATTCTCGTTGGGGTAGGCCAGCAGGCTCGCCCCCGCCATGCCGGCGCAGGCGGCGCTCACCGCCTCCCTGATGGCCGGATGACTGTAGCCCAAGCTTGCGGCTCCGAACGAAGCCGACAGGTCGAGAAGTTCCCGCCCTCCCTCCTCGATCAGGCGATTTCCGCGCCCGCCCACCAGGCTCAAGGGCGAGAAGCGCAGGCGCGCAATATTCGCGATGACCCGCGCGTCGCGCTCGCGCAAGGATGTTCCACTCGAACTCTTGGCATCCACGCTCGATCCCGCCGACGGCTTCGGCCTCATCGGCTTAAGCTGAGCCGCGTAATCTCGTCGAGCAGTTCCCGGGTCGTGCGCTGACGGCAATACCCACGGTTATTGCGCAGCGACCAATCGTGCCGCTCGGCCGACAAGGTGACGCAGGCGTCGGTCGGTACGGTCACGAGGTATCCCAGATCGCAGGCGTCGCGCACCGCCGAATCCACGCACTGATCGGTCAGACAGCCGGCGATGATCAGATACTGGGTGCCGAGATTGCGCAGCACGTAGTCGATGTTGGTCGAGATGAACACCGACGACGAAGTCTTGGGGAACACGATCTCATCGTCGGTCGGAGCCAATTCATCGACCATCTTGGCGTCCGGCGATCCCTTCGGAACGTTGAATCCCGTGATCTTGTAGTCGAGCGAGCGATCGCGCCCCTCGGCGGTCATGCTCTCGATCAGGGTGTAGGTCACCTCGATGCCGGCGCGGCGGCAGGCCTGCTGCAGCAGCACCATATTGGGCAGCGCACTCTCCTTCAGCGTGCGGAAGAAATAGCCGTAGCTCGATTCCTTCTCGGCCCGGCTCAAGTGCGCATATTCGCCCCCGTCCCAGGTGCAGTTGTACTTCTGCACGTCGACGAACAAGAGCGCGGTACGGGCAGGTTCGACCTCGATGTCGCGGCTGAGCGGATGATTCAAGGGGTTGCTCCTAAAAAAGTGTGCTCGGCATCCTGCAGAGCGCGGGTGATTCGCCGCGCCCACTCGGCCTGTCCGGCGTCGTCGCCCACCAGGTCCTGGCGTATTTCAATTTCCACATGCGGCAGCCCGCGCGCCTCGCCATGGCGCGGAATGGTGAAGTCGGTTTCGTCGCTGACGAAGTACGGTTGGTTGTCCGCGATGGTCAGACCCGCCTCGCGCCGCAGCCCATCGAGCACCAGGCCCGCGAACCGGCGGTCGCGGTTGTACAGCACCGCGGCGTGCATCTCGCGCCGCACGCCGTGGTAGATGTTCGTCATGCTGTGCTGAGCCACCAAAATCGTGGGCCGGCCCGCGGCCGCCCGCTCATCGAGCAGCGCGCGAATCCGCTCATGATAAGGGTCGAAGATCTCCGCGCGGCGCACCGCCATGTCGGCGTCGCTCAAGTTCACATTGCCCGGGATCTCCGCCGATTCGCTCAACCGAGGGATCGAGGTCGGCACCTTGGGATCGCGATTGCAATCGATCACCAGCCGCGAATAATTCTGCGCCACCAGCGGCGCATCGAGCGCCGCCGCCACCTGCCGCGCCACGCCGAGAGCGCCGATGTCCCAGGCGATGTGACGTTGCAGCTCGGACGCGGGAAGCCCCAGATCGTTCAATCGCCGCGGAATGCGCCGGCCGGCATGATCCACGACGATGACGAAATTCGATCGTCCCTTAAGCCCGATTTCGAAGACCGGCGGCGGTTCGTCGGCGGCGAGCAGCGGATATTCCGCAGCGGCCGGGCCGGAGCGAGCGCCGGTTTCGCCGGCGGGCTTGGCGCCGCCGCCGGGCGGCGCATGATCAATAGACTTCGGCATAGCGTCGACAGATCTCACTTTCATCCAGATTTTCCAGCCCTTTGATCTCCGCCCGTTTGAACTTGAGATACGCAGAAAGCAAATCCGCTCCCAGCCATTCCGCCGCCGGCTCGCACGCCTCCAGGAGCTGCAGCGCCTGCTCCAGGTTCCCGGGCAGCACCCGCGGATTCTCATCCTCGATCTGCCGCTCATGGCGAATCCCGTCGAGCCCCGCCTGAACCACCACCGCGAGCGCCAGATACGGACTCGCGGTCGCATCGGCGACCCGAAATTCGACATTGAACTGCCGCGCACACAAGGTAGGATCGCCTCCGGCCACCGGACATATTCTGACCGCCGCCCCGCGGTCCATGCGCCCGACATCCGCCCGCACCGGCGCCCAACGATTGGGACGCAGCCGATAATACGACGCCACCGAAGGAGCGGTCACCGCGCACAATGCCGGTAGGTGGTGCTGGATGCCCGCGACGAACTGGCTGCCGAGCAGCGACAACCCCTGAGGCCGGTGCGCATCGTAGAGCGTCGGCTGCCCATCCCGATCCAGAAAGCTCCAATGGATATGTGTGCCGCTGCCCGTCCCGTTCGGTTCCGGAATCGGCGCGAAGCTCACGCGCTGCCCCAGCCGGAAGGCCACCGCCTGCGCCAGTTCGCGGGTAATCACCGCGTCATCCGCGGCCCGCACCCCAGGCGCCGGCGCCGAGGTCACCTCGAACTGCTGCGGCCCGAATTCCGCCACGAACGAGTCCGGGATCACCCCCGCCTTGCGCATCGCCGCCAACAAGACTTCGCCGAAGATCCCCTGGCGGCGATAACCATCCAGCTCGTAGGGCTGCGGCGGATGTGCGGCGACGCCGCTGTAAATGAACTCCTGCTCGAACGTCGCGAGCAGCCGCAAACCCGTCTCAGCGAACAGCCGGTCGACCGCACGGCGCAGGACATGGCGCGGACAGAAATCCCAAGGCGCCCCTTCCAGAGTCCTGATGTCGCCCAGAAAGAAATGCTCCGCCGTGCTGCCCTCGAACGGAACCAATACGCGGGTGGTGGAATCCGGAATGAGAAACACTTCGCCCTGGGTGCCGAATGTCGTGACCTGAATAGACCCGAACGCCGACATGAAAATATTCGTCGGCGCAAGCCCCACCCCGCGCTGCAGCCGCGCCGGCAGGTCGGCCGCGGGAAAGCTCTTGCCGCGAAAATGCCCGGAAAGATCGCTGGTTCCTACGAAGACAATCGGTTCGCGTTGCATGGACCCGAGATTACCACCCGACCGCTTCCCCGTCCTTGCGGAAGTCCGACCCCGCACGGTAGTACCCGTCGGCGTGCGCCTCCGAACCGGGCTCGGCCACGTACATGATGGATTGCACGCCGCCCATGTCCTCGCCGTTCACGGATTTCACGGTATGCCCCATCGCCGCAAGCTGCGACCCCACCAGATCATAGAGCGGCGCCTCGAGACTCAGCACATTCGATATCTGGGAATGCCTGAATCTCGCCATGTCCGCCGCCGCCTGCACATTGGCGCCCAGATCGAGAACGTCCACCAGCCATTGCGCATGACCCTGCGCCTGCATGTCGCCGCCCATCAGAGTGACGGTCATCAACGGCTCCCCGCCGTGCATCACGAATCCAGCCGCCAGCGTGTTGAACGGCCGCTTATACGGTTCGATGACGTTGGGACTCCGCGGATCCAGCGTGAACAAAGAGCCGCGGTTATGCAGCACGAAGCCATAGCCCGGCACCGTGATTCCCGAACCGAACTCGTTGAAATTGCTGTTCACCCAAGACACCATATTGCCGTCGCCGTCGGCGGCGGACAGCACGATGGTATCGCCGGGCAGAGCGAAATCCCCCTCGGGTCCCGGCGTCGACGCACGGCGCGGATCCACCTTGCCGCAGAGCGACGCCGCGTACGATTCCGACAACAGTTTGCCGAGCGGCACGGCAACGAAATCCGGGTCGGCGTTGTAGCGATAAAGATCGGCATACGCGAGCTTCTTCGCTTCCACCATCAAGTGCCAGTACTTGGGATTCGCAGGTCCGAGCGACGCCAGCGTCTCGCCCGGCGCCCACTGCGGCATGCACGCCTGCAGAATGTTGAGGTATTCACCCGCCGCCCACGCCTGCGCGGGCGGCGGCAGCTCGAGAACGTCGAAACCATGGTACTGAACGCGCGCCGGCTCCACCCACTTGCCCTTGTAAGTCGCCAGATCCTTGAGCTTCATGGTCCCGCCGAGAGCCCACGACTTGGCCACGATGGCCGCGGCGATTTCACCCTTATAGAAGCCATCCCCGCCCTTGGCCTGCAGCAGGCGCAGCGTTCGCGCGAGATCGGCATTCTTGAAAATCTGCCCGGCCCGCGGGGGCTGCCCGTTGACGTACCACGTCTTGACCGACTCAGGGTCGAGCTCCGTGCAGCAGTTTTTCAACGGCAGTGCGTTGGGCAGTTGCCAGTCGTGCGCGATGCGTTCGGACACCGGAAAGCCTTTCTCCGCATACCCTGCCGCCGGTTCAAGGACCTCCTTGAAAGTGAGCTTGCCGAAGCGTTTGAGCGCCGCCTGCCAGCCCCACACAGCGCCGGGCACGGTCACCGGCAAAATCCCGGAGAGCGGCATCCCCGACGTCGGCCCCCAATTTTTCGGATTCCAGTGATAGCCCAGCGAGTTGAAGCGCGCGAGCGTCGCCCCCGAAGGCGCCGTCCCGCTCGAGTTCAGCACATAAGTCTTCCGTTCCTTGGCGATATAGATGACGGCAAAGACGTCGCCGCCCACGCCCACCATCATGGGCTCCACCACACTGAGCGCCGCGGCGGTCGCCACCGCGGCATCGATCGCGTTGCCGCCCCGTAAAAGAACCTGCAAACCCGCCTGCGCCGCCAGTGGTTGACTGGTCACCACCATCCCATGCTGCGCCATGACCTCGGAGCGGCTCTGCGCCGGCCAGCCCTCCGCACGAGCGCCGCGAACCGCACTGCAGAACGCAGGCTGCGGCGCCGCTCCGCACACGGTGCCGGCCGCCGGAGCCTGCGCGATGGCGTAGCCGCCGACCGGAATGGCGGCCAGCCACGGGATCAGGGCACTCATCGTAGATTTTTTTTTCATCGCGCCCGCAAATCTTCCACCACGCGGCCAACCTGCGTTATTTCGTCGTCGTGCGGCTGATCCCGCAGCGTTTCTTTCAGCGCCTCCACATACCATTCTCGCATAGAACGAGTGTTCAACAAGCGATCGGCGTAAGCAAGGGACAGCGTATCGAGAGTCAGCTCATAGCTCTGGATCCTGAACGCCACCGGCGCATAGAAGGCGTCGACCGCGGTAAACGCCTCTCCGGCAAGATAGGGACCGCCGAAGCGGCGCAATCCATCATTCCACAGCGCGCCGAGCCGGGCGATGTCGCGCTCGAGCCCCGCCGGAAATTCGTTGAGCCGAACGCGCACGCCGCAACTCATCGAACAGCGGCTGCGCAATTCGCCGAATCCGGCATGCATCTCCGCCGCCGCGCTTCGCGCCCACGCCCGCGCGCCCGCCTGCGCGGGCCAAACGCCGGCATGCCGCTCCGCCAGGAATTCCATGATGGCCAGCGATTCCCAAACCACGATGTCGCCGTTCACCAAGCAGGGAACTTTGCCCGCAGGAGAAATCTTGCGATAGCTCTGCCAGCTCGATTCGTCGCCGAACGCCACCATGTGTTCTCGAAACGCGATCTTCATCTCGCGCATCAGCACCCAAGGCCGCAGCGACCACGACGAATAGTTCTTGTTCGCTATGTATAGATCGTACATTGATTTCCCCCGACGACGCCGCGCAGGGTCAGCACAGCCCGCGAGATAACCATATCTCGCCGCGCCGATCAATGCGCAGTCAATGTTAGGCAGGCGCCGGTCCGCGCCAATCAATCCAATGTAAGTTTTGGGTAAGCGCCGGTCCGTAGCAATCTATGCGACATATTGTAGGAAGGCGCCTACCCATACTGATTTCACGCGATCACGGAGATTTCGAGCGGCCCGTGTCGAACGATTGTATTGCACTCGGCATCCAACGCAATGATCCGGGCGTCGTGAGAATCTCGCCCGTCTCCAGCAAGGTCTTGAGTCCCGAGAGAATCATCGGCCAGCCGCCGAACAGCTGATCGTTGGCGCCTTCGCGCAGCTGATCGTGCGTGACCTTAAGCAGGCAAGAATCTCCGATCGCTTCGATTTCCCAGGTGAGCCGCGAAGTTCCCTCAGTCTTCACATCCTCGCCCCACAGCGCCCGAAAACTCTGCACCAGCCGGCGCGGCGGATCGACCTCCAGATTTTCGCCCTCGAAGATCGGGGCGGCGCCGCCGACGCCCACGTAGCGCGACGATGGCGTCCAATCCGAAGTGACGACGGCACCGAAGTTATACTTGCGCCGCATCTCGGTGTCGGTGATCGCCTTCCAAAGGCGCGCCGGCGTCGTCTTGATATAGATTTCGAATACTTTCTTCATCGACCTGTCCTCCAGACTGTGTTTGAGGTCGCTTAGCGCTGCGACCCAGGGCGCGGTGAACTTATTCACCCAACGATCGTGAATGAGCCGGATCGGCACCGCGTTCAGGAAATGCAACTTCTCGCGCCCCTGCCGCCGGGTCACGACGAGGCCCGCCTCCTCCAGCAACTTGAGATGCTTCATGACGCCGAAGCGCGTCATCGGCAGCCGCCCCTCGAGAGCTCTCAAGGTCTGTCCGTCTTCCTCGAACAATTTGTCGAGCAGCTTTCGGCGAGTCGGGTCCGCGAGCGCTTTGAACACCTCATCCATGCCGGCGACGATACGTGACCATTTGGTCACCTGTCAAGGTCAGCCGGGCGCGCTGCTCGAGGGTTCGCGCGGCGCAACGCACCAATAGCTCAAGTTGGAGTTTATAATTGGACTTTGATTGGGCTCTGCCGAGCCTACAATTAGGCTATTAATAGAGATATCTAGCGTTAATCACCCAGTAATAGTCCTCGCCGTTACAATTTATCTATTTAGACTATAATTAGACTATTATTGATTGATTCCAGCGTTAATGGATTAATATTAGGCGATGTCGCTCTATCATCTCACCAATACAGAAATTGCCGAGCGCCTCGCTCATGCCATAAGGGCTTGGCGAATTTCGCCGCAGGGCGCGGCCATGTCCCAGGTTGACCTCGCGCACAAGAGCGGTATCGGTTTGACACCGCTCAAGCGGTTCGAAAAGACGGGCGCCATCACCTTGCGCAATCTCGTGGCGCTGTTACGAGCGCTCAACGTGTTGGACGGTCTGGAAACCCTCATTCCCGAGCCTGATGCCCCAGGGCCCCTCGCGCTGCTTGCCGCTGAGCAAAAGAAAACCCGCCGCAAACGGGCGCCGCGAACAAGTACACCGCGCGCAAGCACATCGGCCGCGAGCGCACCGCGCACGCAGCCCACGAGCACACCAGGCACTGGTAAAGCGCCGTCACCACCGGAGGGCCGGAATGGCTGAGGTCAACGTCGTCGAAGTGCGCATTTGGGGGCAGTCGGTCGGGGCGGTCGCGCCTTTGCAGGGGAAGCCGGGCTTCTACGAATTCCAATACTTTCCGGCCTTCGACAATAGCGGCTTGGAGTTGGCGCCATTACGCATGAAGCTCAAAGCCCAGCGCCGGTTCAGCTTTCCGGAATTGGCGCCGGGCACTTTTCACGGCTTGCCGGGACTCTTGGCTGACGCGCTCCCAGACACGTTCGGCAATGCACTCATCGATGAATACTTGACCCGGCATGGAACTCGAACCGAAGAGATCACGACGCTGCAGCGCCTCGTGTATGTCGGCCGCCGCGCGATGGGTGCTCTTGAATTTGAGCCGGCCCTCGCCGAAACGCGCAGTCCGGCCGTGACCGTGCCTCTCGATATGGCGCATCTCGTCGAGGACGCCCGCCACGCATTGCGCGGCGAACTCGGCAAGATCGCGCAAGAGATCTTGGATGTCGGCAGTTCGGCCGGCGGCGCTCGCGCCAAGGCCGTCATCGGCTGGAACCCACGTACCAACGAAGTCGTCTCCGGACAATTCGACTTGCCCGATGGATATGAGCATTGGCTTCTCAAATTCGACTTAGGGCTCGACGGCGTCTTGAGCAGCAGGGCCGGCTTCGGCCGCATCGAGTATGCGCACTACCTCATGGCGCTCGAGGCGGGCATCGAGATGAGCGAGAGCCGCCTCTTGGAAGAAGGAGGCCGTGCGCATTTCATGACCAAGCGGTTCGACCGTCGAGGAAATGACAAGGTGCACGTGCAGTCCCTCTGCGGGCTCATGCACTTGGATTTCAATACGCCCTACGTGCACGGATACGAACAGTATTTGCGCGCCGTGCTCGAATTAAAGCTGGATGCGCCCGCGCTCGAGCAAGCGTGGCTTCGCTGCGTATTCAATGTCGCCGCCGTCAACTGCGATGATCACACCAAGAACCTCGCATTCATGCTGGATCAAACCGGGAATTGGGACATCGCCCCCGCGTACGACACGTGCTTCTCGCACAATCCGGCCGCGGGCAAATGGACACGTCAACACCAAATGCTGGTCGGCGGAAAAGCGTGGGATATAACCGATGCTGACCTCATCGCACTGGCCAACACGTTCGACATCCGCAAGCCGAAGGAATTGCTCGACCGCGTAGCCGGCGCGGTGGCGCGGTGGCCTGAATTCGCACTCCGCGCCGGTGTTCCCCAAGTCGAGACCGATCGCATCACGGCATATCATCCAGCGTGGGTAAAAGGCTCTTGAAAAAAATCATCGACATCAAGGAAGTCCGATGAACCATCGTCAGGTTTCCGCGGCCATGATCGCGGCCTGTCTTGTCGCGCCGCTCCTGTCGGCGGCGCAAGCGGCCACGCCCTTGAAGCCGATCACTCACGAGGCACTGAAGCCGATCACCCACGAGACACTGTGGATGATGAAACGTGTGGGAACTCCCATCGTGAGCCCCGACGGGAAGTGGGTGGTCTACTCCGTCTTGGAACCCTCTTATGAGACGGACAAGGCCGTCAGCGATCTCTGGCTGGCGTCGACCGACGGACTGAAGCCGCCGCGGCGCATTACCAATACCAAGACCCCCGAAGACGACGTCGCTTGGTCTCCCGACAGCGCCAGCATTGCCTTCTCCACCAAACGCGAAGGCGACGAGGTCGAACAGATCTATGTTCTCAATCTCGCGCAGGGCGGCGAAGCGCGCCGCCTCACCAATATATCCACGGGCGCCAAGAGCCCGAAGTGGCGTCCGGACGGCAAAGCGATTCTGTTCGAATCCCGGGTCTATCCCAATGCCCTCGGCGACGAGGCCAACAAGAAAATCGCCGCGGAGCATAAGGACCGCAAATACAACGTCCGGGTGTATGAGCACTTCCCGGTGCGCTACTGGAATCAATGGTTGGACGACCGCCAGCCAACCATCATGGTGCAGTCGATCGATCAGGGTTCTATCGCCACGGACATTCTCTCCGCCAGCGCCCTGGCGCGAACGGCGGGATTTTCCGGCGCAGAAATCGACAACAGCGTCTCACTCGCGCCCCTCTGGAGCCCGGACGGGCGCGAGATCGTGTTCACCGCCACGGCCGAACGCTGGAACGCCGCGTTCGCCAATGTGGGGTATTACCTCTATCGCGTTTCCGCGGAAGGCGGCGCAGAGCCGAAGATCGTCAGTCCCGCTTCGGGCGACTATGAGGCGGCGGCGTTCAGCGCCGACGGCAAGGCGCTGTATTTCAAATACCAGCCGCAGGACGCCGAGGTCTATCACCTGGCGCGGCTCCAGAAGGTGGCCTGGCCCGCGGGCGGCCCCGCCACGCTGCTCACCCGCGACTTCGACCGCGATATTGCGCGCTATGCGCTGACGCCGGACGGCAAGCTCGCCTACCTCCTCGTGCCGGACGCCGCCAAGGAGAATCTCTATCGGGTGTCGACGGGGGGCGGAACGCCCGCCCTGGTGCTCGAGCCGTCCACCGGCGGCTACACCGCTCTCGAGATTCCGCGGAAGACCGCAAAGCCCATGTTGATCGCGAGCTACGGCAGCTCCGTCAGCCCGGCCGAAATCGTCCGCATCGATCTTGGCGCTAGATCGCACGTCAATATCACCCAGGTCGACACCGCCGCGGCGGCGGCCATCGATTGGCGGCCGCCCGAGCACTTCTATTTCACCAGCGCCAAGGGCCGAAACATCCACAGCATGATCGTGCTGCCGCCAGCGTTCGATCCTGCCAAAAAGTATCCCCTGCTGGTCCTCATCCACGGCGGCCCGGCGAGCAACAACCCGGATCAAGTCGGCCTGCGGTGGAACTATCACCTGCTGGCCTCGCCCGGCTACGTGATTCTGATGACCGACTACACGGGCTCCACGAGCTTCGGCGAGAAATTCGCGCAGGCCATCAAGCTTAACCCCTTGAAGACCCCCGGCGATGAGATCAATCAGGCCGTGGACGAGGCGATCAAGCGTTACCGCTTCATCGATGGATCGAGGTTGTGTGCCGCGGGCGCGAGCTACGGCGGACACCTGGCTAACTGGATCGAGGCCACCACCACCCGCTACAAGTGCATCGTCAGCCACGCCGGCGAGGTTGATCTGACCACCCAGTGGGGCATCAGCGACGCCAATTACGGACGCGAGCTCACCAATGGCGGACCGCCCTGGGGAGGAAGTCCCATATGGCGCGACCAGAGCCCGATCACCTACGCGGCCAGTTGGAAGACGCCGATGCTGCTCAGCATCGGCGAGCGCGACTTCCGCGTGCCCATCGGCAATACTCTAGAGAATTGGAGCACCTTGCAGCGCATGCATGTGCCGAGCCGTCTCTTGGTATGGCCGGACGCCTGGCACTGGATCACGAAGCCGGAGGACAGCCGTCACTTCTATGAAGAAGTACAGAAGTGGCTCGCCACGTATTTAAAGGATACGGCGTCCGCGACATGACGCGAGGCGCACTCTTCGCGTTACTGGGTTTTCCGCGGCATTTAGCGCGCGGCTGGGATTTCCACGGTATTAGGGCCCTGCCGAGATTTTCACGGTACTTGGGAATGTGTTCGAATACGAAACCATGATCTCGGCAAATCAGATTCAGTCGACTTATCAGATCATCAAACCGCATATTCGGCGGACCCCGATCGTGGAAATCGATGGCGCGGATTTCGGCATCGAGACCGCGCGGCTGACCTTGAAGTTGGAGTCGCTCCAGCACGCCGGTTCATTCAAGGCGCGCGGGGCCTTCACGAATCTCCTGACACGAAGCATCCCCGCCGCCGGCGTGGTGGCGGCATCGGGCGGAAACCATGGAGCCGCCGTGGCGTTCGCCGCCATGAGACGCCGCGTGCCGGCAAAGATATTCGTCCCGAATGTCGCCTCGTCCGCGAAAATTCAACAGATATCCGCTTACGGCGCGCAGCTCTTGATCTCGGGCGAGCGCTACGCCGACGCTCTTGCGGCGAGCGAAGCCTGGGTCGCCCAATCCGGCGCCATGCCCATTCACGCCTTCGATCAAGAGGAAACACTGCTGGGCCAGGGTACCGTTGCCCTTGAGCTCGAGGAACAAGCAAGCGACATCACGACGCTTCTCGTGGCGGTCGGCGGCGGCGGCCTGATTGCCGGCATCGCGGCGTGGTATCAAGGACGCGTCAAAGTGATCGGCGTCGAGCCCGAACTCGCACCCACCCTCACTCGCGCACTCGCGGCCGGCCGGCCGGTGGATGCCGAAGCCGGCGGCATTGCCGCAGACTCCCTGGCGCCGCGCCGGGTGGGAGAGCTGGTATTCCCCATCGTTCAGCGCCACGTGAGCACCACCGTGCTGGTATCCGACGACGCCATTCAAGACGCGCAGCGGCTCCTGTGGAAGAACCTACGCGTCGTCGCGGAACCCGGCGGCGCCGCCGCGCTGGCAGCGCTCAGCTCACATCGGTACCTGCCCGCCCCGAACGAGCGCGTCGCCGTCCTCATCTGCGGCGGCAACACCACCGCCGTCGATTTTGAACGTTAGTAGGATCAGCCGATGAAGGAAACGCTCAAGCCCGGCATCAGATTCGAGCATAGGTTGATCGTGCCACCCTCGAAGACGGTTCCCGGGCTCTATCCCGAGGCAGAAGAGTTCCTGGTGATGCCGGAAGTCTTTGCCACCGGCTTCCTGGTCGGGTTCCTTGAATGGGCATGCATCAAGGCGGTGAACCCCCACCTGGATTGGCCCGAAGAGCAAAGCGTGGGAACGCATATCGATGTCAGCCACGAGGCCGCTACGCCGCCGGGCCTCGAGGTCACAGCGTCCGTCGAATTGATCGGCGTCGAAGGCAGAAAGCTGATTTTTAACGTCAGTGCCCACGACGGAGTGGATTTGATCTCCAGGGGTCGGCACCAACGATTCGTCATCGATAAGAAAAGATTCGACGCCAAGATGGGCGCGAAAGCGGCGCGCTTGCTATCGAGCGCCGGCGCGCCGTAGCGCCGCCGCGATGGCGGGCCGATCGCCGGCAATGGCCGCTTGTAAAGGCGTAATCCCCTGCGCGTCCGCTGAATTCGGATCAGCGCCATGCGCCAGCAACACATCAACCGCACGAGCCTGGCCATGCAGCGTCGCCAGCATCAACGCCGTACGGCCGCTTTCGTCGCGCGCGTCGATGTCCCCTTGTTGGCCGAGCAGCGTTTGCAGTTCAGGGACGGCGCCGATTTCAGCCGCCCGCCGCACTTCAGCGGCCGAGTCCGCCAAGCGCGCCGGCGGCGCCGCGGGCGCGGCTGACTGCCGCGGGGACACGGCTGACTGCGCCGTGGGCGCGGCTGATTGCGGTGGGGACGCGGCCAACTGCGATGGGGACGCGGAAATGCCGGTTGCCCCGTGGGTCTGCGCGCGCCGAGCGTCCGTCTCACTGCCGCCGCCCGCGGCTGTGCTCCGAGCGTTGATCATGCTCTGTACCTTGGCAGCCGCATTCTTCGCCTCAATTTCCGCCGCCGAATCGGCGACTGTCGCCCCGTAGCGGGAGGATACGCGTGGCTTGAGCGCGCGCTCGTCGGGCTGGAGCGCGTGCTCTTCCGGCGGCGGCGGGGACTGCGGCCGTACCTCCGCCATCGCGGCCGGCGGCTGCTCGCTGATTTGTCCCTGTGACGCCGCGGTTGCGGCGGCATTGGTCCGGACCGGGGTCGTCGGCAAGGCGCCTACGGGTGGAGCGTCAGGCGCGAGAAAACGCGGAATGATCAACAATCCGGCGAGAGCGGCCGCGGCGAGAGTGCCGAAAGCCGTTGGACGCCACCATCTTGGATTCGCCGCCGGTCGAGCGGCACCGATCTGCGCCGGGCCATTCTTTGCCGATCGCTCCGCCGCCAGCTGCGCCGCATGCTCAAGCACCGCTCGCCGCACCGACTCGCTCGGCCGGCTAGGATCGAGAGCCGACTCGCGCCGATAGCGATTGTCGACCTCATCTGCTTGGTCCTGGTTGGGCGGTAATTCGTTCATGCGTGCTCCTTGAGCAACTCGCGCAACTTCGTGCGCGCATAGCGCAGACGGCTTTTGGTCGTCTCGAAGCTGCTGCCGGTGACCGCCGCGATCTCCTCGACGCTAAGGTCGCCCTCGACTTGCAGCATAAAGGCTTCGCGCTGCTCGACCGGTAGCTGCTCGAGCGCGTGAAGGAGCTCCCCCGCCTGATCCCGCGCCACTGCCGCGGCGAGCGGACCCGAGCAGGGATCAGCGGTCAATTGCCCCACCACGGATTCCGACTCGTATCCCAGCGTCTCCAAGCTCAATTGCCGTCGATTCGTTCGAATCGAATCGATCATCCGATTGTGCGCGATCGTGAACAGCCAGGTCGTGAATCGCGCCGTCGGCTCGTAGCGCGCCGCGTCCCGAGCGACGGCGAACCAGACTTCTTGCATCAACTCGTCCGCGGTCGCCCGATTGCCCACATTGCGAACAAGGTAGCGCCAAATGCGCATCTCGTGTCGCCGATAGAGCAACTCGAAGGCCGCAGCATCGCCGCGCCCGTAGCGCCCCATCAGAGTCTCGTCACTCTCGCCCGTGACCGTCATTCATCCCAGTATGGCAGTTTTTCGGTGCGTTATCCCCGGGGGTCCGGCACATACTGCTGCTCGGGCGAGGCAGGGAACGGGTTGGCGGTCGGAGGCTGCGGGCGCGGCCGCTTGATGATGCCCATCGCGAACAAGTTGTCGAGACTGTCGTAGTGAACGCGTATGACTTCGTTCGGTTGCGCCTGCATTCTCAGGAATTCCGTGTGATTGACGTACGAGTATTCGCGCTCACCATGGCCCGTGCCGAGTTTTGCCGCGGGCGCGGCGGCCGGCGAAGCGGTGAGCGCCGGAGGGTGCGCCACCGGCGGCGGCATCGGCGCCGGCATCGCGCGCGACGCCTGAGCCTCGGCCGCTGCCGCCGAGTTTGACGTCCGCGCCGCCGGCGATTTTGCCATGGATTCTCCCGGCGACGCCGAGTCTGACTCGGAAGCGCGCGGCTCCGCCGCCTGACCCGATGACTGCCCGATCATCGGCGTCGAATAGACCGGCTGTGGTGGACGCTCGCGAAATATCGCCACGCCGATGACCCCGACGTTCGCCGGGCGTCCGGTGCGTTCCGCGTAGGAATTGGGAGAGTCGACAAAGGTAAACGCGGCCACTTCCGCGTCAGTCTTCCGCCAACCCGTGATTTGGTAACGCTCGCCGGGGCCGAACACATAGCCGGTTTGATCCCAGCCGGCCGTGGCTCCGGAGACCACGTTGACGCCGTCGACCGACGTCACGGCCAGCAAGCGTTCGCCGAGGCGATTGCGGATCTCGATGGCGTAGCGGGCCCCGGGTCTGCCGGCCACCCAATATTCGCCGTGGTAGAAATGCGGGCTGAGTACCGCCCCGCTATCCCGGTCGATGATCGCGACTTCGGCAAGGCCCCCCATGACTTGGGCGTCGCCAGTCGTTGCCAACCCCATCAATATCGCAAAATAGACTATGCGGTTCATATCGGCTCCGTGTCGAGACAGTCAAGTACTGAAGCGACACAGGTGCCAAAATGGGGTTAGCTGCCGATCAGGTTGAGCGAGACAGGGAATGCGACGACGCAAGACGAAGCTAACTTATCCCAACCATCGACTCCCGCCTTGGCTCAACGAAGATGAGCCCCGCGATCGCTCGAACCGATAGTTATGTTTCCAACCACTTGTACATTACCAACGCATCGACATAGCCTTTGGACGGATGATTAAAAGCCTTTGGCAAGCAACCAACCGTCACAAAACCAAGCGAATTCCAAAGTCTGACCGCACCGTCATTGGTCGCGGCTACAAAATTGAATTGCATGGCTTTGTATCCAAGCTTCTTTGCGACTTCCTGACTGTGCTCGCACATCGCGGTGGCCAGACCGCGCCCGCGTGCGGTTGATGAAACCATATACCCACAATTACAGACGTGATCTCCGGGCCCCTGCTGATTCGTCTTAATGTAGTAGGTTCCCAATGTATTTCCGTCTTCTTCGACAACAAACGTCTTCCTGGGTACTTCAATCCAGATCCTAAGCGCCTGCTCTTTCGTGGTGTCACGTGCGTACGCGTAGGTTTCCCCAGCCGCGACGATCTCGCGAAAGATTGGCCAGATTCGCTCGAAGTCTTGCTCCGTGGCCTCTCTGATCTTCATGCGTCAGTAACCTGCTTACGTGGAAACATAGCGATGAGGTTGAGCGACGCGGGGATGCGACAACTCAAAACGAAGGCGATTTATCCAGATCATCGATCCACTCCTTGGCCAGCCGAAGGTGCAGCCCCGCGATCGCTCGCACTGTTAGGCCTCGCCAGGCCTCACAGCCACCGACGAACCCTCGCTTTGTATGCAGAGTACTCCACACCGAACAGCGCAGAAAGAACTCTCTCTTCGGGTGTGATCTGAAAGCGGTGAACGTAGGCAGCAAATACTAGCGGCCCCGGAAGCACCCAACCTGACGACAAAAACACCGCCCATGCGACGAGGACCAACAGAAGACCCACATACATGGGATTGCGAGTGGCTCTGTACACACCCGAGGAGACTAATGACGACGCTGCCTCTGGCGTCGTTGGATTAATCGTGGTCTTGGAACGACGAAATGCGACGACTCCCGATATGCTGAAGGCGCCCCCGATTGCCGCAATTGCCAGAGCAACCCCAATGCGAGCAAGCGCTGGAGTTCCCCAGGACGGGGTGGACCGAGAAACGCCCCACATGACGATAGCGACGAGCACTGCAACAGCTGGAGGCGGTATCTTTAGTTCAAGCGTCCGCAAGTTCACGTTGATACAGCCCAACGATGAGGCTGAGCGACGCGCGGTCGCGTTGCCTTCAATCGACGCTGCTTAATCCACATCATCGACCTCCTTGCTCCCTCAACGAAAGTGCGGGTCGCGCGATCGCTCGAATCGTTTGTTAGGCATCATGCAGCCTTCGACAGAAGTAAACAACGCGCTCTGTTTCCTCAAAGCCCAACGCGCAATGCACTGCATGAGCAGCGATGTTACCAAGCAGTGAGTCGGACGCGAGCTCAAGGCAACCCTCAGCCGACGCCCAATTCACCACAGAGTTAACGAGGGCACGGGCCGCGCCCCTGCGCCGGAACCCAGGCGCGACGTAGATGCCCTCAAGAAAAGCAACCGGCGAACTACTTGTGCCGTTGACGTAGTCCACGCGCTTCGAAGCCTCGACAAATCCCACGGCCGAACCGTCGGCGTTCAAGGCTAGACGAACATAGTGACGACGCGCCAAAGCGTCGGCCATTCCGCACAAGTGTTCGGCTTCCGACACGTCCGGCCACAACGCTAGGCGCAGCGCCAGCCACCCGCTGTCACCGCCACCCGTGGGAGGTGAGATTTGCATGATGCCTAACGATGAGGTTGAGCGACGCGGGGTTGCGTTGCCGTCAAACAAAGCTGATTGATCCCAATCATCGACCCCCTCCTTGGCTCACCGAAGACGAGACCCCGTGATCGCTCGAACCGATTGTT
>Ga0073928_10001805_pt1 | contig 39622 bp, 29 predicted proteins | sample PaiPotPPA55metaG_FD_76969 | JGI IMG/M metagenome (GOLD analysis project Ga0073928, IMG submission 76969) | Iron sulfur acid spring bacterial and archeal communities from Banff, Canada, to study Microbial Dark Matter (Phase II) - Paint Pots PPA... ... | reverse complement strand
GTGATTGCCGCAGTAGCACTCAACACGGTCGTCGACGACTACGAGTCAGTATTTCGTGAAGCCGGTTACAGCCCCGGAATCGTGATCCCGTCCACGCTTGCGGCGTTGGGCGTTGCCGAGGCCAGCAGTCCAACCCTGGTAGTAAAAGTTGACTCTCGCACCACGAGCATCGCGATCATGGATAAGCAGCAATTGTTACTCTTTCGAACTCTCGAAAATGCGCGAGGCTCTGCCATCACAGGCGAACGGCTCGCCGAAGAGGTCTATCCTTCGGTGGTTTTCTTTCAGGACACGTATCATATGAATATCGATCGAATCTTTGTGGCCGGAGTCCCCGATCTCGGCGCGGCGGCTCCGGCGTTGCGCGCTCAAACTGGGGCGGAAGTCGAAGAGTTAGTAGGATCGTCGCAGCTTGGCGCCAAAGCTGCTTCGGTGCCCAAGTGGAGAACGGCAGGGGTTCTGGGCGCCCTGCTTTCCTGAATCAATGCGCGTAGACATAAATCTCGCGACTCATCCTTACGAGGATTTGCGCGTCTTCTGGATGCGCTGGGGCGGCATACTCGGCGGCCTTGGCGCAGTTTTTTTAGTGATTCTTTTTCTGATCATTCATGGCTGGCAGCAGGCCCACGTTTCCAACAATCTCATCGCCAAAGGGGAACAACAGGTCGCCATGCTCGACGGGGAAAAGGCCTCGGCCGAAGCAATTTTGAACCGGCCGGAGAATCGCGTGACGCGAGACAGGTCGCAGTTTCTAAACGATCTTTTCGAACGAAAAGCGTTCTCTTGGACCCAGGTATTTGAGGATCTCGAACGCATCATGCCCCCACGCGTGCATGTGGTTTCGATTCATCCTGAAATGGCTCCTGAAAACCAATTGCTGATTAAGCTGGTAGTTGCCGGGGATTCACCGGCTCGCGTTCTCGAGTTGGTCAGAAAGATGGAAGGCTCGCAGCACTTCCGGCAAACACAGATCAATGTGCAGCAATCAGTGAGCCAGCAACAGGGATCCGGAGACACCGTAAGCTTCGATATCAGTGCTCTCTACGTTCCGCAATATGTCGCCGAGGCTTCCCCAGAGCCCCCGCCCACTCCCCAACGGAGGCGTCGATAATGCCGGAACTCGGAGAGACCCGCAAAAAATTAAAGATTGCGGTGGGTGTTCTCGCTGCATTAGACGTGGTTGCAGTAGCAATCCTGATCTCGCCCTTGGTGGGGTCCGCGAGATCACGAGATCAGCAACTGACAGATTTGGGATCAGCAATACAAATCAAGACTAAGCAGGTCGAACCCCTCCGTGGGCTGGACAAAAAGATTCCTACCGCTCGCCAGCAAATCGACGATTTTTACAAGAACCGCATGACCTCCGAAGATTCAGAGATTTCCGCTGAGCTGGGAAGGATGGCGACCGAGAGCGGCGTTAAGATGGAGGGAGTGAAGTACGCGCAAGGTGAACGCTCCGAGACTGCGAATGATCTGACCCAAAGAGCTGAAGCCGTCGGACTTCACCGCATCCTGCTGGAATCGGACCTTTCCGGCGATTACTTGCAGCTCATGCGCTTTATAAATGCTCTAGAGCGAAATCGTCTCTTCTTTATAGTCGACAGTGTGCAGTTGGCCGGGGAACAGAGCGGAGTGGTTAAACTCCAGATGACGCTTGAAACCTATCGAAAGACGACGTAAGAGAGAAAGTCGCCGCGCAAATCGCGGTTTAATAATCAGATTTCAAAATGAAGCTTGGCGCTGAAAACCGGAATAAGCTGATCATCGCCGTCGTGCTGATGGTGGTCGCGGTGGGACTCCTCGCACAGTGGCTTTTCAGTTCGGGAGGAACCTCGTCTGCTGCCTCAATTCCTCCCTCAGCATTATCGATACCGGTTGGTCCTGCTACCCCTGCGAAGAAGATCAATCGTGGCAACAAGCCTGTTAAGACTGAGCGCAGCCTTGATCCGACATTGCGTTTAGACCTGCTGAGCACCAGCGAAGGCACAAAGTACGAGGGCAAGGGCCGAAACATTTTCCGCGCCGAAGCAGAAGTTATTCCACAGGCGAAATTTCCCGCCATAAAGCCCGGACCGATGCCGTCTCCTGAGCCGCAGGGTCCGCCTCCGCCACCTCCCATTCCGTTGAGGTTTTACGGATTCGCCAGCCGTCCCGGCGAGCCAAAAAGGATTTTCCTCTCGCAGGGTGATGATGTTTTTATTGCGAAAGAAGGCGACATTGTGGACCGCCGGTACAAGATCTTGCAGATTTCCCCGACCTCGGTCGAAGTCGAGGACGTGCTCACCAACAATCGGCAGAGCCTTCCTCTCACTCAGGGATAAACATTGAAGTTTGCTCACATGAAACCGCAGCGCAACCACAATGAGCAAGGATTTATGCTGCTGGTTCTTATGCTGTTCGTTGCAGTGTTGACGATCTCGGCAATCGCGATTGCCCCTTCGATTGTTTTCGAGGTACGGCGCGATCATGAAGAAGAATTGATTCATCGCGGAGTTCAATATTCGCGCGCCGTTCAGCATTACTACAAAAAGTTCAAACGTTATCCCACTCGCATCGAAGATCTCGAGAGCTCTAATAACCTTCGGTTCCTCCGTAAACGCTACAAAGATCCGATCACTGGCCAGGATTTCAAATTGCTTTATCTAAGCGACGTCCCGGCCGCGTTGGGGCCTGGATTAGCAGGCGGTGGTCTCACTCCAGGGGCGAATGCGGGTAACCAATTTGGGCAGACGGCGAATGGCTTCGGTGCCGGTAATTTCGCAGCGGCGGCTCAGCCATCCAGCAATAGTCCGTCCAACACTCCGGCAGCCACCGCACAACCGGCCTCTTCAGACGCTACCAATCCCGGCGCCGCTACCGCAGATAATATTGGTTCGCCGGATCAAGCCACGCCGGGAAGCTCGACTTCCACTCCTACTCAAAGCACAAGTCCGTTCGGAGGTGCCAAGACCGGGAGCACCGATAAGCTCGCCGGACAGACCTTCGGTGGAGGGCCCATCGTTGGAGTCGTGAGCACAAGCAAGAAAGAGAGTATCCGCGTTTTCAATAAAGAGAATCACTACAACAAGTGGCTATTTATCTACAATCCTCAGACAGACCGCGGAGGCCTGCTGAACACCCCAAACCAACCAGCTCTGCAAGGCGCAACGCCAGTCGGACAACCAGTCGGCGCAGGCGCACCAGGACAATCGGGCGCTCCGGGCTCCCCCTTCGGCAATCAAGGAATGGGGAATCAAGGATCTGGGAATCAAGGATCGCCGTTCGGTGGCGGCCAGCAGCAGCCACCCCAAAACACCCAGCCACCACCCGAGCAGCAACAATAAACAAAAACTGCCAGAATCACGTAGGGTGGGAATGTTCAGCTCTTCTCCAACTCTGTCATCCCGACCGGAACAGATCATCGCAAAGCGACGATCTGTGGAGTGGAGGGACCTGCTGTTGTGACGTCACCCTGGCCGGCTGGCCCACCTTTGTGAAATTTGATTTCCTTTGAATCGTAACTGGACGAGGCTGCCCCATCCTTGCGCGATTTTCGCAAAGGGTGGACACTCCAACTGTCTGCAGAGAGAGGTTCTGATTCCTTCAAAAAGGCGTTTGAAGTCGTCACGAATTCCCACCTTTACAAAAAAAGAGGCTGTTACGAAACTCTGCGTTTTTGTTACAGATTGTGTCCAGTGCTAAAGCGAAGCGCAATATCTTGCGGTTTGAGCCGCTCGATTTTGAGTTTCGTAACAGCCTCAAAAAACGTAAAGGTGGGCCATCCGCCGAGTACACTTCGTTGACTTGCCTTCTGGCGCAACCTAAGATGAGTGCGAAATGCCGGACTCATCGCCGCTCATCGGCCAATTGATCTCGCACTAGCGAATCGTAGACAAGCTTGGGGCCGGCGGCATGGGCGAGGTCTACTGGGCCCGCGACGAACATTTGAAACGTGATGTCGCGATCAAAATTCTCCCGCTGCATTCTCAAGGCAGTACCGAAGCGAGAGAAAGACTTCTCAGCGAGGCACGATCCGCCTCCGGACTAAACGATCCGCATATCTCTGTCATCCATGAAGTGGGCGAAGCCAGTGGCGTCCATTACATCGTGATGGAACTCGTCAAGGGAGGGCCGCTCAATTCGCTCATCCCGCCCGAAGGCATGCGCCCAGAACTGGTTGTGCGCTACGGCACGCAGATTGCGGCGGCGCTGGCACATGCTCACGATCACGGCATCATCCATCGCGACATCAAGACGGCCAATGTCGTCATTACCCCTTCCGGCCAGGTCAAGGTTCTGGATTTTGGTCTTGCCAAACCACATATTGAGAGTGAATTACGGGAAGCGACTCGCTCGGCCCAATCGGCGATAGAAGCTGGCGCGGTCGTGGGAACGCTCCCTTACATTGCACCTGAAATTATCCGTGGCGAAGCAGCTGGCCCGCGCATTGATATCTGGTCTCTTGGGGTCACGCTCTACGAAATGTCGGCAGGTACTCGACCCTTCCGCGGCCAGACAGGCTTTGAGCTGCCTTCTAACATCCTTAGGGAGACGCCTGCGCCACTCCCTCCGCAAGTTCCTCCAGGACTCCGGACAATCATCCAGCGGTGTCTCGAGAAGGAACTGGGCCAGCGCTTTCACAGGGCGGGTGAAGTGCGCGCCGCCCTGGAAGCCGTTCAAACGCAACTGGGCTCTTCCTCTTCCAGTGTGCCGATTTCCGTGATCCCTCCAAGCTCCGCGAATCGAAGAGTGTGGATACTTGGCGTCATCGTCCTGGCGATTGTTGCCGCCGCTCTATTCGCCGCCAACGTGGGTGGATTGCGTGACAGAGTGTTCCATCGCGCAGCCGCTCTGGGCATTCGCTCTCTCGCCGTGCTACCTCTCGAAAATCTCTCCGGCGACCCTCAACAGCAATACTTCGCCGATGGCATGACCGAAGAGCTGACCACCGAGTTGTCCCAGGTCAGCTCGTTGCGAGTCGTCTCGCGGACATCGGCGATGCGGTATAAGGGAACGCAGAAGTCGGTTCCGGAGATTGCGCGCGAGCTGGATGTCGACGCCGTGGTTGAAGGTTCGGTTGAACGCGAAGGCGGACGCGTGCGCATCACCGCGCAGTTGGTTCAAGGTCCCACCGATACGCACCTCTGGGCCAAAGGCTACGAACGCGATTTCCGGGATTCGCTCCGTCTTCAGGACGAAGTCGCCCAGGCCATCGTCGATGAAATCCAGTTGAAACTCACGCCTCAGGAACGGGCCCGCTTCACCCGAAACGACGTCATTGATCCCGAAGCCCACGAAGATTATCTCCGCGGCCTGTTCCATCTGCGCAACGGTCCTGACGAACAAATAGCCATCGAGCTGTTCCAAGCCGCCATCAAGAAGGACCCAGGTTACGCGGCGGCCTACGCTTCTTTGGCGGATTCGTATTACGCGCTCATATTTAACAGCAACGCCGCTCCGGTGGACGTTCTTCCTCTATCCGAGGCTGCCGCGAAGCGCGCGATTGAGCTTGACGATCAGCTTGCCGAGGCCCATGGCTCCCTGGCCAACGACCTGGCAGCCTACGACTGGGATTGGGCGGGCGGTGAGAGAGAATTTGAAGTCGCGCTCCGGGCAAATCCAAACTCCTCCTTCCCGCACTACTGCTATGGACAATTCCTCCGCCAAGAAGGCAAGACCGAGGAATCGATTCGCGAAGGCCGTCGAGCAGTCGAACTCGACCCGGTGGCAGCAGTACCAAGTTCTCTCCTGGCGCAGTCCCTATATGAGTCGCGGCGCTACGACGAGGCAGTCTCCCAACTGCGCAATACCTTGAAACTCGAGCCGCGCTTCTGGCCAGCGCATCTGAAAGTGTCACCAATCTACTGGACGAGTACATGGCGTTGACTTGCCTAATGACGCAACGTAAGATGAGTGCGAAATGCCGGAATGCCCAGTTCTGATCGGGCAGACCATCTCGCACTATCCACATTATCGAAAAGCTCGGCGGTGGTCGTGCGGGGTTCGTTTTGCCGGTCTTAGAGTCGAAAGGTTCTGGGACACGCTGCGTTCCGATCCCTGGTTCGCTGCGGTGCTTCAACGCATCGGCATCCCGCCGTAGGTTGTTTGATTAACTTAGCCTAGATTTAATATTCTCCGCCAGGGTGTGAAAGAGGTGGGTGATGAGGGCGCACACCGGTCTCCTGGTTGTTTTTGCGCTGGGTTGTTTCTTGACGGATGCGAACCCGGTTTATCCGCAGGGAAGCACAGCCGTGGCGCAATTAAACGGCACGGTGCTGGACCAAAGCGGCGCCGCCGTCAGAGGGGCCGCCGTCACGCTGCGTCAGACGGACACGAATCGTTCGTATACGACGACCTCGAACGATTCTGGATACTACACCGTGGTGAATCTTCCCCCCGGGCGCTACGAACTGACGACCGCACATAACGGCTTCGCCACGACGGTGCGCAACAGCATCGAGTTGTCGGTCGGGCAGTCCGCTACGATCGATGTCACCTTGAAGGTGGCGACCCACAGGGAGACAGTTGTGGTCACCGCCGAAACCCCCGTAATCGAGCCTACCAGGACCGAAATCAGCCAAGTCATTAACACGCAGGAAATCAACTCGCTCCCCATCAGGGAACGATTGTTTACCGATTTCGTGTTGCTGACTCCCGGTGTTGCCACAGGGCGGACGGGTTTGGGATCGACCTTTACAGAATTTGAGGTCACGCGCGTCTCATTTCACGGGATGCGCGACCTGAGCAATCTCGTTACTGTGGATGGCGCGGACAACATTAATACCGCGACCAGTTCGCAGCGGTCCACGCCGCCCCAGGAAGCCATCTCTGAATTTCGCGTCGTGAATAGCAGCTTTGGCGCGGAGTACGGCCGCGCACTCGGCGGGATCGTCAACATCGTTACCAAGTCAGGCGGCAATGACTTCCATGGTTCGGTGTACGACTATCTTCAAAATAACGCTACCGATGCCCGCTCGCTCCTGCAGCCGACGCCGCAACCGGACGTTCTTCGGCAAAATCAATTTGGCGCGACGGCAAGCGGCCCGATCAAGAAGGACAAGACCTTCTTTTTCGTGAACTACGAGGGCCAGCGCCGCGGGGAGTCACCCACTTATCCCGCTACGCTCCTCGGACCGGTACTCGTATTTTCCAACAATCCTCCATTCGCGCCAACCGTACCTACCACAAACCTCGCTCTGATCAATCAGGCGAAGGAAGCCCTGGGAATCGCTCCGGAAAATACCGACATCCTCCAGACCAAGGGCAACGATTACGGGATTGCCAAAGTGGACGAACAGCTCAACGCGAACTATCACCTGACGATCCGCTATAACATCGAGGATGGCCGCGACCTGAACCAATTGGTGGGCAGCACGCTAGATGGTGGCGGCATCGGCGCACCCAGCAGCGGACGCGACGTGTACCTCCGCGATCAATCGCTGGTGGGCACAGTGGCGTCCTTGCTCAAGCCCGACCTAGTGAACAGCGTGCTCGTTCAATATGCGCGGCGGCATTATAACTTCCCCGGCGTCACCGGCCAGCCAAATCTCGACATCCCCAACACGCTCTTGTTTGGAAACAACTTCGGCGTCATCGAAGTGATCGACGAAAGCCGCGTTCAGGTTTCGGATTCGGTGACGCGGGTGAAAGGCAAGCACGTCGCGAAATTCGGCGGTGATTTCAACTACGTGAACAATTTCGCCGTTATTCCGGCATTTACTCCGATGCGAATCGTACTGCCGGGAATCAACTGCCTGGTCGATTTTGCGAACTTCGTGAATCCGGCTGCCGCCGTTCCCTCGGCGCCTGCCGATGGTCCGTGTCCTCTTGCGAAGCCGCCCTTCTTCCCCGCCCAACCGGGCCCTAACCAGGTGAGTGATCCTTTAAGCGGTGTGCCGATCATATTCTGGAAAGCGCCAGTCGGCAGTGTCGCTCCAGGCGGCCCGGGACTCAATCCTGGCCAACTTCCAACCCCGCCTCCGATTCCGACGGATTGGAAGAACGCATATCTGCCGTCCGAGAAAGCGAACTTCTCCGAGACGCTGGACCATGAGTATTTCGGGCTGTTTGCCCAGGATCAGAGGCGACTGCGGCACAACCTGACCTTGAACTACGGCATTCGTTACGATGTTGAGTCGGGGCTCTCGAAGCAAATCAACCCACACTACAACGGCATCCAACCCCGGATTGGCTTGGCGTATTCACCGGATAGCAAAACCGTGATTCGCACGGGGTTCGGAATTTTCGATGACCGCTACAACCTTTCTTTTCTTCTAAACACGCTTCACGAGCGCCCGGTGATCATTCCCGGCGAGACGCTCCCCGGCATTGCCAGGGGCGCGAACACCGCGACCGCGGTTCTGAACCAATTTACGCCCGGGCCGTTGGGGATTCCCTCCCAGGCGGCGGCCACATTGGTGACCACGGGCCAAGTTCCGAATCAATACATTACAGGGCCCTGCCCCCCCTCGTGTACAGCGGGAACAGGAATGGTGGAACACAACAGCAAGATTCCGTATTCCGAACAGGCCAATCTCGGAATCGACCGGGAAATCGGACGTGGATTTACGGTAAGTGCCGGCTATCTGTGGGTCGCGGCTCATCATCTTGTGCGGTCCGAAAACTTGAACGTTTGCCCGCCCTTTGGTGCGCCCGCAGGGACCACCGTTCCCGCGGTGACTCCTGGCACCCCAAGTTGCACGCCACCTACGGCGCCGCCCGCAGGCTGGCCTGCCGGTAAGGCTTATTTTGGCTCTTCGGGTACTACGGGCGGCCCGGCATACAACAATGCCGGTCTTCTCTACTACACGGACAATTCCGGGACTTCGGTCTACAACGGCGCGACGCTGCAGGTGATCGAGAGGTTTGGAAAGGTTTTTAACCTGGACGCGAATTACACTTTTTCGCACACGCTCGATGACGGAACGTTTACCACCTTCGTCAGCACCCCGCAGGACCTCTACGACCGGTCGCTGGAGCGCGCAAATTCGAACCAGGACGTTCGCCAGCGATTCATAGCGAACTTTACGGCGACCGCGCCCAGCGGTAGTCAGCTACGCAACTTCGTGTTCAGCAGCCTCGTCACTTTGCAGACGGGACGGCCCTTCACCGTGTTCGTGGGATTCGACGCCAATGGCGATACGAATCCCGTCACCGATCGCGTTGGAGACTTGGGCAGGAACACTTACTACGGGGACCATCTCTACTCATGGGATTTACGCATCTCTCGCTATTTCCAGATTCGGGAGCGAGAGCGACTTGATCTGATGGTTGACGCGTTCAATCTGCTCAACCGGCCGAATGTCGATGAGGTGACTTCGTTGTATGGCGCCGCGGTTCTGTGCGGAGGCACAGCGACGCCGAAAAACTACAAGGATGCGGCCACGCTCCAGACCCAGGCGCAGGCCCTCGCGTTCGGGGCCAAAACCGGAGGACCCCCGTGTCCTAATCTGGCGCCGGTACCGAGTCCGCCGGTTCCGAATGGTCTCTTCGGCACGCCACGGACTACGTTCAACCCGCGCCAGTTCCAGTTCGCGGCCAAGTTCTCATTCTAGTTTTCAAGCTGAGGATTATCCGGGGACAGACGGGACGTACCCAGTTTTTTCTCCAGGCAAGCGCTGGCCGTTTCAAGCACCAATAAAAAACCCGCCGAAAAACGGCGGATCTCCTAAAAACTTAAATCCACTTACACGCTAAATGACGATCCGCAACCGCAGGTACTCTTCACATTCGGATTCTCGAATTTGAAGCCTGCGCCCTCAAGAGTCTCGACATAATCGACAACGCAGCCGTTCAGATACATAACCGACGTGGCGTCCACATAAACCTTCAGACTCTCCATGTCGAAAACCTTGTCCATCATGCCGGGCGAATTCTCGAACGACATTGAATAGGAAAACCCGGAGCATCCGCCGCCCACCACGCCAACTCGCAAGCCGCTGGGGACAGGGCTCTGCTGCGCCATAATCTCTTTAACCTTGGCAACTGCATTCGGAGTCAACGAAATTGGGGGCGCCTTCTTTACCTCGGTAGTAACTTCTGGAACGGTTGTGGTAGCCATAGATTCTCTCTCCCTCGCGACCCTTAATTATAACAAACTAAATATTGCTCAAACATCGTAAACCAAACCCGCATGGAATCCTATATATAGTTAGATGAGCTACCCCACGAGCCGGTCACAAATTCAGATGCCGTAGGTGGTTGTCAAGAGTATAATTTCACTGGGGCCTCGTCTACGTTGACGGCTACGGCCGTAATCAATATGGCGGGAACCTCGTGCGAGAGCACTAGCGAGGTGGCTTATGTCGACGTTGCTTTGGCCGCTGGTAGCCTGGGGAGTTCTCACCGCCATCCTGATCATCCTCCTCATTTACCGAAGCACACTCACCATGCAGGAAGACTCTCAGCTGTTCCTAACCGAATCCGAATCACACATGGAAAAGGAACAGATTGAGATCATGAGAAAAGTAAACAAGATTGGCCCGCTCGTGAAATGGCTGGGAGCGAGTTCAGCCCTCCTAATCCTGGTAATCGGCGGCGTCGCCATCTATCAAGGACTGAATCAGGTTCAGTGAATTCTTGTTGACCGACAAGAACGACGGATTCCAACGTCGAAAAACTGTCCGCCTAACAATAATGGTGCCGAGAGCGGGATTTGAACCCGCACGCTTATTAGGCACAGGCTCCTAAGACCTGCGTGTCTGCCAATTCCACCATCTCGGCTCCTAAGAGAAATATCTTAGCTAGTTTCCGAATTTGATACCAGTTAGACTTCCATATTTTCATCGCTGGGCCACCTCGCACAACCTCATCGCAACTAAAAACCGACGATACACATTTTGAAAACCGTGTGTCGATTAATTGTTTCTAAGGAGAACAATCAATGGCACAAGACACGGAAAAAAATAAACAGCAGTCAAATCAAAATCCAGGAAACCAACAGGACACGTCGTGGAAGCAGCAGCCCGGCAATCCAAAGAAGGATACCCAACAGGGCAGCGGCAGCGGGGATTACGGCAACCAACGCGATCAGCAGGATAAGGATCAGAAGCGGCGCGCATCCTAATCCTGCTTAATGAAAACTTACGATCCACGCCCTGGAGAAATCCGGGGCGTTTCTGTTTTCTTATCCAATACTTTCCTCTTGTGCCCTCTATCGTTACACTAAGGAGTCTATGGCCAACCCGACGCAGCCTAATATCAAATTGGTGAATAATCCCGACTATCGCGAAAGCTATGCCAATAGCGTTCAGGTCAGAGTGAATGTGTGGGATTTTTTTCTCGTCTTTGGGACCATGCAGCAGCAGAGCGAAGCCCATGTGGAGGTCCATAATTTTCAGGGGATCTATCTCAGCCCGCAGCAAGCCAAAGCGCTGATGGCAATTTTGCAGCAAAATGTCGGCAACTACGAGAGCACGTTCGGAGAAATTAAACTTGATCCGCGGATGACTCCTTCAGGACCGATACATTAGACGCCGCCAGCGTGAAAAATCAGCGGCCCATCCATATTAATGACGAATCGCGGTGGTCGCATCCGGTGCTTACGTTTGCGATTTTTCTCTTCTTGCTCTTTGTGGTGTTTTGGCTGCACTTCCCCCTTCTCCGGCTTCCCTACTTCTGGGATGAAGCTGGGTACTACATTCCGGCAGCACGCGATCTACTCCTGACCGGATCGCTGATTCCTCATTCCACTCCTTCAAATGCTCATCCGCCTTTGGTGATGGCCTATCTGGCCATGTGGTGGAAAATTACGGGATTCAAGATAGTAATTGCTCGCCTTGCGATGCTGGCATCGGCGGCATTCGCCTTGACCGGATTTTTTCAGCTCAGTCGTCGCGTAGCGAATATAGAAGTTGCGATCGCCTCTACGCTGTGCACTATTATTTATCCAGTATTTTTCATTCAGAGTTCGCTTGCTCAAGTGGACTTGACTGCTGCGGGCCTCACCTTTTGGGCATTGCTGGCGTATGTGGAAGACCGGCATTGGGCGACAGCCATTTGGTTCTCGCTGGCAGTGCTTGCAAAAGAAACAGCTATTCTTGCACCGTTATCTTTGCTTGGATGGGAACTCTTACGTCCCCACATACGCTCTTTGAGAGTTACCCCGAACGGTTCACCGCGCAGAAATTGGGCATTGCTCTTTCCCATTGTTCCGCTTGGATTCTGGTACGCATATCACTATCGTCAAACCGGATTCATCTTCGGCAATCCGGAATTTTTCCGTTATAACGTGCAGGGGACTTTGTATCCGCTGCGAATCTTGCTCGCGTTCTTGATGCGATTGTGGCAGTGCGTCGGATATCTGAATCTCTACGTGCTCACCCTCGCAGCGCTGCTGGCAATGTGGATGCCTCCCTTACTCGATGAGGAACTGGAACGCCGGCGAATTGCTTTCGAAGTGCAGTTCGCATTCCTCTCGATCATTCTTACGTACATGATCGTGCTCTCGGTAATCGGAGGCGCGGTGCTGGCTCGCTACATGCTTCCTGTAGTTCCTTTGGTGATCCTGGTGTGTGTTTCGACACTACGCCGCCGAGTCCGCGTGTGGACTGGCGCAATCGCACTCGTCGCAGCGTCATTCGTTGCGGCTCTTTTCGTAAACCCTCCCTATGGATTCTCTCTGGAAGATAATCTTGCCTATCGCGACTACATTGTCCTTCATAAACGCGCAGAGGACTTCATTGAGGCGCGCTATCCAAATGCGGGCGTTCTTACTGCGTGGCCTGCCAGCGACGAACTGTTCAGACCTTATATTGGATACGTCAGTCAACCAATGAAGGTCTTCCGGGTCGAGGATTTCACCGTGGAGCAACTTATGTCGGCGAGTGAGGTGCGATCGAACTTCGATGTAGCTCTGGTGTTTTCGACAAAGTACGAACCTCCTCATTCAGTGTTCGACAATTTGAGCTTTTGGCAAGCGTGGAAGACGCGCTTTTTCGGATATCACATCGACGCGCCTCCAGCAGCAGCGGCGCAGATTTTAGGAGGCCGCTTGATCTATACCGATGGCAGAGATGGGCAATGGGTTGGAGTGATTGAGATGGAGCAGGCGGTCGAAGCTCGCGCTCGTCGTATGTCCTCCGAATGTACTCCGTAACCATATCTTGCGCCGGGGGGCTTGCTCGTTTCTCACTCTTCATGGCTTCTGCATTCTTGCGCCGCTATCGCGGCTCTGCCATCGGATCACGCCGGGCGGACGCGCGCAGACACTTCCTTTACAAGAAAATGACGGCGGCCTGACACTCGCCGATTCTCCTTTTGTTTAACTGCTCCAGTTAGAGATTGCCAAATGGAGGAGTTTCATGAGGACAAAACTTTTGCTATTTCTAACTCTGGCAGGCTTTGGCTGCGGTGGGTATAGTCCCCCGAGCCAGATGACACAGACTGCCATTGTTCCGGTCATTGCGGCAATCGTGCCAGCCAGCCAGCTTCATGGTGGTTCGGATTTCACCTTGACGGTCAGCGGCAGCAACATTAACGCGAACGCAGTAGTAAATTGGAACGCTACGCCGCAACCAAACACAGCCCACCCAATGGCGAACACGCTTAGCGTCACGATCCCCGCTGCTGACATTGCCACGGCCGGCACAGTGCAGGTCTCGGTGACCAACCCAGGCAGCAGCACTCCAGGCGGTCCCTATGGCGGCACCAACACGCCAAGCGAGACTTCCAACAATATGACGTTTACGATCAACTAGCGAGGGACGAGTCGAAAATTGCTACGGACGCGGCAGCATGCTTCGCCTTGCGCGCAGGACTTTTTCCTCGCCGCGGAGCAAGTGCCATGCCTCTATGTACGCTCCGTGCTTTGAGACTTTCATGTGTGGCGACATGATGACGTTTCTGGTGAATTCTGAAATTACGTCTGCGGGAAAAATGTACCAAAGGTTTTTCGGGATGATGTAGATGGCGAGGAAGTCAATTTGCTCCCTGGTGTAAGCCCGGCCATTCACATGGTAGGCATCTGAATTCCGTTTCCGGCAGACGGTGGATTTGACCTGGACGCGCAGGAACTTCCCGGCGTGTCCGACGATAACATCGTAACGGCAGCTATCTCCCCAGGGTTTGCTGATGGAGAGTCCGTGCTCGGAGGCGCGAGCCATGAAGCGCAATTCTGCCCACTCCCCTCGCTGTTTATGTTGTTTGATACTTGCCCCGGAAATTTTCATTAAGACTTTCACTCCAATAAAAAACGCGGCCCCAAAGGGAGCCGCGTGGTTCAAAATGACTATATTTCAAGCATAGCAGGCTGAAGGGGGTAAACATGCCACGTCCGGACGGTTTATATTTGGAATCGATTCAGTGACTTAGTCAAAGTAGAGCCTTGCGGACCCCTTGACAAGAAAATGGAGGGATGGCAGGTGCCAGGTCGTCGCGGTGGACAAATAGAGAGGCAAGTCCTGCGAACCGAAGCTGAAAACATTTCTCGTTCCAGCGTAGATAGGATAAACTCGGGGCGTTTTTCCTCCCCGGGCACGAGTAGCCAATCAGAATAAGAGGTTCACGCGATGCGCCGAAGAAGATCGACGCCCTGCATATTAACCATCTTGGCTGTGTCATTTGCCTGCGTAGGCCAGCAATTGAGCGGCGCGATGACAAATCAAGATGTCATCGAAATGGTCCACCTCGGACTGTCAGACGACGTTGTGATCGATAAGATTCACGCCACCGAAATTACTACCTTCGACACAAGCATCTCGGGGCTCAGAGTGCTCAAGAGCGCCAAAGTTTCCGATGCTGTCATACGCATCATGATCAATCCGCGCGCCGATAACCCCGGCGCCGCAGGTCCGGTAATTCCAACCACGGCCCAGCATGAGGAAGCCGGAGTTTATGCGGTACTCAATGGCAAGCAGGCCGAAATGGAACCCGAGGTCGTCAATTGGCAGACTGGAGGGGTTGCAAAGAATATCGTGACTGTCGGCATCGTGAAAGGCGATCGAAACGGCAAGATAATGAAGCCCAGAAGCCCTACGCAGACAAGAACTCCGCTTGAATTCTTCATCAAAACTCTAGATGGAACGTCCGCAACCGAGTATCAGCTTTTGCGTCTGCACCAGAAAGGAAATCGACGTGAATTCCGCTCGGTCACCGGCGGGGTGTTGCATCAATCAGGAGGTGCCCAAAGAGACGAAGTGCCTTTTGAACCTGAGAAGGTTGGCGACCGGTTGTGGAGAGTGCGACTGAACAGCCTACTGGCAGGTGAGTATGGATTTCTAGCGCCTGGGGTCTCTTCGATGAGCATCTCCGCGTCGGGCAAGATGTACACGTTTGGGGTGATCCGGGAAGACGTTGAAGTAGCCCGAGCGCCCATCCATGATGACAGGCGTAATGATAGCGCGCGAAGCACTTCGGGAGGAACGCCGCCCATTCAAGGGTTCGACGATGCCGCCATCGGAGCATCGAGTGCGGGTAATCCCACCGTAAGACACGATGGAATAACTCTCGCGAGCGTCATGCTTGGTGGGCCGGCTGATCGGGCAGGCATCAAGGCGGGCGATGTCGTCCTTGCCATCGATGACCGCTATTTGTTTACTGCAGACGAGCTGACCGCCGAGATCCGACGTCACAAACCTGGGACAAGGGTTTCCGTCCGCTATCGGCGCTATTCGAGTATCGATGATTGCTATCTGGTCGTTGGCTCCGCGCAGCAGTTGCCGAATCCAGCGCTCCGTTGAGTCGGAACCCGATGCTGTCTTTAGACTGCTCCCGCCCAGAACCAATGGCGAGTCTTTTGGCGGCCTGTCAGGTGCGCCACACCGCCGCTCGGCACAAGTCCCCAGCCTTCGCAAAAAACGCGAAAGGCTGGCCACCCTCCAAGATAGCTCTGAAGTCGCTCGTTACTGAACCTTTCCAGTCGAAATGGTTTCGTTATTTTGCTCTTCGGGGGTGTCTGACATTCCGGCTTCGGGCATACCTGCCAATTCTGCCTTTAGCTGCTTAATTTCGTTAGGAACACTATAGAAATAATCCACGATGAGCTTAAATACTCTATCGATTAGCCTTGCTTCCTCACTTGTGATTTTTCGATCCGCATGTGCTCCAATGTTGCCTCCTTCTTTTAAAAGAAGAGTCATGTCGTTTAATCTAAGAGCCAGTTCATCTTTGAAAGCAAGCATTTGAAGACGTTTTCCTAACGGTATACGCGGTATTCCATTCTCGATCCCCCTGTCGGTACAGATTGCTTCCAATGCTCTACGAATATTCGTGGCGTAAGAATTCAGAGAAGATTTACGGACCAGCTGCGCTTCTTCATAACACTCCCGAACGGCCGCGGGAACAGCGTCACCTGAACCGCCTGCCTCCGGCCATGTGAGAATGGTCAGGCCGTCCTCAAATCGATCCGAGGCATCATCATGCGGTGGATGATTGACGTAAAGAAGCATCTCCTTGCAGCTCTCACACACAGCCGCGTAGTAAGACTGATGAGAAAAATCGTCCGGGCTCGCCCATCTTAGGTACTTCCACTGCAAGATGTGGTTAGTAGTTTTGCAGCAATGTGGGCAGAGAGCTTCGATGCTTTCTTTTTTCATTTCATTTGTTTCCTTTTTCGCACGAGTTCGCCACCACGATACTGGCCTTGTTCATCTGAAAATGTCCTATTTCGCTCTCGATTGCCGCCTTACACGCTGCTACCGCAGAGTCCTGATCATGCCCCGAACAAATATAGATATTGCGTACACCGAAAGATGGTAAATCGAATTTGTCACAAATCGCGCTCCGAATTGCTCCTAACTGTTCTGCCTTCTGAGATCCATCTTTACCCGAAGTCTCAGTGACAACAATTACCACTGTGTCGCGAATAGCGTAAGGCGGGCCATAGCTATAGGAAGGCGTGTAGTTGTCAGCCAAAAGTACAGGAAGGATTTGACTGACCAAGGCCTTTGGATTGGGATTAGGCTGTACCTCGATGATGAGTTCGACGGTTCGTTTGTCCTCGTTACAAACTAAAATATCTACCTGCGCGATCTGACCGCTACGACCGGAGGATTTCCGTTTCTCGCCGAGGTAAAGTCCGAGAGTCTCTCTGCCGTCAGTGGTGTGATCACAACGAGTCTTGAGCTCCTGGGCTACTAAGGTATCGCGGAGCCAACTCACTAGTTGATCAATAGTTTGGTACTGATCCATCGTGCAGCCATTCTATGCCGAGGCGGTGCCGGGCCCTCCCCGTGAAACTAATGGATTCGCGAAATCTACCACATGTTCACAAACGAGAAAAGGTTGCCGGCTGGCCCACCTTTGTGAAATTTTGATTTCCTTTGAATCATAACTGACCGAGGCTGCCCCATCCCTTCGACTTCCCCTTCGGCTACGCTCAGGGCTTCGGCAAATCAAGGCAGGCTCTTGCGCGATTTTCCCTAGAGTGGGGAGTCCGTGTGTCTGGGGAGAGAGGTTCTGATTCCTTCAAAAGGCGTTCGAAGTCGGCGGCACGAATTCCCACCTTTACAAAAAGGTGAGGTGCGGCCATCCCACGGAGTTAAAGGGAATTTAGGTTCAAGAAACATGCTGCCCTGCGGGGCGTGTTCTTTTTTTCGTCCTTTCCCAGGACTTACGTCCTGGGCTATTTTCTGTCGCTCCTACGGAGCTTGGAGTTTGATTCGGTGAGCATCCGAGGCGTGAGGATGGAAAAGCGGATTCCCTTCGACTTCGCTCAGGGCAGGCTCTCCGGGCTGCGCGCCCGTTTGGAATGGCAAGGGTGGGCGGGGTGAATGTAAAGAGCGGCGGACAAGAGTGTCCGCCCCACACAATCGGTTCTTGGTGACGCTCGGCTATGGAGCTGGCGGTATCCTCCCACTTCTCGCAAAGGAGGCGAGACCCTTCGGCTTCGCTCAGGGCAGGCTAGGGGGCATCCTCGTTCATGGTGGTGCTGGCGAATTAATATCCTTCTGTATTCAGAGAGAGGTTCTGATTCCTTCAAAAAGGGTCGGCGGCGCGAATTCTCACGTTTACAAAAAACGTGAAGGTGGCCAGCCCCCAACAATCGATATCGCCCCGAGGGTGGCATAATCACTTCTTGGTGTCGACAGTTCACCTACCGACTCAAGAAACCCGGCAACGTATTCGGCAGCTTCAAACCGTCACAATGGCTTGGATGGCTGTTGAAGCTACCGTATCGCTCTGGGCAGCGAGGGACGCCCGTAGCCCTGTACTGGTTGCGTTTGGCGGTGACAGCGTGATCGAACTTTTGTCCGCTGCGGTTGTACTATGGCGCTTTCGCAGCAATGCATCGGAAAACGCGGAAAAGCTCGCTGCCCGTGTCGCAGGCGGTTTGCTTTTCGCGCTCGCTGCGTTTGTGGTGTGGGCTTCGGCGATGTCCCTTCTCGGGTACAGCGAACCGAAACCCAGCTACTTGGGAATGATGGTCCTAGCGGCGGCCGCGTTTATCATGCCGTTGCTTGGCAAAGAGAAACGTCGGCTATCAGCCCTGACCGCAAGTGCGGCGCTGAGAGCCGATGCCGCCGAATCTTTCTTGTGCGCATACATGTCAATCATTGCTCTCATCGGTCTGTCGGTTCACGCCGTCTGGCACATCTCATGGGCAGACCCGATTGCAGCATTAGCAATTACTCCGTTCATTCTGTCCGAAGCTCGTGAGGCAATGCGTGGCAAGGCTTGTTGCTAGGGTTAAAAGGTGGTCGTAGCCGGCGGCACGAACTCCTTCCTTTGCAAGAAACGTAAAGGTGGGCCAGGCAGGTGATTCCTTCAAAAACGCGTTCGAAGTCGGCGGAGCGAGCGCTGTAGCTAACTTTCGCCTTCGGCATCCGTCTATTGATCGCAACTTCGGCTCGGAGGCCATTGATGAGGTTCGATCATCCCCTGTTCGATCATCCCCTGGTGCCCTTGGTGGGACGACTCCTAATCGTGTACATCTTCGCAACCAGCGGGCTCGCCAAAATCATGGATTGGCACGGAAACATTCAATACATGAGCACTCGGCACTTGCCCGCGATTCCCGTACTGCTGGCCATCGCCATGGTCATCGAAGTGGGTGGGTCGATCTCCCTTATCACAGGATACGGCGCGCGCACCGCCGCCTTCATCATGTTCATATACATGATTGGAGTGACAATGCTGTTTCATAATTACTGGGCAGCGTCGGGCATGCTCGCCGGAGTTCAGGAGACACATTTCCGAAAAAATCTGGCAATCATGGGAGGCCTTTTGATGCTCGTGTATGCCGGCCCCGGAGCGTGGTCACTGGGCAACAAACCGTCCAGGGCGGCGGACAGGAGTGTCTACGGCACATAGGACAAGGTATCAAGAGCACGAATTCCTTCCTTTACAAACAACGTAAAGGCGGCAACGCCCTTGTTCTTACACAGCTCGGCCTAACCGGAATGGCGCGCTAAGAAGGCGTGCCGGCAGCATAATTACTGCGGTGATAAGCGCCAGCACTCCATGGACTGTGATTCCGACGATGCGGAAGGGGAGCAGCAGGAGCCACACGATTGGATACAGGATCAATGCCATCAGGGCGAGTGGCCAGCAGACAACGAACAGAAGACACCAGAGTAGGAACGCAGCCATGGGAGACCTCCCACTGATAGTTACGGACGCGAGCGGGAAAAGTTCATTTGTCTGCCTGCGGGGGATAGAATCAAGAGCTTTCGCCGTTTGAAAATCGCAAAGGACGCCAGACAGTTGGGTTGCGAGGTGGATCACGGGTGGCGAGTTTTTCGATCCCGACTTGACTAGACTAACGTCTCACCCTATATCCTTAGACTTAATGCTTCCCAACAGTTGTGCGCCTTGGTTCCGGTCTACCCTTCAATTGGGGAGTGATACGTTGCGTCTGCGGCGATCTGTTTTTTTTCTTGCGTTATTAGTGCTGCCAGTTCCCTGCTTCGCGCAAACCACGCCTCATTCCCAACCTACGAAGACCCAACCTACGAAGACCCAGCCTACGAAGACTCAGGCTGCGAAAACCCAGGCTGGGAAACCTGCCGCCACGGAGGCATTTCAGCAGCATTATGACGCTGCGCGAACTTTTCAGCTTAGCGGCGATCAGGATCGGGCTGCCGCAGAATACCGTGCTTTTGTGGTCGGAGCTTTGCGAACCAGCGCCAAGGCCGACGTCGGCCTCGGCCAATCAGACAGAGCCGCGGCTCTCTTCGAGGAGGCGCTGCGTCTAGCGCCCGATGATCCGCAGACTCGGCTTGAATATGCGCAATTACTTTACAGGCAGGAGAAGTTGCCCGCTGCGCGGTCCACGGCGGAAGGGGTGCTTGTATCGCTTCCTGACAATGCGCAGGCTCAGTCTCTGCTCGGACAAATTTTGTTTGCTCAGGGTGATTACAAGGGAGCTCGCGAGCATCTGGAACAGGCAGTCGTTGCGACGCCGGGTTTCGATCTCGCCTACTTGTTAGGCATCACATACATCAAGCTGGGTGATTTCTCCCGCGCCCGTCTCGTGTTTGACGATATGGTCAACAGTTTCGGGGACACGGCACAGATTCACATGATGTTCGGCCGTGCGTACAAAGAGGGAGACTGGGAAGCTCTGGACTACGCAATCCAAGAAATAAAAAAAGCTCTGGCCAAAGACAGCAGGGCGCCTCGCGCGCATTTTCTTCTTGCGCTCGCGTACATGGATCGTGACGGCGAGTCCGCGTTTGCCGAGACAGCCGCGGAGTTGCAGGCTGAATTGAAGATCAATCCGGACGATTCGCGCAGCCACTACTTGCTGGGATACATCGCGATGAAGCAGCACGATAACAAGGCTGCGGAATCGGAACTGTTGCGTGCCGCTCAACTCGATCCAAAGAATCCTGATCCGCTAATCTATCTCGGGCAGATATACGCTGACGCGGATCGCGATGCGGAAGCTGAAACAATGCTGCGCAAGGCGCTCTCGCTTTCGGGCAACAGTTCCTCGACTGATTACCTGATCGGCCGGGCTCATTATGTACTGGGCCGCGTGCTCCTGAAGACTGGCAAAAAAGAAGAAGGCGAGAAAGAGTTGGCAGCGTCGCAGACTTTCAGGGACCAGATGAACCGGCCGGATACTGTGCGAGATAAGAAGATCAAGAGTGATCCGGAATTGGCGAATGTCTCGCAGGGGACGGCAGTTGGCAAGCCCCCTGCGGAGCCCGAAATTCCTGCCCAGGCCAAGGAGGAGGTTCAGGCCTACCTGTCTCAGCTCAAACCAGCGATTGCCGATGCCTACAATAATCTGGGCGTAATTCAGGCGGGCCGCAAGGAGTTCGCAACCGCAGCGGAATACTTTCAGAAGGCTGGCGAGTGGAATCCCTCGCTGGAAACTTTGGATCGTAATTGGGGGATGGCGGCGTTCTACGCCAACGACTATAAGGATGCAGTTCCCCCGCTCACGCGGCAACTGCAAAAACAGCCAGACGATGTTCGAGTCAGGGCTGCGCTTGCCCTTAGTCTATTCATGAGACAAAATTTCAGCGGAACGTTGGACACTCTGAAGCCGATTCGAAGCGAAGCCGACAGCGACCCCGGGCTCAGCTATGCGTTGGCCGTGTCTCTGGTCAAAACGGGAGACTACGATGAAGGCATGCGGCGTTTGAAGTCTCTGGAACAATCCAGCCCGAATTCTGCTGACATTCACATGCTGATGGGGTCGGCTTACGCTGACCAGCATGAATACGACACCGCGTTGCAGGAGTATCGAAAATCTTTGGCGATCGATCCTAACCGGGAGCAAACTCACTACCTGACAGGATTGGCGCTGATTCACAATGGACAACCGAAGGATGCGGTTGAGGAGCTTCGGACCGCGCTCAAACTCGACCCTTCCGATGTTTCGGCGAAGTATCACCTGGCTTTTTCTCTTATCCAGATACAGCAAAAACAGGAAGGCCAAACGTTGCTGCGGGAAGTGATTCAGCAGGATCCCAACCGGGCGGACGCTTACTATGAACTGGGCAAGATACAACTGGAACAGGGCGACACCAAGGGTGCTGTCGAGAGTCTGGAAACTGGCACCAAGGTGAGCCCAAACGCTGACTACATTCATTACCAACTAGCAATGGCTTATCGCCGGGAGTCACGAAGCGAAGACGCCGAGCGCGAAATCAAGCTTTATCAGTCTCTCAAGAATCGCGAACGAGGTCGTGGGGATGCTCCGCAACCTAACTGACTGGCGGCTGCATTTTCTGGCAATCGCGGTGGTTTTTGCAACCGCCTTCTGCTGCGCGCAGAAATCTAGTTCAGCGTCCACTGCGGACTCTCCCCTGTCGACCGCCAAAACGCAGCTGGAGAATGGTGATCTTGATTCCGGCGAAAAGACTTTGTGGAGCATCCTTTCTGCTGAGCCAAACAATGAGGCGGCCCTCACAATGTTGGGCGTTCTTCGTGCCCAGCAACAACGCTACGCTGAGGCTGAGGCTCTTTTCCGGCGAGTTCTGCAACTCAATCCAAAGTCAATCGTCGCTTCGAGATATCTAGCCAGCGCTCTCCTGGCAGAGGACAAGCCGGATGAGGCCATCAAGCAGTATGAGCAGGCGATCCGGCTTGCGCCGCTGAATTATGACTTGAAGATTGAGCTGGCGCGGTTACATCTGGAACGCGGCGACTTTGCGGGAGCATTGTCCACTCTCGATGCGATCAAGCCAGATCGTTTTCCTCCTTCAGCAATTCCTCTCAAGGCCGCCAGCTTGCTAGGTGTGGGCCGGAGGTCAGATGCGGAGGGGTTGATCCCGCTGGTTAAGAGTTCTCCGGGCGCGGTCGTCGATCTTGCCGAAGTGTTCGTGGAAGCAAATGATGCCGATGCTGCGCTGAAAACGCTTAGCGTCCTCAACCCTCCGCCCAGGACCGTTGCCGCCGTTTTTTACTACTTGAAAGGGCGCGCACTTCGACAAAAAGGAGAGACATCGGCTGCTATGAGCAGCTTTCACCAAGCTCTCTCGTCCGATCCTAAGTCGATCGAGACGCTAGTCGCGATGGCCGAGATATACGCGACGGAAAAGAAACACGCGGAAAGTTTCAGGATGCTGGAGAAGGCCCACGCGCTAAACCCGGACTCCGCTGAGGTATTGCGGCATCTGATTGTCGAGGCCATGCAATCTGGGCAAAATGATAACGCACTACAGTTCGCTCAAGACCTTCAGCGCAAGAGCTCCGAATTGGATGACCGGTATCTGGTCGCAAGCGTGATGCTGCAACAAAAACAGTACACTCCCGCAACCCATATTCTCGAAGATTACGTAGCGCAGCGTCCACAGGACGCAAAGGCTTTTCTCGGGTTGGGAATGGCGTATCTGAATCTTCTGCGTTACCCCGAGGCCCGCCAAGCTCTGGAGCACTCCGTTCAAATCAACCCGGATCTCGCCGAGAGCCAGTATCAGCTCGGACTCCTCCTTGCTCAACAGGGAAACCGGGACGAAGCGATCAAGTGTTGGGAGAAGGCTGTCCGGTTACAACCAAATCATGCGCTGGCTCAGTTCGGCTTGGGCACCATGTATCTTGAAGCGGGAGAACTGGAAAAAGCGAAAGGCGCGTTTCTGCTTGCGTCGGCGGCTGATCCATACAACATGAAGACGGAGTACGATCTAGCTCTCGTCCTGAACAAATTGGGGAAATCAGAAGAGGCCAAGCAACACTTCGAGCGCTATAAGAAAATGCAAGAAGAAGAACACACGGCTAACGGAAATCCTCCGGTAACAACGCCTGATCATCCGTGATTTCCTAGACTCAATCAGCGGCGCGGCGCTTGTTCTGCTGTGCCTGGTGGTTTTGGAGTGCCCACTGACTTCGTCCCGCTAAACGGGGACCGGTCGGTGATTCCCGAACCCTCTACGATCGTGTAAATAAAATCGGAGGGCACCTCTTTGTAGGTTTCTTCTTTGCCGCTCGGCCAAAAAATCTGTACTGAGCTTATAGAAGCTTCTGAACCCAGTCCGAAGTGCAGGCGCAAATCATTCTGGGAAAGATAGCTGGAGCCACTTCGTACTTCGCGAATCTGCTTCGCTCCTCCTGCAGTCACCGTGACACGGGCTCCGATGGCTGCTCGATTACTCTTAGACCCGACGAGTCGAAAGATGACCGCATGATTTTCGTTGCGTGAACGATTGATTAGAAGAGTCGGAGGTTCACCGATGTTCAGCAGGAGCACGTCCAGCTTTCCGTCATTGTTGACATCTCCGATGGCGAGACCTCGGCGCGACGCAGCGGGCAGCTTGTCGAGGCCCGACAGCGCGGTCACATCTTCAAACGTCCGGTTTTGTTTGTTACGAAATAGTAGAAGCGGTTCCCGGAAAGGGGCTCCGCCTTCGATCAAATCCATCTGCGGATAGACGTGCCCGTTGGCCACGATGAGGTCAAGCCAGCCGTCATTATCCACATCAAAAAAAGCGGTTCCCCATCCAACCGGCAGAAAGCTGCGCTGGGCTAATCCGGCCGATGCAGCGATGTCGGTGAACCCTTTCTCACCCTGGTTCCAGAAGAGGGCGTTTGACTCCCCAGTGAAGTTCGTGACGAAGATGTCCAATCGCCCGTCACGATCGAAGTCGCCGAAATCCACGCCCATTCCCGCGCGCTCGTCGCCTTCGAGACTCAGCGCCGCCCCTGACTGCAAGCCGACCTCTTCGAAAGTTCCATCGTGTTTGTTGTGGTAAAGGTAGTTGGGTCCCCCGTCATTTGTGACATAGAGATCGGGCCAGCCATCGTTATCGTAGTCCGCCCAAATCCCCTGCATCCCGAGATAGTGGCCGGGATCGTCGACGCCCGCTTTTTTAGATACATCCTCAAACGTGCCGTTCCCGCGGTTGCGCAAAAGGAAATCAGATTCACCGGTGTGACCTCGGCGCGCGCACTCCATCGTCACACCCCGGAAATCGCAGAGCTTGCTGTCGTATTTTGTAAGCTTATCAATGTCGACGTGCAGATACCGGGGTACGAAGAGATCGACGAATCCGTCGCGGTCGAAGTCTCCCCATGCTGCCCCTGTGCTGTAGCCGCCCAAACGGACTCCTGCCTTGTCAGTTACGTCTTCAAACTTGCAGTCGCCGAGATTGCGGTAGAGCACATTCCCACCATAGCCAGTCACGTACAGGTCTTGCCAGCCATCATTGTCAAAATCGACCACTGAGACTCCCATGCCGTAACCTTTGCGCGTAAGGCCCGCCGCCTCCGTGATGTCGGTGAATTTTAGATCGCCAGTCTGGCGATAAAGCGTAACCATTAGGTCGCCGCCCTGTCGATAGCGATCGACTGAACTGCCATTCACAGTCACTATGTCCAGCCGGCCGTCATTGTCACAATCGATGAACCCTACTCCACCGCTCGTGGACTCGATTACATATCGATTTCCAGGTTGGGCGAGATTCGGAGCCGAAAGACCTGCTGATTTACTCACGTCTTCAAATGCGGGCGGGGGCTGCGGCGGCGTTTGAGCAAAACCGCAGAGGGCGAGGACATTCAGTAAAACCGATGCGCGAAGAAGTTTAGAGCAGAGCCGCATCGAGTGTCTCGGGTCTCCGAATTTAGAATGGATACTTAACTTCGAGGCGACCTGCCCGGTCTACTTTGCGGCTCCTGCCTTGCCGCTGGCCGAATTCGCTTGTGTGCTGTCCGCGAACGGCGTCTTCTGCTTCACGCCTTCTCCCTCGACAATCGTGTAGATAAAATCCGTCGGCAGATTCTTGATTACATCTTTCGCCCCGCTAGGCCAGCTTACTTCGACGGTATCGATAACGTTCTGTTGCGCGAAGCCGAAATGGAGGCGCAGGTCGTTCTGAGAAAGATAGCTGCTGCCGGAGCGGACTTCGTTGAATTGCATAACGCCGCCAGTAGTAACAGTCACCCGCGCGCCGATAGCCGCTCTGTTGCTCTTCGTGCCAACCAATTTGAACAGCGCGGCGTGGCCTGCACCCTGCGTGCGATTTATAAGAAGAGTCGGCGGGTGCCCTACGTTGAGAAGCAGGATGTCGACTTTGCCATCGTTGTTCACGTCCCCAAACGCTGCACCACGTCTTGACTCCAGAGGAAGCTTGTCGAGACCAGCAAGCGCTGTGACATCCTCGAAAGTTCGGTCATGCAGGTTGCGGAACAACAAAACTGGCTGCCGATAAGGGACGCCGCCCTTCACCAGATCCATCTGGGGATACACGTGGCCGTTGGCAATGAAGATATCTTGCCAGCCTTGGTTATCCATATCGAAGAACTTTGTTCCCCAGCCTACAAGCGGGTAGGTCGGTTGAGCGATGTGGGAACTCCAGCTTATGTCGCTAAACCCTTGTGCGCCCTGATTCCAGAAGAGTAGATCCGGCTGTTCCGTGAACTCGGTGACGATAATGTCCAGTTTTCCGTCATGATCGATGTCGCCAAAATCGACGCCCATCGATCCTTCCTCCTGGCCATCTCTGCTGAGCGCTGCTCCCGAGAGGAGTCCGACTTCCTCGAACGTTCCGTCATGCTTGTTGTGGTAGAGGTAATTTGGGCCTGCATCATTGGCAACATATAGATCTGGCCATCCGTCGTTGTCGTAATCCGCCCAGACTCCCTGCATCCCAAAATAGTGGTTGGGATCATCGACTCCGGCTTTCTTGGATACATCCTCAAATGTTCCGTCGCCGCGATTGCGAAAAAGGAAATCTGATTCACCCGGCATCCCCCACGGACCGCACTGCACAGGAATGCCGCGAAACTTACATGTCTTGTCGTCGCTCCCGAACACCGGGAGCTTATTGATGTCTACGTAAACGTAACGTGGGACGAAGAGATCGACAAAGCCATCGCGGTCGAAGTCTCCCCACGACGCTCCTGTGCTGAAACCGCCGACACGTACGCCAGCTTTTTCCGTCACATCTTCGAACTTGCAGTTTCCGAGATTGTGGTAAAGAACATTTCCGCCGTAGCCCGTTACGTAAATGTCCTGCCAGCCGTCATTGTCGAAGTCGGCGACGGCGATGCCCATTCCCCAACCTTTGCGGGTGAGTCCCGCCTCTTTGGTGATGTCGCGAAATTTCAGATCACCTTCCTGATGGTAGAGGGTGATCATGGGGCTGCCACCCTGGCGGTAATGATCCACCGACGACCCATTTACGGTAATGATGTCAAGCTTGCCGTCATTGTCGCAGTCGATGAAACCCACGCCCCCGCTCATCGATTCCAATATGTATCGCTTTTCGGGCGTGGAATCGTGGGATACAGTCAAGCCCGCCTGTTGACTGACGTCTTCGAAGCGCGGCACAGGCAATGTTTGATTCGAACTCTGTGCTAGACAAGAAACTGCGAGGAAAACGACTGGTAAGGCGGTACGAATTGCACCCATGAGATTGATGTATTCTAGCAAAATGCGCATGGTCAGTTGTGTTCTGCTCGTTTTTGTATGCAGTCTGACCATGAGTTCACAGAAAAAGCTTACAGATAAAACAGAAAAAGTCCCCGTCACTTCCACGATTCACTTCTCCGATATCACGGCAGCCTCCGGAGTTAAATTTCAGCACACCGTTTCTCCGGACAAAAAATACCTGATTGAATCAATGGCTGGCGGAGTATTGCTGCTTGACTATGACGGCGACGGCTGGCTTGACATCTATTTCACCAACTCTCCCAGCGTTGATATGGCGCTTCACGGTCAACAGGCAAAAAGTGCGCTCTACCACAATAATCATGATGGCACGTTTACCGACGTCACCGACAAAGCGGGCGTCGGCTACCCTTGCTGGGCCATGGGCGGCGCGGTCGGTGACTACAATAATGATGGTTGGCCCGACATCCTCGTCACCTGCGAAGAGGGCATGGTGCTCTATCGCAACAACGGCGACGGCACGTTTACGGACGTAACCAAAGAAGCCCACCTGACTGATCCGCGTTGGTCCACTGGGGCTGCTTTTGGAGACTACGATGGCGATGGTTATGCCGACCTCATGGTCTCGCGATATGTGGAATTTGATCTCGATCATCTTCCGCAGTTCGGTGTCGGAGCCACGTGCCGTTTTCGCGGCATCCCAGTGCAGTGCGGTCCGCGAGGAATGAAAGGTCTGGGAGACAGCCTCTACCATAACAATGGAGATGGAACGTTCACCGACATTTCCAACACAGCCGGCGTCAGCGATCCTCGCGGGTACTACGGGCTGGGAGTTACATGGAGCGACTTGAACGATGACGGCCGTCCTGACCTGTTTGTCGCCGACGACTCCACGCCAAATTATTTATATCGGAACGACGGCAACGGCCACTTCACCGATGTCAGTTACATCTCGGGCACAGCGGTCAGTGGCGATGGCGGCGAAATGGCAGGTATGGGCGTTGCGGTCTGCGATTTCAACCACACCGGACGATTCTCCATTCACGTAACTAACTTCGAGGATCAGAGCAATTCGCTTTATCGCAACGATGGAAACATGACGTTCACTGATGTTTCGGCGGCCGCCGGCATTGGGCAGATCACTGTTCCCTACCTTGGCTGGGGCACAGGATGCGTCGACTTCGACAATGATGGCTGGCCTGATTTGTTCGTCGTCAACGGACATGTCTATCCGCAGGTCGACTCACTGCAAGCGGGCGCGAGATACCGGCAGCGCAAACTTGTATTTCAGAACAAGAAAGATGGCACTTTTGCGGATGTCAGCAATTCCACCGGTTCGGCAGTGACCATCCCACAACCTAGCCGCGGCGCAGCCTTTGGTGATCTCTTCAACGACGGAAAAATTGATGTTGTGGTTGAGAACCTCGATGGATCACCGATGATCCTTCGCAATGACAGCCCGAGTTCGAATCATTGGATCACTTTTCAGCTAGTCGGCACGCGCAGCAACCGGCTGGCTATCGGCGCCAAGGTTCGAGTCGTTGCGGGGGATTTATCTCAGATCGATGAAGTTCGCAGTGGAGGCAGCTATCTCTCGCAGAGCGATATGCGGCTGCACTTTGGACTGGGAGCTGCAAACAAGGTTGATCGAGTCGAGATTCGATGGCCTTCCGGAGCCACCCAAACGTTGCAGAACTTCGCCTCGGGCTTTATCCACATTGTGAAAGAAGGCGAAGGCATCGTGACCATGGATAAGATTCGCCCGGACACGTCTAAGACATCGCCCTCGCTCAGTGGCCGTCGATAGTGACAGTGGTTTTGCAAGCGTCGTTGCACACATTGGGCCGGCGTGATTGAATCTGTAAAAGTAACTGTGTATCGGGTCTCCAAATCGGCTGTACTTGCGGCGGTTGTTCTTTGCGCCGTTTACCCCAGACAACTGAGCCAAGCTTCGGCACAGGCTTCAATTCAACCTTCGACCCAACCTTCAACCCAGGCTCGTCCTGCCACTATCGGAGAACAGCAGGCTACTGAAGATCGACTGCGCAAGCCCGGATGGTGGCCGACGAAAGGTAGTTTCCCGCGCACTGATTTCGTAGGCGATGAGGTTTGCGCCGGATGTCATGCGGACATCTTCGCCTCACAGAAGTCGACTTCGATGGCGCAAACTGCGGCGCGCGCTTCGAAGTCCGAACTGCTCGCCAAACATCCTCTTAATTACAAACTTGGCACCTATGCTTATCAGGCATCGGCAAATGGCCAGACGGCCACCTTCTCTGTCACCGACGGCACTACTTCATTTTCAACACCGCTTCAATGGGCATTCGGCATTCGCATGGGGCAGTCCTATCTCTTCGAAAAGAACGGCGGCACTTACATGGCGCCACTGACGTACTATCCCGAGGCAGGAGTCTGGGATTTCACAGTCGATCAGCCTCATTCAGTTCCCGAATCTTTTGACAAGGCGGGAGGACGCCACCTTCTCGACAGTGAAGTCCGCGGATGTTTCAACTGTCACAACACGGCCGCCACTACCAGCGATCACTTCGACCCCGAGCATTCGAGACCGGGGATCACCTGTGAGGCGTGCCACGGTCCCGGTGCGGATCACATCGCGGTTGCCAAGTCGGGCCTTGCGGACCAAGGGACGACACTGATTCTCAATCCGCGTCAACTAAACCCGGTGGACTCGGTTGATTTTTGCGGCTCCTGCCATCGCACCTGGTGGGATGTGACGCTCAGCGGCGCGACTGGGTTGAAGTCGCTGCGCTTTCCACCCTACAGGATTGAGAACAGCCGTTGTTGGGGAAAAGGAGATGCGCGCCTGACTTGCGTGGCATGTCACGATCCTCATAAACCATTGGATCGCGAAGCCGCGGCATACGACCAGCGTTGTCTGAGTTGTCACGTTAATTCTGCGGGCGCAAAGCCCACTGCGGACCATCCTGGAGCAGCCTGCCCCACCGCCAGCAAGAATTGTGTGAGTTGTCACATGCCGAAATATCAGGTGGTGGATATTCCGGTGAAATTCACGGATCACCAGATCCGGATAGTCCGGCCCAACGAAACGATTCCCGAGTGAAAACGTTCCGGTTCACCTTTCGCGAAGACAGATACTACTTGGGCGGCGTCTGTTGCACTGTGGTTTGACCCATCCCGTCAGCTACTCCTTGCACTGGATCGCCGCGCACTCCTCGCGCTGCATTCTCGGTAGACGTATCCAGATTCGAGTTTCGCGCCTTGTCCGCCTTGTCCCGCCAGAGCAGGTAAGTATGTTCAGCGTCGGCGACGTCATCCTTCGAAACATTATTATCTGCGGCCACACCATCTATGTTGGGATCGTAGCTGTCTGCAAGATCGCGCGCGGCATCCGGCTTTCCGTTGATGAAGTGATGGTAGAGGTTCTCCTCCATCTTCGCGTCCAGTTTTTTGGCATCAAGCGCGATCTGCTTCCAGTCGGCGTGCTCCGCATCGGCAATCTCGCTCATTTTCTTGCCGGCTTTTAGTTGGGCTGCAATGTCGTCCATTTTGGCGCCGCTCTTCATCAGCGTGTGGGCTATAAAGAGATCTCCGTAATTTATTCCCATGGTTCTGCGTTCCATCACTAGGTCAGGGCGCTTGGCCTCCAGCGTGTCTGCCACCGTGATGCTGACGACGCGACGGCCAGTGGCGTCCGTAGCCATCGCCGTAACTTTGTGCAGTTGTTTTTCAGCCTTCTGCTGATCGTCAGCGAACGCAGGAATCGCGATGGTGAAGGCGAGAAGAAAAATGAAGAAATGAGCAGGCCGGTTCATGAATTACCTCCAAATCGTCGACTGGAATTCTAGCCTAAACCATTATGAAGTGGTCAAGGAAGTTTCGCAGCAATTACGACCGGCACGTCAACCGTGCCAATCTTTTGGGAAGCCCGGTCGAGCACCCCCAGCCGCAAGTCGTAGGTTCCTGGCGGAAGTATGAGCTCCTGGTGCAGCGGGAGTCCTGTTTGCTGCATGGCCTGGTATTCTTTCGGCGGCAGCGACGCGTCCATCGTGTTCGCGATCTGCCCGGCAATCTGTCCGTGTCCGTCGAGCGCGACTGCCATGCAATCGAGAAGCGCGCGTTTGCGATCATCCGTAGTGTCTGTGAAGTCGAGTCCGCTCAAGTCGATGCTGTAGTCGATTCGCAGTGACTTGCTGGTGGCATCGGGAGGAAGCACCTTGGCCGTCACCAGGAGCATTGTGGATTGCGGTAATCCCGGTTGCATCGCCGCCGCGAGCATTTGCGCTCCACTCTGTTTCACCGAATCTTGCGGATGAGTCGGGTAGTACCCGGGACGATAGGCTAGCTTCACGGATGGGCGATTCAGTTTAATCTCAACATGCCGAAAGCTGTCGTTGCTACTCTTCTCGGGCGTGTACGCGAGCGTGTAGTAATTAGACCCATCTTCCAAACTGCGTGCAATCGAGCCCCGAACGTCATTGTTGATGAAAATTTCGCCACCCGTCTGGTCAGCGATATCAAGCATCGAACTACGATCATCAAAGCGCGAGTCAAACTGATTCTTCAACGTGTCGTTGTAAACATCGTTGTTGAAGGGATCGATGGTACTGCGGGCCTGGTCCGTTCCCACTCCAATCTCAAGGCCACCGACTGGCAGGCCCCGAACGTCGATCGGGTACACTGCGATCCGCGCAGTTGCCATCACGGTTGTAACTTTGCGGATGGCGTCCTGGTAGCTGGTGGTGTCGCTCAGATCGGACACTGGTGACGCGGCCTGTGAAGTTTTCGCCGTTACACCCAAGAAACTGTTATCAAATGGTCGCAGCCGGATTTGAAATGAGCCAGAGAGCCAGACCAGATTCTTGCGACCAGGATACGCGGAAACGGACCGCGCGATCGCCTCTAGAGCACTCAGTGTCAAGGTTGCGCGCTGATCAGTGCGAATTCCTTGCTGAGTTGCGGCGGTGGCCGTGCGCTGCCCGACGAATCCCGTAATAGCCGCCGCGTCCGCTCGCGCCGCTGCGATAGTCGCTGCCTCTGATGCCGACGCCGGTACCGCAGTTGAGGAATCTGGCATTGCATATCGCCCGGTTTCATCGATAAAACCCTGATCCTGCTGTAGCTGGGTTTGCGTCGTAAGCAGCGGGGAAACTTGCCGCATTACCTTCTCCGCCGTCTTCACCAGCGCTTCGGAATCATCCGTGAATCCTTGCACGATCTGAAGGTGCGTTCCTAGAACGAACAGCGCAAGGTGTTTTCCTTTCGGCACTGTTTCCAGGAACTGCAACATCTGCTGGCGAGCATAAGCTTGATCGTTCGGAGGAGTATTGAGAAGGTCAAAGAGAAAGATACTCAGCGGCGCTTCCGCCGAAGCGGACGTCATACGGTTGCTGAAGGTTCCCGTAGGAAGAGAATTCTGCGGCGATGCCGCGCCGCTCGCCGCTGAAGATGAATGCGCCTCAAAGACGCGGACTACTTGTGGCTTGCCATTTTCCAACAAAGTGAAATCGCCAGCCTTGAGCCCCTCCACGGGAACGCCTTGGGAATTCGTGATCGAAACATCGATAACTACGAGCTGCGCCTTGGCATGAAACACAGGAACGTTGGGAGGAATCCCCGTTGGTTGTTGTGCACCGGGCGGATCGGGATCGGGAGATGGCATTGCGGCTGACGCTACGGTGATGAGACGCGGCTCAGCAGCTGGAACCTTTTCGGCGCCGAATCCGTTCCTGGCAGCAGCGGGCGGCCTTTCCGGAGCGGGCGCCCCTTCCGCAGGAATCACAACCGGGATGTCAACTGTACCAATCTTTTGCGACGCCCGGTCGAGCACTCCCAGCCGCAAGTCGTAGGTTCCGGGTGGAAGCACAAGCTCCTGGTGCAGCGGGAGTCCTGTTTGTTGCATGACCTGATATTCCTGCGGCGGAAGCGCGGCATCCATAGTGTTCGCGATCTGCCCGGCAATCTGTCCGCGTCCGTCGATCGCGACTGCCATGCAATCCAGAAGTGCGCGCTTACGATTGTCGGTCGTATCTGTGAAGTCGAGCCCCTTCAAGTCAATGCTGTAGTCGATTCGCAGTGCCTTGCTCGTGGAATCGGGAGGAAGCAGCTTTGCCGTTACCAGAACCGTGGTAGATTGCGGCAAGCCCGGTTGCATCGCCGCCGCGAGCAAGTGCGCTCCACTTTGTTTGAGCGCTTCTTGCGAATGACTTGGGAAGTACCCGGGGCGATAAGCTAGCTTCGCGGACGGGCGATCCAGTTTGATCTCAACGCGGCGAAAGCTCTGACTGTCACTCTTCTCCGGTGTGTACGCCAGCGTGTAGTAATTGGTGCCTTCTTCCAGGCTGCGTGCGATCGAGCCCCGAACGTCGTTATTGATGAATACGCGACCACCCGTCTGCTCAGCAATTTCAAGCATCGAGCTTCGGTCATCGGAACGAGATTGCGATTGATTCATTAACGTATGGGTAATGGAATCGTTATTTCCGGAGTCGACCATGGCCCGGCTCTGGTCCGTCCCAACGCTTATATCAACGCCATTGGTTTGCAATCCCCGAACGTCGATCGGATAGACGGCGATCCTCGCGGTTGCAAGGGCAGTTGTCGCAACGCGAATCGCATCCTCGTAACGCGTACTGTTGGTGAGATCAGATACTGGAGTAATAGTTTGGGTACGGCCAGTGCCGGTTTCCATGTTCAAAAAACTATTGTCGGAGGGACGCAATCGGACTTGAAACGAACCGGAAAGCCATGCCAAATTTTTTCGCCCGGGATATGCGGAAACTGCCCGCGCAATCACTTGTAATGCTTCGAGAGTTAGAGTTATGCGCTGCTCAGTGCGAGCACCCTCCATCATGGCCCCTGTATCTGTGCGTGCTCCTTCGAACCCTTGTAAAGGCTTAGCGTCGGCCATCGCAATCTTTACAGAATTCTTTAGATTGTCCGGCACGCCAGCAGGCAATTCGTTCCTTGCTTCGCGGCCAGTTTGGTCCACGAAGCCCTGATCCTGCTGTAACTGGGCCTGTGTTGTCAGAAGCGGTGAAACATCCCGCATCACCTTCTCGGCCATCTTCATGAGCCCTTCGGAATCATCCGTGAACCCCTGGACCATCTGGAGTTGCCGGCCCAACACAAAAAGTGCCAAGTGTTTTCCTTGCGGCATCGCCTTCAGAAACTGCAACATCTGGGCGCGAGCATAAGCTTGATCCTGCGGCGGAGTGTTTAGGAGGTCGAAAAGAAAGATGCTAAGAGGCGCGTCTGTTGCCGCTGCCATCCGGTTGCTGAACGTGCCGGGCGGAAGAGAATTTTCGTGCGAGGCTGCGCTATCCGACTGAGGTCCATGTTCCTCAAACGCGCGGACTACTTGCGGCTTGCCATTTTCCAGAATCGTAAAATCTTCGGCTTTCAATCCCTTAATCGGAGCGCCTCGCTCGTCGATGATTGAAACATCCATGAGGACGAGTTGTGCCTGGGCATGGAACACAGGCGTAATGGGAGGAATTCCCGTTGGTTGCTGTGCAGTTGACGTAGAAGACGGAATTGTGGTGGACGCCACTGTGGTGGGATTCGGCGCCAAAGCCTGCCCTATGCCAACTCCCGCGGTTGTCGACGGCCTGACGGGAGCAGCGGCGACGTCGGTGCCCGGCGGAGATGAGTGCGATGTGCCGAGGTTGCTATCGAGATAAAGCAGGTAAATACACAACTGGTTATAGGTTTGCTCGTAGAGGTCCAGATCAAAAAACTTCCCGGACGAGTATCCCTGCCAGGCTCCAGCTTGCCGCATTGCTGGGACCATTGAAAGCGGCGCCGACCGCAGCGCGATCGCCGGAACGTGCACTCGTTGGAACGCGGTTGCGTCCAACAGGTATTCGTCTGGATTAAATACAGGTCGGTTATTGATAAGAGGAGCGTCGACACTCCGCGCCGTAATTTCCATAGGCATCGAGCCGAGTCGCAGCGCGTTTGAAGACAGGGTCAACCAATTGGCCAGCTGCAAATCCTCTTGTGCCAGCGCGTACACAGGCGGCGTTCGGCCCATGTTCTCAAGACTGATCATTGCCCGGATTCCCCGACGCTGCGATTCCGTCAACTGCTTTACGTACTCTGAGGAGCCGCGAAGCCCGTGGTTGTGCCCGGTGAAAGCCACGAACGTCAGAGAAAGCCGGTGTTGAACGGCACCCACAGATTCGGCCAGCAAAGGAAGGAGAGCCAGTGTCGCCCATTGCGACTCGTCGGCCGTCCCGACTGCGTCGAAATCGATAGGTGCGCCGATCACGATCGTGCCGGGTTCCTTGCCGGGCAAATTGCACATCACGTTTGGAAGGTCTTGCCTGGGAATCGCTTGTTCGGAGAGGCGTTCGCGGGTGCATCCCGCAGCCTCGAACTGCGCGCGCAACTTGTGGAGCCGCTCTAATCCCGTACCAGGGGGAGTATTCAAACGCTCTTCGACTACGCCGCGGTGAACCCGCAAGTAAACAATGTTGCCGCCGAAGCAGCAGGTGGAGAGTAGAGAAAACAGCAGAACTCGAAGGACACGCGGCATGACAGCACCTTCTTAGGAGACCACTTTAGCACGATCCAAAGCGGCCTGAACGCCTGTTTTGCGGCCCTTTCAGTCCTCAGGTGCACCTAATTCTTGCTGTCCACTCCAGTCCGGTTTGGATACAATCTGACAAGATAGCCGTGCTGCCTAGAGAAGGTCCCAAGGAGGCCGCGGATGAGACGCTCTGCCTGCTTATCGCTTCTTGTCATTTTGGTCACGATTTCAGCAGCCTTCTCTGACGACCAGGAAAGAGCCGAGAAGCAAGCCCGGAGAATTACCGCCATGGCCACCGACAAAACTGGCCGGTGCATGGTGAGTATGAGCTTGGCGGATAAGCTGAAGATCTCTCGCCCCGCGATGGTGGCCGATCGCCGCAGGTTGGGTCTGGACTATGGTTCTTTCTTTGTTGCCCAAGAACTGCTCGCTAGCGGAGCGCAGATGACGCAACTTATATCGCAACTGAGAGCGGGAAAAACGATCTGGCAAATCGGAGACCAACTGCACGCCAACTGGGGCCAGATTGCCGCTGACGCCAAAAAGCAGAATGGCAAGATCGAAGATTACATTTACCGGCACTTTCTAAACAAAAAGAATACCGAAGCGGATGAGCTGCGGGATATGAAGGATAAATATGATCCACAGCTTGACGCTGTTCGCACGGATTTTATGGTGACTCCCCAGGAGATGGTCGACGCTCAAGCCCAGTACATCTTTTGGCGTGATCAGGCTGCGAAGGGACGGGGATCGGGACGACACATGACCCGGGCGGAGGAACAGGCCGCAAACATGGATCACGCGGATACTCGTCATGACACGAACGGAGTTGCTGCTCCCGCAGCCGGCGGTATACCGACGAATTGATTTCCTGATTTTCGCCGCAGGAGTTGATCTAAGTGTTCAAGTCGTGAAAAATATCTCAACGCGCAATCGTACTAAATGCTACCCTTGAGCGCATCACACCCTCTATGAACTGGTTCCTGCGGATCCTCATTTTCGTATTCCTAGCCACCACCTGCATCGCCGACAGTATCGTTTACATGCGGGTCCACAGGCCGCTTATTGAGGAGCAACTAAAGCTTGCTCCTGCCACCGAGCCGGACCGAATTAAAACCCTGCGCAGCCTGTTTCAAAAAGGAGGTTGCCCGCAGGTAATCGAGCAACCAGTCCCCAATCAGGATTTCCCTAACCTCATATGTATTCTGCCCGGGGACGAGGAAGGCACCATTGTGGTGGGAGCCTCGTCCGATTACGCGTCACAGGACGCAGCTACGCCCGGCGGGTGGAGCTCGTTAGCCATGTTGCCACTGCTGACGGAATCGCTGAGCCTGGTGCCTCACCGTTTTACGCTCGTGTTCATCGCATTTACGGGACACGAAAACGGAATGAGCGGCGCTTCATGGTACGTAAAGCAGTTGACTGACAACCAACGCAAGACGATGCGGGCGATGATCGACCTGGACGATTTGGGCAAGACGCCTCCGATATTTGTCCAGGCTCAGCCCGACAAAACCTTGGCCACATGGCTGCAGGTGGCGTCGCAGTCTCTGCGAATCGCTGCTCCTTCGCAGGTGGACGCCAGCTTGGCCAATCTTCCCGGTCAGCCATTTCAACAGGAACATATCCCGGCGATAGCGATACAGTCGGCCGCTCCGCCCATGCTGCCAGCACTGCAACGCACCGGCGCGATACCACAAGGTGTCACGGGAACCGAGTTCAACGTAGACACCTACGATGACACGTACCGCCTGATGTGCGTTTACGTCTTGTACCTTGATCGCAACCTGGGCAGGCCGCTGATCGAACCTGGGATCTACTCAGGCAGGATCATCGATACCGCGGGAGTTTTCACAACCGGCACCGTCGATGTGTCGGTGAGGATCGATCGCTTCACCCCAACCGGCGAGCTAAACCGTTACGAGTCGATCCTCGCAAAAGGCGGCCAGGAGGCGCTGGCGGATGCGCTTGATGACGCAGAGGAAAAAGGCATTTTTCGTTTTGGACTCAGCGTCGGGTATGGCGTGAAGATTATCGCGTTGCAGAATTCCGGGAAGACGCCTTACATACTGCTTGTGAGTCCCCGCGCCAGCGCGAGACAAAGCATGGGGGGAGGCTCACGCCGCTCAAGCGCCGTCGGCGCGGCGACCACGTCAAACAATTACCGGTTCACCGTCATCAAACTTACACTTGACGCTAAAGGCAACGGCGATGGCGTGTATTACAACACTGCCAAGCTGCGGTTCAACAAGCAACATGAATTAGAGATTGAAGACTTTGGCTCTAAGCCAGATGCTGTACAGCACGTGCTGCTAGAGCAACCGACTCTGCCAAGGACCGTTCCGCCTCCAGTCGTGACCGCTGCCGGCAAGCCACAGATCCCTGCCCAGTCGTCGACACCTTCGGTGCAGCAACCAACTCAGCCGGATGTAATGTCCGCGAATGTTGCTCAAAGCACGGGAACGGTAACGTCGCCAGCTACGACCATCCCGGCAACTCCTGCTCCGACATTTCACGCAAAGGCTCAACTCGTACAAGTGGATATCGCAGTGACAGATCCCCATGGTCAACCGATCCGAGGATTGCAGCAGTCGGACTTTACTGTTCTGGAGGATGGAAAGCCGCAAGAGATCCGCGCCTTTGATGCGCATGTCCCCGGCACCAACGAGGTCGCGTCTGCAACGCCGGAATCGGTTTCCCCAGCGCCTCTCCCTCCACACGTCTTTACCAACCGCGTGGTTGCGCACGCCGAAGACAACCTCAGCATCCTGATGCTTGACTTGTTGAATACTCCGGTCGCGGATCAGGCATACGCTCGCAAACAGACAATCGAATTCCTCAAGACGCTTCCGAGGGGCAAACGGATTGCGATGTTTGTCCTTTCCAAGAAGCTAGTGATGGTGCAGGGATTCACCGATGATTCGGCAACGCTGGTCGCGGCAGCGCAGAAGATCCTGAATGACCGTTCGTTTCTGCTCACGACCGAAGCCGACCGGCAATCATTCCAGGGATTCACGGATGAGATTGCCCGCAACGCGTCAACGGTTGCCATTGCCTCCGGCGCTCCTGCGGGTGCAATCAGTAGCGGCAATGTGGCGGACAGCCCGTTTGGCTTTGCCCAACAGCGACAGCAATCGAACGCCGTGACGGAAGCAGACCGCACTTCGGTGCGGATAAACTTCACCCTGGATGCTTTAACTGCTGTCGCGCGGTCAGTGTCCGCTTATCCCGGACGCAAGAACCTGATATGGCTCTCCGGGACTTTTCCGGTGAGGCTGAAGCCAACGGGGATCGACTTCTACAGACTGAATAGGACGCAATCAGACGAGACATCTACGGGTTTGGCTGATACGCCTGACTTCAAAGCCGCGATTCGAGTCATGACCACTGCGCTAGCCACAGCTCGCATTGCAGTCTTTCCGATGGATGTTCGGGGGTTGCAGGCAGGTGGAGTCGATCTGAGTGTGGGCGCCGCCGAAAGTGCGAGCTTCTCCAGCACAGATAATCCCACGGCGTACAAAGACAACTTGAACACGCAGTCTGAGACCCGCTTCCAGGAACGGAGCTCAATAAAGGAAGTAGCAGAACAGACCGGCGGCGAAGTTCTTGAGGGTAACGATGTGCGCCGCGCGATTGGGAAAGCGCTCGACGACAGTTCCACGTATTACACTCTTGCCTACACTCCACCAGGCGACAGCTCGAACACACAGTTCCGGAAGATCGAGGTAAAACTCAATCGCGGCGGAGTAAGGCTGGCTTACCGCCCCGGATATTACCCCAGCCCTAACCCAGATACTCCAGCTCAGAGGGCGCATCCGCTAATCGTTGCCATGCAACCGGGAATACCGGCATCCACGGTCATTCCACTGACGGTAGAAGTCCTCCCGCCGGACGGCACCAGCAAAAAGACAAGG
>Ga0073928_10001804_pt1 | contig 39630 bp, 33 predicted proteins | sample PaiPotPPA55metaG_FD_76969 | JGI IMG/M metagenome (GOLD analysis project Ga0073928, IMG submission 76969) | Iron sulfur acid spring bacterial and archeal communities from Banff, Canada, to study Microbial Dark Matter (Phase II) - Paint Pots PPA... ... | reverse complement strand
GGCGGCGTGGCGGACCTCGAGCACCAATTGCTCGAGTAATGTGTCCGAGTCGCCCAATCGTGGCGCCAGTCGTCGATCACTCTCGCGGTCGTAGCCCATCGAAGCCGCTACCTCATCGACCACCTCGCGCCGAATGTGTAGATGCAAGGTGTCCACGGGCTGCTCGATTCCAACGCGAAATCCCGATCCTCCGGGCCAGAGAAAAATGCTTCCGGCCGGCATGAGTTTGTTGATGCTGCGCGTCTCGATCCTTCCATGGACGCGGACAGGACCGTTCAAGTGAACGACGATCAAATGATCCTTGATGGGGCGTGCGTCCACCTCGAATGGAGTTTCGCGCTGTACCGACATGAGGAGCGATCTCCAACCCAGGTCGGCGCTGGATGCGCGCACCTCGCTGCTCGGCAAGGTGACGATCCCATGAGTCTGCCAAATTCTATCAGTCGATGGGGTCATCGAAATCAATGTCGGGGCCTATGGGGACTATGCCGGTCGGGTTGATCTGCCGGTGGCTTTCATAATAGTGATGCTTGATGTGGTACATGTTCACCGTATCTCCGATGCCGGGATGCTGGTAGAGATTTCGGGTGTATGCCCAAAGATGAGGATAGTCGATGAGCCGGCGGCGATTGCACTTGAAGTGGCCCACATAGACGGCGTCGAATCGAACCAGCGTGGTGAACAGCCGGATGTCCGATTCGGTCATCCGATCGCCGCAGAGGTAGCGCCGGGCTGCGAGACGCTGCTCGAGTTGTCCGAGCATATCGAAGAGCGAAGACACGGCGGATTCATAGGCTGTCTGAGTGGTCGCAAAGCCCGCCTTGTACACGCCACTGTTGATGGATTCATAGACCCAGTCGTTCACGGCGTCGATATCGCGCCGAAGTGCCTTGGGATAAAGGTCGGGCGTCGCATCCTCGGTTCCCGCGAAGGCGGAATTGAACATGCGGATGATTTCCGACGACTCGTTATTCACGATGGTGCGCGAGGCCTTGTCGTAGAGAACGGGAACGGTCACACGCCCGGTGTAGTCGGGGACGGCGGAACTATAAATCTGATGGAGAAAGTGCGCGCGATGAATGGGATCGGCGATGACGCCGGGTCCCGCGTCGAAGGTCCAGCCGTCCTCTCCCATAAGCCAGTGCACGACGGACACAGAGATCGATTGTTCAAGACCCTTGAGCCGCCGAACGATCAGGGTGCGATGGGCCCAGGGGCAGGCGAGCGAGACGTACAGGTGATAGCGCTGAGCCTCGGCCCGATAACCGCCTTGACCGGTGGGTCCGGGTGAACCGTCCGCGGTCACCCAGTGGCGAAATGCCGAAGACTCGCGGACAAAACGGCCGGCCGAGGAAGCCCGATGCACGCCCGGGTCCCAGGTGCCGTTGATGAGCTTACCCACCGCAAGCGCCTTGAATGGGACCGCCGGTGCTCACGCGGCTTCGCTCTGCCCGAGCCGGCGGGTGGGGGTACGCAGTGTCACCCATTCCTCAGCGCCGGTGGGATGGACGGCCAGAGTAGCGTCGAGATCGGCTTTTCGCGCCCCCATGGTGATCGCGACGCCGAGCAGTTGAATCATTTCCGCGGCGTCCGGACCCACGAGATGGGCGCCCAGTATGCGATCATCGGCGCGTCTCGCGATGAGCTTCATGAGGCACTTGCCGGTGCGCCCGCTGAGCGCCGCCTTCATGGGTCGAAACTGAATAGCGTAGACATCCACCTGGCCGTGTCGGGCCACGGCCTCCTCTTCGGTCTCGCCCACGGTACCGAGCTCCGGCGTGGTGAATACTGCGGTGGGCACGAGCGACGGCAGCGCCGAACGAGTATGTCCGGCGAATGCGATTTCCGCGAAGAGATGTCCCTCGCGAATCGCCATGGGCGTCAACTGCACCCGATTGCCCACATCGCCCACGGCATATATGCCGCGCGCGCTGGTCTGGAAATCCTCGTCCACGACGATGGCATGCCGGTGGTCGGTGGTGACCCCCGCCCGTGCAAGTCCAAGGCCTCGAGTATTGGGGCGGCGGCCGATCGCGCGCAGGACCGCATCTGCGGTGATTACCGAAGCGTCGGACAGAGTTGCCCTCAAGGCCTGGCCATCGCGCCTGACGCCCGTCAATGTGGCTCTGGGCAGCAAGCGGATGCCGGCGGCCGTCAGCTCCCCCTGGAGATGCTCGCGCAACTCTTGATCGAAGCCTCGAAGAACGTGATCCGCGCGAAACACGACATTGACCTCGCTCCCGAGGCGCGCCAGGAGGCAGGCGAGTTCGAGCGCGATGTATCCGGCGCCTTGCACGAGGACACGCCGCGGCTGAAGAGGCCAGTTGAAAAAGTCATCGGACGTCGCGCACAGCGAGCGCCCGATCAAGTCATCGTCGTTGATCGGGGTTGCGCCCGTCGCAATGAGAATGCGCTCTCCCCAGATCTCCTCGCCGGTCGAGCAGAGCTTGACGTACCCGCCTCCCAAGAGCTCGGCGCGCGAGGTCTCTACGTGGACGGCGGCGAGATCGAGAGCCGCGGCGTAGGCACGCTCGAGACGGTGCAACTCCGTATCGACGTTCGCCTTGAGATCCGGCCAGCTGAACCTCGCGGCATCGACGGTCCATCCGAACCCTCGCCCGTCCTCGAGGTCCATCCCCACGCGAGAGGCGAGCACCATCAATTTCTTCGGCACGCAGCCGCGGATGACGCAGGTGCCCCCGATGCGGGACTCCTCGGCCAGCGCGACTTTGGCCCCGTGAGTCGCGGCCACTCGCGCAGCGCGCACGCCGCCGGATCCGCCGCCGATGACGATCAGGTCGTAACGTTTCATTGCGAGGAAGACTATATCCCTCCGGTCCAGGTTCGTTTGATCGATGCGGCCGCAAAACTCGGTCTCGCTGTCACCCGATCGTAATAGGAGGCGACTAGTTTGTGCGAGGCCAATTGCTCGTGCAGCCGCAGCATATCGATGCGCGCCAATGTCACCGTCCAGATCATGTCGGCTATGGAATAGCTCGCTCCGGCCACGAACATCGAGTGTGACAGGGCGTCGTCCAGATCGTCGAGCCGTGCATTCAATTCCTCGACTGCCTTGCCGGATTCCCTGTATGAAATCGCGTTGTTGCGGAGTCCGCTCACGCGTTTATACAAGGCATCGTAGACCTCCTCGAGGTCACGATTGCTCTTTTGCAATTCCACGATTCGCTCCAATCGCTTCTCCAGGAGTTCGTCGCCGCGAGGTATGGCACCGCGGCTATAGCTGATGGCGTGAAGCGGGATGGCATCGGCCACCTTGAGCCAGTGCTCGGCGGCGGCTCGTTGCCGAGCGTCGCTGGGGAGTCCCTCACCGGTGCGCACGGCAAGGTAGCGAAGGATCTGCGCCGAATTGGTCACGATCCTTTCGCCGTCGCACAGGGTGGGCACGACTCCCGCCGGATTCAAGCGGATGTACCAGGGTTCGAAATTCTCGACGCCGAAACCGATATCAACCGACTGCGCATCGTACGACAAGCCGAGCTCCGCCAGACACAGTCTGACTTTCTGGGAGCACAACGACATGGGATAGTGATAGAGAACGAGCTTACTCATGGGATCTTCGCAATTCTCATGGGAGCGAGGGAACTTGAAGACCTTCGGCCGTCATGGCCCTTTGGACCGAGGGACGCGCAAGGACTTTTTTGGCGTTCGAGCGAAGCGCCGGAAAGTCGGGCATGTTATTGCGGTTGAATGGATCGCGCCGGTTCCACAGATAGAATACGAGCAGGTAACCGTCGCATAGACTGAAAGTATCGCCTAAGGCGTAGGGTCCCTTCCCGACCTTCGCATCTGCCTGCCTCAGTGCTTCCGCGACCGCCTTGACGCCAACCCGACGCAAGCCGTCGATGCATCCCGTGTCGTCGACCAAGCGTTCGGGCCTGAAGACCGGCCGAAACGCAATATGCACGGTGCTCGACAGAAAATTGAGCCACTCATGGGCTACGGCGCGAGCGACCGTGCCGGCCTTGGGCAGCAAGGTTTTCTCCGGCACTTGATCGGCGATGAATGACAGGATCGCGGCCGCTTCGGTCAAGACCCGACCCTCGATGGCGAGCGCGGGCACTTTGCCGAGCGGATTGATCGCGCGATAGCTGTCGGTGAGGTTTGCCTGTGTCTTGGTGTTGATTTCCGTCGTCTCGTACGGAATCCCTGCCTCCTCCAGGGCTATATGGCAAGACAAGGAACAGGCGAGGGGACTGTAGTAGAGGTTCAGCATGGTGCGATCTCGCGCAGGGGCGGCGATTCGAAGGCGATGCCGGACAATTCGACTTCCGCGGCGAACCACTTCCGCATGGCGATCAGGGAGTCTTGCGAAATGTCGTGGCCGCCGGGCAGAGTCAGAATCAACGCACGGGCGCCGCTCGCATCCGCAAGATACGCCGCGGATTCGGTCAGCAAATGACGCGGAATGATGCGATCATCTTCTCCGTAAATCATGAGGACGGATAGTCCGCTCAGCCGCGCCGCCATCCAGGGCCGCTCCGACACGAACGGGCCGCTGATCAGGATCGCTCCGCGGTATCGGCCGGGTTTCGAGAGCAATAAGGCTCCCGCCGCGGCGGCGCCGTTGCTATACCCGCAGAGCCAAAGATTGGGGTGGGGCGACGCCACATGCATATCCATCCAACCCTCGAGAAAATTCACGCAATCCTTCAAGCTCGACTGGTCCGCGACGCCCGGTCCGTGGTTGCGAAACCAGGCGTAGCCGCCGCCTTCCGGGAGCATTCCGCGCGGCGCCAGCAATTCCGCGCCTTCGAACACCGAGGTGAACATCGCGGCCGACTCCTCATCCGATCCGCGTCCGTGCAAAAACACCATCAGCGGCGGCGCCGCGGTTCCGTCGTCGACCGGTGGCGGCTTGGCACCGGCCGACGTTGCTATTTTCATGATGACACTGCCGCTAGGCTGCGGGGATGACGGTCGTCTGGCGATAGAGGCTTGGACTTCTGAGATCGGGTGCGCAATCCACGATCGGTTCGAGAGCCGATAGGAATTCATCCCGCCGATCGAGGAGCCAGGGCGGTGTGCAGATCTGGGTGCCCAGGGTCTCGACCGGCTCGTCCTTCAGGAATCCGCCGCCGTACAGGTAGGCTGCTTCAAACAGCGTTCCTGACGGTGTGCGGAAATACACGGACATCATGTATCCCCGATCCTTCGGGTCGGAGCAGTCGGTATAACCAAGCCCCTCGAGATACGCCTTGAAGCTGGCCTGCGTGGCTTCGTCATCGACGTGAAAGGCGATGTGATGAACGGTCCCGGCGCCGAAGCGCCAGGTGCCCTGAGGCAACTCGGGGTCGTGCATGATCTCGACGATCCGGCCGGGCGCGCCGTCGCGGATCGTGTAGGCGGTCTCGCGACCCTCCGTGCCGGCCACGTTGAAGCCCATCGCGTCCGTCATGAACTCATGCATTTCGGCGACGTCGCGCGCGCTGATTCTGGTTCCGTAGATGCCGCGAATGGCGCACTCGACGGGCACATCGGAACCCGTGTAAGGCGTGCGCGTGTCTTCCGGGACTCCGACCAATTCGTATTCGATTCCACCCGGATGCTTGAACACGAGTCGATGGGTTCCCAGGCGCTCGACTTGGCTGGAAGGGACTTTGAAGAGACTCAGGCGATGTGCCCAGTAGTCCAAGGACGGTTCCGGGACCGACAAGCTGACCGAGCGCACCTGTCCGGAGCCCGGCTTGGCTACTCGCCCGTCTTGCCGGAACGGAAAGGTCGTGAGCAGCGTGCTCTCCTCGCCGCGCTCATTGCCATAGTACAGGTGATAAACCGGGCGCGCGCCGTCAAAGAGAATGGTCTTCTTCACCATGCGAAGACCCAGCAGCTTCACGTGAAAGTCATAGTCCTCTTGCGCACCACCGACATTCATCGTGATGTGATGGAACCCAATGATCGGGCTGGAACTCATGGCAACTCCTCCATTGATCGATGGCGTCTTCCAAAGCACGGTCAACGCGGACATGCACCCGGAAAGTCACGCGCTTCGCCGGGAGAATGCCGAACGCGGACACCATCGCCAAGCGGCCAGACTGAATACTCTCTAGTCGGAAGGCGAATATGCGAATTGTGAATGGAGAGAATCACAATCCGGGACTGGCCGCATCACGGAGGCATAGACACACTCGCCCCTCAGATAGGCCGGGCTGCTCGCCTCACCAGCGGGCGCTACGGGGAGTACCGAATAACCAGGCCATCCGTGCGCACCTCGCTGAATGACGACTGGGGAGCGCACGGCGTGAGTATAAGAGGAGCGCGCATTGAGCTCACACAGAATGGCGAGGCCGGTTCACTTTGTCGGGAGCATTCCTCTCGCCGGAGCCGACGTAGTGTTCCGGACGATCGGTTCCCTGTTCGGCCCGCTGGCGCCTCGGATTCCGGACGGCGAGACCGGGGAACGGTCCCTGTGGATCCAGTTCCAGCGAGCGGCCATGGAACAAGCCGTCAATCTCTCGAAGGTCAAGGAGTACCAGCTCGCGCCAGGCATCATCCAGGCCGTCTACGGAGTCCACGACGCCGCCAAGCCCGTGGTCTTCGGCACCCTGCGCTATGCGCAACATGCCATCGACTCCTATCGCCAATTCGCCGCGCTCAAAAATGACGGCCTAATCGGCCGCGAGGCCCGATTCCAGGTAGCGCTGCCGACGCCGCTCGCCGTCACCGCCGGATTCATCGAGCCCGCATCGCAAGAGCTCGTCGAGAGGGCGTATGAAACCCGGCTCCTGGAAGAACTCGAGGAAATTCTCGATGCCGTACCGCATCCTGAGCTCGCCATTCAATGGGACGTTGCCTACGAAGTGGTCTTTTTGGAAGGCTGGACCGGGAGCGCGTATTTCGATCGCTCGCGGGTACGCCTCCTGGAACGGCTCTCCCGGCTCGGCGACGCGGTGCCGACGGGAGTGTCTCTGGGATATCACCTCTGCTATGGCGATCCGGGCCACAAGCATCTCGTGGAACCCAAGGATTTGACCCTGTGCGTCGAGATCTCCAACTCGCTCTCGTCCGATATCGAGCGCCCGGTCGATTGGATCCACATGCCGGTGCCGCGAAACCAGGGGTCGCGCGAGTACTTCGAACCTCTCCGAAAGCTTGCCACGCGCCCGAACACGCGAATCTTTCTCGGCCTCATCCACCTCACCGACGGGTTCGAGGGATCCATGCGCAGGATCGCGGTGGCCGAACAATTCATCCGAGACTTTGGAGTTGCCTGCGAATGCGGATTCGGACGCCGCGAGCCCCGGACGATCGAGGATCTCCTGATCCTGCATAAGGCCGTCGCGACGGCGGACAAGGGAGTACAGCCGGCATAAACCGCGGCAACGCGTCCGGAGATGGCGCGAGCCGACATCAGAGAACATCAAGGGGGAGAGTAATGCGGAGCAGAGAAACCCAAGACCATCGGCGCACATCATCCATCCGGCAAAAGATCCTTCTCGCCGCCTTGGTCTCCTGGTGCGCCATGGCCCGTGCGGTCGAATTGCCCACCGGGAGCGATGTGCAGGTCCGATGGGACAACACCATCAAGTACAGCGACGCGTTCCGGGTGAAGCAGCGGGATCAGTACTTGCTCGACAGTCCCAATCAAGACGACGGAGATCAGAACTTCGCGCGGGGACTGATTTCCAATCGACTGGATCTACTCAGCGAATTTGACGTGAGCTACCACGACTACGGCTTGAGCGCGAGCGCCGCGGGCTGGTACGACAGCGTCTACAACCGCTCGGACGACAATCACTCGCCCGCGACCTTCAATCCGGTGTCGGTCACCCATACGCACTTTCCGAAGGATACGAGAGACATCAACGGCCGATATGCGGAATTTCTCAATGCCTTCGTATACGGCAAGGAGGCGATAGGAACATCTACCCTGACGTTCCGAGCCGGCCGCCACACATTGCTATGGGGTGAGAGCCTTCTGATTCCGAACAACGGCATCGCGTACGGCCAGGCGCCGCTCGACATCATCAAGCTCCTGAGCGTTCCCAATACTCTGGCCAAGGAACTCTTCTTGCCGGTGGGTCAACTCTCGACTCAGCTGCAGATGCCCGGCGACTTCTCCATCGCGGCCTACACGCAGTTCGAGTATCGAAAGACGCGGCTGCCGGGAGTGGGCAGCTACTTCAGCTTTCTCGACTTCGCCGATGCCGGAGGCGAAAGAATTCTGGCGGGGCCGCTGTCGCTCTACCGCTATCCCGACGAGAAGCCGGGAAATCGCGGTCAGTGGGGGGTGGCGCTGCGCTATTCGTCCGACCGGCTGGGCGCGGATTTCGGACTGTACGCGCTCACCTATGACGACAAGCTTCCCCAGGTCGGCATCTTGGTGAACCCGAATTTCGCGGTGGGCCGGCTCGGCTACTACTACTTGGTCTATCCGCATGACGCGCATATCTACGGCTTCAGCGTCAGCACCGCCGCCGGCCCGGCCAACATCGCGGGTGAAGTGTCGGTGCGCACCAATACGCCGCTCGTGAGCGGGCCCTCGATGGCACCCGCGATCGCGACCTCGAGCAGCCCGCTGGGGGCGATCGGCGAATCGCTCCATGCGCAAGTCTCAGTGCTCTATGCCCTGCATTCATCGCCATTCTGGCAAGGGGGCGATTTCGCCGGAGAACTCGCCTACAACTCGCGGCTGTCCATCACCCGGAACCCGGCGTCTCTGGATCCCACGACGACCAAGGACGCCATGGGTCTTCGACTTCTCTTCAACCCCACCTGGTTCCAGGTTCTTCCCGGAGCGGACGTCACCATGCCCATCGGCCTTGGCTACAATTTCTGGGGCAACTCATCGGTCGTGCAGCTGTTCAACGGCGGGGCCGTTCGCGGAGGGGACATCACCACCGGCATGAACGTGGCGTTCAAGACGGTGTGGAAAGCCGGCCTGACCTATACCAAGTACTTCGAGTTCGGCCGGGGCCACAACCCCGCCAACTTCTACGTCGATCGCGACTTCATCGCGCTGTCTCTACAACGCACGTTCTGAGATGAGGCATCCCATGTTCAATTCAAAGCACTCTGTCTTGATGGCGTCGGCGATTCTCACGATCGTTGCCGCGACACCGGCGATCAGTGCCGTCTCTCCCGAGGAAGCGGCGAAACTCAAGACCACGCTCACTCCCTTGGGGGGAGACAAGGAGGGCAACGCCGACGGCGGCATTCCAGCCTGGACCGGCGGACTCACCACGGTGCCCCAGGGTTACAAGAGCGGCGATCCGCGTCCGGATTTCTTCGCCGCTGAAAAGCCCATCGTGCAGATCACGAAGGCCAATCTGTCGAAGTATGCGGACAAGCTCACCGAAGGCGATCTGGCGCTTCTCAACAAGCATGCGAGCTACCGCATCGACGTCTACCCCACTCACCGAACGGCGTCCGCGCCTCAATGGGTGTACGACGATACCTTCGAAAACGCGCAGCATGCGACGACCGCCAACGATGGATTGACCTTGAAGGGCGCTTACGGCGGGATCCCGTTTCCCATCCCGAAAAGCGGCAACGAGCTCATCTGGAATCACGAGCTTTCCTGGGCCGGCGGGGCCACGACCTTCAGCTTCAGCACCTACATCGTCACCGACGCCGGCGATTCGGTGCTGTCGTCCAAGGCCACCAATATTCAGCAATACCCATACTACTTGAAGAATGGGTCGTCGAAGGCGTTCAACAGCACCGCATTCGAGGTCGACAATGTCACGACCGCGCCTCCGTTCAAGGCGGGCGAAGTGATCATGTATCGCGACCCCACGGACTACGCGAGTGGTCAGCGCCAGGCCTGGCAGTACCTGACCGGGCAGCGCCGGGTGCGAAGGGCTCCCACGATCGGGTTCGACACGCCCAATCAGGAAGCCTCAGGGGTATCGAATTTCGATGAGATCTTCGTCTTCAACGGTTCTCCCGAACGCTACGACTGGAAAATCGTCGGCAAGCAGGAGATGTATGTGCCGTACAACTGCAACCGGCTCCTGGCAAGTCCCCATGAAGCGATTTTCAAGAACGGACCGGCGCATATCAACCCCGATCTGCTGCGCTGGGAATTGCACCGTGTGTGGGTCGTGGATGGCACGCTCAAGCCCGGCAAGCGCCACGTCATCCCGCATCGCCGGTTCTACCTCGATGAAGACACCTGGTCGATTCTGCTCGGCGACGGTTGGGACGCGAACGGCAAGCTGTGGAAGCATTACTATGGCTTGCCCCTCCTGGCGCCCGACATTCCCGGCGTCATAACGCTGGCTCATGCGTTCAACAACGTGCAGACGGGCGCGTGGGGCATCGCGGCCCTGTTCGAAGTGGCGCCCGGCGCGCAGGTGCGCCCCATCGAGCCCAAGGACGATAACTACTTTACTCCCGATGCGCTGTCTTCCCGCGGTGTCCGATAATCGGCGCGGCGGCTGGGCTTGCCGGTGGGCGGCGCGCTCGATCGCCGCGGTGTGCCTGTGGGCAAGCGCCGCGTCGCCGTCCGAGGGTCCGTCCCTCGATCCCCTCGACCGGCACGCGCTCACCATGGCACATCCCGAGCGCGGTGTGCTTCTGTCCGTCGTGAGCGTTGGTCGACGGCTGGTCGCGGCCGGTGCCGCAGGCGTCATCATTATTTCGGATGATTTCGGAAACACGTGGACCCAGGTGCCGACGCCGGTGAGCGTTACCCTGACGTCGGTCGTGTTTGCGGACGAGCGCGTGGGGTGGGCGGTCGGGCACAGCGGCGTCATCCTGGGAACGCGGGATTCGGGTGCGACATGGACCCGTCAATGCGACGGCCGAGGGATCATCGCGGCTCTCAAGAGCCGCTTGGACTCGCCGGAGCGAAGCGCGAGTGCCGAGGGAGACGCGCTGGAAACGCTTCGGCAACTGGTCGATGACGGACCGGACAAGGTGCTATTGTCGGCTTTCTCGGTAGATGCGAACACCGCGATGGCCATCGGTTCGTACGGCCTGGTCATGCTGACGCGCGATGGGGGCGCGCACTGGGAACCGAGGCTCGACATCGCCGCGGCGGATAAGGGCAAACATCTGTACGCGGTGCGGACCCTGGGAGACAAATTATTCTTCGCCGGAGAAGGCGGCGGCCTTTTCTGGTCCGAGGGGCTCGATGCTCCTCTTCATCCCATGGCATCCCCCTATGCCGGAACATTCTTTGGCCTGGTCACGACCGCGCAAGGGGGACTGATCGCATTCGGTCTCCGGGGTCACGCGGTGGCTTCGCCCGACGGAGGCCGTCGCTGGACGCCGCTCGAGACGGGCGCCGCCGACTCGATCAACGCGGGTCTGCGATTGTCGGACGGGCGCATCGTCCTGGCCACGGGGTCGGGAGATATTTTCCTGAGCGAGGACGGAGTCAAGCCATTCCGGGCCGTCACCACCTCCGCGCCTTCTCCTTATACGGATCTGGCGGAGATTCCGCACGGTGTGGTCGCGGTCGGCTTTCGCGGCGCGGTGCACATTGCGCTTCCCGACCCGCGCCCCTGATACCGATCGAGCACCGAGGAGGCGCATTTGACCAGTGTCCGACCACCCGATCCCAATCCCGTCATTCGCGACGTCTGCCGGTTCGACCGAAAATCCGGTTCTCTTCTCGAGCGCTTGATTTTCAACAACCGCCGGATCGTCCTTGCCGCTTGCGCGCTCGCGACCGTGGTGCTGGCGATCGCCTGCCTCCATCTGAAACTCAATGCCAGCTTCGACAAGATGCTGCCGAAGCATCAGGAATACATCGTCAATTACCTGGCGCACGAGCGCGATTTGAGGGGTTTCGGAAACGCCATTCGAATCGCCGTGGAGGCCCGCGGCGGGACCATTTTTACGACGGAGTACCTGGAGACTCTGCGCCGGCTGAACGACGAGGTGTTCCTCTTGCCCGGCGTCGACCGGTCTGCGATGAAATCGCTCTGGACCCCGGCCACACGGTGGTCCGCGGTGACCGAAGAAGGATTGGACGGAGGTCCGGTGATTCCCGCGGACTACGACGGCAGCAGCCGCGGCATTGCCACCGTCAAGGCGAACGTCGATCGCTCCGGAGAAATCGGTCAATTGGTGGCCGCTGACCTCCGCTCGAGCGTGCTGTTCGTGCCGCTGCTCGAAAAGAACAATGAAACCGGCGAACGGCTTGATTACGCGGAACTCTCGAATCAGCTGGAAGCCATCCGATCCAAGTATCAAACGCCGGATCTCACCATTCACATCGTGGGATTTGCCAAGATCATCGGCGACCTCATCGACGGCTTGCACCAGATTCTCGGATTCTTCGTCGCCGCAGTACTGATCACGGGCGTGATTCTGTTCAGCTATACGCGGTGCCTGCGCAGTACGCTGCTGGTGGTCGGCTGCTCGATCGTGGCGGTGGTCTGGCAACTGGGATTGGTCGCTCTACTCGGTATCCCGCTGGACCCGTATTCGATTCTGGTTCCCTTCCTGATCTTCGCCATCGGCATGAGTCACGGCGTTCAGAAGATGAACGGAATCATGCAGGATATCGGCCGGGGGACACACTCATGGATCGCCGCGCGCTACACCTTCCGCCGCTTGTTCATGGCCGGCTTGACAGCGCTGCTCTGCGACACGGTAGGGTTCGCCGTGCTGGTAACGATCAAGATCGAGGCCATCCAGACTTTGGCATTGATCGCCAGCGTCGGCGTCGCGGCGCTGGTGATCACGAATCTGATCCTGCTGCCCGTGGTCCTGTCCTTCATCGGCGTATCCCCTGTGGCGGCGAAGCGGAGCCTCACGAAGGAGGAGCGAGGCGATGAAGGTCCGCTGCTGCGTTTCCTCGGGCGCTTCACCGGCAAACGCTGGGCGGTCGCGGCCATCGTGGCGGGCGCGGTCCTTGCCGTGAGCGCTGCCTGGGTGAGCCGCGGTCTGCAAATCGGCGACATTGATCCGGGGGCACCGGAACTCCGGGCCGGTTCCCGATATAACCGCGACACGGCCTTCATGACGGCTCACTACGCCGCCTCGAGCGATGTTTTCGTGGTCATGGTCAAGACCCCTCAATATGGCTGCACCGCCTATGACACGCTGGTTCGGGTCGACACTCTGGCCTCGCAGATCCGGCAGTTGCCGGGCGTGGAGGGCACCAACTCGCTTGCGGAGCTCAGCAAATTCGCTGTGGCGGGAATGAACGAAGGGAGCCCGAAATGGTACGAGCTGGTGCGAACGCAAAGCATGCTGAACGCCGTCATCTATCGTGCGCCGCGTGAGCTCTTCAATGAGTCCTGCGACTTTCTGTCCTTGATCGTGTACCTGCACGATCACCGCGCTAGCACCTTGACGAGAGTCGTCGATCATGTGGCGGCGTTCGCCAAGCTGAATGACACGAGCGAAGTGAAGTTCCTCATGGCGGCGGGCACCGCGGGCTTTGATGCCGCCACGAACATCGTGGTGGCGCGCTCGATGAACCAAATGCTGCTCCTGGTGTATGGGGCGGTCACGGTCCTCTGCCTGCTCGCGTTCAGGTCCTGGCGCGCCACGGTCGCCGCCATTCTGCCCCTGGCGCTGACATCGGTGGTCTGCGAGGCGCTGATGGTGATGCTCGGCATCGGCGTGAAAGTGGCGACCTTGCCCGTGGTCGCCCTGGGAGTGGGCATCGGAGTCGATTATGCGCTCTACACCGTCGCCGTCATCATCGCGTACCTGCGCGTGGACGCCGATCTGCCCACGGCGGCGCGGCACGCACGTCTGTTCACGGGCCGCGTGGTCATGCTGACGGGTTTCATGCTCGCGATCGCGGTGGCGACCTGGGCGTGGTCGCCCATCAAGTTTCAGGCCGATATGGGCATTCTCCTGGCATTCATGTTCGTGCTCAACATGGTGGGCGCATTGGTCCTGCTGCCCGCCTTGGGCTTGTTCATCATGCCGAAGAAGGAGTCCGCCGACGCGGCGGCCGTGGGAACCTCTCGCTGGCAAGAGGGGGTCGAGGTCAGACGTTGACCGCAGGCGTGTTCTTTTGACCCGGCAGTGCCGCCGACGGCGAGCCGATCGCCGACGCAATGGCGCGGCGCAGCCATTCGTTGCCCGGATCTTTGTGAAAACGGGAATGCCAGTACTGCTTCACGTCGAATCCCGGAAGCTCGATGGGCGGTTCGACCCTACGCAGCGAGCTCAGACGATCGCCGAGAAACTCGGATGCCTTGCCGGGAAGCGTGACCACCAAGTCGGTCCTCTCGACGACCAGCGCGCTCAGCAAAAAGCTCTCCGCGATGATACGCACGTGATTGGGCGGGCAGAGTTCCATGAGGCGTTTTTCGACCTCCTGGTGAATATGGCCCAGCAAGTGCGAGGAGACCACGATGTGGCGGGCACGCTTGAACTCGTGGATCGACATCTTGGAGCCGATGGTCGGATGCTCGCGGCGAACCAGACAGGCGTAGCTTTCCCGAAACAGGGTTTGTTCCATGACTCCGGCATAAAGATTGGGAAATCCTCCGAGTGCGATATCGACTTCGCCCGACTCCAGGCGATCGATGAGCGGCGTCTTGTCGAGCGGGACCGCAACGAAGCGCACATTGGGGGCGCGCTTGTCCGCCCATTCATGGAGGGGAGGCAAGGTGAGCAAGTGCCCGAAGTCCGATGCGCAAATGCGGAATGCGCGCGTCGAGGTCAGAGGCTCGAATCGCGAGGCATGCTGGAGCCGGCCTTGATAGATGTTCACCACGTCCTGGATGGCGTCGGCGAGCGTGCGGCCGACGGGCGTGGGCTCCATGCCGTGGCGAGTCCGGACAAACAGTTGATCGCCAAAACTCTGGCGCAATCCGGCCAGGCGTCGGCTGACGGTGGGTTGCGGCACGTCCAGTGCGCTTGCGGCCTTGCTGACGCTCTTGTGGGAATAGATCGCATCAAACGCCAGCAGATCTGCGATCTCGAGGCCTTCGATGGTATTCATAGTTCGCATGGACACTATGCCTCTCCGAGGATTCGCGCAAGTGCGTGATGCGTCTAGACTCGATGAGGTGGTATGAAACCCTTCATCTATTCGGCGCAGGCATCTCGAGTCATTTTCGGCGTGGGCTCGCTCGAGACTTTGGAACATGAAGTGGCGCAAGTAGGCTCCCGACGCGCGCTCATTCTCTCAACGCCGGATCAGCGTCCCCAAGCGGAAGACGTGGCGTCACGGCTCGGCAACCGAGCGGCCGGAATATTTGCGGAGGCCGTCATGCATGTGCCCATCGAGAGCGCGCGGGCGGCTCGCGATGAGGCGGCGAGACTGGGTGCGGACTGCGTGGTGGCGATCGGGGGTGGATCAACCACGGGTCTAGCCAAGGCGATTGCCTTGGAATCGACGCTCCGCATCATCGCGATCCCGACGACCTATGCCGGGTCGGAAATGACCACGATCTACGGTCTGACCGAAGGCGGCATCAAGCGCACCGGCCGCGACCCCAAGGTTCTGCCGCGCACCGTCATCTACGATCCGGCATTGACGACTTCGCTTCCCGCCGGACTCTCCGCGGCGAGCGGTCTGAATGCGATCGCTCACGCGGTGGAAGGTCTCTACGCGCAGGACGCCAATCCCGTGATTTGCCTTCTTGCCGAGGAAGGGATTCGCGCCATGGCGCTCGGCCTGCGTCGAGTAATCGGCGCGCCTCATGATCTCGAGGTGAGGTCCGACTGCCTATACGGCGCCTGGCTTTGCGGCATCGTACTCGGCAGCGTAGGCATCGCGCTTCACCACAAGCTATGCCACACGCTGGGCGGCTCGTTCAATCTTCCCCATGCGGAAACTCATGCCGTGGTTCTGCCGCATGCAGTCGCCTTCAACGCGCCCGCAGTCCCGGAGGCGATGCAACGAATCTGCCGAGCGCTCGGTGCCGACGGCGCAGCGGCAGGGCTGTTCGATCTTGGGACGGCACTGGGATTGCCGCAGTCGCTGCGCGAATTGGGCCTTCAAGCTCGCGATCTCGATCGCGCCTCCCACATCGCGATGTCCAGCCCCTATTGGAACCCGCGTCCTTTTTCGCGAGCGGAGATCCGCGAACTGCTCGAGCACGCTTACCAAGGTGAGAGGCCTTCATGACCGAGAACCCCGAGCGCCGTTCGTCGACAACCGTCCGGGCCTCTGTCGCCGCCAGAAGTGCGGCCATCGAACGATGGGTGCGATTCGTCGTGCCGGAGCCGCCGTCGAATTGGGGCTCCGTGATGGTGTCCTCAGTTCTGGCGATCGCGGCCCTCGCGCTCATCGCATCCTTTCAAGAGACGCTGGGGAATGTGCCGCTGGTGGGCGCGCTTGGCGGCTCCGCGGTAATCGCGTTCGGCGTGCCCGAATCGGTCATGGCCGAGGCGCGAAGTCTCATCGGCGGTCACGCGGCGGCCTGCGCCGCCGGGATGGCGGTGGCGTGGATACTCCCGGACTCTCCCTGGGTGGGCGCGATCGGTGTGGGCTGCGCACTGGGCGTCATGCGGCTCAGCGCTACGGTTCACTCGCCCGCGGGCGCGGATCCGCTGCTCATTGCGGCGACGCATGGCGCGTGGGGACGCCCCATGATCGTGCTCATCGTCGGGTTATTGATCATCTTTCTGCTCGCCCGGTTGCGTGCTGCCGCGGCCAGGCTGATTCTCAATTCGAATTCCGAATAGAGCCTATATATCCGCACGCGTTGCGGATGGCAGGGAGCGCTTGCATCATCCGGTCAGAATCGTCGCGCAATGAACGCGCGGTCGTCCATCCGATATAGCGCGGAAGTGAAACTTGGGGGGGAGAGGCAACATGAATCACGAATTGCTGAAATTCAAGAATCTCGACGAAATTCTGAAAGCAGTCGGAGGACCGGTCAATCTTTTGCGGTCGTCGTCGCTCGGACCCTACGTATTCCCGGTGGTCGCGCCGGAATACTCCAATTGGCGAGCCGAGCAGCAGGCCTGGAAGAACGACTGCGCGCTGCTGAATCTGTCCTACCACATGACCGATCTTTACCTCACCGGTCCGGACGTGATGCCGCTCCTGACGAAAGTCGGACTCAACAAGTTCGGTACTTTCCCGAAAAATCGCGGAAAGCAGATCATCGCGTCGAGTCATGACGGCTACATGATCGGCGACGGCATTTGCTTCCACACTTCGGATGACGTCTACCGCGTCGTCGGACCGCCGATGATCAGCGATTGGGTCCAGTTCAACGCCGAGACCGGCAATTACAACGTGAAGATCGAGCGGGATGAGACCATCACGTTCCGAGGGGGAGAACCGAAGATCTACATCTACCAGATTCAGGGGCCTCACGCCCTGAAGCTGATGTCGGAGGTGACGGACGGCAAATTGCCGGAGATCGGCTTCTTCCATATCGGTGAATTCGAAATCAAGGGATACCCGGTGCGGGCGCTCCGTCATGGCATGGCGGGTGCTCCCGGGTTCGAGCTCTTCGGCCCATGGAAGGATCAGAAGTTCGTACTGGAGGCGCTCGAAAGAACCGGCGAGAAATACAACCTGAGGAAGGTGGGCGCGCTGGCGTATCCCACGACCACGCTCGAGTCGGGCTGGATGCCGCTGCCGTGTCCCGCCATTTATCACAGCGAAGCGATGAAGCCCTATCGAGAATGGATGACGCCCATGCATCTGGAAGTGATGGGTTCCCTCGGCGGAAGCTTCGAGTCGAAGAATATCATCGATTACTACATGGATCCCATCGAGGTCGGCTACGGGCAATTCATCGACTTCAGCAAGGACTTCATCGGCAAGGAGGCGCTTGCGCAAAAGCTCGAGAATCCGAAGCGCCGGAAGGTGACTCTCGTCTGGAACGAGGATGACGTCATGCAGGTCATGCGGGACTCCATCTACCCCGGCAAGTCGCCTGCGAAGTTCATGAATTATCCGCTCGCGGTCTATTCAACATTTCAATACGACGCCGTCGTCAAGAACGGAAAACATGCGGGCATATCCCAGTACGTGGGCTACAGCGCCAATGCAAGGTCCATGCTGTCGCTGTCGCTCGTGAATGTCGAATTGAGCGAACCAGGCACTGACGTCGTGGTCCGTTGGGGCGAACCGGATACTCGGCGCTCGACGGTGGAGAAAAACGAGGCTCATGAAATCCGCGCGAAAGTGGCGCCGGCGCCTTTCTATCAAAAGCTGATCAAGAAAGACTAAGCCGTATCCCGATCCCAATGTTGACATAAGCGCCTGCGAACAGGCGCTGCGGAGATGTGTGCGCCTCGGAATTGTGTAGGGCAGCGAAAGAAGCACGAGAGGTAATTGGCCAATGATAGATACCGAGTACAGCGTCCCGGCGGCGGGACAGATCATCGATCACTATTCCATCGAGATGACGGCGAAGGATGTCGAGTCGCTGCGGGAGGCCAAGGACTTCATTCCGCGCGGGACGGCGATCTCGGTGACGTTCTTGCCGGGCGAGGCCATGCCGGCGCGCGTTGCGGCCGCGGCGCTGGTCAAATCGCTCGGCTTCGTCCCCGTTCCGCATATATCGGCCCGCAGGCTCGTGTCCTACGAAGATCTCACGACGTTTCTGTCTCACCTCCGAGCGGAGGCCGGGATCGAACGTGCATTCGTCGTCGCCGGCGACCCTCCGGAACCGCTGGGCCCATTCGAGGATGCGCTGGCCGTCATTCGGACCGGGGAGCTGGCGAAGATCGGTGTCAGAAAGGTAGGTATTTCAGGCTATCCGGAGGGACACCCCGATATTTCCGACGGCCAGTTGTGGAATGCCCTCAAGGCCAAACACCGCACTCTCGCCGAGCAGGGTCTCGGGGTCGAGATCATGACTCAGTTCGCATTCGATTCGGCGCCGGTGCTGCGGTGGCTGGAACGGGTTCGGCAGGATGCAAAGATCAACTCGACCGTCAGAGTAGGTCTTCCGGGACTCGCGAGCGTGAAGACGCTTCTCAGGTTCGCAGCCCGCTGCGGGGTGGGTGCCACTGCCGGCGTGATGGCGAAGTACGGCGTCTCGATCACGCAGCTCCTCAACACCGCCGGCCCCTCCGCCCTGATCGACGAGTTCTCGGCGCACCTGAATCCGCGCATTCATGGCGACGTGCGTTTCCACTTCTACCCTTTCGGCGGTCTGAAGAAGACCGTGGACTGGATCAATGACTACATGACCGTCGCCGCGTGAGCGACCCGGAGGCCACGATAGCGGGCTTGCTCCGCGGCTATTCCTCGGAAGTCTCGTCGTTCGATAGCGATTCGACCGCCGTGCGCCGCTTTGCGACAGCACTCATAAGTCGCTGTAGCCATTTACGAAGTCCCGGCCACAGCTCGCGGTTGAGGGTTCGGCAACTAAGTGGATGTCAACGGATGCAAAGAGAAGCAGTAGTCGAGCGTGTAGTACGGCGTCGCCGAGACATCGCCGAACGGCGTAACACCGCGCGGATTCGACTTGTAATCGCCGATGCAAGATGCGCGGACACCGAATACCGCGTCAGAATCAAGAAACTCATCGCCGTCCACGAACACATGGGTGATGAGGGGGTCAAAGCCGGGTTTTTTGATCCTGAAGTGAATATGCGCGGGCCGCATCGGCGAGCGGTGGGTCGCCCGCATCATCTCCCCGACGGTTCCGTCCATGGGAATGGGATAGCTCTTGGGCAAGATCGTCTTGAAGCTGAAGCGGCCGTCCTCATCCGTTTGGATCGTTGCCCTGAGGCGCGCCTGCTCGAATGTCCAATGGGGCGCCTGCACGTCGTATTCCCCTTGGGCGTCGGCATGCCAGACGTCCACGGAGGCTCCCGTCACCGGCGCGCTGCCTGAAAGCACGCGCGCATTGACATAGAGCGGCTCGCCGCTGATGCCGATCGAGAGATCCGTTCGGTGGGTGGGTCTCGACGGGGAGCCTTCGATGTGGAAGGGACCCAACACCGTCTGCTCCGTAACACCTGAGGGTCTGCTGTGGCTCTGAGCGACGACGAGCTGGGATAGACCCAGCGTGTCGGACAAAAGAACGAATTCCTGCCGAGTGGGCGTGCATAGCCGTCCGGTGCGTGCCAGGAAATCGATTCCCGCAAACCATTCTTCCTCGGTGAGCTCGGTCTCTCGGGCGAATTCGTGGATATGCCGCACAAGGCTTGCGAGGAGTTCCTTCAGTCGCGCGCTCGGAGTGTCCTTGATCCGCCGCAGCACCTCGGCCGTGATGCTGTGTTCATCAAGATTTCGCATCTTCCCGTCCTCCTATTCCCGCCGACGGGGACCCCGATTTGCGCACTCGCCTAACCTATGTGCTTATCCCAGCGGTGGATGATGACCTCCTCGAACAAGCCGGCTTGTGTGAAGGGGTCGTCGTCGTGGAAGCGCTGCACGGCCGGGAGACTATCGGCCTCGATCACCATGAAGCTTCCGATATTCTTGCCATCGTCGCTCGCCATGAGCGGACCCGCCTGAACGAGTTCCGCGACGCCGGAGGCCAAGTACCCCCGATGCGCGCTGCGGTGTTGATTTCTCAACTGCTCCGTACCGGGCTTATCAAGACACAGTCGAACGTAGAGCATGACAATCTCCCGCTGGTGAGGTCGTTCAAGAGGCCGGCAGATCTCTGCGCCTGCACATCGCCGACTCGCGGGTTAGATTAGCGGACTACAGAGAACGTGGCCTGCGGGATTTGACGATTTTCTGCAGGATATGCGCGCTCGACGCTCGACAAGGTTCCGTTGCATTGAGGGCACTATCGTACAATTCTGTCATAGAAGTCGGTCATGAGGATTACTGTATTCTGTGAAACGATTTACGTGACCCGTCTTGTCACGCTCGAACCGAACTTCGTCTGCCTCGCTGCCGTCCGCACGAAGTCGGCGGAACACGTCGCCCCCCTTATGCCTCCACAATTCCAAATCGTCCGCGGGATTCGCCGAGGGTAGCCACAATACCGCGAGCCCAGCGTCCCACGGAACTATGACGACCTCTGAGTGCCATGGCTGCGCGGAATATCTACCGGCATAAGACTCAAGAGCCGCGGCTGCCGGTTGCATGGCAGGTGCAGACTTTAGCGCCCGCCGTTTATCGATGAGATCGAAGACGGCGTGCGCGTATGATTCCGGGCGCTCTCCCGTTGAAAGTAGAACGACTGCGGTTTCGGTCGCCGGCCTGAGGAGCACGACTGAGTAATAGCCTGGACATTCGCCGTTGTGACCCACGTAAGTCTGTCCAGCCTTTCGCACGACGTTGAACCCTAGACCCCGCTCGACTTGCCATCCTGGATCCGTGAACTGCACTCGTTGCATCTCACGTAACGTCGAAGGCCTTAGTATTTCGGGTCGGTTGGTGCGTAGTAAACGAAATTGCCATGCTGCGAATCGGCCGAGATCTTCCGCAGTCGATGTGTAACCCGCGGCGGGACTCATAGCGCGCGTGTCAAAGGGTTTCAGGATCTCACGAGCTCCGTCACGAGTGATGGCGCTCCAGCCGACCGCGAGGCGCTTGTTATAGAGCGCCATCGGCATGAAGGGGTGCGTGTCCTTCAAACCCAGCGGCTCGAGTACATGGGCCTGCACATAGTCGCCGTACGCCTCGCCAGACTCGGCCGAAACGATGTTGCCGAGCAGGGCAAACCCTAAGTTGCTGTACTGAAACCAACGCGAGGCCGGCCACAGCGGGGCTTGTTCCGCGATTTTCGCCTCCAGCTGAGCCTGCGTGGGAAATGAGAAATCAGGGCCGGTCCAGTACGGGAAATCGGATTCTCGCGGCAATCCCGCCGAGTGGCTGAGCACGGCACGAGCCGTGATTGGGAGGCTGTCCTCTTCAATGGATTTGAGCCGTGCCCAAGGTAGGTAGGTTGTCAGCGGGTCATCCAATCGGATACTGCCTCGCTCCCAGAGCTGCATGACCGCGACCGATGTGAACAGCTTAGAGATAGAACAAATCGAGTAGAGAGTCTGCGCCGTCGTTGGAATGTGGTGTCCCGAATCCAGTGTTCCATACCCTTTGGACCAGGTGAGTTGTCCGCCTTGAACGATCGCCGCAGACAGCGACGGCGTCCGTTGGAATACCTGCTGGCTTTCAAGCCACGCATCGATCAGACGCAGGGCCTCCCCACGACCTCTCTCATCGAGCGGGGCATCCGGCGCCAAGACGCCCTGGCCCAACGCCGTCGACGTCAACAAGGCAACGAAGAGGAGAGCTATCCGCATCGTAATGCTCGTTGATTCGCCCATAGGACTCCCAATGCTAGTAAGGCATGATAGTCCCACCAATACGCGTGACATAAGGCGTCTAACCACCCTCTATTGCAAAATCTGCATAGCGCTTGACCCAGCGATGGACGCGACTCAGTCTATCCCCGTCGTCGGAAGAGACTTGCGTGATGCCACGTGAGCGCCGAAGGAGCAACCGCCCCGGAAACTCTCAGGCAAAAGGACCGCGACACTCGGAAAATCTGGAAAGTGGCACGACGACGTGCTCGCCGACGGGATAATACTCTCAGGCAAACACGACAGATGGGGCGCTCACACTTGGCTTAGAGAAAGCCGATGGAGACGCCCTTTTGAACGCAAACTCTGCCGAATTTGTACGTACCGCGCCACAGCCCGAAGTGTGCGCCGTAGACAACCCTCCCGTAGGCCTTTGCGACCTATTTAAGATTGGTATTGGCCCGTCTTCATCACACACGATCGGGCCCATGAAGGCGGCCGGCTTTTTCCTGCGGAACCTTGGGCCGCGTATTGCCGAGACTCACCGCCTGGTTGCGACCGCCTATGGTTCGCTCGCGTGGACCGGCAAAGGGCATGCAACGGACAGGGCTTTGATTCTCGGTTTGGCCGGCGAGCAGCCCGAGGAAATCGACCCCGATCGCGTGGATCAGAAGCTCGCCGAAATCGTCAGGTCTAAGGAACTGATCCTCCCCGGCAATCGGACGATTCACTTCGATGCCGGTACCGACATCGTATTCGACACAACCCGCTCCTTCGAGCGGCATCCGAACGCAATCACCTTCGAAGCCCTCGATGCCAGGGGCAATCGTCTGCATGAAGAACTCTGGTTCTCGATCGGCGGCGGATTTGTCGAGCGATTCGGTGCCGGCCGCGTCACGGCTCAGACGGCGGCTCTCCCTTTTGCGTACGTCAGCGCAGAAACGCTCCTTGCCCTCGGTCATGCGAGCAACCTATCGATCGCGGACATGGTGCTCGCCAATGAAATGTGTCGACGCACGGAGCGCGACACAGAGATAGCCATCGACCGAATCACAAACGTGATGCTCGGATGCATCGAACGCGGCTTAAACAAAGAAGGGCCCTTGCCCGGCGGCCTGAAGATCAAGAGGAGAGCCAAAGGTTTGTACGAGAAGGCAGAAGCTGCTCGTCTCGCCAACGACCGGGAAGGCTCGCACGCCTTCAACCACGTATCCGCATTTGCAATCGCAGTCAACGAGGAAAACGCCTGCGGCGGTCGTGTCGTAACCGCACCTACCAACGGCGCCGCGGGAGTCATCCCGGCAGTATTGCGGTACTACCGTGACTTCTGTCGCCGAACCACCCGGCAAGGAACTCACGCTTACTTTTTGGCGGCGACCGCCATCGGCGCAATCATCCGACGCAATGCATCGATTTCGGGCGCTGAAATGGGATGCCAGGGCGAAGTGGGCTCGGCCGCTGCCATGGCTGCCGGCGGACTGGCCGCAGCGCTCGGCGGCAGTAACTCACAAGTTGAAAACGCTGCCGAGATCGCTTTGGAACATCACCTCGGAATGACCTGCGATCCGGTTGCCGGTTTAGTGCAGATTCCATGCATCGAACGCAATGCGTTCGGCGCGGTTAAAGCAATCAATGCCGCTTCACTTGCGCTTCACGGCGACGGAACACATCGCGTTTCACTCGATCAAGCCATCGAAACGATGCGCCAAACCGGTCGCGACATGCATGCGAAGTATCGAGAGACCTCCCGGGGCGGCCTTGCCGTCAATGTACCCGAGTGCTGACTTTGCGTCTTCCACTGCATTCGTTCCACTTAGCGCAGGGTGCACGCATGGTGCCTTTCGCCGGCTATGAAATGCCGATTCAGTATTCGGCAGGGACCTTGCAGGAGCATCTACACACCCGGGCAGCCGCCGGCCTTTTTGACGTCTCTCACATGGGTCAAATCATTATCCGGCCGCGATCGGGCAACATTCTCGACGCCGGCCGGTCGCTCGAAAGGCTAGTCCCCGCCGACATCATGACGATACTCCGCGGGCGGCAGAGATACACATTTCTCACCGCGGGATCCGGCGGAATCCGCGACGATCTCATGGTTGCAAACCTCGGCGAATACCTGTTTCTTGTGGTCAATGCGGCCTGCAAGGCCTCCGACGAGGAGCACTTGCGCGAGCACCTGTCCGATAGTTGCGAAGTGACCTCACTGTCGGATCGCGCCTTGCTGGCATTGCAAGGACCGAGGTCAAGTACTGTCCTGTCTGCGCTCGCTCCCGCCGTGAACCAGATGAATTTCATGGACGTGGGGGAGTTCGCGATCGGCGGAACCCCCTGTCTCATATCACGCTCAGGATACACGGGCGAGGACGGGTTCGAGATCTCCGTGCCCGTCGAGTCAGCACATTCTCTTGCAGCACAGCTTACGGCCGACCCCCAGGTGAAGCTAGTCGGTCTCGGCGCTCGCGACAGTTTGCGGCTCGAGGCGGGACTGTGCTTGCACGGAAGTGACATTGACCTTGAAACCTCACCAATTGAGGCGGCACTTGAATGGGCAATTCAAAAGACGCGGCGCAGGGCCGGTGCAAGAGCGGGAGGGTTTCCGGGCGATGAGTTGATCCTGACACAGCTCGAACAGGGTGCAACCCGGAGGCGTGTGGGACTGCAATCGACACTGCGCCCCGTGCGGGCCGGGGCTCCGCTCTATGCGGATGAGGCGTCCATCGAACCCATTGGCCGCGTCACCTCGGGAGGGTTTGGCCCGACAGTGAAAGCGCCGGTTGCCATGGGCTACATACCTTCATCGAAGACGAGTGTCGGCACCCGCGTATACGCCGAGGTCCGTGGTGAGCGGCAGCTTATGAACGTCGTTGCACTCCCCTTTACTCCGCACAACTACCATCGATAGCCATCAGCGAGGTCAGAATGGACAATCGATTTACCGCCGACCACGAATGGTTGGCCATTGACGGCAATATCGCGAAAGTGGGTATTACCGATCATGCTCAGTCACTTCTTGGTGATCTTGTTTTCGTGGGCTTGCCGGACCCCGGCCGTGCCGTTACGAGGGGAGCCACTGTTGCCTCGGTGGAATCCGTCAAGGCGGCCTCCGATGTGTTTGCGCCGCTGAGCGGAACCATCGTCGCGGTCAATGCGGCTGTCGCCGATGACCCGTCGCTGGTGAATTCCGACCCCATGGGCGCCGGGTGGCTTTTCAGCATCCAATATCACGACGCGTCAGAGGTGGACGCACTGCTCTCCGAGGTGGACTACCAGAGACTACTCAAATGACCCATCCTCAGTTGAAGCCAACCATGAGCCGCACCATGGCCGCGCCCGCAGGGTCCGGCGGGTTTGCGAGTCGCCACATCGGCCCCTCGACGCGCGAAATCGATCAGATGCTTGCGACGATTGGCGTGGCGTCCGTGGAGGAGTTGATCGACCAAACTGTACCAAGCTCTATTCGGCTTCAACGGCTGTTGCGCCTCGGAACACCTCTCACCGAGAGCGAGGCCATTTCCCATCTTCGATCGCTCGCATCGAAGAACGAGGTGCTGACGTCTCTAATCGGCATGGGCTATCACGATACCCTGCTTCCCCCGGTCATTCAGCGCAACATACTCGAGAACCCGGCGTGGTACACGGCTTATACCCCGTATCAGCCGGAAATAAGCCAAGGTCGTCTTGAAGCTCTATTGAACTTTCAAACGATGGTCTGCGACCTGACGGCGCTCGACATCGCGAACGCCTCCCTCCTCGATGAAGCGACGGCAGCGGCGGAGGCCATGCTGCTGGCAAGACGCGCCTCCACCTGCGATTCAGCGACCTTCTTCGTCGATGAGAACGTCCATCCACAAACCCTCGCCGTCCTTCGCACGCGCGCAGAGCCGCTAGGATGGAGCATAATAACGGGACCCCCCGAACAAGCCGCCAACGCCGGGCGCTTCTTCGGCGCCTTGTTTCAATACCCGGGAACCTTCGGTGACATCCCCGACCTCCGATTGCCCATCAAGGCGCTTCATTCGGCGGGGGCCATTGTCTCGGTGGCCGCCGACCCGCTCGCCTTGACGCTACTCGCCCCCCCTGGGGAGATCGGCGCCGATGTCGCGGTCGGCTCAACGCAGCGATTTGGCGTTCCGATGGGATATGGTGGCCCTCACGCGGCATACATTGCCGTGAAAGACACGCATAAGCGACACCTACCAGGGCGTCTGGTCGGCATGTCCGTCGACGGACGGGGCGCACCCGCTTACCGCCTCGCCCTGCAGACCCGCGAGCAGCACATCCGCCGTGAAAAGGCCACCTCCAACATCTGCACGGCGCAGGTGTTGCTGGCCGTGATCGCCTCAATGTATGCCGTCTACCACGGACCCGAAGGCCTCGTGGACATGGCGCTCTCGATCAATCGTCGCACTGCTACCCTCGCTGCGGGATTACGCAAAGCTGGCTATCGCTTACGCAACGACACGTTCTTCGATACGGTGACAGTCATTGTCGGAGACGAGCAGCAAGCCATCGTGCGACGGGCACGCGCAGAGCGGCTCAACTTGCGCATCATTCCTGGCAATGCGGGCTCCAACAAGGCGATTGGCGTGTCGTTTGATGAGACGACGACCGATCGCACCATTGAAGCTGTCTTAAGAGCGTTCGGCGCGACCAATCCCATTGAGCGCACAACTGTCGATGGGGGCTCAAGCATTCCCAATGTGCTTAGGCGCAGGTCGCCTTTTCTTCGGCATGCTGTATTCCATCAACATCGTTCTGAGACGGCCTTGCTTCGCTACATGCGCAAGCTGAGCGACCGCGACCTCGCGCTCGACCGCTCCATGATCCCCTTAGGTTCGTGCACGATGAAGCTCAATGGAACCACGGAAATGCTTCCCGTTACATGGACCGAGTTCAACGGGCTGCATCCCTATGCACCCGCCGAACAGGCGCGCGGATACGCCGAGATATTTGAGTCTCTCGAGGCGGCGCTCTGCGAAATCACGGGATACGACGCTTGCTGTTTGCAGCCGAATTCCGGCGCCCAAGGCGAGTTGGCGGGCCTCCTCGCCATTCGTGGTTACCACCGCTCTCGCAATGAAGCGCAACGCAATATCTGCCTCATTCCATCGTCTGCCCATGGAACCAATCCCGCGTCCGCCGTCCTGGCCGGCATGGAAGTCATCACCGTTCGGTGCGATCTCAAGGGCAACGTGGATCTCGACGATCTCAAGACCAAGGTAGACCAGTTCGCGAATCGACTTGCGGCAATCATGGTGACTTACCCATCCACCCATGGCGTCTTTGAAGAACGGATTCGCGAGCTTTGTGAGCTTGTGCATGAGGCTGGCGGCCAAGTGTATATCGATGGCGCCAACCTCAACGCGCAAGTCGGTCTCGCGCGCCCCGGCGACTATGGGGGCGATGTTTCACACTTAAATCTGCACAAAACTTTTTGCATACCGCACGGCGGTGGCGGACCGGGAATGGGGCCGATCGGCGTCAAAGCTCACCTCGCTCCCTTTCTACCGCGACATCCCCTTGACGAATCCGGTGTCGCAGGTCCGGTGGCAGCTGCCGCCCATGGCTCGGCGTCGATTTTGCCGATCGCGTACCTGTACGTGTTATTGATGGGAAGTCAGGGTCTGCACCTCGCAAGCAAAATCGCGATTGTCTCCGCGAACTACATTGCGTGCAGGCTCCATGCGCACTTCCCCGTGTTGTACAAAAATGCACGAGGGCGGGTGGCGCATGAGTGCATTCTCGACCCACGACGTTACAAGGATTCCTGCGGCGTTACGGTCGATGACATCGCCAAACGGCTCATCGACTTCGGATTCCACGCCCCGACGATGAGTTTCCCGGTCCCCGGCACACTCATGATTGAGCCTACGGAATCGGAATCAAAGGCTGAACTGGATCGGTTCTGCGACGCCATGATCGCCATCCGTGAAGAGATTCGTGATTTGGAGAATGGTCGCTATCCGCTCGCCCAGTCGCCATTGCGCTTGGCCCCACACACCGTCGCTGACCTCGTCACGGAGGACTGGAACCGCCCCTATTCTCGCACCGTCGGCTGTCTTCCCGGGAGTCTCGGCTACGCGGACAAGTATTGGCCACCCGTTGGGCGAGTCGACAACGTCTACGGCGACCGAAATCTCGTGTGCACATGTCCCCCGCTGGATGACTACGCGACGCACAAGGAGTGATAAGGCATGAACGCAATCACATTGGACAACCGAGACATCGACCCGTCACTGCTGCCGCCGCTATCCAGTCCACGGCGAGCGTGGCACAATCAGCGGGGAGGCCTAAATCCCCTGAAACAGCCCTCTCAGATCACGCGCTAACGTGGACATCCGGTGGCTACAAGATTTTTTGACGGTCGCGGAAACCGGAAACTTTACGCGCGCAGCTCAGCTGCGCAACGTATCGCAAGCGGCGTTTAGTCGCCGCATCAAGTCGCTCGAGTTGTGGCTGGGTGCGGCGCTCATTGATCGCACCTCCTTTCCCACACGCCTGACACCCGATGGCGAGCTATTCCGCGAGCAAGCCGCCGAGATCGTGGCCCAGGTCGCAGAAACCAGATCGAGCCTCACCAGCACGGTGGTGCCGCGACGAAATCAGATTCGAATTGCCCTTCCCCACTCACTCCTCACAGGACGGTTGCCTCTCTGGTGGAACGCCTGGTCGAAGAAGGCCGGGGCCGGTGTCCTGTGGAGTGTGGAAAGCGGCAACGTGCATGAGATTGTCCCGGCTCTCGTAACCGGCAATATCGACTTGCTCATTTGCTACGAAACCGTACACGCGCCCATTATCCTGCCTTCCGATCGCTACGACCACATTTCGATTGGCAAGGAGTTGTTTGCACCCTACGCGTCCAGCACGTCGGTGGCCCAAAAGCGCAGCGTATTTCCCGGACGGAAGAGCGCGCCACTGCCGCTGCTCATGTATTCGAAGAACGCGATCTTTGCGCGCGAGGTCGATGCGATCATCGAAAACGCACCGCAGAAACTCATTGGACGCACTGTCCTCGAGACCGAAACCGCTGAGGTGCTGGAGGCGATGGCCGCGGCTGATCACGGCGTGGCGTGGCTGCCGGAGTGCGTTGCGAAACGGGCGCCGTCAGGGGTGCTCGCGCGGGTGGATGCCGGTGACTGGAGCACCCACCTTGGCATCGTGGCTTATCGCGACAAGAACACAGGCGGTGCGGCGATGGAACGCGTTTGGAGCCTGCTGTCCTCCGACAAAATCTAGGCGTCCCTCTGTTTCTTGGAAGGCGCGTAGTCGAAAATGAAATGAATGCGCGCACGCTCGCCGCGGTTCGTGACCTGATGGAACATCAGGTTGTTGAGTTCAAAGGCGTAATGTGCCCGCGGCGGCACGCGCTCAGGGCCCACGATGAATTCGACCTCAGGATTGGTCACCAGGGGCACGTGGATACGGTGGGCAACCGTGAACGAGGGATGAGAATCCTTATGTCGTGCAATCCGGCAACCGGGACCGAGCCGGGTCACCATGGCACGGAGGATGGTCCCGCCCGGGGGATAGTGTTTACTCAAAATCCCCTCCATCACGGGTGTCGCTTCCTCGGCCAACAGGTCCCAGCCGTTCCCATGCGTCACATTCACGTTTGGCCATCCCTCGCAGAACAGGAGAATAATGGATTGCGTTTGAGCATGGACATCGTACTCCCGCTGCCGCCGGGGATCCTCACGCCAGGCCTCTTCCGCCAGTGAAACGACTTTGTCGGTGAGCGCCTGGCAGTCGATCTTCCCCAACGGAACGGTGGGTTCGTTCGATATCATGAAGGCAATATAAGCCACCTGTCTGGGATTTCACCAGTTATCGAGTCCTATCGTGCCCGGCCCGCAAAAACCATCCCTTGAGGAAATCCAACAGCAATTGGAGTCCGCATTTTCGCGCCACAAACGGGGCGACCTTGGCTTTGCGGCGACGGTTTATCGTCAGGTCCTCGCCCAATATCCTGATCAGCCGACCGCGCTTCATTACCTGGGTCTCATCGCCCAGCAAAGTGGCAATTCGCAGCAAGCGCTTCAGCTGCTGCAACGCTCGATCGAGACAGATTCCAGCGACCCACGCGCTCACAACCATCTAGGCCAGGTATACGTCGCGCTAAATGACAAACGCAATGCGTCCCTCTGCTTCGAGCGTGCTCTGCAAATCGAACCCAATCACGTCGCCTCGCTCAATAACCTCGCGAACCTCACCCTGACCCGAGATTTGGCGCAGGCGATCGAATTGTATCGACGAGCACTTCAATTGAGTCCCGATGCGGCGTTTGCCTCGTACAATCTGGCGCAAGCCTTGAAGGAATACAACTCGTTCGACGAAGCGTTGCTCCTCTATCGACGCACCATTGCCCTCGATCCGAAGCACTTTCAAGCGCGTCACATGCTCGGTGTTCTCCTCGAGCAGCGCGGCGAGTTTCCCGAGGCGATTTCAGAGTACCTGACCGTACAACGCTTGAATCCGCGACATGTCTCATCACTCGCCAATGCGATTGGGATTCGGGACTACATTCCGGAATTCACCCTGGTGCGTAGGGCGGAGGCACTGGTCACGCGTCCCGATGCCAGCGACGAAGATCGGATCAAGCTTCATCGGGGGCTTGGCAGACACTATGAACGAGCGTCAGACTTCGAGCGGGCCTTCGCGCACTTCGACGCTGCAAACGAGCTTCTCGGGCGCAGCCGTGCGCCCTTCGACATTCGTTCTGTCAGCAAGAACTTCGATCGCATCACGAGCGCTTTCAGCCGCGACTTTTTTGCACGGGATCTTGCGCGCATCAGCGATTCGAAACGTCCGGTGTTCATCGTGGGCCTGCCGCGCTCAGGGACGACTCTCACCGAGCAGATCCTCGCCAGTCACCCGCGCGTATTCGGTACCGGTGAGCTGCCGGACATTCCGAAGATGGTCAAGCTGCTGCGTCCGGAATATCCTGAGTGCGTGGCGCTGATGGAGCCTGATGCACTTGCCGATCTCGCGAATGATTACCTACGGGTCATGGACCGGCTCGCCGGGCCTGAGCCGCTTCGAGTGACTGACAAGATGCCGCTCAATTCTTTGCATCTCGGTCTGATTGCAAGACTCTTTCCCGAGGCGCGCGTCGTCTACTGCCGACGAGATCCTCTCGATATTGGCGTGTCCTGTTTTGTGGAGCTGTTTGACCTCGAGCATGACTACACCACGACACTCGAGGACTTCGGACATTATTTTCTGGAGCACGAGCGGCTGATGGCACACTGGCGCGCCGTTCTTCCCATCCCGATCCACGAGGTCTGCTATGAGGCACTGATCGCCGAACCGGAGATGACTTGTCGCGCACTCATCGACTACTGCGGACTCGATTGGCACCCGGCCTGCTTGGATTTCCACAAGACCGAACGCACCATTCAGACGCCCAGTCGCTGGCAGGTGCGCCAACCCTTGTATCAGACCTCCATCGGGCGATGGCGCAACTACCTTCCGCACACTGCCGCCTTGGTTCAGCTCCTTGAAGCTAGCGGTTTCACCTACACGAAGGACACTCCAGAGCGGCAGACGACGGCTTCGTATCGCCCTTTGAAGCGGCACGACCGAAGGTGGGCCACGCCTCCGAGATCTCTCGCCCGCCCCATTTTCATCGTCGCCGCGCCGCGTTCCGGCAGCACCTTGCTCTTTGAAACGCTCGTTCATAGCGATCGTGTGTGCAGCCTCGGAGGCGAAGCGCACTGGCTCGTGGAAAATCACCGTGAGCTGCGGCCGGGCGCGCCGGGGATCGACTCCAACCGGCTGACGGAGGCACATGCCACCGAGGAATACCGCGATAGCATCATCCGTCAGATCGCCACGCGTCTGGTGGATCAATCCGGAAACACGGTGGAGGCCGAAAGCGATCGGGTCTTCGTAGAAAAGACGCCGAAAAATGCGCTCCGCATCCCTTTCTTCGACCACATCTTCCCTCGATCTCGATTCGTATTCCTGTGGCGGGATCCGCGGGAAAACATTAGCAGCATCTTGGAGGCCTGGCGGTCTGGGAAGTTCAGGACCTACAAGAAAGTGGATGGTTTCGAGGGCACCTGGTCCCTGCTGCTGCCGCCTGACTACCGGCAGTGCCGCGCTCGACCTTTGGAGGAGATTGCCGCGTTCCAGTGGGAGTGCACGAACCGAGTCATCCTGGAAGACCTTGAAGCGCTGGGTCCAGGACGATGGATCTCGCTCAGCTACAGCGATCTGATTGCGAACCCGGCGGCCTCGCTGAAGCGCATCCTCAAGTTCGCGGAGCTCGACATCGATTCGACACTCGAGCAACATCTGGCGCATCCCCTGCCGCATTCCCGCTATACCGATACCGCGCCGGCGGCGGACAAATGGCGTATGAACGAGCCCGAAGTATCACGCGTCCTGTCATCAGTTGAGAACACGTGGCAGCGGCTTCGCGGTCTTGACTGAGGGCCAGAATTTCCCCTGCTTTTCAGGGTCCCATGCTAATTATGCAAATAATGCATGAGGCCTCGTCGGCCTCCCTCGGCCCCTGCCGCCGACCGGCCGACATCCTCCGGCGCGGGGCGCCGGCGCTGCAGTATTTGCATCACATCAACGTGACGCTCCGATTAAAGTGAGACTAACTCGCAGTGAGCCCACGGCCCACTCGCCCGTTCAGTCCAGTACAAAATTTGGGGAGACAAGAACAATGCCCACAGGCAAGGCTCGGACCCACGACGGCGCGACTCTGCGCAAGCTCCTTCTTGGCTCCTCTTGTGTGCTGAGCATGTCGGCCGTACACGCCGAAGAAACCAGCCCGCCCCGGACGGTCTCGGGCGCTGTGCAGGCCGCGCTTCAGGAGGTCACGGTAACGGCGACCCGCTTCAACACGACGGATGTGTCCTCGCTCACCAAGATCCCCGAGCCTATTATCGATACTTCGCAGAGCATCAAGGTTTTCAGTAGCGACGAGCTCGCCTTCGCCAATATCACGACGCTCAGCGCGCTTGGGAACCTTGACTCGAGTCAGTACTCGACCTCCATGGGCAGCGCATATGTGACACAGAATTACTTTCGCGGGTTCGGTGGGACCAATACGTGCAACGACTTTCCGATCAAAGTCGACGGCTTCCGCACGAACTGCGAAATGCCGCAGGACTTGTCGCCGTATGGCAGGGTCGATCTGCTGAAAGGATCATCTTCCAGCCTCTATGGCCAGAGCTTCGTCGCCGGGACCTTGGTGCTGGTCTCGAAGCAGCCGGAAAAGGAGTTCGGCGGCTCCGCATCTTTGGAATATGGGCAGTTTAATCACACAGCGGTGCAGGTCGATGTCCACGGCTCGCTGACCTCCGACCAAAAGCTCTACGGTCGCATCATCATCGCGGGTCTCGACGAACAATCCAGCTTCGACAATTTGAGGGACAAGCACGTCACGGTCTCGCCGAGCCTCAAGCTCGACATCACCGACCGGGATTCACTCACATGGTTGTTGACCGACACCTACTTCCAAAATGGCGCGGGCTTCGGCTTCCCGCTGGCTCTTAATGCCGCAGGACCCGGTGGCGCGGCCAACGGCGCGAACTATTCCATTCCCGCGATACCGTTGAACCAACTCGGTTTCTTGCAGCCGCCTTGGGCGCAGCAGCAGGGCAACTGGCTCAACACCTCGTTGAAATACGAGCATCAATTCGGAGACAACTGGCACCTGAGTATCGCCGGCCAGCATTATTCGGCGCACTACAACCAAAAATTCGTGTGGGTCGGCGATTTCAGCCCGATTTCCACCAATCGATCTGCCACGACCGATGTCTACCTGTATTTCGAGAATGAAAGAGACAGCCAATGGGCCGGTGAAGTGAACCTGTTCGGCGATGTAGATCTCTTCGGACACAAGCAAACGCTCTTCTTCGGCGCGGATCGCACGGATTCGGTACTGGGCGTTGAGCCGTATGCGGGAAGTTACATCGGCGGCAACTCTACGGGTTTCAACGTGTATCAGCCCAACTGGTCACTGATACACGATCCAGGCTCAGTAAACGCATTTTACCCGGGTGGCACATATGCCGGCGCCTTTGCTGTCGCCTATCGCCGGGTTGAAGTGAACCAAGGCGCGGAATTTGGCGCATTGCTGCGACCGTCGGATGACTTGACCATCAATTTGGGTGCACGATATTCGCATGATACCGAAGGTCAACAGCGTGCCTGTTGCAACGAGCCTCTTGCCTCACTCGACGCAGTCCCGCGAAAACCGGTGCGCCCCGTTCAATCTGCAGGAACCTACCAAGCGGGTGTGAACTACGCCATCACCAGAGGTATTCATGCATACGCCAGTTGGGGGACCACGTTCGAGGCCTCCAACAGCTTCGCCTACAATCCCGCGGAAGGTAATGGCGGAGTAGGAACCTTTCTCGGCCCCCAGAAGGGTGAGACCAAGGAGGTGGGGTTCAAGGGCGAGTCGCAAGACAAGTTGATCAACTGGACACTGGATGTTTTTGAGACGGCGATCACGAATTCCTTTCAGACCGACCCCCTGCATCCCCGGTATGCGATTTCGACAGGCGAGCAGCGTGCCAGAGGCTTTGAGGGCGAACTGCAAGGCAAATTGACACGCGCTTGGGACGTCACGCTCTCGACTTCATCGACCAAGAATATCTACACCTCGGGGCCGCTCAAGGACATCTGGTCACCCTTTGCGGTCAAATTCGGTCTGTCGGTATTTTCGGACTATCAGTTCCAGGACGGTCCTTTGAGCGGCTTCGGATTCGGCGGAGGCTACGTACACAAGACCCGAGCCCCTTATGTGCTGGCCAACGGCGCCGACCTCTCAAACCTGATCAAGGATCAAAACGAGCTTGATCTGCGCTTGTTCTACGTGATAAAGCCCTGGCGGTTCGAACTCAACGTCAACAACGTGACGGACCAGAGGTTTGTTACCCCCCGGCTGGCGAACTCGCCACAGTACGACTGGTATGTGAATCAGCCGCTCCAGGTACTCGGGAAAGTCACGTTTAAGTTTTAGGACGGAGCTTCCTCTCTGTAGAGGCTCCGTCGAGCAACATCACTCGTGACTCGAATAGCATCACTTGAGCCCGGCGTGTTCGCAGCATTGGATTCGTTGTTCGCCGACTACGCCATCGACAACCAAGTTCCGGGGTTGATTTTTGGCGTCGTCACGGACGAGCGGCTTGCCTACGCACGTGGCATTGGGGTTCGTGACCTGTCGTCCAAACAGCCGGTCACAGTCAACACGCTGTTCCGTATTGCATCGATGACCAAGGCGTTCACCGCGTTGACGGTGCTCAAGCTTCGCGATGAAGGACGGGTGAACCTGGATGCTCCCGCCGAGCTCTACATTCCAGAGCTTCAAGCCTGGGTTTATCCCACGGTCGACTCGCCGCGGATTCGCGTCCGCAACTTGCTCAACCACACCGCCGGCTTCGTCTCGGACGATCCCTGGGGAGACAGGCAAACGCTGTTGCCGGAGGACGAATTCTCGAAGCTGCTGCGGGAAGGGGTGCTTTTTGCCCGCGCGCCGGGCACAGCCTCTGAGTATTCAAACCTGGGCTTTGCGCTCCTCGGTCGCATCATCTCCAATGTGTCCGGCGAGCCCTTCGATATCATCATGGCTAGGACGCTGCTCGAACCCCTGGACATGCGCTTGTCAGGCTTCAGCCCTTCGGACGCCTCCATGGGGGATCGCGCGACGGGCTATCGATGGCAAGACGAGGCCTGGCATGTCGAGCCGCTCATTCCGCATGGCTCCTTTGCGGCGATGGGAGGCCTCTACAGCACCGCCGAGGAATATGCCAAATGGATGGCCTTCCTGTTGTCCGCGTGGCCGCCACGCGATGAGCACGACGGTGGGCCCGTGTGCCGCGCGAGCGTCCGAGAACTTGCCCAGGGCGCGAGCTTTCCGTTGTTGCGGACTCGCTCTGCAGACCCCAAGTCCACCCCAAGCGATCAGGCTGTGTCCTATGGCATGGGGATGGTCGTGGCCGTTGATCAGGAGCTCGGCTTGGCGCTCAGTCATTCGGGTGGTTATCCCGGCTTTGGCTCACATGTACTCCTCCTCCCTCGGGCGGGCGTCGGGCTATTTGCCTTCGCAAATCGCACCTATGCGGGAATGGCGGCCCCGCTCTGGGAGGCTGCGCTTAGTTTGCGCACTCGCGGTCATCTGGCGGATCGCCCGCAGATTTCGTCCGGAGCTCTCGCCACTGCCTATCACGCGGTGAAGGCGATGTATGCACAGGGCGGCGTAGAGGCTGCGAAAGACTTGCTCGCGATCAATTTTCTCATGGACCGGGACGAGGCAGGATGGGCGCGAGATCTCGTCAGACTCAAGGAGCAAGTCGGCGAGTGTGTCTTCGCGGGTCCCTTGAAACCAACGAGCGCCCTGTCGGGAGAGTTCCTCTGGATTTGCGCCCACGGCCGCATTTCGGGCAGTCTGTCGCTGGCGCCGAGTCGGCAATTGGGCATCCAGCAGCTGACGCTCGCTCGAAAATCACCTTGAGCAGAAGTGGAGAGCGCCGGAAACGAAGGCCACCCTCGATCGGCGGCCTCCGGTGCCGGCGATAAGACCTGAGGGTCCTATGGAATCGCAGTCCGAACGCTCACCGGTCGCATCCCATCACTCGTTGCTCATTGCCGGCACCGTGACCGTGGTGGGGTTCCTTGCGACGACTCTGGCCCAACCCCGGGTGCTGGTCCACATCCCGCTGCAGAATCTGCTGAAAAACGTGCTGCACACCGACCGCAGCACCAACGCCGCGTTTTTTTTCTGGATCGGCCTCCCCTGGTACATCAAGCCCCTCCTCGGCGTTCTCTCGGACGCCTGTCCGATCTTCGGCAGCCGGCGCAAGAGCTACATCCTCATCGGATCCCTGGCGGCCATGGCTGCCTGGTGTTCGCTGATCACAGCGGCACACAGCTACAGCGAACTCCTCATCATCTGCTTGGTGGCGAATCTCGCCACGGTCGTCACGAGCACCGCGCTCGGGGGCTACATGGTCGAAGCGGCCCGCGCGACCGCCGGGGCCGGTCGGCTGACCTCGCTCCGCAATCTCGCCATGCAGTTCGCTTATCTGGTTGCGGGACCTGCTGGCGGTTTTCTGGGCGCCGTGGGCCTGGAATGGTCCGCCCTGGCCTGCTGCGCAACTGCTTTTCTCGTCGTGCCAACGGCATGGTGGCTCGTCCGGGAACCCTACCGGCAACGAGCCCCCGCCGGCTTATTGCGCGATATGGGCCAAGAGCTCCGTGGGATGGCGAGGGCACGGATGGTTTGGGCCGCGGCCGGCCTTGCGGCACTCTTCTACATAGCGCCCGGGCTGAACACGGCGCTCTTCTACCTGCAGCAGAACACGTTGCATCTCGGTACTCGAGAGCAGGGGTATCTTGTGTTCCTCAACGCCGGCGGTGGCATGGCGGCTGCGGTCCTCTACGGCTTCTTTGCGGCCCGTCGCTTGAGCCTCCGATCGCTACTCTGCGGCTGCCTCTTCTTCAGTGCCGTGGTGACGTTGGGCTATTTGTTCTACCACTCTTACGCGCAGGCCCAATTGATCGAGGCGCTCAACGGCGCGGGAACCACACTCGGTGAAATCGCCGTCATGCACCTCGCGGTACGGGCGACACCGGCGGGCAGTGAGGCGCTGGGTTTCGCCATTCTCATGGCCGTGAGGAATTTTTTTATGTGGGGAAGTGATTGGCTGGGATCGGCCCTGATAGAAGTTCTTCACATCCATTTCGGCACCTTGGTATACATCAACGCCGCAACCACACTGCTGGCGGTGCCGCTGGCGCTGGCTCTACCCAAAGTACTGCTTACGGCGCGTGACAGTCCAATCGAAGCAGCGCAAGACCAGGCGACGGCCTAGCCGACGGTTGACTTGACTGGGAAGGGGTCGGCAAGACGCTGGCCTCCAATGGAGAACTCTCGCCGGCGGGCTGAAAATCAGCGTCGGGGGCTCAATTCCCTCCCTGCCTGTTTACTGCGCGGTTCGCGCCGGTCGAAGATCGCTTCTTCGGCGCGTGCTTGTGATGAGGAGTCTTTCTCTGGCCCACGATGGGCGGCCCAATGGGTGCCCCATAGACGTGGTGATTCGTATGATGGTGCGGGACATAAGAATTCGGCTTTGCGCCAGAGTCGGTCGGTTTATCGCCGGCCACTGACGGCGCGGGTTGCGCGAGCGTGACGGCGGCGAGCACGGCGATTGCGAATTTCGTCATGTTCCTGATCCTCCTAACCTAATGGTAGGTCAATATCGCGCTGCGGCGTTCTGCGCGCGCGCCGCAACGTGATGTGCGTCTCAAGATACGCGCTCTGGAGGCGGCGCTTTGATCGAATGCGGCCAACGTGCCGAGCAGCCATCTCGGCCACCGAAGTCGAAAGATCAAGATCCATTGTTCGGAATTCCGCACGGCCCGTCCGCACAAGTGTTCCAGAATTTACAGGCTATTCTCACTCACCTCGGTGCCACGCAATCCGATGTTGTGAAGATCAACTACTATGTCGTAGGACTTGACGCAGAACGCCTTGGGATTATCCGTACGGCGCGCAACGCCATGTTCAATCTGGATCCGAAACCCGCGTCGACGCTCATCGGCGTAGCCAATCTTTTTAAGCCCGAAGCCCTGATCGAAATAGAGATGGTCGTGCGTGCGCCGTAGGTGGAGTGTGGCGGCCACCGCATGGTTGCTTCTATTCCGGCTGGACGACTGTGGCTGCATTGTTACCGCTGATCAATGCTGCGACCACCTGCTCCAGAAATCCCACGGCGTATTGCTTTTCGTCCGGCTTCCCGTACGGGCAGCCCTTGGGGAATTGCCATCGCTCGTTGACGCAAAATTGGCAGGGCCCGTCGCTGCGAGTCAAATAACTTGAGTGGCCCGCTTTTGCACCCGTGAAGGTCAGGTCCTTCCCGTACATGCTCACGAGCACGTCGGCCATCATTTGATGCGGATCGTAAAACGCCGGCATCAACGCGGCTGCGGCGGTTGCGTACTTGTGTTTGAGCTCGGCCAACACGGCCGCATCGTCCTTTGCGATGGCCGCCGACGCAAAGCTTCCCGGCAGGTTCTGAAAATTGATGCGCGGATCGTGTTGGAGGAAATCGGCCGCCGCCGGATACTGCTTCTCGATGTCAGCGAAGGCCTGTGGGCTCATGCGAAATTGCGGGAAGAAATTCTCGTTGTATGAAAAATGAGGCGTAATGACCAGTCGAGTCGAAAGCACGTATTTCTCGTGTCCGATCGTGGTCGAAAACTCGAGTCGGTGCTCTTGCTGAGTGGTCATTCGCAACAGGGTGTAAGGTCCGTCCTCGGGCAACGCGGGCAGCGGTGTGCTCGAATGAATCAGATGGCCGAAAGACTGCCGGAACATGTTCCACGAGGCCTGGCCGACTAGAAAGACGATCGCCGGTCGCGATTGCACCAGTTGCTTCATGGCCCAGGCGTTCTTGTGGACACAATTGCGGACGATCGTGTTGACGCTCTGGTTGCTGCCCCCCAACCACGCAGGCCCCCAGTGGGGTGATGCACACGCGACCATATCCAATTGCCCCACATCCTCACCCACCTGGAGGTTGGCTCCGGAATGTCCGTGCT